>Ga0335085_10013547_pt1 | contig 11948 bp, 11 predicted proteins | sample Lox_Sample_45_FD_206712 | JGI IMG/M metagenome (GOLD analysis project Ga0335085, IMG submission 206712) | Soil microbial communities from Loxahatchee National Wildlife Refuge, Florida, United States - Lox_Sample_4.5 | ecosystem: Environmental > Terrestrial > Soil > Wetlands | place: USA...
AAATCAAAAACCTCGTGCTCATTCCCCAACTCGCACTTCCCTGCGAAAGCTGACTATCTTCTGCCAGATCTGGTCAGAATCCGTTTCCATAGGTACTAATCTGGCCCCCAGCTCCTAACCCCTTACCCCTGACTGTGGCGAGGACGCGGTCCAGACGATCGAGTCCCGCGTGCATGTGATTGGGCGGCACGCCATAGTTGAGACGGATATAGCCATCCATTCCAAAATGATCGCCGGGAACGATTAGCAGGCTCTGCTCGCGAATACAGCGCTCCATCAGTTGACTCGAATTGATGCGGTGCCGGTACCGCAGGTAGGCGATCGCGCCCGCGGCCGGCGGAACCAGGGCGAAGTCCGCACCGTGGCCTTGGATCCAGGCTTCGAGCAGCGGGTAATTGCGCTCGAGGATCGATCGCGTGCGGGCAAAGATGCGCTCTCGCATGGCGGGCTCGAGCGCGCGGCGCGCCAGCAGGTCGCTGAGCACGCTGGAAGCAATCGTGGTGTAGTCCTTGTAAGACCACAACTCGAAAATCAGGTCGGCCGGCGCCACAGTCCAGCCGATACGCAATCCGGGCAGCCCGTACGCTTTGGAGAGCCCGTTGTTCACGATGACCTTTTCGTAGCGACCCCAGAACGAAGGCGTCACCACGCCGGATCGCTCCGCCCCCTGATAGACCTCGTCCGCCAGCAGCCACGCGCCCGCGCGCCGCGCCGCGGCCACGATCTCGTCCATGGCAGCTTCAGTCAAGACGTTGCCGGTGGGGTTGTTGGGATTGCAGACCGCTATCAACCTGGTTCGCGACGAGACCGCGCGATTGAGTTCCTCAAGATCAGGCGCCCAACCTCGATCCTCCCGCAGGTGAAAGGGAGTGACCCGCGCGCCGAATCCGCGCGCCAGGCCAGGAATCTGCATGTAATTCGGCAGCATGACCACGACGTCGTCGCCGGGCTCGACCAGCCGCCAGGTGGCGAGATAATTCGCTTCGCAGGTGCCATGAGTCACGAGTACGTTCTCGCGGCTGGCGCCGGGGTAGATCGCAGAGATCAAGTCGCGTAGCTCCGGCGTGCCGTTTCCCTGGTTGTACAGCATCTGTCGGCGTCCCAGTTCCTGAACGGCCTCGGGCCCTCCCAGCAGTTCCTCAACCATGAGCGGATCCACGCCACTTTCCGCGAGGTTGTACTCGACGACATTCTCCCACTGGCTTTGCCAGCGTTCCATCTCGAAGGTTTCGATCTTCATAGCTACCATTCAATCGCGGCTGTTCGCCGCAAATTCGTACACCGGTGTCTCCATGGTCCTCAGGGGAATTGGATGAGTATTCACTGTTTCCTGCAGCTGGGCAACGACTTCTGGCGAAAGCGTCGTTTCTACACAATGGTCACAGACCCAAGCCGGAACGCTCCACCACGACCAGCTTGTCATCCACCAACAAGCTGTGGCGGATCAACGCCTCCCGCCGCTCGCCGATTCCACACACCTCACAGTTCATCTTCGCCTCCGGAATTCACTCCATTCCTCGGAATCCGGTTCATAAACGGTGACGATCTTAACCTTCGGCCGGACCGGCTGGGTGCACTGAACGTGAATCGGCCAGCCTAGTCTCGTCGTTCCATAAATCAGGCAGCTCGAACCGTACTTGTCGGTCGGATACTGCTCGATGATATCACCGCAAGCCACGGCCTCCTCGATCTCCTGGCGTGCGAGTGACGCGCCTGAGGATGCTCTGGTCGACGGCGTGAAGCGAGTACTCAAGTGAAGGTCCCGGAACCTGCGACGAATTTCGTTAATCATCAAACGCTATCCCGCTCATGGCCGCCTGCACGCAAAGTTGCCGGCGTCGTTACTGTCGCCGCTGCCCTTGTACTTTGCAACCTCCGGATAAGCGCACAGTGGACGGGTCATCGTCACGCCGTGCGCGGGATTGTCATCCACGTACTTCGTCGCGACGATCGTCTGCGGGGCCACGTTCTTCTCCACCCATTGCTCCAGCGCGGCGTAAATGTCGTGCTCGGGATCCCCCAGTCCCCGCCCACCCTCGCCGAAGAACGAATTCGCTCCTGGACCGCCACCGCAGTGCTGCAGTCCCGGCACCATGTAAAGCCGCACAAAAGACTCGACGCTTCCCTGCCCCAGCCGGGCATTGACGCTGTTGTAGTAGTTGACGGCGTTCTCAGGAGGAATCGCGGCGTCGCTCCAGCCGTGATAGACGATCAGCTTGCCGCCGCGCGCCTTGAAGGGCGTCAGGTCAGGATCGGTCGCGTTGAGCGCCGCCTCCGTTTTGGCAGCGTCCTTTAAAGCATTGTCCACGGTAAAACTTTTGGGATCCCAATCTTTCTGCCCGTAAACCATGTCCGAAAAATAGCCGTGCCCGAAGAAGTAGATCAGACTGGTGGTCGGACTGGACCCGGTGATCCACAGGCTCCAGCCACCAAAACCGTCTTCACCTCCAGGCTCCAGGCCAGGGAAAACCTGCTTTCCGGCCGAATCGTGGGGCCCGGCGTAGAGAGATTTCAATGCCGTCACCTGTGGAGCCGTCAGGCAGCTCGCAGCGTCGGCGCCCTTACAGGCGATGGTCTCGGGATCAAAGTGGCACTGCCGGGGATCGTTCAATACTCCGTCCGTCACACCGTCCTGAGCGTCACACGCGGCCAGGACTGCCTTCGCGATGGTTGGCATCTTGGCGGCCGGAATATAGCTGGCAGGATCGCGAGTGGTCGCCTCCACGTTGTACATCGCGTCTGTCAGCAGATGCGTCCAGAAATTGGCAGGCGCGCCGGCGAGAATGCCGTCGTAGTCCTCGGGAAAACGCTGCGCCTCCATCAGGGCCTCGCGGCCACCGTCGGAACAACTGGCGAAATAGTTGTGCTGCGAATGATCACCGTAGAAAGCGCTGATAATCGCTTTGGCGTCCATCGTCATCTGGTGAATGCCGCGGTTTCCGAAGTCGATCACTTTCTCGGGATGGCCGAGCGCCCAACTCGCGTCGACCGGCGACCCGGAATGGCCGGTGTCGGTGGCGGCGCTGGCGTAGCCTCGCTTCACGGCTTCGGCGAGGCCAGGGTAATCGATCAGGCCCGCGAACCCGCCGTTGCCCTGCCCGCGGAACTTGTGATTCCAGCCGCTCGCCGGCATCCAGACCTCGATCTTGATATCGGAGTCGGGCGTCGGCGACGCATCCAGCGCCACGCGGCAAAACGCCGGCACGTCTTTGAAGCTGGGAGGCGGACCCATGGGTGGAATCGGCGAGGGCGGAGGCGTGAATGCTCCGGCAGCCACAGCCTGGGCCATCGTGATCTTCACGTTGGGCAGGCCGAGGCTCGCCAGCCGATCGCAAGGGACGGGGCTGACGGCAGCGGCGGAAAGCGCCGCGGATAGCGACACAATGGCGATCATGCAGAAACCCAAACTCTTCATACTCACCTCTCAGAGCGGCGTCGAGTTCGGCTTGGCGCAATCACAGCTTTTCGGCGCCGTCAGTCTTACTCAGGTTGCGATCAAAGGTGCCCAGCGGCAGATGCCCGGCCCTGCGCGCGATCTCAAGGACGAGGTGATCTGAGAATTCTACCGAAGGCCGGCTCCGGTAGTTCGCCAGGGCAGCTGCCACGGCGTCCTGGTCTTGCAGGGCCAGGTTTCGGTGGTTGAGAAGCATCTCGACTGCGGTTACGATCTCCCGGGCGCCCCGCCCGTATACCGAACACAGGGCCCAGATCGCCTCGGCGAGAACGACATGGGAAATCCAAGCGCCGGTGGCTACAAAAGCTTCAGCCGCCTCCATCTGCTTCGGGTCGTCTCGCGCCAGCAAACGAATCAGCACATTCGTGTCAACGGCGCGCATGGCGTCCCCGGACGTATCTTCGAATGCCGTCTTTCAGCTCTTTCAGACTGCGCCCCCGAGGAGCTGCGGTAAATAAGGCGTGGTGTACATCCTCAGAAGAGTAACGGCCGGCGCGCCGGACCACGACGTGTTCACCCTCGGCGTCCCATTCGAGGACTGAGCCGGGACCCACGCCAAGCTTACGCCGGATCTCCGAGGGCACGGAGATCTGGCCTTGTGAAGTCAATCTTGATGAGGCAATCGGCATGGGAGTATATTACCACGGTAATGCAGCTACTTAGAAAGCTGTCGCGCTGCTGGCAGGCTCGGATGAATCTGGCTCTGTACAGGCATCCAGGATCTCGGTCTCTGTCAATACCCGATCCGCCTGCTTGGCGCGCGCGAAGATCCGCTCTACCCGATCCGCAGATGCTTCCAGGCCGTGCCGTTCGAGCCAGAACACTACGTTGGACCTGCCGCTCATGGGGCCGATCTCAATCTGCTGCTCGAGGCCGAACCAATGCGAGGGCACGCCGGAATAGACTCGATTGGCGAGATCCTGGTCATCTTTGCGATAGGCCTTGATCACGGCCGCCGCGTGAACGCCGGTGGCGGTGCGGAAGGCGTCGGACCCGAAGACTGGATAATTCGGCGGGATGCCTACGCCAAGGGCTTCCGAGACGGCGCGCACGTAATCCTTGAGGCGGGTCAGATCGCGATCCTCGTAACCGGGAGCGCCCATGAGTTTCAGATTGACCAGCATCTGATCAATCGGCGTGTTCCCTACCCGCTCCCCAATCCCTATGGCCGCGCCGTGCACCTGGTCGGCGCCGGCTTCGAAGGCCATCAGAGAGTTCGCCACAGCAAGACCGCGGTCGCAATGGCCGTGCCAGTCCACCCGGACGTTCTCGCCGGTCGGCCTCACGACCTCCTCGCAGATGAAACGCACCAGCGCGTAAACGCCGCGCGGCATGATGTGGCCGACGGTGTCGCAGACCGCCAGGGCGCGCGCGCCGCACTCGATGGCGGTGGTGTACAGCTTCTTGATCACGTCAGGCCGGGCTCGGGTGGTGTCTTCGGTCACGTACATCACGGGCAGGCCCAGTCCACGCGCAAACTGGACCGCCCTCTCGGTGGTGCGCAGCAGAAAGTCAAGCGTCCAGTTCTCGGTATATTGCCGGATCGGACTGGAACCCAGAAAGGTCGCCGCCTCGATCTCGAGGCTCGTAGCCTGCACCACGTCCGCGATCGGCCGGATGTCCGACTCCAACGTGCGCGCCGCGCAATTGGGCCGAATCCGCAGTTTCGAACTGACGATCTCGGCGGCGAGCGCCTGAACGTCCGCCTTGGCGCGCGGTCCAGCCCCAGGCAGCCCAAGATTCAGGCTATCGATCCCAACCGCCTCCATCAGATGCAGAAGCTCGATCTTCCTGCCGATCGAGGGATCGATTACCGAGGGAGACTGCAGTCCATCGCGCAGGGTCTCGTCGTTCAGCAAGGGACGCCGGGCCACCCGGAGCTGGGGTCCGGACGCCTGGTTCCAGTCATAGATGAGGCTGTTTTCCCTTTCCACTATGGACCCTCTCGGATCAAGCTCTAACCTCGCACCTGGTGATCGTCAATTTGGTGTAGGGGCGGCCCTTGCGGCCGCCCAGGTACGAGCACTGCCCTGAAGTGGGCGGCCACAAGGGCCCCCTACATCAACTTGACCCACCAGTCCGCACTTCTGCGCTTAGAATCTGAGCCAGATACCTGTCATGCAGCCGGCTCAGAGTCAGCAAGGCTGCTGAGGCGCCAAACAAGCAAAATGTCATGTCCCATTGTGTGTCCCAGGGGTCACCCTGGCCACCCAGAAAAGCGGCTGCAGACGCACCAAAAGCAACCGCCGTGCGCCATTCGAACAGCTCGTAGAGCGCGCTAAAAGCCTCGCACACGCACAGCACCAGGAAATTCAAGGTCTTACTGCGCCTGAGCGGCGTGGTTCGAAGCAGGAACTCACGGGTGATGATGGCGGGCACGAAACCCTGAGTAAAATGCCCGAGCCGGTCGTAGTGATTCCGGCTCAGGTGAAACGCGTCTCGAATCCAATTGAACAGGGGCATCTCAGCGTACGTATAATGCCCGCCGATCATCAGAATCGCGGCATGGATCGATACCAGGAAATACACGAGCGTGGTGAATTGAAAGCGGCGGTAAGTGACGATCAGGATTCCGATGCCCAGGATAGCCGGCACCACCTCCAGGAACCAGGTGAAGTAATCATGAGGCCGGATGGCCGACCACACGAACACCGCCAGGACGCACGCCGCCAGTATCGTCAGGCTCATCTTCTGCCTGGCAAAGACCGGATCAGTTGCCGAGAACGGCAGAGACGCGGGTTGCGCCGTGCTACTCACGAGGCCTCCTCAGGGCGCGAAGCCGTCCGGGCACGCGCGTGAGCAGGCCAAGACCGCTGTACACTCTCGACCAGAACCCCGGAGCGAAGAGGAAATCCACAAAGCTCTCCATCAACCGGCCTGCCCGGGTGTCGTAGCCGTACCACCACAGTTTGGGTACCTTGGGCAGCAAATCCACATCGATGTATTTTACGCGTGCCATTTCCATCAGGCCAACCCAGGAGTGCGTCCTTCCCAGGCCGCTCAGCTTGAAGCCGCCGTGCGGCGCTTCGGCGATCCCGAACGAGCTCAGACAGTCGTTCACCATGACCGAACCCGACTCCAGGCCGCGCGCCAAGCGTTCCCCCCGTCTCTGATCGCGGGTCCAGATGCTTGCGGAGAGCCCGAAATGGGAGTCGTTGGCCAGCCGGACGGCCTCGGTTTCGTCGCTGACGGCCATGATCGGAAGTACCGGCCCGAATGTCTCTTCCCGCATGATCCGCATGCCGTGATGGACCCCGGAGAGAATGGTGGGCTCGTAAAAGAACCCCTCCAGACCTGCCGGAGCGGCTCTGCGGCCACCGGTAAGAATGCCGGCGCCAGCGGCGGCCGCTTCGGCGACGTGTTCCTCCACGATTTTGAGCTGGCGCTCCCGGATCAACGGCCCCACTTCGGTATCGGGATCTTCGCCGGCGCCGACACGCAGCCGTCGCGTCTTGTCTACACAAAGCTTCGTAAAGCGGTCCGCCACCTCGCGCACCACGTAGACGCGCTCTGCCGAAAGGCAGGCCTGGCCGGCGTTCGTGAACGCGCCCCAGACGACGCCACTCGACGCCAGTTCGAGATCGGCATCGGCGCAGACGATCACGGGATCCTTGCCGCCTAGTTCAAGCACGGTGGGCAGCAGCCTTTCGGCGGCTTCGGCCTGGATTCTCTTGCCGGTTGCCACACTGCCCGTGAAGACCAGCTTGTCGATGGGCGAATTCACGAGTGCCGCTCCGGTGACGGCATCGCCCACCACGACGTTGAGAACACCGGCAGGCAATCCCGCTTCCTCCGCAATCGTGTGGATCGCGAGACCCGACTGTGGCGTGAACTCCGACGGCTTCAACACCACCGTATTTCCCGCGACCAGCGCGGCGCCTACCTGGTTCATTGGGATGCTGAAGGGGTAATTCGACGGTGAGATGATCCCGATCACGCCGTAAGGCTCGTATTCAAGCCGCCCGCGCTTGAAGCGCACCGCCAGGTTCTGGTGGGGTACCGACTCTGCCTCCAGGAACGCAGGACCATGACGGGCGAGATAGTCAAGGCCATCCAGCGCCACCAGGACCTCGGCCAGCAGGGACTCCACCCGTGGCTTGCCCGCCTCACGCGTGATCAGGGCGGCCAGGTCGTGACGCCGCTTGAAAAGCGCCTCCTTCAGCTTCACGAGATAACGCGCTCTGCCGCCAGGACCCAACGCCCGCCATGCCGGAGCGGCCCGGCGCGCCTCCACGACTGCGGCGTGCACTTCTTCCGCATCAGCGGCGGCGAATTCAGCTAGAAGCCGACCCGTGGCGGGATTCAGCGATTGCACTTTTCGGCCCTGCCCGACGGCCGGCGCGTGGTGTCCCCCGCCCGATCCTCCGTTGCCGCCGGAAATGCTATTGATCGCCTCGCCGGTTTGCCGCCCGGTCTGCATCATGCTTCCCAAGGTGCCTTGCTCTGAGCTCATGTCGCTTCTCTTTCCGGAACCCGGTGCCGGGAGCAATGGTTCGTCACGTCTGCTGTTGAAGCGAGGCTCCGCGATCGGCCAGGGAGGCGATCGAGAGCTTCCACGGTCATTAGAACTCAAGTGCCGCCGCTCGGGCTACTGAATACATCAAGCGACGCCTCCGGCCCGACACCGGCGCGGGACGGCTGTCGATCAGCAATCAGAGGAAAAGAACGAGTTTGAGATGATACAGTAATCCTTCGGGATAAAAGCCACGGAAATCCTGGGACCATCGAAATCAGCGAGGGACATCATGCACAAGATCGTTCTGCTGCGGCACGGCGAAAGCATCTGGAACAAGGAGAACCTCTTTACCGGCTGGACCGACGTCGATCTCTCTGAAAAGGGCCGGGAGGAGGCCGCGGAAGCAGGCCGAGTTCTCAAGCAGCAGGGTTACGGTTTCGATGTCGCCTACACCTCCGCGCTGAAGCGTGCCATCCGGACGCTGTGGATCACGCTCGACGAGATGGACCTGATGTGGATTCCAGTCATCCGCGATTGGCGCCTGAACGAGCGGCACTATGGCGCCTTGCAAGGACTGAATAAGTCCCAGACCGCCGCCAAGTATGGTGAGGATCAGGTGAAGATCTGGCGGCGCAGCTACGACGTTCCGCCGCCGGCACTGGAGGAGAGCGATCCTCGCTATCCCGGGCACGATCCGCGGTACAAGAACCTCACCAGGACCCAGTTGCCGCTGACCGAATGCCTCAAGGACACGGTGGCGCGCTTCCTGCCTTGCTGGAACGAAGTCATCGCGCCGGATGTGCGGTCGGGCCGCCGGGTCCTCATCACGGCACACGGCAACAGTCTCCGCGCTCTGATCAAGTACCTCGACAACGTCCCCGACACCGAGATTTCCGAGCTGAATGTTCCGACCGGTATGCCCTTGGTCTACGAACTGGATGACGATCTCAAGCCCTTAAACCGCTACTATCTTGGTGATCCGGAGAAAGTGAAGGCGGCCATGGAAGCTGTGGCCAAACAGGGGAAGGCCAAGGCATAGGGATCAAGCATCAGGGTTGCGAGACTAGAGGGCGACTCCCCCGCATCAGGCGCTAGTCCCCAAAACCCGAGTCCCTAGTCCCTGCTCCCTGCCTTCACCGCACTCCGCCCCGGGAACTGCGCAGCCTCACCAAGCTCCTCCTCGATTCGCAGCAACTGGTTGTACTTCGCAATCCGGTCGGAGCGGCTGGCGGAACCTGTTTTTATCTGGCCGGTGCTGAGGCCGACCGCGAAGTCGGCGATAAAGGCGTCCTCCGTCTCGCCGGAGCGATGCGACACCACCGAGGTGTAGCCGTGGCGGCGCGCCAGATCGATGGCCGCGATGGTCTCGCTCACGGTGCCGATCTGGTTCAGCTTGATCAGGATCGAATTGGCCACGCCTTCCTCGATGCCGCGCTCCAGGCGGTCGATGTTGGTGACGAAAATGTCGTCGCCCACCAGTTGAACCTTGCTGCCGAGCTCATCGGTCAGTTCTTTCCAGCCTTCCCAGTCATCCTGCGCCAGGCCATCTTCGATGGAGATGATCGGGTACTGCCGCACCCAGTCGGCGAAGATCTTCACCATCTCGCTGGACGACTTTTTTGATTTATCCGACTTGAAGAAAACATAGTCGCCATCCTGGTAGAGCTCGCTGGCCGCGGGATCGAGCGCCAGAGCGATGTCGTGTCCGGGTGAATAGCCGGCCTGCTCGATCGCTTCCAGAATCACCTCGATGGCCTCGACGTTGGTCTTCAAAGCGGGTGCGAAGCCGCCCTCGTCGCCAACGGCAGTCGAGTAGCCCTGGTTCTTCAGCACTTTCTTCAACGTCTGGAACGTTTCCACACCCATGCGCAGCGCCTCGGAGAAGCTCTCCGCGCCGACCGGCATGACCATGAATTCCTGGAAATCCACGGTGTTGTCGGCGTGAACGCCGCCGTTCAAAATGTTCATCATCGGCACGGGCAGCGTGTGGGCCGAGACGCCGCCGAGATATCGATAAAGCGGCGTGTGCGAGGAGCGCGCGGAGGCCCGGCAAACGGCCATCGAAACGGCCAGCATGGCGTTGGCGCCCAGCTTGCTCTTGTTGGCAGTACCATCCATGGCGATCAAGTGCGCGTCGACCTGGCTCTGTTCGCTCGCCTCCTGCCCTCCCAATTCTCGCGCGATATAGGTGTTGATGTTGTCGACGGCCTGGCGCACGCCTTTGCCGGCATAACGCTTGTCGCTATCGCGCAGCTCCAGAGCCTCATGAACGCCGGTCGACGCGCCTGAGGGCACCGCGGCACGTCCGAAAGCGCCATCGCGCAAGTGAACGTCCGCCTCCACGGTGGGATTACCGCGGGAGTCGAGAATCTCGCGCGCAACAATCAGGTCAATTTGTGCCATGGATTACCGTCCTGTGGTGGAGAGTTGTTAACCCTGCGATCTTATCATGTCAGCAGAGGGGGCGGGGGTCAGGGGCCAGGGGATTAGGGGCACTAATGTCCGATTTGATTTCTGCGAACCCTGTCGCTGGCACCTAGCCCTAATCCCTAATCCTAGTCCCTATCGCTAGCCTACTCTGGTTCCTCGAACATCCTCTGCTCCGGCACCACAACCACAATCCCGCTCTCGCTGACGTGATACTTCTTGCGATCTTCTTCGAGGTCAAATCCGATGACCGAACCTTCGGGAATGTGGATGTTGCGGTCGATAATCGCACGGCGTATGCGCGAGTATCGCCCGACGTCCACATGGGGAAAGATGATGCAGTGGTCCACGTCGGTGTAGCTGTTGACGCGGACGTCGAAGGACAAGACCGAATTGGCCACTCGCCCTCCCGAGACGATGCATCCGGAGGATACGATCGAGTCCACCGCGGTTCCCACGCGCTTCCCTTCCTGGGCAAAGACGAACTTTGCCGGCGGATACTGGCGCTGGTAGGTGCGCAAGGGCCATTCCTTGTCATACAGGTTGAAGACGGGCTCGACCGAGATCAAGTCCATGTTGGCCTCGTAGTAGGCCTCGATGGTCCCTACGTCCCGCCAATATTGAGCCTGCTTCTTGTTCTCATCAACGAACGGATACGCGTAGACCCTGGCTCCTCCGTTGATCAGCTTCGGCACCACGTCGCGGCCGAAGTCGTGCGACGAGTTGGGATCGTCCGCGTCGGCCAGCATGGCAGCGACGAGCAGATCGCGCTTAAAGCAGTAAATGCCCATCGAGACGTGGCTCTTGTCAGGCTTGCCGGGCGCCGGCTTCGGGTCGGCGGGCTTCTCCTGCCAGCCTAGGATTCGAGAGCTCGTGTCCAGCTCGAGCACGCCAAATGACGAAGCCTCCGAGCGCTCGTACTCCAGCGTGCCGATGGTGACTTCCGCGCCCGTGTCGGCGTGGTGCTCAAGCATCCGCAGGTAGTTCATTTTGTAGACGTGGTCGCCGGAGAGGATCAGCACGTACTCACACGGCTCGCTGCCAATCGAGTAAAGGTTCTGATAGATGGCGTCGGCCGTTCCGGTGTACCACGTATCGCCCACGCGCTGCTGCGGCGGCAGCACCTGGACGTACTCACCCATCTCGTGCGCGAGCATGTACCAGCCTTCGCGCAGATGCCGATTCAGCGACAGCGCCTTGTACTGCGTGATCACAAAGATGCGCCGCAGCCCCGAATTGACGCAATTCGACAGCGTAATGTCGATGATCCGGTAGATGCCGCCGAAGTGCACCGCTGGCTTGGCGCGGTCACGCGTGAGGGGATACAGGCGCTCGCCTGCACCGCCCGCCAGCAAGCAGACCAACGTGTCACGGACCATGCGTCGCCTCCTCCCCAAGCGGGATGCCTGGGAGGTTCAGGGATGGACCTTCAAGGCACCATCTTCCTTTGTTTCCCGGCCTTTGATCAACTGCTAATTCCCGCCTGGGTGCGCGACGTAGAAGTTGGGGAGGGCGGACCTTCTTTTTTTGTGGCATGTTGCCTTGCGTATATTATACGCTAGGATCAGGAGGTTTTTCCTATGCCCCAATCTCTCCCAGAGTTAGAGCAGC
>Ga0335085_10013548_pt1 | contig 11948 bp, 11 predicted proteins | sample Lox_Sample_45_FD_206712 | JGI IMG/M metagenome (GOLD analysis project Ga0335085, IMG submission 206712) | Soil microbial communities from Loxahatchee National Wildlife Refuge, Florida, United States - Lox_Sample_4.5 | ecosystem: Environmental > Terrestrial > Soil > Wetlands | place: USA...
GAGCGCATCCTCACCGACGGCTCCGAGCCGGTCGGCAGCACGCCCGAAGAGTTCCGCCAGTTCCTGCTCGCCGACGCCGAGAAGTGGGTGAAAGTGGTGAAGGCCAGCGGCGCCAAGCTCGAATAGGCCGCAGAGCGCTCATGTCAACCCGAGCGTCCGCTTTCGGCCAGAAGCGGTCATTCCCGGGCGTAGACTCTAGAGCGTGACTCCGGCTGAGGGACCACATTTGACCCTGTGGCGCGGCAAATTTCTGACGCGGGTGTTGATGCCTACCACGTTCGGCTGTCTCATATCGCTCGCTTCGCTTGCGGGCGACTCAACAGACGCGACCAAGCAGAAGCGCCCGATGCCGGCCAACGAGCCCATGCCCACCAAGATGGCGAAGCCCGGCATGAAGACTGGCGACGTCGGGAAAGCGGCAGAAAAGATGGATCAGCGCATGAAGCCGATGCTCGATAAGGAAGGGAAGTCAATGCCGGGGAAGTAGCCCCTGGCATACTGCGCCTAAGCTCCGCTTAGGACTTGTCTGCCGCCCCGGCCGAAATTCGCCACAGGCTGCCGTCCTTCGACAGCTTGTCGATGGCGTCGAGGATCTTTTCGTGCGCGGCCGCTTCCTCGGCCGTGGCGCGCAGCACCTTGAGCTTGCTCGCGTCGACGCGCGCGGCCGCGATGGCCGCCTCGGCCGGCGCGTCGAGGTCCATCACCAGGCTGTCCTGGCCGCGCGTGAGCGCGAGGTAGACCTCGGCGAGCAGGCGCGCATCGAGCAGCGCGCCGTGCATCGTGCGGTGCGAGTTGTTCACGCCGTAGCGCTCGCAGAGCGCGTCCAGCGAATTCTTCTTGCCCGGGTGCAGCTCGCGCGCCAGCGCCAGCGTGTCGACCACGCCCGCGACGTACTCGGAGAGCTTCTTCAGCCCGGCGAGCGCGAGCTCCTGGTCGAGGAACTCCACGTCGAAGGCGGCGTTGTGGATGATGAGCTCGGCGCCGCCCACGTACTCTACGAACTCGCCGGCGACGTCGGCGAACTTCGGCTTGTCGGCGAGGAACTCCGCCGTCAGGCCGTGCACCTTGGCGGCGCCCTCCTCGATCTCGCGCTCCGGGTTGACGTAGCGGTGGAACTGGCGCTCGGTGACCCGGCGGCTGAGCAGCTCGATGCAGCCGATCTCGATCACCCGGTCGCCGAGCTTGGCGTTCAGGCCCGTGGTCTCCGTGTCGAGCACGATCTGTCTAGCCGCCAACGCCGATGCCCCTGTTCGCGAGCGCGTCGGCGCGCTCGTTCTCCGGATGGCCCGCGTGCCCGCGCACCCAGTGCCACTCCACGCGGTGCGGCTGCGCAGCCTCGTCGAGCGCGCGCCAAAGGTCCTCGTTCTTCACCGGCTTCCGGTCCGCGGTGCGCCAGCCGCGCCGCTTCCAGGCGTGGATCCACTCCGAGATGCCCTTCTGCACGTACTGCGAGTCGGTGTAGACGCGCACCTGCGAGGGCCCCTTGAGCGCGCGCAACCCCTCGATCACGGCCGTGAGCTCCATGCGGTTGTTGGTGGTCTCGGCGGCGCCGCCGCACAGTTCCCTTCTGTTTTCATTGAAAAGAAGAATGACCCCCCAGCCGCCAGGTCCGGGATTGCCCTTGCAGGCGCCATCGGCGTAGATCTCGACTACGCGCTCAGCCATCGCCGCGGCGATGCGCGCCGTTGGGGGCGCCGCTGCGCGTAGGGTGGCCATTGCGCTGCGGGACCGTCGCGACCGCGCGCCGGCGCGCGCGCTCCTTGCGCCAGGCGGGCGTGATCACGCGCATGCCGTGCACGCGCTTGACCGCGCGCACGACGTATACGCCGCCCATGATCGGCCACCAGCGCGCGCCCGCCTTCTCCATGAAGGCGAAGCGCTGCAGCCACTGCGTGCTCTCGAAGGGCGGCGCGTAGCGGCCGAAGCGGCCACCGTTCAGCTCGAAGCCGAGCAGGTGCAGCCAGTCCTTCAGGCGCAGCAGGCCGATGAAGCGCGCATCCCAGGGCGCGCCGGCGCCGCGGCGCGAGAACATCTGCCGCAGGCGCCAGAGCGAGAGCGGGTTGAAGCCCGAAATCACCAGCTGGCCCTCGGGCATCAACACGCGCTCGGCCTCGCGCAGCACCAGGTGCGGGTCGGCGGTGGCCTCGAGCGCGTGCGGCAGCGCGACAAGGTCTACGCTCTGGCTCGCGAGCGGCAGCTGCATCGGGTCGGCCGCGAGCGCGGCGCCCTGCTCGAGCGCCAGCGTGAAGCGGAAAGGAATCCGGTTGGCGCGCAGGAAATCGATGCCGTGCAGCCCCATCTGGACGGCGCGGTAGCCGAACACGTCCTCGGTGGCGAGGTCGAACTGCGCGCGCTCCCAGTCGAGCACGTGCTGCCCCTGCGGCGTGGCGAGCCATTCGGCGAGGCCCGCCCGCGCGCCGCTATACTGGTGAGCGCTGCCGTTCACGAAGGACTGCCTGTCCATGCCCGAAATCGTCCCGCTACCCGCGTTCAAGGACAACTACATCTGGACGCTGCGCGACGCGAAGCGCGCGGCGGTGGTCGACCCGGGCGAAGCGGAGCCCGTGACCGAGTACCTCGCGCGCGAGGGGCTCGAGCTCGTGGCGATCCTCGCCACGCACCACCATCCCGACCACGTCGGCGGCATCGAGGAGCTCGTCGCGGCGAGGAAGGTCCCGGTGTTCGGTCCGAAGGGAGAGCGCATCCCGGCGCTCACGCACCCGGTCGGCGAGGGCGACACGGCGGCGATCCCGGAGCTCGGCGCGAAATTCACCGTGCTGGAGATTCCCGGTCACACGCGCGCGCATGTCGCCTATTATGGCTTAGGTTCCCTGTTCTGCGGCGACACGCTGTTCGCCTGCGGCTGCGGCCGCGTGTTCGAGGGCACGCCGGCGCAGATGCTCGCCTCGCTGCAGAAGCTCGCGGCGCTGCCGGACGCGACGCGGGTGTATTGCGGACACGAATACACGCTCGCGAACATCCGCTTCGCGCGCGCCGTCGATCCAGCCAACCCTGCGCTCGCGGCGCGCGAGGCGCGCGCCCAGGCGCTGCGCGACGCGGGCAAGCCCACGCTGCCTTCGACGCTCGGCGAGGAGCGCGCGACCAACCCCTTCTTGCGCTGCGCAGAGCCGGCGGTCGTCGAATCCGCCAACAAGTACCTCGGCGCGCGCGCCGCGGACCCGGCGCGCGTGTTCGCCGCCATCCGCGAGTGGAAAAACAAATTCTAGAGGCAGGGTAAACTCGCGCCATTCGATTTCCGGAGGCGGTCCTATCGTGCGTGGGTTCGCGGGTCTGAGCGCGCTGGCGGCGCTGCTGCTGTCCGCCTGCGCCACGCAGCCCGCGAGCGATGCGGCGCCCGCCGGCGCGGACCGGTCGGCCACGCTGAGCTCGCGCTCGGGCTCGCCGGTCTTCGACAAGCGCGGCGAGCCGGTGCAGGCGCCGCGCTCGCGCATCGCCTCCGGTCCGCCGCTCGACGCGACGAAGCTGCCGCCGTTCGACGGCCGGCGCGAGGAGCTCGCCAGCGCCCCCGCCCTGCCGAGCATCGACCGCACGCAGCGGCAGGACGACCTCTGGAAGCGCATCCGCGCGGGCTTCGCGATGCCCGACCTCGCCGGGCCGCTGGTGGCGCAGCAGACCGCGTGGTACGTGGCGCGGCCCGACTACCTGAAGCGCGTGTTCGAGCGCAGCCGGCTCTACCTGTACCACATCGTCGACGAGATCGAGAAGCGCGGCCTGCCCACCGAGCTGGCGCTGCTGCCGATGGTCGAGAGCTCGTTCAACCCGATGGCCTACTCGCGCGCGCACGCCTCGGGCCTGTGGCAGTTCATTCCCGGCACCGGCAAGCGCTACGAGCTCACGCAGAACTGGTGGTACGACGGCCGGCGCGACATCGTCGCCTCGACCGCGGCGGCGCTGGACTACCTGAAGGACGTCTACGACATGCAGGGCGACTGGCACCTCGCGCTCGCCTCCTACAACTGGGGCGAGAACGCCGTGGCGCGCGCGGTGGAGAAGAACCGCAAAGCGGGCCTGCCGACCGACTATTACAGCCTCAGCATGCCCGCAGAGACGCGCAGCTACGTGCCCAAGCTCCAGGCGCTGAAGAACATCATCTCCGATCCCTCGCTGTTCGGCGTCGACCTCGACCCGATTCCGAACCAGCCCTACTTCACGAGCGTGGAGCGCACGCGCGACATCGACGTGCGCCTCGCCGCCAAGCTCGCCGAGATGCCCGTAGAGGAGTTCATCGCGCTCAATCCGGGCTTCAGCCGCCCCGTGATCCGCGCCGAGGTGACGCCGCGCATCGTGCTGCCCGCCGACCGCGTCGACGTGTTCCACGAGAACCTCACCAAGTACGACGAGAAGTCGCTCGTGTCCTGGCAGACCTACCAGCCCAAGCGCGGCGAGACGCTGGAGAGCATCGCCAGGAGGCACGGCGTGACGCTCGCCATGCTGAAGGAGGTCAACGGCATCACGCCGCGCGCGCGCGCGATGCCCGCGCTGCTCGTGGTGCCCGCCGACGGCAGCGCCGGCAAGGACGTGGGCCGCCTGCCCATCATGTACGCCCCGCCGATCCCGCTCACCGGCCCGCGCACCTTCGTGCACACGGTGAAGGCCGGCGAGACCCTCCCGGGGATCGCCTCCCGCTACCGCGTCAGCGTGGGCGACTTGCGCCGCTGGAACAAGGTAGGCCGCCTCACCCCGGGCCAGCGCCTCGTCATCCATACCAAGGGCACGCCGGTACGCCACACCAAGAGCGCCGGGAAGACGGCCAAGGGCAAGCCGCGAACCGCAAAAAAACCAACAAAGAAATCATAACGCTAGGGATGATTCCTCGCCCTTATTAGCGCAATTTGCTGCGACGCGGAACCGTCCTCCCCGGCACCTGCCTAGAATGCGCACATGGGCCGCCGGCTGCGCCAAGGGGTGGTATTCGCGCTGTTGTTTGCGGGCCTGGTCGCGCCCGCGGCCGCCGATCCGGTCCTGATGCTCCTGCTCGGCATCGCACGCGACATGATCATCGACCATGCCAACGCGCCGAAGGGGCCCGCCGAGCCGGAGCAGCCGATGCCCGACCTGGCGCGTGTCTACCCCGGCACCTCGGTCGAGCCGGAGATCCTGCGCCGCCTCATCGACGACTGCTTCCTCTACCTGAGCAGCCAGCAGCGCCAGGAGATCTTCGACCGGCTCAACGCCGCGCTGCTCGACCCGAAGAACGCCGCCATCCGCGGCACGATGATCGAGTACTTCACCGAGAAGGCGCTCGCGGTGCGCGCCGCGCAGCTGAAGCTGGCGCAGATGCCCTACAGCGAGAAACAGCGCATGGCGGCGGAGTTCAAGACCGAGATCGCCGGCATGCCTGCCGAAGACCAGGTGCAGGTGCGCAAGCTGCTGCGCAGCGGCCTGATGCCGGTGCCGAGCGACCTCAACCAGCTGCTGCTGGCGGCGGTCGACGGCGGCTAGCCGTCGAGCGTCGGCACCGCGGCGAGCAATTCCGCCGTGTAAGAGTGCCGCGGCGCGTAGAGCACCTGCGCCGCCGGGCCCTGCTCGACGATCCTGCCCTGGAGCATGACCGCGACCTCGTGCGCGAGGTACTGCACCACGGCCATGTTGTGCGTGATGAACAAGTAGGCGACGCCGAGCCGGTCCTGCAGCGACTTCAGCAGGTTGAGGATCTGCGCCTGCACCGAGACGTCGAGCGCGCTCGTCGGCTCGTCGCAGACGATCAGCCGGGGCTCCACGGCCAGCGCGCGCGCGATGGCGATGCGCTGGCGCTGGCCGCCGGAGAATTCATGCGGGTAGCGCGCGAGCGCCGCCTGCGGCAGCCCGACCTGGTCGAGCAGGCCCTCGATGCGCCTGCGCCGCGCGCGCTCGTCGCCGCCGACGCCGAGGCTCTGCATGCCCTCGGCGAGAATCTCGGCGACGCGCATGCGCGGGTTGAGCGAGGCGTAGGGATCCTGGAAGACGATCTGCATGCCGCTGCGCGCGGCGCGCAGCTCCGCGCGCGACAGCGACGCGAGGTCCCGGCCGGCAAACGTCACCGTGCCGCCCGTAGGCGGAAGCAGCCGCAGCAGCGCCTTGCCCGCGGTCGTCTTGCCGCACCCCGACTCGCCTACGAGCGCGAGCGTCCGGCCGGCGCGCACCTCGAGCGAGACGCCGTCCACGGCCTTCACCCAGCCCACGGTGCGCCGCAACAGCCCCTTGCGGACCGGGAAATGCACCTTGAGGTCGCGAAGCTGCGCGATCACCGGCAGGCTGCCCGCGGCGATCTGCGTCTCTTCCTGACGCGGCTCGGCCGGCGCGCGCGCCTCGTCCAGCCCCTGCTCGCGCAGGTGGCAGCGCACGAGCCGGGCGCGGCCGCCGCCGGGCGGCGCGATGAGCTTCGGTGCCTCGCTGCGGCAGCGCGCGTAGGCGAGATCGCAGCGCTCGGCGAAGCGGCAGCCGCTGAAGCCGCCCGTGAGCGGCGGCACCTGGCCGGCGATCACGCTGAGCTCGCCGCCGCGCTTCTCGGGCGACGGCAGCGCGGCGAACAGCTTCTGCGAATAAGGATGCTGGGGCGCGGCGAAGAAGGCGTCGCGCCCGGCGATCTCGACGATCTCGCCCGCGTACATCACCGCCACGCGCTGCGCCATGCGCGCGACGATGCCGAGGTCGTGCGTGATCAGCAGCAGCGCCATGCCGCGCTCGGCCTGCAGCTTCGCCAGCAGGTCGAGGATCTGCGCCTGGATGGTGACGTCGAGCGCGGTGGTCGGCTCGTCGGCGATCAGCACCTCGGGCTCCGCCGCGAGGGCCGCGGCGATCATCACGCGCTGCTTCTGGCCGCCCGAGAGCTGGAACGGAAACTGGTTGATTCTGCTTTCGGCATCGGGAACGCCGACCGAACGCAGGAGCGCAAGTACCCGACTTTGAATTTCATCGTCAGAAAGATCCTTCTGGTGACGCTCGAGAACCTCCCCTATCTGCCGCCCGACCGTCAACACGGGATTGAGAGCCGTCGAAGGTTCCTGGAAGATCATGGCGACGCGGCGGCCGCGCACCGCGCGCATCGCCGCCTCCGGCAGCGCGAGCAGGTCCTGCTCGCCGAGCAGCACGCGGCCGCCGGCGACGCGCCCCGCCTCCGGCAGCAGGCGCATCAGCGACAGCGCGGTCATCGACTTGCCGCAGCCGGACTCGCCGACCAGCGCGAAGCACTCGCCCTTGCGCAGCTCGAAGTCGAGGCCATCCACCGCGTGCACCGTCCCCGCGCTCGCGTCGAGCTCGGTGCGCAGCCCGCTCACCGCCATCACCGCGCCCCCGCTCATACGCGCACCCTCGGGTCGAAGCCGTCGCGCGCCGCGTCGGCGAACAGGTTGGCAGCGAGCACGAGCGCGAACATGAAGCTGAACGCGGTGGCGAGCGCCCACCAGACCACGGGATCCCGCGACATCTCCAGCCGCGCGGCGTTGATCATGGTGCCGAAGCTGTTGGTCGTCGGATCGACGCCAACCCCGACGTAGGACAGCACCGCCTCGGCGAGCACCAGGCCCGAGAAATCCATCACCATCGCGATGATCACGATGTGCGAGACGTTCGGCAGGATGTGGCGCGAGAGGATGCGCGCCTCGCGCACGCCGAACGCGTGCGCCGCCTGGATGTATTCCAGCTGCGACAGCTTGAGCGTCTCCCCGCGCAGGAGGCGCGCGAGGCTGGTCCAGCTCGTCAGCCCCAGGATCGCGCACAGCACGAGCAGCCGGAAATCGGCGCGCTGCGCGGCGACCGAGAACCACTCCGGGTGCCGGTCGATGACCACCTGCATCATCAGCACCGAGGCGGCGATCAGCAGCACGCCCGGGATCGAGTTCAGCGTCGTGTACACGTACTGGATCACGTCGTCCACCCAGCCGCGGAAGTAGCCCGCCATCGTGCCGAGCGCGATGCCCACGGGCAGCAGCACGAGCGTGGTCAGCGTGCCGATCGCGAGGCTCGTGCGCACGGACTTCAGCGCGAGGTAGAACACGTCCTGCCCCACCTTGTCGGTGCCGAGCACGTGGTAGCCGGTGGAAAGCGCGACCGCCGGGCCCGCGAGCAGGATGAGCACGTTCAGCGCGGCGCCGGCGGCATGCCAGGGAATGTCGGGGCTTCTGGCCTTCAGTCTCTTGACAAAGACATTGATCAGGAGAATCAAGGCGATCGACACGCCCGCGCCGGCGAGCGTGCGCCGCGCCACGTCGTCGGCCCAGTCGGCCTCGCTCTTCAGGTGCGCGCCGCCGAAGCGCAGCCGCGGGTAGTCGCGCATCTGCTTGCCGCCGGGCAGCTCGACCTGCTCCTTGGCGAAGGAGCGCGTCGCGAGCGGCGCCGAGTAGGTCTTCTCGGCGCGGCCGCGCAGGTGCGCGAGCGCCAGGTCGAGCGCCGAGAGCACCTCGGTCGCGTACGCCGGCGGCTCGCCGGGCTTGGGCTCCAGGCGCGGCCGGTAATGCAGCGAATCGAGCAGGCCGACCGCGAGGAACGCGGCGAGCACCACCGCCGAGGCCATCGCCGCCGGGCTCCGGAACACGCGCCGCCAGGGCAGCGCGAGGTGCGCATGGCGCCGGCAATACGCCGCGTAGGCGACGGCGGCGGCGACGAGCAGCCAGAGCAGCAGATCGGTCGCGAGGAGGACGGGCACGCTATTCGAGCCGCACGCGGGGATCGACCAGCGTGTAGGACAGGTCGGTCAGGATCAGGCCCAGGATGTAGAACACCGAGCCGAGGAACACCATCGCGCGCACGACCGCGAAGTCCTGCGACTGGATCGCCTCGATGGTGTAGCTGCCGAGGCCCGGGATGCCGAAGAAGGATTCCTGCAGCAGGCTGCCGAGGAACAGCAGCGGGATGACCACCACCGCGCCGGTGAGGATCGGGATCATCGCGTTCTTCAGCACGTGCCGGAACATCACCGCCGTCTCGGCGAGGCCCTTGGCGCGCGCCGTGCGCACGTAGTCGCGCCCCATCTCCTCGAGGAACAGCGTGCGGTACCAGCGGCTGCTCGAGCCGACGCCGCTGATCACGCCGATCACCACCGGCAGCACGAGGAAGCGCGCCGCGTCCAGGCCGCCCGCGTAGCCGGAAATCGGCACCAGGTGCCAGAGCTTCGAGGCCACGTACTGCCCGCCGATGATGTAGAACAGCGTGGACACGGACATCATCGCCACGCACAGCACGACCCCCCAGAGGTCCACGTAGGTGGCGCGGAAGAAGGCGAGCAGCAGCGCGAAGCTGATGCAGACCGCGAGCCCGACGAGGAACACCGGCACCGCGAGCGCGAGGCTCGGCCACATGCGCTGCCGGATTTCGGCGGCGATGTCGCGCTTGTCCTCCGAGGTGCCGAAATCGAAGACGAAGAGCTTCGCGGATTTCTGCGCGAAGATGGTCCGGCCCGCCTTGCCGAGGAGGGATGCCTCCTTGGAATTCCAGGCCAGCGGCAGGTCGTAGCCGCGCTCGGCCTTCCACTTCTCGATCGCCTCGGGCGTCACGCGGCGCGCGCCAAGCTGCATGCGCGCCATGTCGTCGGGCGCGTTGACGACGAAGAACAGCAGGAACGTGAGCAGGTTGACGCCGATCAGGATCGGCACGGCGTAGAGCAGCCGCCGGAGGACGTAGTTCAGCATCTAGGCCGACGGCCTCGCCGCCATGTTTTCGCGCCTCCGGTACGTGAGCACGGCCGGAACGAGCGAGGCGAGCAGCAGGAGCGCGGCGAGCGCGAGCGGCCACAGCACCGGCCGGTTCCACTCGCGGCGCAGCGCCTCGCGCTTCGCGGCGTCCACCTTCAGGTACTTGAGGTTGTTGCCGGAGATCTCGTTCACCTTCGCGTTGCCGAGCCAGCTGTGGAACAGCGCGAAGTTCTTCGGGTGGAAGCCGCCGATCCAGGGCGCGTCGTGGCGGAAGATCTCGACCATGCGGTCGATGATCTTCTGGCGCTCGGCGCCGTTCGGCATGTTGCGCATGCGCTCGAACAGCGCGTCGAACTCCGGGTTCTCGTAGTTGGCGGCGTTCTCGCCCTGGCGCCTGGCGCGGCTCTGCGGGCCGTGCAGCAGGAACATGAAGTTCTCGGGATCGGGGTAGTCGGCGCTCCAGCCGACCATGAACAGCTGCGTGCTGCCTTTCCTGAGCTTCTCCTGGAAGCGGTTCCAGTCGGTCTGCCGCGGCTCGAACTGGATCGACAGCTTGGCGAACTGCTTGCGCCACCAGTCCAGCTGCGCCTTGTCGCCGGGGCCGCGGCTCGTCGTGTCCAGGTAGAGCACGAGCGGCTGCCCGGTCTTCGCGTCGCGGCCGTCCGGGTAGCCCGCCTCGGCGAGCAGCTTGCGCGCGTCCGCGATCGGGCGCCGCTGCGCCTTGCCGTTGCGCCAGACGTGCGTCACCGGGTTGATGCTCTCCGGCCCGTCGCGGTATCCGAAGATGCCCGGCGCGAGCGGGCTGTACGAGGGCACGCCGCGGCCGTTGGCGAAGATCGCCAGGTATTCCTCCCAGTCCACGGCGATCGCGAGCGCCTGGCGCAGCTTGCGCGCGCGCTCGGCCGCCGCGCCGCCCTGCGACCCGCCGACCACCGGATCGAGCCAGTTCGCGCCGAGGTAGAAGATCGTAGGCGCGATCGTCGTGTCGAGGCGGATGCCGCGCTTCTCCATGTCCGGGCTGAGGCTCGCTTCGCCCTCGAGCGAGATGCGCACCGCCTGGTCGAACGTGTCCGAGCCGATGCCCGAGAGGTCGTAGTACCCCTGCAGGAACTTGTTCCAGAGCGGGATCGCCTCGCGCTCGCGCGTGTAGACCGCCCGGTCGAGGAACGGCATGGTCTTGCCCGCGTCGGCGAGCAAGCCGCGCTCGCGGTCGCCGGGCTCGCCCGCGGACGGATAGGGCTCGCCGCGGAAGTTCGCATTGCGCTTCAGCACCATGCGCGAGTTCGGGTCGTTCTCGGAGAGCATGAACGGCCCGGTGCCCACCGGCCACCAGTCGAGCGAGAAGTTCTTCTCCGCCATGCCGGGCTGGCTGAAGAAGCGGTCGGCCTCCCAGGGCATCGGCGCGAAGAACGGCATCGCCAGCCAATAGACGAACTGCGGGTAGCGCCCCTTCAGCGTCACGCGGTAGCTGTAGGTATCCAGCCGCTCGACCCCGGCGATGTCCAGCTTGCGCAAGTCGAGCCACTCGCCGTCGCGGTCCGCGGCCTTGAGGCGCGCCGCGAACTCCTTCAGCCCGACGATGTACTCGGCCATGAGGCCATAGATCGGCGAATTGAGGCGCGGATGCGCGAGCCGCTTGATGCCGTAGACGTAGTCGTCGGCGGTGAGCTCGCGCGTGCCGAGCGGAAGGTCGTAGGGAGACTCGAGCTTGGCGACCTTCTCGGGGCTCAGATTCAGATTCTGCGCGACAAATCCCGGGTGCGGCTGGAACTTGATGCCCGGCCGGATGTGGATGTCGTAGACGCTGTAGATTGCGCCGCCCTTTTCCACGACGCGCGGCGACGGAACCTCGGTCGCGGTGAGCGGGATCAGCTCGTAGGGGCGCTTCAGGTAGTGGTACTGCAGCGGCGGCTCGTAGACCTGGCGCGTGAAGACCGACTCGTCGGACGCGTAGGACTGCACCGGATCGAGATGCTTCGGGCGCTCGGAGAACACCGAGTAGAGAATGTTCGCGCCCCGCTCCGCCGCCGGGTACGGGTCGTTCCAGACTTCGCCGCAGCCCGCAAGCGCGAGCGCCTGCAGGGCGAGCACCGGCAGCAGCGCGCGCATGCCGGAAAGTATAATGCGCGCATGGCGTTTCTCTCCGGCAAGAAGATCCTTGTCACCGGCCTGCTCAGCAACCGCTCGATCGCCTACGGCATCGCGAAAGCGGCGCGCCGCGAAGGCGCCGAGCTCGCCTTCACCTACGCGGGCGACCGCTTCAAGGACCGCGTCACCGGCCTGGCGCGCGAGTTCGGCTCCGAGCTCGTCTTTCCCTGC
>Ga0335085_10013549_pt1 | contig 11947 bp, 6 predicted proteins | sample Lox_Sample_45_FD_206712 | JGI IMG/M metagenome (GOLD analysis project Ga0335085, IMG submission 206712) | Soil microbial communities from Loxahatchee National Wildlife Refuge, Florida, United States - Lox_Sample_4.5 | ecosystem: Environmental > Terrestrial > Soil > Wetlands | place: USA: Florida...
CAAGTAGTGCCGAGGGTCACACCGAAACTCGGTTTCGGAGTGTAAGTTCCAAAAACACTCACCACCACCGGAGGCTGACCGGCGACCCTAACCGGGGCCTTGATGCCGAAGATGCCGGCATCGCCGATGAATCGCCCGCCGTACGCTTCTTCCGGCGTCAATCCAAGCGCCGACGGCGGAATGCCGAGCAGGAACGGAATGTTCAGCTGCTGGGGGTCCTGCCAGGTATAGGCGCCCGTGAGGCTGAATTTCCGGCTGATAGCAGCGCGCAGTTCACCCTCCACCCCTTTGGTGCGGAAGTAATCAATCTGCCCGTCATTTGAGTTGTAAGAAGAATGCTTCTGACGGAAAAATGCGATTGAAGCATAGACCTTGTTGTCCAATGCGCTCAGCTTGGCGCCGCCCTCATACAGATTCGACGGCTGAATCCATGTGTGCGTCTGAATTTCGGAGTAGTCGATTTCTCCGCCCTGCCCGAGGTCGAGGAACCGCGCTGTCGAATAGGTGAAGTATGGGTTGATGTGGAACGGCAGCCGGTAACTCACACTGGTATTGAACGTTGTCGCGCCACCGCTGTCCCTGGTTGGCGTCAGGCCTTCGCCGTTATCCTGCCCTGAGAAATTCGGCGTGTAGTAGTCGTAACGAACGCCCTGCAGCACAGTCAGCCGGTCGAAGAGCGTCATACGCGCCAGACCGAACAACCCGTTGTCGCCGTAGTGTCCGGTCTGCAGATAGTTGTAGCCCCACGCGCCATTCGTGGAAAACACGCTGGCAAAGCGGTCGTCGGGTTGTGCGCCGATTGAAATATCGCGCCTGTCTATGACCTGGTAAAGAGTTCTTTCCTCCCCGGCCCACACGTGAGAGTAACGATAGGAAAACCCACTCGTGGTCTGTGCGGTGAGCCAATGACCAAGCTTAAATGCGAAATCGAATGAAGTTTTGTTTTCGATGACACCCGGATGATAGTCAGCCCCGAATCCGTATGTGCTGAACTTCTGCGAGCTGAGCGCATCGTAGAACGTCTGGTTCCTGAAGGTAACGCCTTCTTTGAAGTCGCGGATCAGGTCGAAGTAGCCTGTATAGGTGAGAGCGTTGTTGAAATCGGGCGAGTCGATGAATATCTGGTTGTTGTTGAGATGCACCAGATGAACGGTCGCGGGGTCAAGCGCGAAAAGGGCCGCTTGTGGTGTGCTCAGGAAGTCTTTCGCGTAATTGCCTTCATAGGCAAAATTCAGCAGTTCGCCGGCGCCGAAGTTGGCGGGGTTCAGATTATACGCATTGCCCGCAAGATTGATCGCCGGTGTTCCGGCAAGGTATTCGCCCTTGTCGACCAGCAGCTGCGTAACGCGGTTCCAGCCGATGTTCTGCGGCAGTGATCCCCCGAATCCCTGCATGCCGGTTTCCATGCGCCATTTCTTCGGAAGCTCCATATCGAACGCGATCTGCCCCAGCTTGTCACGAGTGGAGATGCCTTTGTAGAAACTCTTCGAGTCCTGCGCGCTGAAGAAAGTGTAGAAGCCGCCGCGGTAGCCGCCGATTTTGAACGGACTGCCGAACTCCACGGAGCCGATTTTCTGATCGTAGCTGCCGTACGTGAACGTTACCTTGCCGGTCGGATGCTCGAGCCATTTCGCTGTCGTGCTGCGGGCGGACTTCGGCGTGTAATTGAGATAACCCCCGACTTTACCGCCACCGTAGATTGGCGATGGGGGACCTTTCACGATTTCGAGTTCTTCGGCGTCTGCCACCGGCGTCATGTAATTGCCGCGATTTTCCACGCGGCGGAATCCGCGGTAGAAGTTATCGCCGGCCTCGCCGCGTATGAACAGAGAGCCTGGGACGCCGAAGTAACTTCCGGTGAAGCTGCCGGGGGAGGCGGTAACCAGGTCGTTGACGGTCTTGATGTCGTACCGCGTCAGCATTTCCGACGGCACCGTCGATATCGATCGCGGTATCTCGGCGAGAGGCGTGTCGAGTCCGAAGACCGTATTCGTGGGCGCGGTAGGTACGACCTCGAAGGGATCCAGTTTTGCGGTGACATCCACCGAGCTCGCGTTCTCACTCGGTGCGATGACGATCTGCAGCGTCGCCGGGCTCACGACATCTCTCTTCTCGTAAACCGTGAACCCGGGGAACTCGGCTTTGATTGTGTACGTGCCCGCGTGCAGGGTATTAAAAACAAACTCCCCCGCCGCGTCCGCCAGAGTGCTCTCCTCAGCCTTGCTGGTCTGATCGGTAGCTGTGAGTTTGGCGCCGGAAATGGCGCCTCCCGAAGAATCTTTTACAGTGCCGGAAATGCCCGGTGTCGTCTGTGCAGTTGAAATTTGGGCTGCCAGCGAAACGCATGCAGCCAGGATGAACGCACGTGTGGCGTGGGCCATCGACGGTCGAAACATTTTGTAAATCCCCCTCGTTTAGCTAATGAACAGCGCTTACTTCTTGATTGGCGATTCAATCAGCAGGTCCGAGTCCCATCGAAGCCGGTCACTGGTGCGCAGTACGAATAAGGTCTACGAGGACCTCTCCGAGCCGCGCCAGTACTTCGGTTCGGCGGGCGTTCGGAATCGTTGGGGACCTGGATTGCCAGGCTCAGCCGTTAAGCGAAAAAACTCACATACGGGCTGATGAGGTCATGTTAGTGACTATCGTATGTCGAATTCAAATAGATCTTTTGAATAGCCCTGATTGAGAACAACTCAGGGGGCAGCGTACAAGAGACCTCACGCTGCAGCCGCCCGGGCGCCGAATACTGCTTTGGTGGTCTGGTCTGGTGAGCCGAATGCCGCGTAGTGGCGATCCAGAACATTTCTGAGATCGCTCCGGCCAAACTCTCCCTTTTTGCGACAAGCGAAGATTTATCGGTCAGAACGCCGGAGCCGGAACCACGGGCCGGGACAAATTCCGAGTCGGGGACAAACCGTCAAAACGGCGCTGGGTCGGAATGGCCCGCGTGCGTGAAATTATTCGGATTTCGACTTCTCAGATCAGGACTTGGCAGCGACGTCCACGCCGCCGGAGCTGATGGCGGCAATGATTTCACTCGTCGTCACAAGGGCACTCGCATAATTTGGGATGTTGACTTCGAGCGCGGCGTGCATTTGCTCTTCGGAGTAGCTCGCAGTCGCATCTTTCACCGCCGTAACTTCATAACCGAGTTCGGCCGCATAGCGAACCGTGGCCTCGACACAGGTGTGCGCAACCAGTCCCATCACGATGAGTTTCTGAACGCCGTGTTTCCTGAGCTGCAGATCCAGGTCCGTGTTGGCGAATCCACTGGAACACCAATGCTCCGCGGTCACGATATCGCCCGCGTGAGGTTCGAACCCGGCGCGAATCTCGCCACCCCATGTACCGTACTCGAACGACTTCCGCGACCAGGCCGCCTTCTGAATCGGCGCAATGTACTTCCATGTTTCGTAGTCGCCAGGCCGATATCGACGATGCATCGCGTAGAAAACCCGGATACCGGTTTCCCGCGCCGCTTCGAGAATCTGCAGCATATGAGGAACGCACTGGTTACGTTCGGCGACGTCCTTTATTCGATCCCATATCTTGCCGCCCTCGGAAATGAAGTCGTTATACGGGTCGATCACGACAAGTCCGGTCATCTCTTTTTCATAGGTGATTTGTGACATATGGCATCATCTCCTTCGGTCAGTCTCGCCGTTGCCGTAAGGCATGACGTTCGATGCTTTTCGCGAACAGAGGCGTCTCCTGCCGGTTGTGAGCCTCTGAAATCGGTTTTCGTGCACCGCGGAAGACGTCCAGCGGTATTCCCTGTTTGCCCAGGAAGTCGAGCAACTCCGGCGTTGCAGAGGTTTGAACTGTGTTGGTGAACTCGCAGGTGTTATCGTCGATCTTCCTTACCACGAGGTCCCAGATCACGCCGATTTTCGTCCGGCCCGTGGTTGTGAATACGTCAGACGTGGAAACCAACCTCAGGTGATCCGGTTGGCCGATCTCTTCAACGTAGTGCTGCACGATCATACTGCCGCCGAGAACCTCCACATTGATTGACATGCGCCGGCCGTCGGGTGACGTGGTTGCCCCGGCGGAGTAATGCGCCGGCGAGCACGACTGATATTCCGACTCGGGCAGCGTAAAGCACCAGGACGGGATGTCGACTTTCTCAATCGGGGCGTTGATCGTTGACGAGAAACTCGACTGGACTAAGGTATTGTCTTCCATTTTTCACTCTCCTTTTGATCGTTCAGATTGGAATCGCCCTCAACCACCTGTGGCCCTGGCGCCGGAATACCAGGACCACGCGTGTAAACGGCGGTCGCCGCGCTTACTGAAAACCCGAAACGCGACAGCGACGGTGGTGATGTGAGGCCATCACCAATTCGCTGGATTCGCCTGCATCTTCGGGTTCAGCGCCTTCATCTCACCGAGCTCCTCGGGGGTAATCTTAGGCAGGTGCCGGATGAATAAAACCAGGCGCCAGGTTTGTTCGGCAGTGTGCGCTTCGCTGAAAGCCGGCATGCCGCTCAAACGAACTCCATTTTCAATGGTGTAGAAGAGCTCGCCATCGCTCTTGTTCTGCGTCCCGGCAGCACGCAAGTCGGGCGGTTTCGGATAAAGGCCCATGCCGAACAGCGTGTGACCCACTCCGTCATTCGCATGGCACGTGGCGCAATGATCGGAGAAATGCTCCATGCCTGCCCGAACGTTCTCGGTAGAATCCGTGATGGGATTGCGCAGTTCGCGATACGCGGATGGCACGGCCACTTTGCGCGCCGTTGTGGCCGCGAACACTTCAATCGCCGACGGGGTCGCCAGTGCGCTGAAGCCTCGGCGCACGAGAGTCGACCCGTATCCCGCGGCGGAAGCCGCGAGAACAAACAGAATCAGGGAGACTACTTTCCAGCGTTTCATTTCTGCCTCTTTCTGTGCCACCTGGCACGACTTATCAGGACTTGAGAACCCGTTCAATAATGAGCGGTCAGCTGCGAATCAAAAAAATGGGATGGGTTGACGCGGCGCGTCAAATGCCGGATTCAGAAGCCCGCGCCAGCGAGTGTCATTACCCGGTGTGCCTCAGCCGGGCTGCTGATCCGCGTCATCGCCGTCCGCCGGGCCGAACGAAGGCAGATACCTGCCGAAATTCAATTCGAAATCGCTCCGAACGCCGTAACCGATCCCACTGAGCCTGGGACGGCGTGCCTGCGCATCCGGCTGGGCCAGCAGCGGGAAGATCATTTCGTTACTTGACTGAAGCTCTGCGGCTGTCGGCATCCCGAAACGATTGATCTGGGCCTTCGCTGCGCCCAGCGTCTTACGACCGAACGAAGCCAGACGCCGCACGAGCGTATCGACAAACGAGTCGAGCGCGTCGTCGTCCAGCGTGCGGTTCACCCAGCCGTAGCGCTCGGCGATGTCCGCATCGAAATCGTCGGCGCTGAGCGCGATCTCCAGAGCCCGCGAGCGGCCGACCAAACGGGGGAGCCATTCCAGCGCCCCGCCACCCGGGATGAGTCCGACTCCGACCTCGGGTTGGCCGAACCGGGCGTTTTGCCGGCTGGCGAAGCGCATATCGCAGGCCAACACGAACTCGTTACCGATGCCGCGCGTGCGGCCGCGAACCTTGGCGATGCTCACGACCGGCGCGGACGCGAGGCGAAGCACAAAGTCGCGCCAAAGCCCGAGAATCTCGGGACGTCCAGCCGCCTTGGCCACGTCAAGATGGGCGACGAAAAACTCGGGATTCGCCGATTCGAAAACGACGACCTTCACGGACGGGTCATTCTCGAGAGCCGTCATCAGCTCGCCCAGTTCCAGAATCGTCTCGGGAACAAAAATGTTGATCGGCGGGTTGCTGAAGGTGATAGTCCACAGGCCCGGATAAGTGCGGTCGATGTTGAATTGCGAAGTGTCAGGCATGGCGCATTTTCTCCTCTCTTTAAGGAACTCGCGCAAAACGGAGTGCGGCGGAAACAGCTGTTGACTGTTCATTGCTCGCCGCACCCTTGCGCTTCGAAGACCCTACCGCAGCGATCTGAAGCCCGCGCGAACCTCTTCCGAAAAGAGTTTCGGCTGTTCCCAGGCCGCGAAGTGACCGCCTTTCGGCAGCTTACTGAAGTGGATGAGTTTCGGATACGCCTGCTCTGCCCAGCTCCGCGGCACCGGATAGAGTTCGTCGGGGAACGAGCTCACGGCGACGGGGATGGAGACGCCTTTGACATTGAAATATCCTTTGCCGAAGTACTCCCAGTAAAGACGGGCGCCGGAAACCCCGGTGTTCGTCAGCCACGTGATCGTGATGTTGTCGAGGACATCATCGCGCGTGAGGCCCTCGGTTTTTCCCTCGAATACGCGGGTGATCATCTCGTAGCTGCGTGCGTCATGATCGAGGAAATAGGCCGCCAGGCCGATCGGTGAGTCCGCGATTCCGTACAGTGTCTGCGGCCGCAGCCCCATCTGGAACCCATAGGCGATGCCCTTTTGATACACGAACTGCAAACGCTCGTATGCGGCCTTTTCGTCGGGCGAAAGGCCTGCCGGCGCCGGCTTACCGGAGAAAGCCGCCGCGTCAATATCGGCCGGAAAGATGCCCGGCATGTTCGTGTGAATGCCGGCTAACCCTGATGGCGCCTGCACGCCCATAAGATCGACGACTACAGCACCCCAGTCACCGCCCTGCGCAACGTATCGCGTGTAGCCGAGCCGTTTCATCAGCACATCCCAGGCGCGCGCAATGCGCTCGGGTCCCCATCCGGCGGCGGTCGGCTTGCCCGAGAAACCATAACCCGGCATCGACGGAATTACCACATCGAAAGCATCCGATGCAGTTCCGCCGTGAGCCGTCGGATCAGTCAGCGGATCGATGATCTTCAGTTGCTCGGTGATCGAACCCGGCCATCCGTGCGTGACGATCAGCGGCAGGGCATTTTCGTGTTTCGAACGGACGTGAATGAAATGGATATCCAGTCCGTCGATCTCAGTGATGAACTGGGGGAGGGCGTTCAGCTTTGCTTCGATTTTGCGCCAGTCATATTCGGTTGCCCAATAGCGCGCCAGCGCCTGCATCGTTGAGAGCTGTACTCCCTGTGTCGCATCGGTGACCGTCTCCCGGTCAGGAAACTTTGTCGCGTTGATGCGCCTGCGCAATTCGGTCAGTTCAGTTTCCGGAACATGTACATGGAAGGGGCGGATGGTGGTTGTTTCGGTAGCCTGATCGGGGGCTCGTTTGGTACCGGTGGGTGCAGTCGTTGAGGTCATGGCGTCGTTTTCCTTTTCAGTTGATTCCCCCGTGCTGGGGTACAACCCTCTAAAAGGCAATCGATGCGCCATCTATAAACTATTGAAAATGGATCACATAGATATTTTTCCGGTATTGCGAATTTGGTGAATGCGGCGAATCCGGCGATTCTGGCGAGAGTTTAACTGAATTTAAACTGACCCTTGCGAATTTTCAGGGCCCGGATCTTATGTTCCAGCGTTGAGGGAGGAATATGGAGTTTGGCGGCGGCTCCGGAGGGCCCGGAGACCCGGCCGCGGCATGCAGCCAGCGCGGCTTCGATAATCTCTCGTTCAGTCCGTTCCTTTGTGTCGGTTTGCTCCGACAGGGCCGCCGGAGTTGCAGAGCGCGCGGGTATGGGTGACAATTCCCCTGGGATCCAAACCTCATCGACGGCAAAGACCTCGCCTGAACTCAGGATCACCGATCTTTCAATGACATTCTGCAACTCGCGAATATTGCCGGGCCACTCGTAGGCCTGCAATCGCTCCAATGTCCTCTTCTCGATGGTGCGGATGTTTTTCCCTGCTTTCATGGCGTAGCGGCGGACGAAGTACTCGACCAGCGACAAAATGTCGTCCCTGCGCTTCCGCAGCGGCGGCATTTCGATAGGGAATACGTTGAGGCGATAGTAGAGATCTTCGCGGAATCTCCCATCCGCGATCGCGCTTCTCAGATCCCGATGGGTGGCGGCGATGACGCGAACGTCGACACGCACCGGCTGTGTGCCCCCGACTCGTTCGAATTCCCTCTCCTGGAGAACTCTTAACAGCGCAACCTGCGTGTCGGGCGGAAGGTCGCCTGCTTCGTCGAGGAAGATGGTACCTCCGTCGGCAAGCTCAAAGCGGCCGAGGCGCCGCTGCATCGCTCCGGTGAAGGCGCCCTTCTCATGGCCGAACAATTCCGAGGAGATCAGTCCCGGCGCCAGTGCCGCACAGTTGACGCTGACGAAAGCGCGGCCCGATCTCTGCGAACGCTTGTGGATGGCGCGGGCAATCAGTTCCTTGCCTGTGCCGGTTTCGCCCGTAATCAGCACAGTGGAGTCTGTCGGAGCGACCTTGCCCACCCGGGAAAGAACCGCCTGGAGCTCCTTTGAGGAGCCGACAATTTCCTCAAACATGGACGCGCGATCCACCTCATCCCGCAATGCCAGGTTTTCCCGATAGAGCTGGTCCTTCAGCCCCCGAATCTCGGCTTCGCGCTCCTGGAGTTCCTGATAGTGGCGGGTTGTCTCCAGCAGCAATGCCTGGCTTGCATTCAGCCTCTGACGTTCGAGTTCCGCTTCCATCCGCAGCCGCTCTTCGCGCTCCGCAGTCTCGCGGCGAAGCCTCGCCAGTTTGAGATGGCCCTCCACCCGCGCCGTCAGCTCCCGCGCGGCAAATGGCTTCACCAGATAATCGTCTGCGCCTGCCTGCAATCCTTCCACGCGCGATTCTTCGCCCGCGCGCGCGGAGAGCAGGATGATGGGAGTGCCAGCCAGAGCCGCGTCATCGCGCACCGCTCGAAGCAGACCGAATCCATCAAGGCGCGGCATCATCACATCGGCCAGCACGAGTGCCGGACGCAGGAGGCGCGTGGTCTCAAGTGCCTGCTGGCCATCCGAGACCGTATGCACCTCATACGGGCCGTCCAGCAGGTGGCGGAGGTATTTACGCATATCCGCGTTGTCATCGGCCACGACTATTAGTTCGCGCAGTTCGCCGGCGGTGGCCTGTTCCGGCCGCGGTAGCAGAGAATCCGTCATGGGAACCTCGGTTACATCGACCGGGTTCCACTCATCCTGCAGCCAACCCTGTGCCTCCTGCGCATATGCGTCCGCGGTAGTTCCGGCGGACTCGGCCTGCCGTGTGGTCTGAATTCGCTCGTGCGGCAGGTGCGCCTTGCCGAGAGGAACCGTCACCGTGAACGTACTACCCTGGCCCGGGGCGCTCTCCACTCGCACATCGCCCCCATGCAGTCTGACCATTTCCTGAACGAAGGCCAGACCAATCCCTGTGCCCTCGAAGGTCCGGCCACGAGCCCCCTCGATGCGATGAAAGCGTTCGAAGACGCGCTCGCGGTGCTCTTCGGGAATCCCGACGCCCGTATCCCGGACCTGCAACAGGGCCGCACCATCAATCCCTCTCAGGATGACCGTCACGGAGCCCTCGAACGTAAACTTGAATGCATTGGAGAGAAGGTTCGAGACCACCTTTTCCCACATGTCACGGTCGACATACACCGGTTCGCCGATTGGTGGACACTCGACCAACAACCGCAAGCCGGCGTTCTCCATTGCTGAACGGAACACGCTCGCGATTTCCGCGGTGAGGCCGGCGAGGTCTGTCGGCTCGTAGACCGCCTGTACGCGGCCGGCCTCGATTCGCGAAAAATCCAGCAGCGTATTGACGAGTTTGAGTAGCCGGACCGCGTTTCGGCGGACGGTGGCCAATTGCTCATGACGTTCCGGACTGAGCCGCTCACGCACTTCCGGCAGCACTTCTTCGAGCGGACCAAGCATCAGCGTGAGAGGAGTGCGGAATTCGTGGCTGACGTTGCTGAAAAATGCAGTCTTGGCGCGGTCGATCTCGGCCAATGCCTCCGCCCGCCCGCGCTCCTGCTCATGTGCGCGCGCGCTGGCCAGCCCGATCGCGATTTGTTCCCGTATCCGGCGAACGAATTCCCGGTACGTGTCGTCAAAGGCCCGGCCAGGATGCAGGCCCAGCACAAGGAACGCAGCCGCCTCGCTATCCTCGCGCAACCGGATCGGCAGAACCGCGACTTTCTCCACAGGCGATGGCCAGCCGGGAATCGACGGCGCGGATGCGCGGTCCAGTTCCACCACGATGCAGTCCTCCGACAGTGCACTGTGGAATCGCCAGACGCTCTCGTTGTCGCAGTCGATGAGTTTCGGATGTAGTTCGTCGGCGGTCTCCGCGCTTACGCCTGCCAGGCGAGCCTGGCGCTCGGCTGGTCGATACTCGTACAGGAACGCGAACGGGACGGTCAGCCGATGCTGACCCAGGGTTTCCGCGCTCGCGCGGCACACTTCTTCCTCAAGCCGCGCCTCAGCCATTCGCGACGCCAGATCACGGAGCACCTGCCGGCGACGATCTTCGATGACCCGTTCCGTCATATCCAGAACCGTGGTGAATACGCCGCCCACGCCGCTGTTATCGTCCCGAATCGGGCTGTAAGAAAAGGAGAAATAGCACTCTTCGAGGTAGTTGTTACGGTAGACGGTGAACATCTGACCGGTGAGATGACTGGCCTCCCGTCCGTCAGCCATAACTCGGTCGAACCGCGGTCCGAGGAAATCCCAGGTCTCGGGGAGCACCTCGCGTATGGGGCAGCCCAGCGCTGCGGGGTGTTTCATCCCGATCAATGGTCGATACGGGTCGTTGTACAGCATTGTGTAAGCAGGTCCCCAGCAAACGAGCATGGGATATCCGGAGCCCAGCATGACGCCGACGCAGGCTCGGAGCGATTGCGGCCACTGGTCCAGGGGGCCCAGAACCGTCGCAGACCAGTCGAGCGCGCGCATCCTTGCGCCCATCTCGCCGCCCCCGGCAAATACCGACTCGCTCAGTTGCGTTTTCACGAGATCCATGGCGAAAGCGACGGCACCGTCAGGCATGCACAACCGGACACGTGCAATACCGATTGATCCATTTTCGCAGTCCCCGATCCGTTACTCGGCAGCGCGCGACGCTCCGCAGAAAGCAGGCTCAGGGCCAGCCGAAGTTGAGACGGCTGGAATAAGCAGGTACGCCAGGTTTAAATCCCCGAAACATTAAGTCGTTGCAAGCGCTATTCCGGGAACGATTATTTCCTGCCCTGTAATTCGACCCACCAGTTCAGGACGACGGTTATGGGTGCGTCGTTAACGGCCGCGGAACTCCCGGAGTAAATCAGGAACTTTTGCCCGTCCGCGGTAGCGTCATAATCCGACTCGATACGGCGATCGATGCGCGCCTGGAAAAGCGCATGCGGAATACCCGCGTTGATCCCATCGCCGCCGTACTGTATATCGACGGCCATGAGGTTGAACTTCCTGTCCAGATAAAACAGTTCTTTGCCGTCACCACGCCAGTGCGGCGCGGCGCCTCCCTGGATCGAAATCTGCCATTTGCCTTTGCCGGGTGGCAGCGGCTCAACATAGACTTCATCCTGCCCGGATTCCACGCTGGTGTAAGAGACGTATTTACCATCCGGCGAAAGTTGGCCGGCATAGGCGTTTTCCGATGCGATGGGAACGGGCGTGCCCGCCGCGTTCACGGGGAAGAGATAGAGCCTGCCACTATGATTCGCGAGTATGTGCTGTCCGTCGGCGGTCCAGCTCTCCAGCCGGGTCACGTTACGGGCAAGGAGTTGCTCGGGCGTGGCCCCATTCGCGTCTTTGACGAAAAGGCCGGATCCGGCGCGAATGAATGCAATCCGTTTGCCGTCGGGCGACCACAGCGGGAATTCGTCTCCCAGTACATCTGTTCCACCGGTTAGTCGGGTGGAGGAACCCCGCGCCAGATCGGCCAGCCAGATACTCGGAACATATCCATTCACCCGGCGAAAGGCGACAAACTTCCCATCCGGAGAAATTCTCAGCTGTTCGGTCAAAAAATTCTCTGAGAAATGCCCGGTTTCCCTTCCGCTCCGGTTGAACCAGATCAGAAGCCCCCCATTCTTTTGCCCCGTTCCCGCCTGATAGGCCAGAACACCGGCAGGCGAAAC
>Ga0335085_10013550_pt1 | contig 11946 bp, 10 predicted proteins | sample Lox_Sample_45_FD_206712 | JGI IMG/M metagenome (GOLD analysis project Ga0335085, IMG submission 206712) | Soil microbial communities from Loxahatchee National Wildlife Refuge, Florida, United States - Lox_Sample_4.5 | ecosystem: Environmental > Terrestrial > Soil > Wetlands | place: USA...
CCCGTGCCGCCCGAGGAGGTGCACGCCGAGTCCAACGTGCAGTGGGCCAACCTGCGCGGCACCCCGACGCTGTGCCTCCAGCACGACCACTACTTCATCGGCCGGGTGCCCGAGGAGGAGCGGCAGCTTGGCGCGGTGGCGGCGATGCACGTCAGCGACGGAATCGTCAGCCACCGCTGGTGGACACTCGGGGAACTCGACGCGACCGCGGAGGACGTCTACCCCCGTGGCCTGCCCGACCTGCTGCGCCGGCTCTGCTTGTTACTTGCCGGCTAGTTCGTGGACGAAGGCGGGGGCGCTGACCGTGCCGACGCCGGTCACCAGGTCGTAGCCCTTCGTCGCCGCGTAGCCCTTGACCTTGATGGGGTTCACGCTCGTGCCCTGGAAGAAGGACACGGTGTTGTTGCCGGACGTCACGTCCACGATGCCGGGGACGTGCCGTGCGTAGAGCTTGTACAGCGCCGGGTTGATGTTGCCGAGCGGGTGCCCGGCGACCTGGTCCGCGAGGGCCACGATCGCGGCGAACTCGGGTGTCGCCTCGCTCGTGCCGCAGGTAAGCGACCAGCCGGCCGCGCCGCCGAAGCTGCTGTAGATGCTGACCGCGCCGTCGCAGGCCGCGCTCATCGAGATGTCGGGCACGCCGCGGCGGGCCCCGGTGACGGCCTTGACGCTGGCCTGGTAGGCCGGGCGGGCGAAGAAGGCGGACTTGCCGCCGCCGCTCGCCACCGGGTTCGGGTCGATCGAGCCGCTCGCGTACAGCTGCCAGGCCTGGTCATAGGTGTCGTTCCAGGCGACGGACTTGTAGCCGGCGGCTGTCTGCTTGAGCTGCGTGCCGCCGATCGCGGTCACCAGCGGGTCGCTGTCCGGCCACGAGGTGACCCGGCTGGTGTAGTAGCTCACCTGGTCGGACTTGTAGTCGGTGGCGCCACCGTCGCCGGATGCGGCGAGCACGGTCACCTTGCGGGCGGCCGCGTCGGTGTAGGCGGCGCGCAGCGCGGCGGGGAGCTTGGTGTTCGGGAACGTCTGCTCGGTGGCGCCGAACGACTGGCTGATCACGCCGACCTTGTAGTGCGCCATGGCGTACTTCTCCGCGGCGACGATCTGCGGGAAGCCGGTGACACCCTCGGTCTCGGAGACCGGGGTCTCGACGAGCAGGATGTTCGCGCCGGGTGCGAGTGCGTGCGCGTACTCCACGTCGAGCGTGGTCTCCCCCGCCCAGGAGGGGTCGAACTTGGTGATCTTGCCGACGGGGGCGATGACGGTGAACTTCGGCGGGGCCGGGTAGCCGAACTGCTTGTCGAACGCGGCCAGGTCCGCCTTGATCGTCGGCGAGCCGAAGGAGTCGACGATCATGATCGTCTGGCCCTTGCCCGTCACGCCCTGCGCGTACAGCGCGGGCGTGTGGTACGCGGCGCGCAGCTGATTCGGGTTGTAGCAGGCGATGCCGTCGAGCTTCTTGCACTGCGCCGTGGTGAGCGGCCCCGCCGTCGGCTTGCCTGGCAGCCTGATTATGTCGGGGCGCACCGTCACCTTGACGGCGGCGGCCGGGGCGGCCGCGGCGCTGGTCAGCGTGGCGGGGACCGCCACCGTGGCTGCTGCGGCCGCTGCGGCGAGCGCAGCGGTGAGGGCGGCGGTCCTGGCCTTGTGCATGGAAGCACCATAGCCGCACAGACCGGGACGCTAGGCCATAGCCACCGAATACCACCCGTCCGCTACCGAATCCCCGCCACCGGGGCGTGGCTGGAAGTCGTAGCGGACGGCGCCGTCGCCCAGCCCGATCAGGGTCATCGAGGTGGTGCCGTAGACCCGGCCGTCGGGCAGATCCTTGCCGACGACGATGGCGGCGGGATCCGCGGGATCGAGGCCGTCGCCCGCCGCGAGGGTGAGCCAGTCGCCCCAGGCCGCGCTTATCGAGGCGGGCGCCACGCCAAGCGCCGGGTCGGCGGAGGGACGGGCGGCGGCGAACTTCTCGGCGAAGTGGACGGCCTTCGGCTCGGCCGACGGGTCGCCGGGGCCTGCGGGAAAGGCGTGGCCGGCGTTGGTGAACAGGTGCGTGCCGGGGGCGAGTTCCCTGACGGCGAGGGGAGCTTCTGCCGCGGGGCCGCCGCCGGCGCCGGGCTCGGCACCTAGCCAGGTCAGCGCGGTCACCGCGTCCGTCGTGGCGCAGATCAGGATGAACGGGTCATAGGCGGCGAGCGCTGCGGGGTCGCCCGCGAGGTCGTGGAGCACACCGGGCCCGTCGGCGGCGGCGCGCAGCGGCAGCTCTCCCCTGCTGCGCCGGCCTGCCGGGTCGGCGACCTGGCCGCGGGCGTTGAGCAGGCAGGCCACCCTCGGGATGCCGGGGTGGACGGCGAGCCAGGTGCCGCCAGCTTGGTCGTCGATACCGCCGGTCAGCGGCAGGCCAGGCCAGTGCCTGGCCGGCGGGCGCCACGGGCGGTCGGTCAGTTCGTCACGGACGCCGAGCAGCCGAAGCGGCATCCGCTCCCCCGGCTCAAGGCTGACGACAACGGTGCACACCGGTCCATCATGGACCAGTGCGTCCCCCATGGCAGCATGGAGGGGTGACGCATGCTGAGCTGGTGGCGGAGGCGGGGGGCCTGGAGAGTAAGCCGCAACCGTTCGGTGTGCTCGCCCGGTTGTTTCGCGAGGGCAACGTCACGGTGCTGAGCGGCGCGGGGCTGTCGACGGAGTCCGGGATTCCCGACTACCGGGGGCCGAGCGGTCAGGCGCGGCGTACCGGGCAGCCGATGACCTACCAGGAGTTCACCGGCTCGGCGGCGGCGCGGCAACGGTACTGGGCGCGGTCGCACCTGGGCTGGCGGCACGTGACGGGCGCGGCGCCGAACGCCGGGCACCGCGCGGTGGCGGCTCTCGAGCGCGCGGGCCTCATCGCCGGGATCATCACGCAGAACGTGGACGGGCTGCACCAGGCGGCGGGGACCGCGGCCGGCGCCGTCACCGAACTGCACGGCTCGCTGCACCGCGTCGTGTGCCTGTCGTGCTGGGAGCGGACTGCGCGCGAGACGCTCGACGGCCGGCTGCAGGCGGCCAACCCGGCGTGGACGGCGGCGGTTGCGGGCGCTGAGCCCGCTGTTAATCCCGATGGCGATGTCGCTCTTGAGGAAACCGCCGGGTTCACCGTGGTTGGCTGCTTGTCCTGTGGCGGGGTGCTCAAACCTGATGTGGTGTTCTTTGGCGAGAACGTGCCGCGGCCACGGGTCGACGCGTGCTTCTCGCTGGTGTCCGCGTCGTCGGCGCTCGTGGTGCTCGGCTCGTCGTTGACGGTCATGTCGGGCTTCAGGTACGTGCGCCATGCCTCGGCACTCGGGATTCCGGTGGTGATCGTGAACCAGGGCGCGACCCGCGGGGACGCGCTGGCGGTGGCGACGCTCGACGCGCCACTCGGGCCGACGCTGACCGCGCTGATGCGGGAGTTGTCGCCCTAGGGGACGATGTCGGCCTGGGCCTTCGCGACGGTGGTGCGCAGTTCGCGGACGAAGAGGCGGACGCGGTCCTGGGTGTAGCGGACGGACGGGGCGGAGACCGACAGGGCGGCCACCGGGTCCCCTGCATGGTTCCTGACGCAGATGCCGACGGCGCAGACGCCGGACTCGGACTCTTCGATGTTCTCCGCGTAGCCGCGGTCGCGGACCAGGCGGAGCTCCCCGGCAAGGGCGCGGCGCTCGGCGGCGGTCATCCCCTCGGGCGGACGGCCTCCTCCGCCGCGAAGCAGCTCGGTGAGCTGGGTGTCGGGGAGCTCGGCGAGCAGCGCCTTGCCGCCGGAGGTCTTCCACGCGGGCAGCACCGTGCCCTGGCGGTCGCCGACCCGCAGGATCTGCGCCGACTCCACGGTTTCCAGGAAGCGTGTCTGCGTGCCGAGGCGGACCACCAGGTTGATGGTCTCCGCCACCTGGTCGCACAGCGCTTCCATGTGCGGGCGCATCACCTGGCGGAGCCGCTGGGCAGGCTCGCCGCGCAGCGGGCCAGCGGACAGCGCGGGACCCGGGCGGTAGGAGCGGTCCTCCGCCTGGATGGCGAAGTCGCGGTAGACGAGCATGGCGAGCAGCCGATGCGCCGTCGAGCGCGCGATGCCAAGCTCTCCCGCCACATCAGAGACACGCGCCTGACCGGAGTCGCGCAGTAGCTGAAGAATGCGCAACGCATTGTCGACCGACTCGATCGCATACGGCGGCTTGTTCTTCACATCAGAATTTTAGACGAATACACTTTGAATTCATCCGACACATCGCTGTGACCGGCCTTGCCGGTTCCCAGTTCCGACGATGGGGGTGAACGCGGTGGAGATCATCGTCATCGGGGGCGGAATCGGCGGGCTCACCGCCGCGCTCGCGCTTGCCCAGGGCGGCCACCGGGTTCAGGTGCTCGAGCGCGCCGCCCGGTTCGCGCAGCCGGGTTCCGCGCTGCGCCTCGCGCCGAACGCGACCGCCGTGCTGTCCCGGCTCGGGCTCCTCGATCACGTGCTCGACCTCGGGTCGCGGCCGAGCCGGGCGGTCCTGCGCGACCTGGGCAGCGGCGCCGAACTCGCCGAGCTTGACCTGGGCGCCCCATTAACTGCTCGCTACGGGACGCCGTATGTCGTGATCGGCCGCGCCGACCTGCTGTCGGTGCTCGCGGATGGCTGCGTGGACGCGGACGTCGAACTGCGGGCGGGACGCGAGGTCATCGCGGTCGACCAGTCCCACCTGGCCTCGTCCGTGATGGGCGGCGCGGTCGTCTCCTGCGCTCGGGGGCGGGTGTACGCCGGCGACGTGGTGCTCGCCGCGGACGGCGCGCGGTCGGTGGCGCGCGGTCTTGTCGGCGGCGGCGCCCCGGCTGTCAGGGACCGGTCCGGGGAGGGCTGGGCCGCCTACCGGAGAACGGCGCACGTCGACGCGCTCGCCCCGGATGAGGCACGCGACGAGGTCGTCGCCTGGATGGGGCCGGACGCGCACTTCGCCCGGTACCCGATCCGGGTTGGCGAGGCTTATGAGCAGGTCGCCGTCTTCCGCAGCCAGCTGTATCCCCTGATCGGACCATCTCCGCTAAGTCCCCTGGCCGGTGCCGCATCCCCGGGCGGCACCGGCCAGGGGCGGGCCGAGGCCGGCCAGGCCGACGCTGTGCGGGCTGACATTGGGCGGGCTGTTCAGGAATGGGGAGGGCCCGAGGAACTCGATGAGGCATTCTCCCGGGCCGCGGGGCCGGTGCGCGCCGCGGTGCGCTCGCTGCGCAGGGCGCGGGGAGTGCGGATGATCGACAGGGCGCCGCTTGCTTCGTGGACGAACGGACGGGTCGCGCTGCTCGGCGACGCGGTGCACCCCATGCCCGCCTACCTCGCCCAGGGGGCCTGCCAGGCGATCGAGGACGCCGCCGCGCTCGCCAGCGTGCTGCGCGACTGCCCAGGACCGCGCGGAGTGGAGTCCGCGCTCGCCCGGTACCAGGCGCGGCGGGCCGCGCGAGCGATCCGGGTGGCGCGGGCACGGCGGGTCTGGGAGTCGGCGCCGCTGACCAGGCGGCCGGCCGACGACTACGCGGTCAGCGACTGGCTGTACGCGCCGCAGGGGCGGTTAGCTGGCGGCTTCGAGCGGGCGCCGCAGGGGCGGAGGTACGGCTTTTGGTTTGCCACGCCCTGGGGGTCATGAGTGGCAGGGGGCGGGGGCACGCAACCGTTCGGGATGATCCTGTTTTGAATTTGCCTTTTTTGATTTAGCTCTTGAGGAAATCGCGGAGGGCTGCGGTGGTTTCCGCCGGTGCTTCTTCTGCGAGGTAATGGCCGCAGGGCAGGGAATGGCCGCGCACGTCGCCGGCGTATTCGCGCCAGATTTCCGTGACGTCGCCGTAGTGGCGGCCGACGAAGCCGTGCTCGCCCCACAGGGCGAGCAGCGGTGCGGTGACCCGCTGGCCGCGGGCGGCGGCGGCGTCGTCGTCATCGAGGTCGGGGCCGACGGCGGCGCGGTAGTCCTCGCAGGAGGCGTGGATGGCGGCGGGGTTCCTGAAGCAGCGCACGTACTCGCTGACCGCCTGGGCGTCGAAGGGCAGGCCGCCGCGGCGCAGCGAGCTCATCCGGCCGCGGACCCAGCCGGCCGGGTCGGCGCCGATCAGGTGCTCGGGGAGCGGTTCCGGCTGGGCGAGGAAGAACCAGTGCCAGTACCCCTGGCCGAAGTCCTTGTCGGCGGTGCGCAGCGCGTGCCTGGTCGGGACGATGTCGAGGACGGCGATCTTGGTCACGCACTGCGGGTAGTCCAGGGCCATGCGGTGCGCGACGCGCGCTCCCCGGTCGTGCCCGACCACCGCGAACCGCTCGTAGCCGAGCCCGCGCATCGCCAAGACCTGGTCATACGCCATGGTCCGCTTGGCGTAGCCGTCGTGAGTCGGGCCGCCGGACGGCTTGCCGCTGTCGCCGTAGCCGCGCAGGTCGGTGAGCACGACCATGTGGTCCCTGGCCAGGCCGGGGGCCACGTGATGCCACATGACATGGGTCTGCGGGTAGCCGTGCAGCAGGAGAACCGGGGTGCCACGTGTGTTGCCGCCCACCAGGGCATTGATCCTTACCCCGCCCGGGGTCAGAGTTACTCTCTTGAACAGGTCGGGCAGGGGCACCGTCATGGGAAGCTACATCCCCCCAACGGACTGGGATAATCGTGTTGCAACCCCTGCTAATCGGACAGCGTCGTCATAGTGTGTGGGCTGGCACCGATGAGGGGTGGTTGGGGATGACGGGTTCCGGTTCGCTGCTGCTCCGGGCGGCAGGCATAGTGACCGCTGTTGCCGCAGTGACGGCTGCCGCGGGCTGCTCGGCGTCGACGGGATCGTCTCCGACGCCCGCGACGACCGCCGCGGGGAACGGGTCCACCGCGTCTTCGACGGCGGCATCGGCTTCCGCGTCGCAGTCGCCGCGCGCGGTTGTGTCGCAGACGGCCGCGCCTTCGTCGGCGACGGCTTCGGGCGGGGCGTCGGCTACCGCTTCTGGGGGTACCGGGGGTTCGGGTTCCGGCGGCGGTTCCGGTTCTGGCTGCGCGACGCGGGACCTGTCGATCAAGGCCGGTGCCTCGCAGGGCGCCGCGGGATCGCTGTACCAGGTACTCGAGTTCACGAACATCTCGAACGTGGCGTGCACGCTGTTCGGCTACCCGGGGGTCGCGCTCGCCGGGGGGACGCCGGTGGCGCAGGTGGGCGCGGCGGCTGACCGGTCCACCGCGGCCGCTGCCACGCTGGTGACGCTGCAGCCGGGACAGGTGGCTAGCACGCTGCTTCGGATCACCGACGCGTTGAACTACCCGAAGTCGAAGTGCTCGCCGACCCCGACGACCTACCTGCAGATCTATCCGCCGAACCAGACGACCCCGGTGTACGTGGCGTACTCGTCGACCGGGTGCGCGTTGCCGTCGGTGAACCTGCTGTCGATCGGCGTCATGAAGTCGGGTACCGCGGGCTGACCTCGGTGAGGCTGGTTAGGTCGCGGGGAGCGCGGCGGTGAGGGCGCGGGCCCAGTCGCGGTAGCCGTCCTGGCTCGGGTGGAAGTTGTCGACGGAGAACTTGCCGGCCCACGGGGCGATGAAGTGCTTGCTCACCTCGGCGACGCGAAGGGTGCGCTCCGCCGCGACCTCGCGGATGACGCGATTGACGCGGCTGATGTAGGGCACGCTCATGTGGCCGACGATCCACCAGAAGCCAGACAGCAGCGGCAGGTCGAGCATGACGGTGTTGTCCGGGACCTGCGCGAGCAGGGTGCGCATCTCGCCGAACAGCTTGCCCGGGCTGAACAGGATGTCGTTGGCGCCAGCGCCGCAGGTGACAAGGTCCGGCTTGAAGTCGTACGCCTGGAGTTGCGGCACCTGGTCGGCGAGCACGTCGCGGATGAGCGCGCCGGAAACGGACAGGTTCACCACCCGCCAGTGCTGGCCCGTGGTGCGCCGCAGGTGGCGCAGCGTCTGCCCGACATAGCCGGCGTTGGGACTCGGCGCGCCGAGACCCTGCGCGGTGGAGTCGCCGAGGGCGACCCACAGCGGCTCGGGCTGCTCTCCCCTGCTCAGCGCGCGTTCGCGGTCGCGGACCACTCGCTCGTTGTGCGCCTCCCAGGAGGCGGCGAACTCGACGCGCTGCACGCGCAGCGCCTCCACGCCATCGGTCCAGCGGCCGAGCTTGCCGTGCTGGATGCCGGTCACGTGCCCGTAGGGGCTGTGGGTGACGACCGACGCCGCCGTCGCGAAGATCTCGACCGGTGACTTCCGCTCCGTACCGCCCGATCCGGTCAGGGCATTCATCGCGCTGACCCAGCCGGGACGGGACACTGGAGATGAAGGTGCCATCGAACTCGCTCCCCTGCGCCCCGCGTGCGACATGGACGCACGGTTAACGGTAATGAACGAGTATATCGACACATGGCGAACAAAGGGTTTCTGTGGGTGGCGGAATCTTGACCCTCAGCCACCTTTGAGCGACCCTTGGGCTTCCCTTCAGCGGCCGGCCACGGTCAAGATCTCGGTGAGCCGGTGCCGCGGCAGAGCCGGCGAGCGGTGGCCATCGCGGCCGGTCATGTCCTCGTTGGCGATGAGCGCGTTGGCCACGGCCTCTTCCGTGGCCTGGACGACGGCCTCGTAAAACGGGTCGAGGTTGCCCCACGGGATGAAGGTGAGCTGGTTATACCCACCAGGGCGCAGCCGAGCCAGGTCGCTGTCGGTGAAGGCGCCCTGGTTGGCGGTGGAGACCGCGAGGAAGATGTCGCCGGAGAAGTGCGAGCTGCTTGTCCCGGTCCTGGCCAGGCCGAGGGAAACGCGGCGGGCCAGGGCCTTGCACTGGTGCGGGAACAGCGGCGCGTCCGTGGCGACGACAGCGATCACCGACCCTCCGCCCGGCGGTGGGCTCGCGTGGCCCTCCGCCATCGGGTTGTCGTCCTTGAGTTCCTCGCCCAGGTAGACGCCGGTGAGGGTGAGCTCGTCACGGCGGCCGAAGTTGGCCTGCAGGAAGACGCCGACGGTGTAGGTGGTGTCGGCGTAGCCGACCCGGCGGGACGCGGTGCCGTTGCCGCCCTTGAACTGGTAGCAGTTCATGCCGGTGCCGCCGCCGACGCTGCCCTCGTCGGGCTGGCCGCTGCTTGCGCTGCGGAGGGCCTCGATGACGTGTTCCTCGTCGACATGGTGGCCGTTGATGTCGTTGAGGTAGCCATCCCAGGTCTCCCCCGCCACCGGGAGCAGCCAGACGTCGGTAAGTTCCGGATGATCCTGATTCATCCAGCCGACGACGCCGGCGTGCGCGATGCCGACCGCGTGCGTGTTGGTGATCGTCACCGGCCCCTGGCAGGTGCCCGACTCTTCGATCCAGGAGACGCCGGTGAGCTCGCCGTTGCCGTTCAGGCTGAAGTAGCCGGCCGCCACCGGGTCACCCGGGTTGGCCTTGCCCCGCGGGTGGATGGCGGTGACCCCGGTCCTGACGTTCTCGCCCTCGATGATGGTCTGGTAGCCGACCTCGACACCGGGCACGTCGGTAATCGCGTTGTGCGGGCCGGGGGTGCCGCGGTACTTCAGTCCGACGGAACGGGCGCGGGGCTTGCCGGTAGGCGTGCTCAGGTGCGGGTCGCGGTGCGCTGCTTCGTCTACATCTTCGTCAGCTTCGGGTCCCTGGTTGCTCACCCGCATCAGCTTAAGCGCCGGCGTCGGCATGATCGAGTACGACACATGCCCGTGGACCCTGTATGCTAACGACGTTCCACCTTGCGGGGCGGTCCTTCAGAGGGCGTCTTGTGAGCGTGCGGGGCTATGGCGCAGCTGGTAGCGCGTCTGCATGGCATGCAGAAGGTCAGGGGTTCGAATCCCCTTAGCTCCACCAGGCGGTCTTCACGTTTTGGTGAGGCCTAGTTTCATGTTTGGGTCTGACATTCTGCGTTGCCGTGCTGGTGTCGGCGTGTCGTGAGCGCTGCGTGTCTGCATGGTTGCCTTGCGCTTGTTCCTGACTCGTGGCGGGCATGCTGCCGCCGTCCTTGTCCTGGTGGTGGCGGCGGGGCTCGGCCGCGTAGGCCCGGGGCGGGTTATGGCGGCGCGGCGAGGGTGGCGAGGGTCTTGCGGCGCCGCTTTCGGGTTTTCGGGGGCAGGCCCCTGGCGGCGCGGCGGGCGTTTTCCTCCTGGCGGGCGTCCCAGGCGGTGAGGATGCGCTGGTTGCGGGCGACCAGCAGCGTCGCGGTAAAGAGCATGAGGGGCGCCAGGCCCATGAGGCGGCACCAGCCGCGGCTGATGTCGTTGCTGGCGGGGTCTTTGGCGGTGGCGAAGCTGCGCTCGGCTCCGGTGCGCCGGGCGTAGGAGCGGCGCCAGGCGGCGGACGGGTAGTCGTGCTTCTGCCGGGTCTTGGCGTTCACGTCGGCCGGGACGGTGATGGCCTGCTGGGTGCAGCAGGCCTGGGGATGCTCGGGCGGGGTGAGGATCTCGGGACGGTCGCGGTCCAGGGTCATGGAGGCGGGGCGGAGCGGGCAGCGGATCTTGCCCATGGCGGCGGGGCACTGCACGCGGTGATAGCCGTCGGCGGCGTCTGTGGTGGTGCGGCCGAGCTTGCGGCGGGCGAGCTCGGCGGTCTTTGCGTCGTGGGCGGCGGCCTGCCCTGGGGTGGCGGCGCGGGCGAGCGGGGCGAGCTCCAGCAGCGTGCGGGGCGTCTGGGGGCAGTAGAGGTTCCCGTTGGCGATGATGGCCCCCTGGTGGGTGCCCTTGGGGCCGCGGTCGCCGGGGTGGAGATCCTGGATGAGGGCGGCGCCGGCCTGGCGGAGCGGGGATGCCCAGTTCCGGGGGACGCGGTGGGAGTAGCCGGAGTCGGCAAGGACGTCGCCGAGCGGGATGCCGGCGGCGGGCATGGCCGTCAGGACCGGGGTGAAGGCGGGGACGGGGTCGTGGCGGCAGGATGAGACGGTCATGCGGCGGGCGAGCTCGGGCACTGGCGGGCCATGCTCGTCCGGGACCATGATCGCGTCCGGCAGGTAGTAGCCGAAGAACAGCTCGTCCTGGTCTCCGGTGAGGTTGTCCTTGCGGTGTCCCCAGGAGGCCTCGGGGCCGGCGCAGTCGCCGGTCCCGCGCGGCGGGGGCCGGGAGAAGGACTCCAGGTCGCTCCAGTCCACGGCCAGCGAGGCGCTGGCGTCCTTGAGTTCTTCCGGGACGGAGGCTTCCAGCAGGCCGTCGCAGGCCGCCTGCAGTTTCGGCGACGGCAGCCCGTCCGGCTGGTCCTTGCCGAGCGCGGCCGTCGCCAGGCCGAAGGTGTACTCGGCCTGCCGGCAGGTCAGCCGGTGCGGCCGTCCTTTCCAGTCCGCCAGCACGCCGAGCCGCCGCTGCTCGTCGTCGGGCATGCTGATCAGGGCCTGGTGCACCCTGGTCAGGTGCGCGGGACGGCCGTCGGCGAGCGCGAGCATCATGCCCGGCAGCAGGGTCCGGACGGCCAGCTGCCGGACGCGCACGCCGGACGGCAGCATGTCCTCGATCCGCGGCGCGATGCCGCAGGCGCCGTGACGCCTTCCAGCACCGGCAGCGGGATCATGGCCGGGCGGCCCCCAGCAGCCGGATCGCGTCGGCTTCCCCGGCCGGCTCCAGGCCGGCGACCAGGTCGCCGAGCCGCTGGGAGCAGCTGATCCCGGCCGCGTGCATGAACGTGGCCAGCCCGGGCAGCTCCCCGCAGTCTGCCAGCCAGGTCGCCCGCAGCCGGCTGGTGTCCAGCCGGGGCAGCCCGGCCCCGCCGCCCAGCGCGGCGATCAGCGGGCTCGTGATGTTCCGGCGGCCCGTCTCGGCGCCGCCGCAGACCAGCCCGGTCCCGGCGAACCGGGCCGCCGCCAGCAGCGGGGAGTGGTAGCGGGCCAGCACCGGCACCACGCGGGCACGCGGCCCCTGGACCTGCACGATCACGCCGCCGGAGCGGCAGGCCACGTCGGTGCCGCGCGCGTCGCGCAGGTCGCCGCGGATCAGCCCGGCGCCCGCCCCGAGG
>Ga0335085_10013551_pt1 | contig 11946 bp, 9 predicted proteins | sample Lox_Sample_45_FD_206712 | JGI IMG/M metagenome (GOLD analysis project Ga0335085, IMG submission 206712) | Soil microbial communities from Loxahatchee National Wildlife Refuge, Florida, United States - Lox_Sample_4.5 | ecosystem: Environmental > Terrestrial > Soil > Wetlands | place: USA: Florida...
AGATTAGGCTGCTGGCCGGGTCGCTGCTGGCCGAGGTTTCCCTGGTTGGGGCGCTGTTGCCCCAGATTTCCCTGGCCCGGCCGCTGCTGCGCCAAATTATTCGCGTTTTCGTTTCGGAACTGCTTCTGATTCAGGTTCTGGTTAAAGTGCGGCTCGGAGAAATTGTTGGCGCGATTATTGGCGTTCAGATTATTGCGATTGATGTTGTTCGCGTTGATATTGTTCCGGTTGATGTTGTTGGTATTGATGTTGTTGCGATTGATGTTGTTAATGTTCGCGTTGTTGCGGTAATAGTTGTTGCGATTGACGAAGGTATTTGAATTGGAAATATAGGTGTTGTGGTTGTAGACCACGGTATTATTGTGCCAGCCGCAGCCCCACGAGTTATAGCCCCAGCCGCAACAGCCTCCTCCGCTGATGGCAGCGCCGACGGCCATGCCAACTCCAAACGAGATGAGACCGGTGGCGATCATGTCGCCTGTCGAATAGCCGGGATAAACCGGAACCGGCGCCCCGTAGACTACCGTAGGGTTGTAAGTGGGCACATAAACGACGTCAGGCTGAGCCGGCTGAATGATGATGGTCTGTGGCGGTGACTGCACGATGGTGGTTTGCGGTTCTCCGGAAGATGCGGGAGGTGGGGGCGCGCTGCCGGGAGCCTGATTCTCCACCGTGACGTTCTGCTGCTGAGTGGTCTTCAAATTGCCGGCCTGGTAAGCACGCTGGCGCATGACCTGTACAGCGTTCATCACGCTTTGGGGGATGTTGAAGTATGCGTCACCCAGAGCGGAGGTCCAAGACAGGTTGGTCGCCATCTGGTTCAGCACATCGGGGAACTGGGTCAGTCCTTTGACGCTGTTGTCCCAGGGCTGCTGGTTGGCGGCTTCCGAGAGCTGCTGGCCCTTGAGGCTCGAATTCTGCTGCAGCCATTGATAAGCGGTGTTTACCTGATCCGGGAAAGTGGACGCCGCCAGGACCATGGCAACCAGATTATCGGGAAAGAGCGCGATGGGCGCGACGAGCTGGTAGAGCTGGTCGGCCGTCGGCACAGCATAGGTAGTGGCAGGAGCCTGTCCCTGCGGCGCGTTCTGGGCCTGTCCGGCCGGCTGCGACGAGGCGGGTTCCGACTTCTTGCTGCACCCGTCGAGACTGAGAATGAGGCTGGCGCTGAGCAAGAACGAGAGAGCTTGTTGGCAGATTCGCATCGTCGTTGAGTGTTCTGAACGCTCGAAACTATACACCGCGATCGGCGAATTCAGCAATTGGACCTTAGGACAAGAGGGCCTCGCTTGCCCGGAGCGTATTTGGGACGGCGCCACAACGATGAGTGATTTGGCTCACGCGGAAGACGGGCGTCTCTGGGATAGTGTAGCTAGAGGAGTCCATGACATCCGTTGTCGAACCCGTGGAAACAGGGGCTAGCGATCAATCGCGGTTCTTAAGTGGTGAAGCGATTGTCTGGTGGATTGCTTCGGCCGTGCTGCTGCTCGAGCTTTTTACCGCTAACCGCTACGGTTACTTCGGCGACGAAATGTACCACATGGCCTGCGGCGAGCACCTCGCGTGGGGATACGTGGACCAGCCGCCGCTGATCGCAGTATTTGCGTGGCTCACGCGACACCTGTTTGGCACATCGGTGTTCGCCATCCGCCTGTTTCCCGCGCTCGCCAGCTTTGTACTGGTTTGGCTTACAGGTCGGCTGGCGCGCGAGTTGGGTGGCGGACGGTTTGCGCAAGCGCTGGCTGCGCTTTGCTCCGCTTGCGCCGGCGTGTATCTCATCCTCGGCCACCTGTTCACGATGAATGTGTTCGAGCCGTTGCTGTGGATGGGGTGCGCGTACATCGTGATCCGCGTTGTAAAGACCGGCGATCAGAGGTTGTGGCTATGGTTCGGCCTGATCGCGGGAATCGGGCTGGAGAACAAGTATTCGATGGCAGTATTCGGTTTCGCCATCGTCGTGGGACTGTTGCTAACGCCAGAACGCAAGGCCTTCGCGAGCCCGTGGATCTGGGTCGCGGGAGCCATCGCATTCCTGATCTTTCTGCCGAACCTGCTTTGGAACATCGAGCACCATTTTCCGTTCCTGGAGCTGATGCGGAACATTAAGGCCAGCGGGCGTGACACGGTATTTACGCCGCTGGGATACATCCGGGCGCAAATTCTGCTGATGACACCGCTGACGGTCCTGGTGTGGCTGGCAGGCGCACTGTATTTCTTCTTCTTCTCGACGGCAGGAAAGCCATTTCGCGTGCTGGGATGGGCCTTTCTCACGGTGCTGGTTGTGCTCATCGCGGCACATGGCAAGGATTACTACGCGTCTCCGGTGTATCCCATGATGTTTGCCGGAGGCGCGATTGCGTGGGAGCGCTTGTCGCAGCGCCGCGGCTTGGGCTGGGCGCGTCCTGCACTGGTGGGGTTGATCCTCGCTGGAGCGGTTGCGCTGTTACCACTGTTTCTGCCTGTGCTGTCGCCGGAGACGTTCTTGCGATACCAGAGCAAGGTACCGTTCACAATCCAGCCGGACGAGAAAAGCATGCTGGCTGCACCGCTGCCGTTCTACTACTCAAATTGCTTCGGATGGGAAGCAATGGTGCAGGGGGTGGCGAAGGCATACGCCAGCGTGCCGCTCGAAGAGCGCGCTGACACCGCCATCTTTGGCACCAACTTCGCTGAAGCGGGTGCGGTGGACATCATCGGACCGAAATACGGCTTGCCTAAGGTAATCAGCGGGCATCAGAGCTACTGGTTGTGGGGACCAAGGAATTATTCCGGACGAACGGCAATTCTCGTCGGCGACACACCCGAAGGCGCGAGCCAATGGTTTGACGAAGTGACTGTCGTTGCCGAGCTGTACAATCCGTACGCGCCTCCATGGGTGAACCGTCCGGTGCTGCTGTGCCGGAAGCCGAAATCGACGCAACCGCTGAGTGAGTTGTGGCCGAAGGTGAAGCACTGGGACTAGATGCGGCTATCGCAGTCCCTAAAAGTGTCCCTTGAAATACAAGTAGCAGGGCAGAGTTGACTTTCCTTGTGCAGATGCCATCAGAGCGCAGACGTAGGTGTGGCAATCGTGGAAGAGCAGGATGTACGGGGCAACGATGCGGTGACGGCGCTGACTGCGGAGGAGGTTTTGCGCCTCCGCGACCGAGACGAAGATAGGTTCGCCGAGGGCGCGACCGTGATCGGGCTTTTCGGCGGGTGTAATGTGTCCGGGCACGAGGTGCCAACGCGAAACGATATCCACGCGTTTGCGGTCGGTGACGACGATTTGCCCGGAATCGATGAGCGGGAAATCCCCAGCTCCATACCCAATTGTCACGGCGTCTTCGCCCGTACCGATCTGGATCCATTTGTGACCGAAGGGGCCGCCAATGCGCGACATACGAACTTGAATCGGAACCAGTCCTGCCGAGTTGGTCATGGAAGCGATCGCTTCCAGACTGGACGGATCGGGTGCGGCGACCTCGGCGGACAACAGGCAATTCAGGTTCGCGGCGCAAGGGGCGATGTTGTGTTGCGCCCACGAACCAAGCGGGTATGAAGCGAAAACGATCAGCAGAGAGGCAATGCGCAGCTTCATCAGTTTTTTTCTATGACCTTGGCGACGAGACGAACTACGCGACTTATGTATCGACGATAGGAAGTCCGGATTGGCCGGGCGAGCGCGACCTTATCGCTGGGAGGTCTTCACGCTTTCGGATCGGTCGCCGGCCAGACGTGCCGACCTTTGATCGAAAAATAGCGGGCTTGGAGAAGGCACTCAATAGGGCAGAAGCCTGATCTGGCGAAAATCGCCGCCTGAGTGGGAAATGCAAGTGCGGACTGCAACCTGAGGCTAGCTGTCTTTGCGATAAAGCAGGTTGCGCATGGCTTCCCGCCGGGCAGCGTTCTGTTCGCGCGAATCGGCCGACAGCGGATTTCCGGAGCTTTCGTCAGCTTCGGGCTCGCTGCAATCCGGGCAGCGGTTGGCGAAGCCGGGCTTGCCCGGTTTCAGTTCGAATTCCTCTCCGCAGACGACGCAAACCTTGATGGGGAATGTCACACGAGCTCCAAGGTGACGGGAAAGGTCAAGCCTTCCGTAGTTTCTATTCTAGCGAAACAAGGGAGCATGAAACTTGACGACGATGGCCTTTATGGGGGCACGTGAAGCGAGAGTTAAGATTCGTAAAGATTCCGAACGTGCTCGCCAGTAGTGCGATGATCGCCGTCCAAGTCAGTTAAGCTAGAAGTAACCATACGGTGAGGAGAGTCTCCGAATTGAAACAAACGTTTACTGCCCTTTTAGTCATTGCTCTCAACCTTTCTTCTTTCAGCTACGCGCAGCAGTCGACTGAGAAACCAGCCTTCAATCCGCCGACGAAGATCAGCGGCTACCGCGATGCGACCGCAGAATTGCAAGCCGAGAAAACCTTTCTTGGTGTACCGAGTGCCGAGTTGGCGAAGCAGCACCTGCGCACTCTGACGGCCGTGCCCCACGTCGCCGGGTCGCCTGAGGACAAGGCCACCGCCGAATACGTGCTGCAGAAATATAAGGAAGCTGGACTCGACGCCTACATCCAGGAATACAAAGTGTGGATGAACTATCCCGCCGAAATTCATGTTGATCTGGTTGCACCCAATGGCGTGACGATGCATGGTCCGGCGCGCGAGCACGTCGATGGGGATGATCCGTATCAGAACGATCCGCGTGTGCTGACGGCCTTCAATGGATACTCGCCCTCGGGCGACGTGACCGCCGACGTGGTCTACGCCAATTACGGGCGTCCCGAGGACTTCAAGAAGCTCAAGGAAATGGGCGTTGAGACTAAAGGCAAGATCGCGATTGTCCGGTACGGACAGAATTTTCGCGGTGTCAAACCCTATGTAGCGTCTGAATATGGCTGTGTTGGTGTCATCATCTACTCCGATCCGTGGGACGACGGCTACTACAAAGGCGACCCTTATCCTAAGGGGCCGTGGCGTCCGGCGACGGCGGTACAGCGCGGATCGGTGCAGTATTTGTCGCGTTACCCGGGCGATCCTACGACTCCGGGAATCGCGTCGGTTCCCAACCTGCCGGACAGCAAGCGCACGCCGCCCGATAAGGCGACGGACTTGACGCCGATTCCGACCACGCCGCTCTCCTATGGCGATGCCTCGCCGATTCTGGCGAACCTGGGTGGGCCGGAGTCGCCGCGCGACTGGCAAGGCGCGTTGCCTTTCACGTATCACGTGGGCCCCGGACCGGCGAAGGTCCACATGCTGCTCAAGCAGGACTATCAGTACCGCACCATCTACGACGTGATCGGCATGGTGAAGGGAAGCGAGTTCCCCGAGCAGTGGGTGATCACCGGGAACCATCGGGACGCATGGGCGTATGGAGCGGTCGACCCGAATAGCGGGACGGCGGCGCAACTTGAGGCGGTCCACGGTGTCGGAGAGCTGCTTAAGACAGGATGGAAGCCGAAGCGCACCATCGTCTTCGCGAGTTGGGACGCGGAAGAGTTCGGGCTCATCGGCTCGACCGAGTTCGCCGAGCAGCACGCCGACGAACTGAACAATGCGGTGGTGTACTTCAACATGGACGTCGCTGTCGCCGGCCCGAACTTTGGCGCGTCCGCGGTGCCGAGCCTCAAGCAGTATCTGCGTGAGGTTTCGCAATCGGTGCCGAGTCCGAAGGGAGGCAGCGTTTACGACCAGTGGAAGGCCACCCAGGAAAAGCGCGGCCACGATACAGCCAATGGCGGTGCGCCGCGCCAGCCAAATGCGGTTGTGAATAAGGACGTGAATGTCGGCGATCTAGGCAGCGGCTCCGACTTTACGCCTTTCCTGCAACACCTGGGCGTGCCTTCGACGGACATCGGATCGGGCGGGCCGTACGGCGTCTACCACTCAGTGTTCGATAACTATGCGTGGTTCACCAAATTCGGCGATCCGACGTTCGTTTATGAGCAGCAGATGGCGCGGGTATACGGTTTGGAGCTGATTCGAATGGCCTCCGAAGATGTGCTGCCACTCGATTACGAAGCCTACGCCAAGGAAATCGCTGAGTACATTAAGGCAGCCGAAAACAAGTCGAAGGAGACCTTTGGCGCGAAGTCGCCGTCGTTCGCCGATGCGCAGCAGGCAGCCTCGCGCTTCCAAAAGGCCGGGACCGAGATGTTGCAGGTCGAGATCACGATGAAGGGCGATCCGGTGAAAGCCAATACGGCGATTCGCAACACCGAGCGCGCGTTCCTGATCGACGGCTTACCCGGCCGGCCGTGGTACAAGCACGCGATCTACGCTCCTGGTGAGTACACGGGATATGCCGCGGTAGTGATTCCGGGCGTTAACGAAGCCATCGACAAGGGTGACCTCGCGCTGACCCAAGAGCAACTCAAGGTGCTGACCAACGCCCTCAATCGCGCTGCCGAGACGCTGGAGAAAGGAATGTAGGCAAGGGCGACGGCGACAATCCGAAGTGCAGAATGAAGGGGCGCGAAGTTCGCGCCCCCGTTTTTCCGATGCGATATCTTCTTCCTACTTGCCCGACTGGAAGCGATTGTTGACTTCCGCCCAATTGACCACGTTCCACCATTCTTTAAGGTAGTCGGCGCGGCGGTTCTGATACTTCAGGTAGTAAGCGTGCTCCCAGACATCATTGCCCATGATGGGAAAGAAGCCATCGGAGAGCGGGCTGTCCTGGTTCGGCGTGCTCTTTATCTGGAGCTTGCCGCCGGCATCGCGCACCAGCCAGGCCCATCCGCTACCGAACTGCTTGGCTCCGGCGTCGTTGAACTTCTCCTTGAAACTGGCGAAGTCGCCGAATGTGCTCTTGATGGCGTCGGCAATCGCGCCTTTGGGTTCGCCTCCGGCATTGGGGCCCATAATGGTCCAGAACATGGTGTGGTTGATGTGGCCTCCGCCGTGATTGCGAACCGCCGTGCGGATGGCCTCGGGCACATTTTCCAGCCCCTTGATGAGATCTTCGATCGTGAGCTTGGCAAGCTCCGGCGCTTTTTCAATCGCGGCGTTGAGGTTCGTGACGTACGCCTGATGGTGCTTGTCGTGATGCAAGTGCATCGTCTGGGTGTCGATGTAAGGTTCCAGAGCAGAATAGTCGTAGGGCAGCGGTGGAACGTCGAAAGCCATTCTGGTTCTTCCTCCGAGAGTCTGTGATGCCGGGAAAATAGAGGCGGATGCAAAAGGCGCGAGGCCGGGTGCGCGCCGCGCGGCATGGGACATTATAGCGGGTAACGCGAGTGCCAGGGAGTCAGTTAGGTTTCTGGACCTGAGCTCGTTCTGCCGCGGTCATCTGGTTCCAGAGTTCCTTACGGCTCTGATCGGCCCACTCGCTGGTGGGATCGGCCTCGAGCGCAGAGGACAAGAACTCATAAGCACGCACACGGTCACGGGCAACGCAGGTTCCATTGGCGTAGAGCGCAGCGAGACGGTTGCGCGCCGGAGCATTGGGTTTTACAGCCGCCGAGCGCAAAAGCACAAGTGCCTGCTCACAACTGCGTGGAACTCCTTTTCCCTTGATGTACATGTCAGCCAGGCGGACCGGAGCTTCCGGATTGCCACGAGACGTGGACTTCCACAGCCATGCCGCGGCTGCGGCCGAATCACTGGCGTCGAGCGCTTTGGCCAGTTCTGCCTGTCCGGGTTGGGGCTTCGTCGCGGGCTTTGGCGGCGGAGCGTCGAGCGGCTTAGGCGGCTCGTTTTTGGCGACTTCCGTTGCATTCGTTGCAGACCCAGTACCACCAGGCGTTGAAGACTGCTGACCGGGTCCGGGCTGGCTTGGCGGCGTCTGCCCTTGCACTTGAGGCTCTGGGACCGCCGGTACTGTCGCCGGCGCAGATGACGCAGTGGGCCGGGAAGGGTTGGGTTGGGGATTGTTCGAAGCGGGAGATTGGTTCGTCGTAGATGGTTCAGATTTTGCCGGACTCTGTTGGTCTGGCTTAGTTGTCTCGTCAGAAGGCGCTGCTGCCGGCGCCGAGGTGGTGGCCGTCCATTGCGAGATAAGCTGGCGGAGCTTGCCGTATTGCTCCCGAACAACCTCAAACGGACCGCGCGATTCATGCGTCAATTCGGCCCGGCCCTCGAAGAATCCCAGTGCACCAAAAATGAGTAAGAGGGCAGCCAGGGACGACCACATCAGCCAATGACGACCGGAAGGAGGGGCTTTCTCGAGCGTGGCCGGGACAGGTGCAGGATCATCGAGGTGCAGGAACGACGGAGTATTGGCCGCCGGTGCAGGTTGATCGGCTCCCTCGGCCGGAGGATGCTCGGCGATGTCGAGGAAGCGTGGGCGACTTCCCGCATCCCCGTCGGGAGAAACATATGCGTCATCGATGGTGTGCGCCTCGGGTGGGGGCGCGACGTCATCGTCAAACGACGGATGATGGAATTGCGCCGGCTCCTCTTCGTCGATGACCGGGACTTCACTGCGCATCGTCAGCTCGTCGACAGTTTCCTCCGGCGGCTTGTAGAAGAAGTTGGCGACGAACTCCTTCAGTTCCTCGTCTTCGTCAACCTCCTTCTCGGGGGGTGGCTCGAATGGGCTGATGGGCGACGGACCGGCCGCATCTACTACCGACTGGAACGTTGGCATACCCGCTGACTCCGGGGGAGGGGTTATCGGCAACGAGTCAGGCGAGGGATGAATCGCGGCTGGGCGGCTCGGAGCGGCAGAGTCGTGCGCAAGTGGCGCCTGCGGTAGAGGCGCTACGGGTCGCGCAGCAATGTAAGGCTTCGGCGGGGAGGGCCGGCTGATTTCGGGTCCGGGAACCTCTTCCCATGAGGGCTCTGGCGCAGGGGGCGGAATCTCAACAGGCGGCGGCAACTCCGTCACGCTGGGTGGCACTGATGGCTCGAAGGAAATTGGCTCGACCAGCGACTCTGCCGGAGTAGTCTCGCCGGCGTACGGAGCTTCAAGAACCGGTTCCTCGACAACGGGCAAGGGTTCTTCGAGGGACTGTGTGACCAGCGGCTCCGGCGGTTCCATGCTGGTTTCAGGCTCACCCGGAGGCTGCGCAATTGGCTCGAGGACTGAACCTTCCTCGACCATCATTGGCGCAAGCTCTGGAAGTATGACTTCGGGCGCAACGGAAGCAATCGCAGTGGTGATCTCGGGAACGACTGCAGCCGGCGGTTCAGCCACGTCGGGCGCCGGCTCCGTTACCTCGCCAAGGGTAGCTGGCGGCGGTTCAACTGCTTCCGTTGCCGGTGGCATTTCTGGCTCGACCGTAGAAACCGGCAGCGGCGATGGAAGGACCGCCAGCGGCGTTGCCGTAAAGGTCAGCGTACTCTGGGCATCGGGGACCGTAAGGGGGCGATGGGGAAACGGCGTTCCGCACATTCCGCAGTAACGATGCTCGCGTGGATTGTCATAGCCGCAGCCGCCGCAGATCAAACTCCCTCCTTCGTCCGAACAACATCGTAAATCATGCGCAAGACACGCGAGGAACACGCCGCAAAATTGCGGCCGGGCGCCTTAGCCGCGGGTGACCCACAGGCCAGTGACTATCGCGAAATATTTTCGTCGCGGATGTGGCAAAACGCTTATGCTTAACCCGGATCGGCTCCGCACCTGGAGTTTCATATGCAACACAGTCGGTTTCTTGCGCTAGCCATAACCGCTTGCGCCATAGCGCTGCTGGTACGACAGCCCATCACCCTGCGCGCTCAAAGTGGACAGCCAAAAGGCGAAGAAGCCAACTACGTCACCGCCGAAGGCTGTCTGCAGCGATCCGGCTGGCAATACTTCCTGAATGAGAGAGATGGCACGCAGGAACAGCTCACCAGCTATCCGAAACTGAAGGATTTCGTCGGCCACGAAATCTCGATTACGGGTGTGCGGGGAGTCAGAACCGTGGACAATACCCCTGCGGGCGGCGCCTCCAGCGTCATCACCCACCCCGTCATCAACGTAAAAACGGTGAAGGACCTCGGGAAGGGCTGCGTGGGAGACAATTAGCGAAGCGCAGCCTGCCAATTCTCCGGGTTAGGCAAGAATGTGTGTCCGCCGGAAGCCTCCCACCCTCGTGCAGGTATCGTTTGCGATAACAGCCAGAGTATTTCCGTTGAGCGACATGCGCCCTACAATGGGGGCGGTTGATCAGCGCCGGTATCCGTCGAAACTGGGGCGAAACCAACGGCGACACCGGCCGAACTGCCGGCGAAACATGCACGGCAGCGGGCGATATCTTGCAATCTGTGAGTAGTTGGGCCGATGGCAGGCGAAGCCGGGACGAAGAGAATTGCCGGATCGCACTGGCCGCGGATTTGCTTCTAGTTAACAGGGGACACCGGGAGGATCGAACATGGCTGACGCACGCGAAGTAATGAATATCCGGCAGGCTTCGCAGTATCTGGGCGTCTCGCCAGACACTCTTTATAAGTATGTGTCCGAGGAAAAGCTTCCTGCCTTTAAGCTAGGCAACCGCTGGAAATTCAAGAAAAGCCTTCTGGACACATGGATGGAAGCCCAGAGCCTCAACACCGAGCTCGCCCGTCCGCGCAAACTGACAAAGACAGTCAGGGCAGTTGTGAGCTAGCTCCCGATTGCCGCGATCCAACCCCCACGACCGAAAAAAACGCCCGAGATTTTGACTCACCGCGGCCATGCGCCGGGGTTATACTTTCGCCTACCAAAAGGCGGAGTTCACGGAGAGGCGATATGCGACTACTTCGGCTGGCTGTTCTGATCGCGTTGGTTCTAGCCTGCAATAGCTGGATGTTGGCATTTGATCCCGGCATCCATGTCGACGATCCGCAGGGAACGGGTACGCCGGTCGGGCTCACCTTTACGTTCACCTCTGATGCATTGGGGGGTGGGCTGCTGAGCTTCACGAATACGAGCGGCGTGACTTTCGTGAATCTTCAGATCGACGTTCCGCCGCCGCTGCCGCTCGCCCCCATCACCTGCGGCGGAAACGCATACATTCACTGCTTCCAGCAGGCCACGGTTGCGGAATTTGCCACCATCGACTTCTTTGGCGGCCCCGGCATACTGAACGGCGCCCTCTTTCAGATTGATTTGGGCGCAACCGGCTGGACACCAGACGCTACCTTCGAGGCTTTCGCCAACCAGGCCATATCCACGCCTGAACCTGGTGCCTTGCTCATGTTGGCTACGGGAGCGAGCGCGGCGTGGCTGCGATGGAAATCGCTCCGGCGGTACTGAGAGACGACTGCCCCGTTCCGCGAATTGCCAATCACGCGCCGATCACTTCTTCTCCGTGAGCGCGGCGAAGAGCTGATTGCTGTTCAGATGGTTGAAATCAGGCGTGTCGCGGATCGTCGTAGTGGAAAAGCCGTGTTGCACTGCCCGTTGCAGCAGCGCAAGGGTCTGAGTATCCTCGCCGAAATGGTTGTAAACAAGTGCGGCGCGAAACAGCACATCGCCGTCGTCTGGGCTTAGCTTCAGCGCGTGATCGATGTCCGCGAAAGCCTTCGCCTTCTCGTCGAGCATGGCGGAGTAATCAGCGATGTACGCGGTTGTCAAGCCATCACTGGGATTCACGCTGAGTTTCGCCGCGGCCAGCTTGCGCGCCGTTTCGTAGGCCTGTGCGGCTTCCGGGCGGTGGCCCGGCGTCCAGTACAACGCGTCGGCCAGGTTTCCCCAGCTAAGCCAGTCGTTGCTGTCGAGTTCCGCCGCTTTCCGATAAGCATCGCCGGCCTCGGCGTACTTACGGGTGTAAAAGTATGCGGACCCGAGGTTGCTGTAGGCGTTCATGGTGGGACGCAGCTCGATGGAACGACGCAGGGCGACAATTGCCTCATCATAACGGCCCATCTGAGCGTAAATACCGCCCAAATTCGAATAGAGCTTCTGGTTTTCCGGCGCGAGTTCGAGGGCTTTGCGCAGCATGCCGGCTGCGTCGGAATAGCGCGCATGCTGAAAGTAAAATCGGCCCAGCCAGTTGTAAGGGGCCCAGTACCCCGGCCGTAGTGAGATGGCCTTTTGGTAAGCCGCCTCCG
>Ga0335085_10013553_pt1 | contig 11945 bp, 7 predicted proteins | sample Lox_Sample_45_FD_206712 | JGI IMG/M metagenome (GOLD analysis project Ga0335085, IMG submission 206712) | Soil microbial communities from Loxahatchee National Wildlife Refuge, Florida, United States - Lox_Sample_4.5 | ecosystem: Environmental > Terrestrial > Soil > Wetlands | place: USA: Florida...
GGACTGTCGACCCTCTCCGCGCCCGAGCTCGGCGCCATCGCCATTCGCGCCGCGGTCGAGCGGGCGCGAGTTCCGGCGAGCGAGATCGAAGAAGTGATCATGGGCAACGTGATCCAGGGGGGCGTGGGCCAGGCCCCGGCTCGCCAGGCCGCGATCAAGGGAGGGATTCCCGCGACGGTCTCCGCGCTCACCGTCAACAAGGTGTGCGGGTCGGGACTGAAGGCCGTGATGCTGGCCGCCCAGGCGATCAAGGCCGGCGACCGCCGGGTGATCGTGGCCGGGGGTCAGGAGTCGATGTCCAACGCCCCGTACTACGTCTACGGAATGCGGAACGGCGTCAAGCTGGGTGATCAATCCATGGTCGATGGAATGATCAAAGACGGCCTGTGGTGCTCGTTCTGCGACGTCCACATGGGAAGCCACGCGGAGTACACGGCCAAGAAGGCCAGCGTGACGCGTGCCATGCAGGATGAGTTCTCCGCGGCGTCTCATCGCAAAGCGATCGCGGCAATCGAGGGCGGTAAGTTCCGCGATGAAATCGTGGCCGTTCAGGTTCCCGGGAGAAAGGGTCCGACGACGGTCGACACCGACGAAGGCCCGCGCAAGGATACGACGATCGAATCACTGGCCAAACTCCGACCGGCGTTTGGCGGAGCGGAAAAGCCGGCGGACCTGAGCGTCACCGCCGGCAACGCGTCGAGCCTCAACGACGGCGCTTCCGCCCTCGTGGTGACCTCGGAGGAGTTTGCCAGGGCGCACGGTCTCACGATTCTCGGTCGGATCACCGGATACGCCACGGGCGCGGGCGAACCGAAGGACCTCTTCTTTGCCCCGATCACCGCGGTACGGAATCTGATGCGGATCGGGGGCGCGTCGATCAACGATTACGACCTCATCGAGGCCAACGAAGCCTTCGCCGCGCAGGCGATCGCCGACGGGCAGGAGCTCGGCTGGAATTGGGATCGAGTCAACGTCAACGGCGGCGCGATCGCCTTGGGCCACCCCATTGGCGCGAGCGGAGCTCGAGTGCTGACGACGCTGCTCCACGCCATGCGCGACCGCAATGCGCGAACCGGGCTCGCAACGCTCTGTTTGGGCGGCGGTGACGCGGTCGCGCTCAGCGTCGAGCGCGTGGCCTGAAGCGCCACTCCGCTGATCGGGCGCGTCAGCCGTTGACCGGATCGGCTTGACCTCGCGCGCCATTTTCTTCACCGCACGCGGAACGATCCGCGGGTTTTGGCGCGTCGGTCTGTTCTGCGTCGCGGTTGCGGGGTGCTGGGTGGTCGCGGCCTCGCTGCTCAGCCCCGTGCTGGTCTGGATCTACCGCGTCATTGGCCTTCGTTCGGTGAGTTCGGACGGGTGGGTCGAGGTCGCGGCCCTCCTCGGAGGGCACCGAATCGCATTGCTGTGGGCCGATAAGCGTCCATGGAGTGACGTTGGGCTCGGTCACCAGGCTGCCCACCCGAGGCTACTCGCTCGTGGCTTCGCGCTCGGGGCACTGGGGATCGGGATTCCGGTTGTGTGTCTCATCGCGTGTGGCTGGCTGGTCCGGGCCCCGGCGGTCGGCGCGGGCCTTTCCACGGGGCCGGAGGCTTGGGCGGGCGCGGCCGTCCGGGTGTCGACGTTCCTCCTGCCGGCCGCGCTGGCCGAAGAACTCCTGGCGCGGGGTTACGTGTTCACCGTGATTCGGGACGCCGCGGGTTGGGGGTGGTCGCTCTCCGCAACGAGCATCGGGTTCGGGTTGCTGCACATCGCGAACAACGGCGCGACTGAAATGTCGCTCGCCTTGGTGATGCTGGCCGGAGTGCTTCTTGGCCTCGTCCGAATCGCGACCCGCAGTCTGTACGCGGCGTGGGCGGCGCATTTCGCCTGGAACTGGACGATGGCCGTGGTTTTTCATGTGGCGGTGAGCGGATACCCTCTGGAGAGTCCCGCCTACCGTTATGTTGATGCGGGTCCGAACTGGGCCACTGGGGGCGCATGGGGTCCGGAGGCGGGAATTCCAGCTGGCCTCAGCATGGTGGTAATCATCGGATATCTTATGGCGCGGCAGCGACGCCGACAGGAGGGCGAGACATGGCCGAACGGATAGCAGTCCTTGGTGCGGGACAAATGGGGAATGGGATCGCCCATGTGTTTGCGCAGCATGGATTTGCCGTCACGATGATCGACGTGTCACCCGATGCCTTGGCGCGCGGTCGGGCCACCATCGCCGGCAATTTGGACCGCCAGATCAAGAAAGGGACGCTCCAGACCGCCGACAAAGACGCGATTCTGGGTCGGATCGAGACCACGGCCTCAATGGACTCGGTACCGGGCGCATCCCTTGTGGTCGAAGCGGTCACGGAGCGTCGGGACCTCAAGTTCCAGATCTTTGCCGATCTCGATCGACTCGCCGGGCCCGACACGATTCTGGCGAGCAACACCAGCTCGATCTCCATTACGGAGATCGCGGCTCGGACCAGACGGCCGGCTCAGGTCATCGGGATGCACTTCATGAATCCCGTGCCGGTCATGCAGCTGGTGGAGATCATTCGGGGGCTGGCGACGGCGGACGAGACGGCGCGGCGCGTGATGGCTTGGGTCGCGACGGTCGGCAAGACGCCGGTCGAATCCAAAGACTATCCGGGGTTCATCGCCAACCGGATTCTCATGCCGATGATCAACGAGGCCGTGTTCTGTCTCATGGAAGGCGTGGGAACGCCCGACGCGATCGATACGGTCATGAAGCTCGGCATGAACCACCCCATGGGACCGCTCGCGCTGGCCGACTTGATCGGGCTCGATACGTGCCTGGCGATTCTCGACGTTCTCCACCAGGGGTTCGGCGATCCCAAGTATCGCGCGTGTCCGCTGCTTCGCACGTATGTCGCCGCCGGATGGCTTGGCCGCAAGTCCAAGCGGGGGTTCTACCCGTACTGATGCCGGCGCCACGTCGACGGGCGCTCGCGACGACGCGAGCGGACCGCACATGAGTTGGGCCCTGACTCCACTCACGGAGGAGCAGCTCGGGATCCAGCGTGTGGCGCGCGACTTCGCGCTCCGGGAGATCGCCCCGTATAGCGCGGCCTGGGATCGGGACGCCTATTTCGAACCGGCGTTGGTCGGCAAACTGGGTGCGCTGGGCTTTCTCGGGATGATGATCCCGGAGATCTACGACGGTCTTGGACTGGACGCGCTGACGTACCTCGTCGCGCTCGAGGAGATCGCGAGCGTCGATGCCTCGGTCGCCGTGATGTTGAGCGTCCACAACTCGCTCCCGACGCAGATGGTGCTGCGGTGGGGCAGCGACGCGCAAAAGGAACGGTATCTCAAGCCGATGGCGCGCGGCGAGCAACTCGGGGTTTTTGCACTGTCGGAACCGGAGGCGGGATCCGATGCGGCCTCGCTCAGGTGCCAGGCGGTGCGCGACGGCGACGAGTGGGTGCTCACCGGCACCAAGGCCTGGGTCTCCGGAGGCGCGCACGCCGGCGTCATCCTGGCAATGGCGCGCACCGACAGCCCCGGTGATCGCCGGGGCGCGCGCGGGATCAGCACGTTCATCGTCACGCCGGACATGCCCGGATTTGGGGTGGGGAAGAAGGAAGACAAGATGGGGCTTCGGGCGTCGGCGACCGTGCAGCTGGTGTTCGACGGTCTGCGGGTGCCTGCCGCGAACCTCCTTGGCGAAGAGGGCATGGGGTTCATCTACGCGATGCAGTCGCTGGACAACGGCCGCCTCGGCATTGCCGCGCAGGCGGTTGGGATCGCCGAGTCCGCGCTCCGGCACGCGGCGGCCTACGCGGCGGAGCGCCGCCAGTTCGGCAAGCCGATCAAGGAGTTCGAAGGGATCCAGTTCAAGCTGGCGGACATGGCGACCCGGGTCGCGGCGTCGCGGGCCTTGCTGCATGCCGCCGCATCGGCCAAAGACCGCGGCGAACACATGACCCAATTCAGTGCGATGGCCAAGCTGCTGGCGAGCGAGACCGCCATGTGGGTCGCGACGCAGGCGATTCAGATCTTCGGGGGGTATGGGTACGTCACCGACTATCCCGTCGAGCGCCTGTTCCGCGACGCGAAGGTCACCGAGATCTACGAAGGCACGAGCGAGATTCAACGCATCGTGATTGCTCGAGAGTTGTACTCCCGCTGAACCGATCTTTTCTCATTATCGACCTCCCTCTCATGAAACTGTTCGATACGATTGGCGCGATGGGCCACGAGCAGCTGGTCCTCTGTCACGACCCGGCCGCCGGCTATCGCGGCATCATCGCGGTGCACAGCACGGTGCTCGGGCCCGCCCTTGGCGGCACGCGATTCTGGAACTACGCGAGCGACGAAGACGCGATCGTCGACGCGTTGCGCTTGGCCCGCGGGATGAGCTACAAGAACGCGGTCGCTGGTCTGAACCTGGGGGGCGGCAAGTCGGTCATCATCGGGGACAACAAGACGACGGACCGGGAGCTCGTGTTCCGCGCGCACGGCCGCTTCGTCGACAGTCTGGGTGGACGCTACGTGACCGCCGAAGACGTCGGCACGAGCACGGCCGACATGGACTACGTGCACATGGAGACGCAATACGTGTCCGGATTAGCCGGGCGGTCCGGCGACCCGTCGCCGGTGACGGCGCACGGCGTCTTTCGGGCGATCGAGGCGACCGCGAAGGTCCGATGGGGCTCGGACTCGCTCTCGGGCCGGACGGTCTCGATTCAAGGCTGCGGTCACGTCGGGTACTACCTCGCGAAGGAGTTGCACGAGGCCGGGGCCAAACTCATCGTCACGGATATCGACCCGGACCGGGTCAAGCGGGTGGTCGCGGAGTTCGGCGCCCGTGCCGTGGCCACCGACGCGATCTATGCGGTCGACGCCGACCTCTTCGCGCCATGCGCCTTGGGCGCGGTGATCAATGACACGACGCTGAGCCAGTTGCGGGTGGAGGCCGTCGTCGGCGCCGCGAACAACCAGCTGCTCGAAGCGCGGCACGGCGACGCGATCGAAGCCCGGGGCCTGCTGTACACCCCGGACTACGTGGCCAACGCCGGCGGCGTCATCAACGTGTACGGGGAGCTCGCGGGCTGGACGATGGAACGATCGTTCCGGAAAGCGGATGAGATTTACGATACGGTCCTGAAGGTCTTCGCGATCGCCAAGCGCGATCAGGTTCCCACCTACGTGGCGGCGGACCGGCTCGCCGAGCAGCGGATCGGCGCGGTCGGGTCGATGGTGCGCACGTGGCCACAATGGCCGAACCGATGACCGCGCGACCGAGTATGGACGCCCCCGCCTACACCCGCGCCGCCCACGGCCGTTCGCTCGAGCGCGTGGATCCCGAAATCGCGAATCTCATCCGGCGCGAGGTCGAGCGACAGGAACGCGGCCTGGAACTGATTGCGAGCGAGAACTTCGTATCTCCGGCGGTGCTGGACGCCATGGGATCGCCGCTGACGAATAAGTACGCCGAAGGCTTGCCCGGGAAGCGGTACTACGGGGGATGCGAGATCGTGGACCAGGTCGAACAGCTGGCGATCGATCGGGCGATCACGCTGTTCGGCGCCGAACACGCCAACGTGCAGCCGCACTCCGGTGCCTCGGCGAACTTCGCGGCGATGACCGCGTTTCTCAAGCCGGGCGACACATTTCTGGGGATGGACCTGTCCAACGGCGGGCACCTGACCCACGGCTCCCCGGTCAACTTCTCCGGGATGTTGTTTCACGCGATTTCATATGGAGTCACCGACGAAGGATTGCTCGACTACGACGACCTCAGGGCCAAGGCCCGCGAACACCATCCGCGACTCATCCTGGCGGGCTATAGCGCCTACGCGCGGGAGATCGACTTCGCCGCGTTCGCCGAAATCGCCCGGGAGGTCGGCGCCGTCTTCATGGTCGACATGGCCCATTTCGCCGGTCTGGCCGCCGCGGGCGTCTACCCGTCGCCCGTGCCGCATGCCGACGTGGTGACGACGACGACGCACAAGACGCTGCGCGGGCCACGCGGCGGTCTGATCCTCTGCACCGCGGAGCATGCCAAGGCGATCGACAAATCCGTGTTTCCCGGCACGCAAGGAGGACCGCTCGAACACGTCATCGCGGCCAAGGCGGTGTGCTTCAAAGAGGCCCTGATGCCCGAGTTCAAGGCGTACGCCGCGCAGGTGGTGGCGAACGCGCGGGCACTCGCGGCGTCGTTGATCGACCTCGGATTCCATGTGGTCTCAGGTGGAACGGACAACCACCTCATGCTGGTGGATCTCCGCAATCGACGGCTGACGGGAAAGGTGGCGCAGATCGCCCTCGACGCGGCGGCGATCACCGTCAACAAGAACACCGTGCCGAAGGAGACGCAGTCCCCGTTCGTGACGAGCGGCATTCGCATCGGCACGGCGGCCGTGACGACGCGCGGGATGCGGCAGGCGGAAATGCGCCGCATCGCGCAGTTGATCGATTGGGTCCTCCACGCTCCGGAGGACGCTGCGGTCGCTGAGACTGTGCGGAACAGCGTCCACGAATTGACGGCCGGGTTTCCCCTCTATCCGGGCGGATAGCCCATAGATCACCCGCGCCGCCTCGTGCGCGCCCCGGCCGGACGCTTGGGCGGTTTGGGGGCGACGCCGCCCGCGTACGCGAGGGCCCGCAGCATCCAGTCGTGCAGTTGGTCCGGCGACTCCACGATCGGGGGCGGCACAACGACATATTCACGCATGGGCCGACCGGGCATTGGCTGAAACAAGGACGCGCCATCGACCTTGAGCAGTCGCGCGCGATCGATGTCGGACAGCCGGAGAATCCAGTTGCCTTGATGCAGACCGGCAAACAGGTTGCCGTTCACGAGCGCGGCGGGGTAGCCGAACATCTTTTTCGACTCGGCTTCCGGAATGCGGGCGAGCGCGTCCTTGAACCGAGCAACGAGGTCCGGCGGTGCCGGCTGCCACTGCTGCACGGGCGTGGGCTTGGGTGGCTTGGTCACGTGGACGTTCTGATGGCCGGGGCCATTACGGCGTTCGGGGCAGTCCCGCGGGGAGGAGCACGAACTTCTCGTAATTGCTGGAGTTGAAATACTGCTGGGCCGCCGTTTGCAGCATGCCGGCGGTGATCCCCTTGATCATGTCGGTGTAGGCGTCGCCCAGGCCGGCGATGTCCTCACCGGCCTGATCGCGTCCCGCGATGTTGGCGACCCAGAAGTCATTGGTCTTGACCTCGACCTCATGGGCCCGCAGGAGTTCTTCTTTCACCTTCTCGACGTCGGCGGCCGAGGGCCCGACTTGCTTGAGCGCGTCGAGGACTCCGAACAATGAGGCGGACAGCTTGTCGACGTTCTGCGGCGCGGAGCTGTAGTCGATGAGGATTTCATATCGTTGTCTCGGGATGCGGCTCAGGCTCGAGCCGGCCGATGGGCTGTATGTGCCTCCGAGCTGCTCCCGCAGGACGTCGTCGAGGCGGATTTGGACCAGGGACACGAGGGCGCGCATCGTGAGCCGATTCTGCGGCGTGTACGCGAACGGTCCGCTGAACACGATGTGCGTGTCGGCCTTGGGCTCGGATCCCTTCTTCACGACGCGGTCCACGACGCCCGTCGGCGGTCCGGTCTCGACGTCTCGCCACGTCTCCTTGCGGCCGGTCGATGGCAGTGCGGCCAGATAGCGCTCCACCAGCGGCTTGAGCGACTCCAACGTGACGTTGCCGACGAACACGAACGTGAACGCGCCGGCGTCGGCGAATCGCGCTTTGTAGAACGCGAACGCCTTGGCCGGATCGATCTGGCTGAGCATGGCTGGCGTCGGGGGACGCTCGCGGATGTTGTGCTCATCCATCGTGACGTCGATCGTGTCCTGGAACACGGACCCCGGATCACTTCCGCGGTTGGTCAGGTAGGGCAGCAATTGATTCTTGAACGCGCCGAACGCGGAGGAGTCCAGCCGCGGGCTCGTGAAGTCGAGGTACATCAGCTGGAAGAGGGTCTCGAGGTCCTTGGGAGAAGCGCTGCCCGCGAGTCCCTCCTCCGTCTCGCCGATGTTCGCCGACAGCGACACCGCCTTGCCGCTCAGCTTCTTCGTCAGGTCGGTGGCGCTGAACTTCCCCACACCGCTTTGCTCCATGATGTCCGACGCGAGGTTGGCGGACACGATGTCGGAATCCGGCGCCAGCGACGTGCCGCCCGGCGCGTACGCCGTCATCTGCACATCATCGTTCTTGAAGTCCGTCGGCTTGATCAGAACGCGTGCCCCGTTCGACAGGGTCCAGACCGTCACTCCGGCTCCGGCGATCGTGCGTTCTCCCACGACCCGTCCGGCGGGGCGCAGGTTCGAGACCAGGGGGTCCGCCGAAACGGTCTCCGTGTAGGCGGCAACCGGCTCGCTCGCCGCCCTTCCCATGACCGCGACCACGTCGGCCGTGGTGGGGACCTTGACCGTCGGCTTGTCCGGGGCTTCGATGATCATGACGCGATTGTTCGGCGTAATCCATTGGTGCGCCAGCGCGTTGACATCAGCCACCGTGATCAGCGGCACCAACGCTTTGGCCATGCGATACCGGTAGTCGATGCCGGGAATCGCGGCCCGGGTCAAGAAATTGGCGATGTACGAGCCAACATATGCCGCGGACACGGTCTTCGATCGTTCTGCGTCCGCTTGTTCGAGTCCGCGGAGCAAATCGTCTTTTGCCCGCGCCAGCTCCGCGTCGAGAAACCCAAGCTCGGCGCGCCGGGTTTCAAGGATGAGCGCGTCAATGCCTTGATCGATGCCGCCGTCCTTCACGTCCGCGCCGAGGGTAAACGCGTCGATCGTTCGTGCGCCGAAACTGCCGAACGAGGCGCCGGCGTCCAGAAACGGGGCATCCGGCTTCTGCGCGATTTCCGCGAAGCGCGCGTTGAGCATGGCCAGGTACAGCTGCTCGACGAGATCGCGGCGATAGTCTCCGACGGTCGAGTCCCGTTGGCGCGGCACTTTGAAACTGAGCTCCACGCTCGAACCCGTTGCTTCCTTGTCCGTTGCAATGGCGATTAAAGGCGCCGCGTTGTCGGGGACCGGCGCCAGCGTTCTGGGACGCTCGTTGGTTGGGTTCTTGAGCCCGCTGAAATGGGACGTGATGAGGGCTTCGATCTGCGCCGGATCAAAATCGCCGACGGCGATCACGGCCATCAAGTCGGGTCGGTACCAGGCATCATAAAACGGACGAAGGCGGCTCGGGGTGGCCGTCACGATGCTCTGCTCCGTGCCGATCGGCAACCGTTTGGCATACAGCGAGCCGCGAAAGGCGATCGGAAGCCATTCGTGCAGCATCCGGTCGTCCGCGCCCTTGTTGCCGCGCCATTCCTCCAGCACCACGTTCCGTTCGACATTCAGCGCCGCCGAATCGAAGAGTTGCCCGTGCGCCCAATCGTCGAGGATGGTGAAGGCTTGGTCGACGATGCGCGCCGTGTCCGTCGGGATCGGTAAAATGTAGATCGTCTCATCAAACCCGGTCTGCGCGTTGAGGTCGGCCCCGAATCGCACGCCAATCGACTGCAGGTAACTGAGCAGCTGCGTGTGGCCGAAGTGGGTGGTCCCCTCGAACGCCATGTGTTCGATGACGTGCGCGAGTCCGAGCTGATCGTCGGTTTCGAGAATCGAACCGGCGTTCACCACGAGTCGGAGTTCCGCGCGCTTCTCCGGCTTCAGATTCCTGCGGATGTAATAGCGGAGCCCGTTGGGGAGCGTCCCGATCCGAACGCTCGTGTCAACAGGGAGCGCTTGCGAAAGCGACGGCTGGCCTTCCTGCGCGAAGGCGCCGCCAGAGGCGATCGACGCGGCCGCGGCGAATAGGAATCCGACGGGGGCAAGGCGCTTGAACATTTCGTGAACGGGGCGGGAGGGTACACATCCTCGGGAGGAGGCGCTTTGGATACAACTCGTCGCTGTAAGTATGGCCCCATGCCCCCCGGGGGAGCAACAGGCGGCGAAGGCGTCGCCCCGCAGGTCCGGCGCGGCCGACTAGTGTCCGCGCCGCGCCTCGAGCAGCGACATCCGGTGTGTGCCCGGATACGGGACGTCCCATCCCTTGACGACGTGCCAGATGATTTGACTGAAATCGTTGTCGTCCGACTCGTCCTCGGCGTCCAGTTCCAGTCGCCTGGATTCGCGCGCCCCGCGCCCGCCCGATGGGTTCTTCTCGTCCAGCGAGACGGACGGTGTCACGACATCGTACGGCGTGAGGTCGGGCTCCGGCGACCAGATCTCCGTGAGCGGGCGGCCGTAGTAATCGAACTGCGACAGCGAACTGAGGCCGAGAATCCCTTCGATGGACCGAATGACGTCGGTCGTGTTCGTGAATCGGTGAAACGTCCCGGCATGATTGAATGGGGAGATCACGAGGAGCGGAGAGCGATGCGAATCGACGTGATCGGGCCCGTTCTGCGCGTCGTCTTCCAGGACGAAGACGACGGTCGATTTCCAGAACGGGGTTCGGCTGAGCGCGGCGATCATCCGGCCGAGCGCCAAGTCGTTGTCGGCCATCGCCGCCCGCGGCGTCGGTTTGCCTGCCGATCCGCCTGACGTATGATCGTTCGGCAGTCGGACAATCTCGAGCGCGGGCATCGTTCCTTGCTGCACGTACGTCTTGAGTTCGGCGAGCCAGACATCGGCTCGCGTCTGGTCCTTGATGTCGAGATTGAAGCCCGGGTACGCGGGGTTGGTGTGCGCGACGAGAAACGGCTTCACGCCGCGATAGGTCGTCGTCGGCGTGCCGCCGCCCGGCGCGCTTTCGCGTTCGGGCGTGACGAATTCTCCGTAGTTGCGAAAGCTCAGGTTGCGCTGCGCCGCGAGGTTCCAGAGATAGCCGTTCCCCGGCTCGTTGACGTCGTCATCGGGCACGACACCGCGGTTCAGACCCTCGTAATCGTACGAACTCCGCCGCGAGGAATAGTTCGACTGCACGGTCTTTTCCACGTAGTCGGACGCGTACGCGGCCGTGGACCAATTGTGGCCGTCCGCGCTGACTTCGGCGTTCACGAAGAAGCGATCGAAGATCCCGAACCGTTCCGCGAGCGCGTGGTGATTGGGCGCCACGGCGCGGGGAAAGTACACGAGCGCGGTGTCCCCGTCACCGGCCGCGAGATCGCCCAGCACCTGGTCGTATGTCCGATTTTCCTTGATGATATAAATAACATGCTCGAAATGGGGAAATCGGTTGGACGCCGGCCCGGCCGTCCAGCCGTTGGCGCGCGCCACGCGACTCGACAACGCGTCGAGGCGTGGGCCGCGCAGCCCACCCGAGGGCACCACGGTCACGGTGCCCGTCAGCTGACCCAACGTGCTGTTGGGTGGCGAGCCCGGGGCAATCTGATTGACCTGCGACCTCGTCGGCTGCGGGCCGTCCGGGTTCGCGCGCGTCCCGCGGCCCTTTCCGTTCGCCACGAGGAGCGTATCGCCAACGGCGACGACCGCGGCCGGATACCATCCCGTGGGGATGCGGCCGCTGAGCTGGTCGTTCCCGGTCGCACCCGTCACCCCGCTCACACGCGCACTCAAATCGAATACGGCGGCAGCGTTTGCGTCCGCCTCCGCGACGTAGAGCCGCGAGTCCCCCGGAGCCAGCGCCACGGCGTTGGGCGTCGCGCCCTCGGTGGGCCCGGCGGGCGGCGCATCGTGCAGGGTCGCGACGACGCGGCGCGCGCGCGTGTCGATCACGGCGATCTGATCCGTGCTCGCCGATGTCACGTAGAGCCGCGTGCCCGCGCGGTTCAGGAGGAGGGCAGACGGATGGCGGCCGGCGACCATCGTCCCGGTCGCGGCCAAGCCGTTGGTGGTCGGAGTGAACGTCGAGACCACGTCGCCACCCCACGCGGACACGTACACCGTTCCATCAGTCGCCACGGCCACCCCATACGGGTAGCGGCCGGCCGGCAGCCGTTGAATCACGGTCAACGTCGCGAGGTCGAGGACCGCGACCGAATCTCCGAGGTTCTCCGCCACGTACAGGCGGCGACCGTCGGG
>Ga0335085_10013554_pt1 | contig 11944 bp, 10 predicted proteins | sample Lox_Sample_45_FD_206712 | JGI IMG/M metagenome (GOLD analysis project Ga0335085, IMG submission 206712) | Soil microbial communities from Loxahatchee National Wildlife Refuge, Florida, United States - Lox_Sample_4.5 | ecosystem: Environmental > Terrestrial > Soil > Wetlands | place: USA...
TCCGGATGAACGTGTCGTACGTGCCGGAGTCGTAGCCCAGTCGCTCGATGACGGACAACGCGTGCGACACGGACTCGTGCTGGGCAATGCCGTTCCGCGTATCCGCCCAGGCCAGAACCCGTTTGCGGGCCGGGGCGCCACCCCGACCCTGGCGGCCCTGCGCCTGCGCGGCAGTCGGCGCGAGCGCCGACCCGCCGAAGAGTCCGAGTCCGAGCGCGGGCACGCCCAGCGCGAGCGCGCGCAGAAACCCGGCGCGGTCCATGGCCCCCGATGCCGGTGCTGGGAGTCGGGGTGGCGCGTCCTCGCCGGCAGTGCTGTCCTCGCTCATGCGCGCATGCTCCTGGCCCTGTGGGACGGTGAGAGGCTCATTGCTTCAACCGGAATGCGATCAGCGCATCGGATGTGGGACTGCCCAGGAATCCGCCGCCGCCGGCGGCGATCACGACATATTGCTTGCCATCTTTGCCCATGTACGTTGACGGAATCGCATGGGCGGGGGCGTCGATCTTCTCGACCCACAGCTCCTTGCCGTCGCGCGCATCGAACGCGCGAAAGCGCCCGTCGATTGTCGCCCCGATGAAGACGAGGTTTCCCGCCGTCGAGATCGCGCCCCCAAGGCTCGCCGTGCCCGTCTTGATTCCGCGCGCCTCCAGCTCATCGAACTCGCCGAGCGGCACGTGCCAGGCGATGTCACCGGTGTTGGCGTTGACCGCCACCAGTTCGCCCCAGGGTGGCTTGGCGCAGGAATAGTGCGTTCGGGGATCCCAGAACCGGCCGCCCTCCGGCGTGACTTTGCGGAACCCGGTGCCGCTCTGCTGGATGTGGCCCCACTGACCGGCATTCATCACGTTCGTGATGAGCAGTCCGAGCGGCGCATTGAAGGTGATCCCCTGCCAGTTCCCACCGCCAACCGCTCCCGGAAAGAGGACGATGTCCTGGGTGAGCTGCCACGGCGTGAACGGCCCCGAATCCTGGAGATTGTACTGCGTCCAGAGTCGCTCGCAGTAGGCGGTATGCTCGGGTGAAATCTCCGTCGAGAGATCGGCCTTGGTCATCGTGTTGCGGGCCAACGGCGGCGGCTTCACCGGAAACGGTTGGGTCGGCGACGTCTGCTCCCCCGGGACGGTGCTCTGCGGCACCTTCCGCTCCTCCACTCCGAAAATCGGCTTCCCGTCGGTGCGGTCGAAGATGTACATCAGCCCCATCTTCGTGATTTCCGCGACCGCCGGAATCCGCCGCCCGTTCTGCACGACGTCCAGCAACGTGGGCGCCGCCGCCACGTCGTAGTCCCAGATATCGTGATGCACCAGCTGATGATACCAGATCAGCTTTCCCGTCGACGCGGCGACCGCGACCAGGGACGTCTCATACAAATCGTCGCCGGGCCGCTGCACGGCGATGTAGTCGCCGCCCGCGAGCTTGCTGGGGATGTACACGATCCCTCGCGCGGCGTCGACGCTCAAGAGACCCCAGACGTTGGCGCCCGTCGTCGTCTTCCACGCGTCGTTCAGCCAGGTCTTGTTCGCGGGATCGTCCTGTTGCGCCACGAGATGGAAGGTCCAGACCAGCGCGCCGGTCTCGGCGTTCCAGGCGCGCACGAGCGGGGCCGATGAGGGCGAGATGATGAGGTCCTTATAGATCGCCGGGGGCGACGCCATGTTCGACCCCATGCTGACGAAGCCGCTGTCGCCGAAGCCGGCGACGAGGTGCCCCGTGGCCGCGTCGAGTGCGAACAACCGGGAGCCCGCCCCCGCGATGATGCGCGGCGTCGTCCGGGCGTTGCCGGGCCAGTAGGAGATCCCGCGGCGCGTGACGCTCCCTCCCGGGGCGAAGTGCCAGATCTCGGTGCCCGTCACCGGGTCGAGCGCATAGACCGTCGTCTGCGACGAGAAATAGAGAACGTTGTTGATGATCAGAGGCGTGGCCTCGAAGAAGCCGGACTTGATGCCCGTGTGAAACGTCCACGCCCGCTCGAGGTTCTTGACGTTGTCGACGTTGATCTGTGTGAGCGTCGAGTACTTCGTCGCCCCCTGATCCTGGCCGTAATACATCCAGTCGTTCTGCGCGCGGAGCACGGGCGCGCCGAGCGCGAGCCCGAGCGCGACCCCGAGCGCCGCGGCCACGGATGCGCGCTGCACCCGCGCTCGCACTCGCACTCGCACTCGCACTCGCACTCGCACTCGCACTCGCGGCGGAGATGATGTGGTCATGGCAGAGTGATAGCGCTTGCGTTTCACAGCGTCAACGTTGTAACGCCGTGGTTACCGTAACACGCGCCGGAAGACACGGCGCCGCACTTTCCGGCGCACACCGCCGGTGTTTGATTCGACGCATGACCCACGCGACGTCCGCTCCCGCTCCCGCTCCGCGTACCGCGACCGCCGAGGAACTGCGGCTCGTCGCGACGCATCTCGATCGCGCGCGCGCGGCGATGCGCGTCGCCGAGGGCCTTGATCAGGAAACGGTCGATCGCCTGTGCCGAGCCATCGCGTGGGCCGGAGGCAACGAGGCGACGGCGACGCGGCTCGCGAACATGAGCGTCGACGAAAGCGGGATGGGCAGCCGGGAGCCGCGACGCCGCGCCAAGGTGCTGGGGATCCTGCGCGACGCGCTGCGCCACAAGAGCATCGGGGTCATCGAAGAGCTTCCGGCGCTGGGCATCGTCAAGTACGCCAAGCCCGCGGGTGTCGTCGCGGCCCTCGTGCCGGTCACCAGCGCCTACGTCACGCCGATCGGGATCGCGATCTACGCCGTGAAATGCCGCGACGCCGTCATCTTTTCGCCTCACCCGTCGAGCCGCCGGACGACCAACGAAGCGGTGCGCGTCATGCGCGCGGCGCTCGCGTCACTGGGCGCGCCCGAGGACCTGTTGCAGTGCATCGAGCGCCCCAGCATTCCGCTCGCGAAGGAACTGATGAGTGCATGTGATCTGACCATCGCCACCGGCGGCCCGGCCATGGTCCGCGCGGCGTACGGATCGGGCAAACCCGCCTATGGCGTCGGCGCCGGCAACGCGACGATGGTGATCGATGAGACCGCCAACGTGGCCGAGGCCGCGCAGAATACCCGCATCAGCAAGACCAACGACAACGGGTCCGGCTGCTCGGCCGACGGCAATCTCGTCATCGAGACGTCGCTCTATGAGGCGATGCGCGCGCAGTTGATCGCCGAGGGCGGCTATCTGGTCCAGGGGGCGGAGAAGGCGATGCTTCGCGCGGCGTACTGGGACGAGCACGGCCAGCGCACCGCCAACACCATCGCGCGTCCCGCCGGGGTCATCGCGACACTGTCGGGGTTCACGATTCCCGCCGACCGCACGTTCCTGATCGTCGAAGAGACCGAGATCGGCCCCGAGCACGCGTTCTCCCGGGAGAAGCTGGGTCCGGTGCTGTCGCTGTTCCGGTACACGGGCTTCGACCACGCGCTCGACATGGTCTCCCGGATTCTGGCCGCGGGCGGCCGTGGTCACTCCTGCGGGATCTATTCCTTCGACGATGAGCACATCCACCGGCTCGCGCTGGCGGCGCCGGTGAGCCGCATCATGGTGCGTCAGATCCAGTCCGCGGCCAATGCCGGCACGTTCACCAACGGCATGCCGATGACCTCGAGCATGGGATGCGGGGTCTGGGGCGGTAACATCACCAATGAGAATATCTCGCTCAAGCACTATATGAACGTCACCTGGGTCAGCCGGCCGATCCCGGAAGATCGCCCCTCCGAGGCGGAGCTGTTCGGCGAATTCTACCAGAGCGCGACGTTCTGATGACGCTCCTGGACGATCCCACCCTGCCCGCGGCGCCCGCGGCCAAGACCCGCATCGCCGCCTATCAGCTGACCGACTATCTCGAGCGCCTGGGCGTCGAGGTGGTCTTCGGTCTCTGTGGCCATACGGTGATCGCGATGCTCGACGCGCTGAGTCGCAGCCGGATCCGCTTCGTCACCACGCGGCACGAGCAGATCGCGGCGCACGCGGCCGACGGATATGCCCGAGCGACCGGCAAGCCCGGGGTGGTGCTGACCCATCTGGGGCCCGGTCTCACGAACGCGGCGACCGGCGTCGCCAACGCGGCGCTCGACTCGATTCCCCTGGTGGTGATCGCCGGGGACGTGCAGTCCTACTATCACGGCCGCCACCCGCACCAGGAAGTCAACCTGCATCAGGACGCCGATCAGTTCCAGATCTTTCGACCGTTCTGCAAACGGGTCTATCGGGTCGACCACCCGGCCGATTTGCCCCGCGCGCTCGAGCGCGCGTTCCACCTCGCGGTGAGCGGACGCCCCGGGCCCGTCCTCGTGGACGTCGGGATGGACATCTTTTCCGCAGATCTCCCGGAGGGCGCCTTCGCGCGCACGCCTCCGCCGCTCGTGAAGACGCCGCTCGCGCCGACCGTCGCGGCCCGGATCGCCGCGGCCCTCGCCGAGGCGGAGCGACCGGTCCTCTACGCCGGCGGCGGCGTCCTCAGTGCCCGGGCGACCGCCGAACTCGCCGCGCTCGCGGAAGCGCTCGAGCTGCCGGTGGCACATACGCTCATGGGAAAGGGATGCCTCCCGGATCATCATCCGCTGCTCGCCGGTCAGACCGGATTCTGGGGGGTCCCGATCGCCAACGACCTGTGCCGCGATGCCGACCTGATCGTGGCCGTCGGCACCCGGCTCGCCGAGGCGAATTCCAGCTCGTGGGACGACCAGTTCACGTTCGCCATTCCCCCGGCGCGCTTGATCCATATCGATGCCGACGCCGCGGAATTGGGGCGCAACTACCAGACGGAGCTCGGCGTGGTCGCCGACGCCAAGCTCGCGCTCGAGGCGCTGGCCCAGGCGGCGCGCGAGATCACGCCGCGAAGGCGCGACGGAGTCCTGCGCGCCGCGATTGCCGAGGGGAGGCGCTCGTTCAGCGCCAATTGGGCGCACCAGTACAATTCGTCGCAGTTCCCCATGCGCCCCGAGCGAATCCTCGGCGAGCTGCGACGCGCGCTCCCGCCCGATGGGTTTGTCGTCACCGACGTGGGCTGGAACAAGAACGGCGTGGCACAGCAATTCCCGTTCACCGTTCCCGGTACGTTCATCACGCCCAGCGGCCTGGCCACCATGGGCTTCGGTCCGGCCGCGGTCCTCGGCGTCAAGCTGGCCCATCCGCGCCGTGCGGCGGTGTCCCTCGTGGGCGACGGCGGCTTCAGCGCCAACCCGTCGGTCGTCCTGACGGCCATGGAGGCGGACCTCCCGGTGGTCTGGCTGGTGATGGATAACGCGGGATTTGGTACGATCGCCGGCCTGGAATCGATGCACTATCAGACCGACTTCGGGTGCATGTTCCTGCGGCGCGGCGAGCCGTACCGCGCCGACTACGCCGCCATGGCGCGCGCCTCCGGAGCACGCGGGGTCATGATCGGCGCGGCGGACGAGCTCGGCCCGGCGCTGCGCGAGGCGCTGGACTCGGATCTGCCGACGGTGATTCAGGCGCCGATGGAGAATGCGCCGACCCCGACACCGGGACACTGGGACATCAACACCGTCTATCGCTCCGGCTAGCGCCGCTTCGGGCGAGCCGTGCGTCGCCCGACCGAGATGACGCGATCGTGTGGATTCCGCGCCGCGGTCGCGCGCGGGGTGACGCGGGTCTGGCGGCCGGTGCTCGCCCGTCCTATCATCGATCATGCCGGAGCTGATCAAGGTCACCGGAGCGTCGGTCGCGCCGGCTGACCACCCCGAGGCGATCGGTGTCCAACTGGAGCGTATTCTCAATAGCGCTCCGTTCACGCAAGCCGACCAGCTCCGTCGATTCCTTGCCTTCATCGTCGGGGAGGTCATCGAGGGTCGCGGCGCGGCGCTCAAGGAGCACGTCATTGCCGTGCGCGTCCTGCGCAAGGACGCGGCCTTCGATCCTCGCACGGACCCGATCGTGCGCGTGCAGGCGCGCCGACTGCGCACAAAGTTGGAGCGGTACTATCACGACGAGGGCCTCAACGACCCGCTGATCATCGAGCTGCCGCGCGGCGGATACGCGCCAGTCATTCGGTCCCGCAAGGTCGCGGGAGACGCGCGTCGGCCCGCGACCCCGGCCCTCCTGGGGCGCAATACCGTTGCCGTCGGTCCGATCATGGACCTGAGCGCGGGGGCCGCGCTCGCCGGCCTGGGCGAAGGCGTGCGCGCGGAGATCATTCAGCGCCTCACCCATCTTCCCGGCGTTCGCATCGTCAATGGCATTGCGTCAGCCGATCACGCGACGACGCCAGCCGCGATTGCGATTGGCGGATCGCTCCGTGCCGCGGGCGACCGCGTGCGCCTCTCGCTGCACCTGTTGGACGGCGCAACCAACACCTTTCTCTGGGCCGAATCGTTCGATGGTCTGGTCGCCGATCCGTTCGCCATGCAGGAGCGCGCGGCGGAGGCGCTGACGCATGAGCTCGCGGCCGAATTGACGGCCATCGAGGGGCCGCACCCGCTTCGCCCGGCCGAGAACCTCGCGGCGCGCAACTTCTACCTGCAGGGCCGCTACCACCTGAATCAGCGTACGGAAGAGGGATTGCGGCGCGCGGTGGAGTGCTTTGAGCGGGCGATCGTGGAGGACGAGCGGTACGCGCTCGCGCACAGCGGCCTCTCCGACGCGTACGGATTGCTCGGACATTACGGCGTCCTGGGACCGGCCAACGTATGGACCAAGACTGCCTCGCTGGCGGCGAGCGCCGTCTTGCTGGACGACCGGTGCGCGGAGGCGCACACCTCGCTGGCGCACGTGCGGGCCACCCAGGACTGGGACTGGGAGGGTGCCGAACGCGAGTTCCAGCGCGCGTTGGTACTCAATCCACGCTATGCCACGGCGCATCATTGGTACGCGGCTTCCTACCTCGCCCCGCTTGGCCGGCTGGACGACGCATTGAACGAGATGCGCGTCGCGCAGGCGCTCGATCCGACGTCCGCCATCGTCGCACGCGACGTCGCGGTCATGCACTTCTATCGAAAGGCATTCGACAGCGCGCTCGAGCAGTGCGATCACACCGTCGAGCTCGATCCGCACTTCGCGCCCGCCTACGTGACCCTGGGCCTGATTCAGGAGCAGCGCGAGGATTTCGATGAATCGACCGCGGCCTTCCAGCGGGCGCTCCAGCTCGCACCCGGGACCCCGCGCATCCTGGCGGCTCTGGCGCGGAACGTCGCGCTCGCGGGCCACCGCGCGGAGGCGTCGGAGGCATTGGAACGGCTCATCGGGTTGGGCGCGGATCGCTACGTCTCACCGCTGGACCTGGCGTGGGTCTCCTTTGCCCTCGACGATATGGATGCCGGATATCATTGGCTGACCCAGGCGTTCGCGGATCGTGCGTTTGATGTGATCTCCATACACGTCGACCCGCGCTTCGATTCGCTTCGCGGCGATGCGCGCTTCCAGCGACTTGCGGCGCAGTTGCTCATCACGGCCCCGCGCGGCTGACCGAGCACGGCCGACGCCATTCCTCCGATCGCCCGTCCTGTGCCGCGTACGAGATATGACGGGCGGGGCGAAGTCGATCTGACCGATCCAGATCGAAGGGGGTTCCAGGGAGAAAGGCGATGGTCCACGCGGTTCGGGCATCGGGCGTCCCAACGCGTCGGCGGCTTCGATCCATTCGGCAATCGCGCGCGCAGAGCGACGGCTCGCCGTTAGTCAGCCGCCACGCCGGGCCTTACCTGCTGCTCGCCTTCGGGACGTACTCAACATTCGGCAGTTCCTCGAAGTCGGCATCGTGCGTCCACACCATTCCGCCAACGAGTCGGGCGGTGGCGTAGACGATACTGTCGGCGAGTGGGAGCTTATGATCAACGCCGAGCTTGGCGGCGCTGAGGGCCAACGACGAGTCGAGGTCGATGACTGTTCCCTGCTGCATGAGCGCAACCGCCTGGAGCGCGTCGCTCTCGCCGCGTTGCCGGAGCACCACCCTGAACACCTCGAGCAGGCAGATGGCCGGCACGATGAGGCGATCAACCGTCTCTATTGCGCCAGCGAAGTGCGCGGCGCCGGCGCCGTCAGCGAGATACTCCAGCCAGGCTGAGGAGTCGACGACGTTGGGCTGTTTTGGCCGAAGCGATCACCCGCGATCGCGATCGCGCCGCACGGTGGTATCGAGGCCGCGGAGAAATCCTCGCATGCGCTTCAGCGGTTGGACGGGAATGAATTCGATTCGGTTTTCATAGGCGAGCGCTTGCACCTTCTGCCCCGGCGCCAGCCCGAGCCGTTCCCGAACGTCGCGAGGAATGACGACCTGGAACTTGGGCGAGATCGTAACCGTATCCACCATTTCCTTCATCGATGCGGCTTGCGTATGACGATCAATCTATATCAGGTGGCGACGGGCGCAGAAGCCAGGGCGGGCCTGCCCGCAGTCCACCACACGCGACGATGAGCGCGGCGAGAACCACCTCCGCAGCGACTTCAGCGAGAAACGGGATTCCGATTGCACCACAGTAGTTCGCCATGGCATGCACCAACAGCATGACCAACAGGTCGCCGTCGCTGCGAAGGTAGAGCCACGTCATGACGATGCTGAGCGCGACGCTATTGATGAAGAACAGCGGAATGGAAAGCTGACTCTGGGAGAGCGTTGGAACAAAGAATGTCGGCAGGTGCCAAGCAAACCAGATCGCGCCAAGAACAACAGCTGCAACCAGCGGCGGTCGGACTTTGAGGAGGCGAGGCAGCGCAAAACCACGCCATCCGAACTCTTCCCCCAGTGGCCCAGTGTCGAGGAATAGCGTTGCCGGGAGGAGCGAGAGCAGTTGCGGCCAGCGTGGTAGCCCAACAAGCGCCGTCGGAGCGAGCACGCGAACGGCGACGAAGTTGGCGATGCCGAACCCCAGGACGACGGCGAGATACCAACGCACGCCGGCCATTCGCGGGCGGGCTCGCGCGAGCATGGATCGGAGGCCTGTCCACCCGTCGGTACGCAGGGCCAGGGCTATTCCGGCCAGCGACGGACCGAACGCTGCGAGATAGTGAAGGGGATGCAATCGAGGGGGCGCCGCCTCGAACTCAAAGGCACCGACGAGCAGTCCAAGCCCACCGGCGCCCCACGTGATGCCGAAGGCAAGCCAGAGGTATTGACGAAACGCTCGATCGCGAAAAACCGAAGATCGCATGCCTCACCCGTACGACAACGCGTGATCGCCGCCTAGACGTTATGGCTGGGCCGGCCCCGGTTCTTCCGTGGATGAGCTCCTTGATGCGAACCGGAGTTGCCAGAGCCACCTGCGACGGTCCGTCTGTCGCATTCAGTACGGAGACTAGCTCATGTCATCATCAGCATGTGCCGTCCGCGGTACCAGCGCCGCCGGCGAGCGGCGCGGTCGCTCGCCCAATGATCGATCTGGGGATGGATGTGCACAAGGACTCGCCCACCATGGCGGTCTTGCCCACCACGGCCCACACGTCGACCTGCGCCGATCTGCTGCCCAAGGAGCTTCCGGCCCTGAGGAAGTGGCTCGCCCGAGTCGGCCGTGAAGCGCGTCCGCGATCTCGACAGGCAGATTCTGGTCGACCTTGAAGCGCACGAAATCTGTGAGATCGAGGAGTGCCCTGCGCGGTCCTCAGGGACGCGAGCCATGCTGGCAGAGCCAGGACCCGCTCGGCAGCCAGGTCCGCAGCGTAGGCGAGGGATGCGCGGATCGCGATTTCGGTGAGGCCGGGATAGCTTGCTAGAATCTCCGCGTGCGCGACGCCGGCGGCGAGATTGTCGAGAATGACGGAGGCGGGAATCCTCATACCACGGACGCAAGCCTGTCCGTGACAAACCATCGGATCCACCGTGATGTGGCGCGCCACTCCATTCGTCAGCGCGCGACGCGCGCTTCCGCGAATCCTCCGTCTGCAGCAGCGTTCGTTATGCCGCACCCTTGATCGGCGGGGCCGGTCGGACCGCCAACAGATCATCGTCGCGGACCGGCCGCACGGCATCCGCCCCGAGCGTCAGAAGTGCCTGCGTCCGGCCAGCGGCGGTGACAAATTCGACCTCCAACGCATCGCCGTCATACACATGCACGATTGCGCCAAGGTCGCCCGCCTTCAGGCCCGCATCTAGGAGGTCGTGGCGCAAGACTACCGTGTCAAGTTCGTGGAATGCAGTCGTCATGAGGGACCTCCGAGGGATGCCGTCAACAGCCGGGGACGGGTCTCCGTGTGAAGAATAATCCAAACGCTCGCCACCTGGGCAGCGCGACCATTCGGCCCTTCGATCAGGCCCCGAACTATGTGTTTCTGGCCGAACCGGTTCGCCGGGCCGGGCACGGCGTCACCCTCGCGGGCGAGCCCTTCGAGCGCGCGTTGTAGCTCCACCCAGTTGGCTCGCGTAAATCCGAGCGCCGAGAAGAATCGAGCTTTGCCGCGCCCGTTGGATGTTCGGCCGCCAAGAGGTAGTCGCGTACCTTCGCCGGGCCTGCAAGAGCATCGTCAGCGTTGGGAAGTTTCAAGAATACTCCGAATGAAACGCGTGCGACATAACGCCTCAGCTAACGTGGGGACGAATCCAACAAGATGCGAGCGAAGCGAGCTTCAATAACTCGGCCGTCACGTTCAGCGTACGTTGGGCAGCCGCGCGGATGTCGGGCAGCGCCCGCAAGACTCAGTGCATGAATGGCCGGAGAATCAATACGTGCTCAGTGTATCGCACCAGGCTCGAGCAGGCACGAAGTCGCGATCACCCAGCCGCCCATCCCCATTGACGACGATAACTCGAAAGCCTTGGCACCCTCAGCTTGGCAGTGCTTCAACGACGCCGCCAGGGAGGTGTTCCATTCGCCAGGCCAGCAAAAGGCCTCACCGTCCTTGAAGAGGGCCTTCTCATCCTCGAGTAGCTCGGCGAGCGCAATCTCTTCGATGCCAAAGATGATGTTGACGAAGTTGTCTCCCCTGAGGAAGTACGCAAGAACTCCATCAAAGACGACGTCCGTGTACTCCGTCTGGTCGCCGTCGGTGTAACGCGTGCGCAGCGTGATGCGCCGCGCCTCTCCATCCACGGTGTATGCCGTAATCTCATTGTCGTGAACCGAGCGAGAGGTCATGGGCCTCCGGATGGTGGATCGACCAGGTGCTCCAGATCGCAATGCGCCCCTTTGGCCTCGACAGCCCGCGCGGCATTCAATGAATCGTTGCTGCCCAACGCCTCAGCTAAACTGCGAGGATGTCCACCAAGATGCGGGCGCAGCCCGCATTCCGAAATGTCCTCGGCAGTTTCAGCGTTCGTTGGGCAGCCGGCGCAGCGGAGCTAGGCGTTCTTTGATGTGCTCCGCGAACGAGCCGTTGGGTCTACGGCGATGTTGCGCCGGCGGTACGTCACAGTCGGTACGCCAATCCATGATGATTACAAAATTCACCGTGTTGTTGCCCAACACCCAAGTTCAACGCTAGTTGGGCTGCGGGCGGACCGACGCGGAGCGCCGACATCGCCGGCTCGACTTTGCCGCTGGAATATCCTTCGGCTCGCCAGTATCGAAGACGCGAGCCTACCGGAGCCGACGCTTGCAGGCGACAAGCCACCCGTCGAGCGGCAGAAGGTCCGTTAGCAGCTCCACCACGCGCTTGTGCTCTGTCTCCGGGTCAAGCGTAGAGGCCACCGATCGAACAGATCTGTGAGCGTGGACGCCCCGTCGTTTGCCGAAGTCTTCAAGATTAGGCAGGAGGGTCGTGCCCAACGCGTGCTCCGGAACGCCCAGCGGGCCAAAGAGATCAAGCAAGTTCCTCTCCTTCACTCCGTGGTTTGCGCCGATCATTTCATAATAGGTCTGGAAGAGCTTCGTGCACGTCTCAACTAGGCGATCATGTGTATCGCTTGACCTGACCTCGGCGAAGGTACCAGGGATCCGCAAGCGCGAGTCACTCGAGGACAGCAGATATGCCAACGGGGCGGTGATTCTCCGAGACGTCGTCCATGCATCCTGCGAAGCACGCATTACATCTTTGGCCCATTCTTCCAGGTAACTC
>Ga0335085_10013555_pt1 | contig 11944 bp, 4 predicted proteins | sample Lox_Sample_45_FD_206712 | JGI IMG/M metagenome (GOLD analysis project Ga0335085, IMG submission 206712) | Soil microbial communities from Loxahatchee National Wildlife Refuge, Florida, United States - Lox_Sample_4.5 | ecosystem: Environmental > Terrestrial > Soil > Wetlands | place: USA: Florida...
CATTTGGTCGCGGTTAATGCCCTTCACGTAATCATCCGTCTCCAAAAGTTTCAGGATTCGATCAGGTGAAACATCTTCCACTTTCTTGAAGAGATAAACACGCGGATGGTCGTAGACCGAGAAGGATTCCTCGGCCATGTCGTCCGGGTGCTCCCAACCCAGGAAGCTCGGGAAGTTGTGGAACTCCTTGACCATCTTGTAGCCCAAAAGTCCAGACCAAAGGCAGCGGTAATATCGTGAAGTAATGGGATAGGCGTTGTAACCATGCGGGCGGAACTCGGGCGCCTCGTCCGTTAGGGTGTACCAGAGTTTCTTCGAGGAAATACTGATGTAGTCGCCCTGGGGAAGCAGGTTCGCGTAGTAGTTCTTCTTGATGGGGCTATCGTCGGTGGGATAACCGTGCAGTTCATAGGGCGTGATGTCCATCGAACGGTAGAGCCCCGGAGTCATCAGCTGGTCGATCCGTGGGTCTTGGGAATGGTTGAGATCCACCGGCAATCCGTCGCCCCAGGCCTCGTTGAAGATTTTCGAACCCAAGGGGATGTTTTTGTAAATCCAAACCGAGGATTCGATCCAGGGGTGCTGGAACCGGTAAACATGCATATAGGCAATGGAGTAAAAAAGGCTCGGGCCCACGACGAGGATCCAAATGGCTGGTTTCAAGACCCTGCCCCAGGAAAAACCCCTGGCCCATTGGATTAAATCGGAAAGGAGCCTCGCCCCGAAGATGCAAAAGGCGGGGATCAACGGAACCATATAACGCACGAACTTGGTGTTCCAGGCACCAATGAAGCCGAAATAAGGGATAAACCAACAAAGAATAAGAAGATCAGGCAAAGAAAATGAAAAGCCCATACCCCGCAAAAAGGGTACGGGCAGGAGATATCCCTGCCGGACCGGTCGGACCAGCACCGCGAGAAAACGACCCAAAACCCAAACCATTCCCGCAACCGCCGCGAGGCCCAAAGGCCACCATAGCTCGACACTTATCAGGTTTGCGAGTTGGTAAAAATACCTGGGTGTATCCTTGAATTGCAGAACATAGCAGGCGTCCGCAATGGAAACAGTATGCCATTCGTAATTTTGCGAAATCATAAATCCATTGAAATCCAACAGGGACCAGGGGGAAAAAAGGCAAAAAAGCAAAAAAGCTAGTCCGCCGGTTGTCGCCAGTTTGATCCATTGGGGCGTTTGGGCACGCAAAACCCTGAATTCGATAAGACCCCAAAGTCCGAAAACCAAACCCAACGCCACCAAAATAATAAATAGCACCAGCCACAAGACCATCCCCGTCTTGGGATCCGATGAAAAAAGATCCTGAAGAACCCCTCTGAACTTCAATCCCACAATGAAAAATGCCGCTAAGAAAAAAACTAATAACCCTCCAGCAATAACGGAATAAAATCCCTTCAATCCTCGCAAATTGCTATCTGCCCGCTCCCACTCCTTGGCCGATTTTCGGGAAAGCAGAACCAAATGGGCCGTCATGATGACAAAAACATAGTAAAGGGAGCTGGTTTTGGAGGCCATGGATAGTCCAAAAGCCCCGCCCGCGAGCAAATAGCTGTTCCAATCCCCCTTTTCGAGAATCTCCCAGGAACAAAGGGCAACCAGGACGAACATGAGCGTGATAAAAGATTCGGTAATGCAGTAATGGGCCTGTTCGATGCTAACCACCGCGAAGGCGACCGAAGCCGATGCAAGCAAGGCCATACCGATGTTCTGGTAAAGGCGTTTGACCAGGAAATAGACCGCGACAATGGTGCAGGTGGAAAAGAACGCCGACCATACGCGGCCAACGATCATGCATTCCCCATAACCGTTGTATTGGCGTCCGGCGTGGTCCAAGGAAGCAATGAGGCCCCAGAGGGCGAAAAGACCGAGGAGAGTCCTTCCCCATCGGGAAACCCAGGCCCACCAAAGGGAAAGCCCCGCTATCAGAAGAGTGAAGGCCAAAAGCCCGAAAAGTCTCGCCACCGAATCCGGGAGCACAAGTGGAAGAAGGCCCAAGATAAAAAAGGCTCCGGCCGCTGAATAAAGGGGCACCTCAAACCAATCCATTTCCAGCTCGTCGGCAATCCACCAGGAAAAACCAACAGAAACCACCAAGGCCAAGACAACGGATGCCGCTTTCAGGGGAAAGTCATTAAGCTGGTCAAACCAAATGGAAAAAACCTTGAAAAACTTGAAAAAAAGCAGGCACGCCAACAGGAAAGCGGAGGCTCCGAAAGAGTACAGTGACCATTTTTCCTGGGAGAAAAACCAAATAGCGGCCCCAAACAGCGCCGCAAGAAAAATCCAATAGAGCCATTGCGCCAATCCCTCATTTCCGTGGCAAAGGCTCCATAAAAAAGCAGGTGTCGATAAAAGTTCCCCGGTGGCACGGTAAAGATAAACCGGAAGCTGGCCATAGGCAAAAAAGGTGACTTTATATCCCGTCGAGGCCTGGATGGCAGGAGTTTGACCAAGGATATTGCGTTCATCAGGATGGAAAGACTTCTGATAATCCCAGGCCGGGTTGTAAAAGCGGAAGGCTCCGCCAAGGAGGGTGATAAGGAGAAGCCAAAGAAGGGGCTTATCGAGCCGGAATGAGGCTAAAGTCCTTTTAACTTTCTTCCCCACTTCTTTTCCTTTTCGAAGGCTGGTTTAAATAAAAAATCCCTAAAATTATTGCGAAAGCTTCTGAAACGGCGCTTAGTATATCGAATCCACTGGGTAATTCAAACTTTCAAAAAGGGGCAAAAGAGGCCTCATCGACAATAAATCCGGAATTCGCCCATATTCAGGTTGTTACAAAAGGCCTTGAAGATATAGACGCCTTTAGCCGGAAATAAGATGCGCCACGCCGTGATCAAATCATGCATCGGAAACTCCCCGTCAAATTGGATTTTCCGGGGAACGCTATCGGAGATTTTTTCGCCCTTATCGTTATAAAGCGAAATGTCAATTTGGAATTCGCCTTTGCCGTCGTAAATAAACCGGGCGAAGGTCATAAATTCCGCTCCCCAGGGATAAGCCGGGGGGCTGAATCCCTGGAACACGCCCCGCAGGTCATAATTTTTGCTTAAAACATCCTGCAAAATATTATTACAGCAAAGAAATGTAGAAACTTTGGGCAAATTGAAATCCATCGGACCGTTTAATCCTTTCCCCGTTTATCCAGGTTGGGGAACTTCAAAGCTTCGCAAATAGAGGGCGGACAAAAAGCTGGGAAAACTGTAGCAAAAAACGTCCTTTCAAACCATACGTGAAAACAAAAAAGCCCGAACCCATGAAAGGTTCGGGCTTTTCAAAACCGGATTAAAACATAAATTCTTCATACGACTTCGACAAATCCGTGGTCGGCAAATGGCTGGCATCCTCGTAAGGAACCCTGGCCGGCACGTACTTCTTAAGCATGGGCGCCTGCGCTTGCATGCGTTCCACATAGGTGGGCAGCTTGATCTCGTAAAACACACCTACCGGAATGCGGTCCCCGTGATAGTGGGCCAACTCAAAGGCTTTTTTCTGTTTATCGGAAACCTCGTCCAAGTTTGTAGGATCATTGACGCTTCCGTTGTGGCCCGCCTCATTCGCGTTAAAAATACGGGGCAGCATCACATTCTCCCCTTCCCCCTTGACCTTTTTATTGAACCACTCGGCCGTATGAAGGTCGTTGAAAGTCGGGCAGGGTTGAAGAACGTCAAGAAGAGCCATTCCCTTGTGTTCGATGGCCTTTTTGATCATCTCTTTCAGGTGTTTACCGTCAAAAGCGTAGGAACGGCCGATCCAGGTATAGCCTGAGCTCAGGGCGAGGGCCAAAGGTTGGATGGCATCATTGGTATTGGGAAGCGGCAAGGATTTCGTCTGTTGGCCTCGACCCAAGGTGGGAGAAGCTTGTCCTTTAGTTAGCCCATATACTTCATTCGTCATGACGATATAGGCCATATCTACATTACGCCGGCCTGCGTGCACGAAATGACCGGCCCCGATTCCATAGCCGTCGCCATCGCCTCCGACGGCAACGACTTCCAAGTCCGGATTGGCCAGCTTGGCTCCTATGGCAAATGGCAAAACCCGGCCGTGCAAAGTATGCACGCCGTGGGAGGCCATATAATTGAAGACCTTTCCGGAACAACCGATACCGGAAAATACCATTGTTTCCCAGGGGGGCAAGGTCAGTTCGGCACAGGACTGCTGGATGGCCTGCAGGATACCAAAATCCCCGCATCCCGGGCACCAATCGTTGTGGACCTCGCTTTTGTAGGCTGAAACCGTTAACGGCGCTTGAAGTTTAGAGACCATAGGTCAACACCACCTTTTCCATGGACATTCCGGAAAGCGGGTCCGTTTCCGGTGTTACTCGTTTTTTCTGAATCTTTTCGACTGCATCCACAATTTCATCCAGTGACATGGGCCGACCCGTATATTTCACTACCTGAGAAGGAATATAGATTCCCGTGTTCATGCGGATCAAATGTCCTAATTGGGTGCCCCAGTTATTTTCTATTAACACCAGCTTCTTCGCTTTTTTCAAAATTGCTTCTGCTTTAATGGGGAATGGATGAAGCATCCGCAAGTGAAGAAAATTGGCATTGATCCCAATTTCTTTTAATTTCGGCAAGGCGTCCTCGACGACCCCATAAGTGGAGCCCCAACAAACCAAAGTCACTTCCGCATTGGGATCACCGTTAAGGCTGAATTGCCGGTCTTCAGGAATTTGCTCAAGCATGAGGCGGTACTTGGACATGCGCTTTTCATGCATCTTGCGGCGGGTTTCCGGGTTTTCGGTGATGTGGCCATAATCATCATGTTCGTCGCCGGTCATCCAGTAGGGGCTTCCCTCCTGACCCGGATAGGGACGGGCGGAAACGACGGTCTTGGGATCGGGACGGAAACGGGGGAACCCTTTGCCGTCAGCGACGGCATTCTCAAGTTCTTGAGGCGTTGCCAAACGTCCCCGATCGATGACCAGATGGTCTTCCTTAAACGGCGGGATGGTCTCTAGGCTGTGGGTAAGCAACTTGTCGTTGAGGATAATAACCGGGGTTTGAAATTTATCCGCATAATTGAAAGCTTCAAAGGCCAATTGGAAATGGTCGTTGATAGTCGAAGGCGCCATGACGAGACGGGGATATTCACCATGGCCGCCAAAAGCCGCGAACATTAAATCACCTTGTTCATGCCGCGTAGGAAGGCCCGTGGAAGGTCCCCCGCGTTGGTAATCGAAAAGGACGACCGGCACCTCGTTCATTCCCCCCCAGCCGAGCCCTTCGGCCATGAGGCAGAAACCGGGACCGGAAGTAGCCGTGGAGGCCCGGACACCCGTAGTGGCGGCACCCAACGCCATGTCGATCGCCGCGATCTCATCTTCAACCTGAACAACCGCGATCCCATATTCAGGATGGCTTTCCAGGTAGTTGCTCTCGTCAGTGGCGGGACTGATTGGATAATAGGTCTGGTAACGGCAGCCGGCTTTTAATTTTCCCAAAGCGGTGGCCTGGGCGCCGTTGATAAGCAGCCTTTTGGGCGTGCTTTTGTTGGGTTCCAAATGATAGGGAAACTGCGCATGCATTTCTGCCGGCAGAGCCTCGACCGCTTCATAGGCTTTCTTGGAAGCCGCCACGTTGGGAGCTACCAATTTTGCCTTCCGACCGGTGTACATGCGGGAAAGTGTTTCCTCCATATGAGAGATATCCATCCGCAAAAGCGCCATGGAAGCGGCCACCGCAATAGTGTTTTTCATTAATGAAAGTGTTCCATATTCCATTCCGGTCACTTCGGCAACATGTCGGATGACTGAGTTAAAGTCAATCGGTAGGGTGATGACCCCAGATTTCAAATTTAAATCATCCAAGGTTATTTTTGTCGGGTCATAAATAAGGGCGCCGCTCTTTACTACTTCGTGGGCGTGGAGCCGGGCTGTCGAGTCCTCAAAGGTTGCCAAGATGTGCACATCATCAACATGGCTGTGAATGGGCTTGTCGGAAACGCGGACCTGGAAGTAACTATGCTTTCCCTTGATATTGGAGTGGTATTCGCGTTTACCAAAAACCCAAAGACCTGCGGTGGCGCAGGCCTGGGAAAAAAGGTTTGCGGAAGAATCGACCCCCGTTCCTTGGGGGCCTCCGATCATCCAATTCACTTCATTGACAACTTTCATTTTCAACTCCTACGGTAGGATGGAGACTGGGCTCAAAAAACGTTGCAAATCCGAACTAAAATATACGGGTTTCGACCTCAAAAAACAATTCGATTAGTTCGATCCCCTTGTTGAGGTTTTTGGTCCAGCTTTTAAGCTCTTCTTACCGAGTATTTCTAAACTGAGACTGAGGGGCCGGGCATGATCCATGTCATATTAAGCCGGGTTCCGACCGCAAGCGGGCTCACTCACTCTGTCGGATTTCACGGTTTTTGATCCTCTCTAATAGCTGGCGCTTGGAGGAGGTACGCACTCGGGATTGGGGTTTGATAGCCCAAACCTTGCGGATTTTCTTGGGTTTCGGCTTTTTCATTTTCGAAGTGCCTCCCAGGAGACTAAAATTCTCAAAGGCATTCTAAACCACCTTCGTCCTAAAGGCGTCCCTAGTGGCGGCACACCCCCGAAGACTCTCCCCTTCAATTCCCCTCCCACCCGGGTGGTGGAGCGCCTTATTATTCCTAACCGTCCTAGCCGTTTATACTCGGTCCCTGAACCCTTCGCTCTTTCGCAACGATTCACCCGAAACCATCACCGCCTGCGTCACACTTGGGGTTAGCCACCCCCCCGGATACCCCCTGCATAGCCTCTTGGGCCATATTTTCGCGATGATCTTGTCTGTGGGCAACCCCGCCATGACCCTCAACTTTTTTTCGACTGTTCTCGGTACCGTGGGGGCTTGCCTTTTGGCTATCAACCTTTGGCTTCTGCTGGGGAGTTTAGGACCGACCCACCGGCTGGCGGCATCCCTCGCCAGCGCCCTGGCCTTTGCTTTTTCCAAAAGCTACTGGAGTGCCTCCCTGGCTGCCAAGGGCGGGATCTACGTTTTGCAGGTAGACCTGGAACTAGTTTTTTTTTATTTTCTCCAGTTACATTTCTTTCATGCCAGCAGGACTCCAAAAGTTGAGGGGGGGCTGAAAAAACCTCTCGCCTGCCTCGTTTTTATTTTTACCCTGGGCCTCATAAACCATTGGCCAACCCAGCTTTTAACCCTCCCCGCCGTGGGCACCCTTGCGTTCGTGAAAGCCGGCCCAAAACCCAGAATCCGCTTCAAACCCACTACCAAGTCCTTGATCCAAATCTTCGTCTTCGCCCTTGTGGTCCTGAGCTTCTATCTTTACCTGCCCTTAAGGGCCAACCAGTTTCCCACCCTCAATTTTGGTGTACCCCTCAACTGGCATCGGTTCTTAGCGTGCCTCTTTCGCGCGGACTATTCTAAGGTCGAGACCATAGCCTCAGCCGCGCCTTCGGAGTTCTCTGCGTTGAGAACCAAGGCCCTCTACCTTTCGGATCATTTTTTAAATGAATTCAACGGCCTCTTCCTTTTTTTGACCACGTTGGGAATTTGGGGACTATTAAAAAAAGGAAAGGAGAGGTTGGTTCTTTACCTTCTCACGCTCCTATTCACCACCATGGCAGTGAACGTGTTTTATCTTCGAGTCATCCCCATCGAGTTCTGGCACCTAGACGACCACACGCTGAGTCTCAACTGGATCCTGGGGCTCTTTGGAGGATGTGGCGCAGGCTATCTGCTGGAATGGATGGGAGCACTGCACCTTCTTAGGAGTCGGGCAGTTGCCCAATGGGCTCTTGGCTCGCTAGTGACGGTGGCCTTGCCAGTGATGATTTTTCTTAATCACCAGCACGTGAACGACCAAAGCCGGGAGTTCCTCTATTGGGGTTACGGCACGACGGCCTTAAAATCCATAGACCCGGGGGCGTTTTATTACGCCGAATCGGACTACGATTATTTCTCTATTCTTTACCTGCAACAAGTCGAGCGAAGAAGACCCGATGTTTCTTTATTTCTGGCACCGCTTTTAGGGAAGGACGCCAGCGACTTGGGCCCAAGCCAACAGAGAAGATCCCTGATTCCATTGCCCCTGCCCGTATTTACATTAAACACTCCTCACGGAACCCCTGAGTTGTTTTGTTCTTTTCCCAACGGTCCAGTCGCATCCTACAAGGAGAAGGACTCCCAAAAACCATTACGATTCTATTTCAAACCTGCCGGGATCATCACCCATGCTTTCCCCGTCGAGCCAAGTTTCAATTCCACCGCCAACTTGAAAATATTGAACGATTTTTGGGAACAATACCTGGAACCTGAAAAGCAAAACGCCAACCCCATCAACGGCCTATTGTTGGAGCTTTGCGCCCACCCTTACCTCAACACCGCAAATTACCTGAAGCTCAAGGGCAACCTTTCCCATTGGGATGATCTTTATAACCAAGGCTTGAGCTTAATCCAGGAGAATCCCTGGCTGGCCCAAACCTGGGAAATGCGCGCCGAAGGTGAAGTTGAACTAGGAAAAAAGCGAGAAGCCACAGCGGCCTATGCAATCTCTGCGCTGCAATACCAAAGCGCAAAGATGGCACTGGAGGAGCGGCTGTGCCTAAAGAAGGCTCTTTTCCTGGACCCTTCCAACACGGCGCTTCGGCAAGCCTTGACCAACTTAGAAACACCTTAAAAATAAAAAACCCGGCCCCTCTTTCGAGGGGTCGGGTTCGGTAAAAAATCCCGGCAGCGTCCTACTCTCCCACACAAGACATGTGAAGTACCATCAGCGCTGGAGGGCTTAACTTCCGTGTTCGGAATGGGAACGGGTGTTTCCCCTCCGCTATAACCACCGGGAAAACATCAATCTCAGTTTCTGCGGCAAATTTCGCGCAGAACCGGGAATAATTTAAACGATAGAATACTACTCTTGAACCTTCGTGCGTTTGAAGATGCGATGGAAATGAAACATATGACCAAGCCTCACGGCGGATTAGTACTGGTCAGCTTAAACCCTTACGGGCCTTACACACCCAGCCTATCAACCTCGTAGTCTACGAGGAGCCTTTAGGGGACTTGCGTCCCGGGACATCTCATCTTGGGGTAAGTTTCACGCTTATATGCGTTCAGCGTTTATCTCGTCCGAATATAGCTACCCTGCAACCACCCTTGGCAGGATGACAGGAGTACCAGAGATTCGTCCTTCCCGGTCCTCTCGTACTAGGGAAAGCTCCCCTCAAATGTCCTACGCCCGTACCAGATAGAGACCGAACTGTCTCACGACGTTCTGAACCCAGCTCACGTACCACTTTAATAGGCGAACAGCCTAACCCTTGGAACCTACTTCAGCTCCAGGATGTGATGAGCCGACATCGAGGTGCCAAACCTTGCCGTCGATATGAACTCTTGGGCAAGATCAGCCTGTTATCCCCAGAGTAGCTTTTGTCCGTTGAGCGACGGCCCTCCCACGAGGTACCGCCGGATCACTAAGCCCTGCTTTCGCACCTGCTCGACGTGTCTGTCTCGCAGTTAAGCTCCCATATGCCTTTACACTCGTAAGCGCGATTTCCAACCGCGCTGAGGGAACCTTTGGGCGCCTCCGTTACAATTTGGGAGGCGACCGCCCCAGTCAAACTGTCCAGCAGACATTGTCCCTGGGCCGGATTACGGCCCTAGGTTAGAACTTCAATACAACAAGAGTGGTATTTCACTGACGACTCTGCGGAGGCTGGCGCCCCCGCTTCAAAGTCTCCCACCTATGCTACACATGTTAAACCGAAGTTCAGTGTCAACTTGCAGTAAAGCTTCATGGGGTCTTTTCGTCTAGATACGGGTATCGAGCATCTTCACTCGAACTACTATTTCGCCGAGCATGTTGCCGAGACAGTGCCCAGATCGTTACGCCATTCGTGCAGGTCGGAACTTACCCGACAAGGAATTTCGCTACCTTAGGACCGTTATAGTTACGGCCGCCGTTTACTGGGGCTTCGGTTCTGAGCCTCGCTTGCGCTAACCCATCCCCTTAACCTTCCAGCACCGGGCAGGCGTCACACCCTATACGTCGCCTTACGGCTTTGCAGAGTGCTGTGTTTTTGTTAAACAGTCGCCTGAGCCATTTCTCTGCGGCCCCTTCACGCTTTCACGCTAGTGGGGCCTCCCTTTTCCCGAAGTTACGGGAGTAATTGGCCGAGTTCCTTGGCAACACATAACTCGAGCGCCTTAGGATTCTCTCCTCATCTACCTGAGTCGGTTTGCGGTACGGTCACCTAGGACTCCCTAGAGGATTTTCTTGGCAGCGTGGAGTCAAAGACTTCGCCTTGCGGCTCGAGTTGTCCCTTGGTGTTAATGGCCCGCGGATTTACCTACGAGCCCACCTCAAAACCCCTCCCGGCACGACCAGCGGCCGGGTTCTCCTATCCTTCTGCGTCTCCCCTTCGGTGATAACGCCTTTCGGTGGTTCAGGAATTTTAACCTGACATCCATCATCTACGCTTTTCAGCCTCGACTTAGGAACCGACTTACCCTGAGCGGATTACCCTTGCTCGAGGAAACCTTAGATTTACGGCGTGCATGTTTTTCACACGCATTTACGCTACTTAATCCGGAATGATCACTTCTGTTTCGTCCAGCCGTCCTAACGGTCGGCCTTCATCCTACGACAGAACGCTCCTCTACCAGTTGCACCCTCCGAAGAAGGTGCAAATCCACAGCTTCGGTGACATGCTTGAGCCCCGTTAAATTGTCGGCGCAGAATCGCTCGAACAGTGAGCTGTTACGCACTCTTTAAATGATGGCTGCTTCTAAGCCAACATCCTGGTTGTTTAGGCGACTCCACATCCTTTACCACTTAGCATGTACTTGGGGACCTTAGCTGATGGGCTGGGTTGATTCCCTTTCGACCGTCAACCTTAGCGCTGACAGACTGACTCCTGGGATTACATTAGCGGCATTCGGAGTTTGAAAGGATTTGGTAACCTGTTAAGGCCCCTAGCCCAATCAGTGCTCTACCACCGCCAACTACTTCCCAAGGCTATCCCTAAAGATATTTCGAGGAGAACCAGCTATCACGGAATTCGATTGGCTTTTCACCCCTATCCACAACTCATCCAAGCATTTTTCAACATACATTGGTTCGGGCCTCCACCTCGTGTTAACAAGGCTTCACCCTGGTCATGGCTAGATCATCCCGCTTCGGGTCTAATAAGTGAAACTGGACGCCCTTTTAAGACTCGCTTTCGCTACGGCTCCACCCCTCTGACGGGGCTTAACCTCGCTTCACTCAATAACTCTCCGGATCATTATGCAAAAGGCACGCGGTTACACTGATAGGCGCTACTGACCCGTAAGCCAGCAACCTCCTAAAATAGTGCTTCCACTGATTGTAAGCGCATGATTTCAGGTACTATTTCACTCCCCTTCCGGGGTGCTTTTCACCTTTCCCTCACGGTACTGTTTCACTATCGGTCGTCAGCTTGTATTTAGCTTTGGACAGTGGTCTGCCCGGATTCCCACAAGGTTTCACGTGTCTCGTGGTACTCAGGAACTTGCATGGAGAGAGAACAAATTTCGCCTACGGGGATTTCACCCTCTGTGTCGGACCGTCCCAGGCCCTTCGGCTATCCGTCTCTTTTGTAACTCCACGACCGCTCTGTAACGCGGCCAAGCAAGCCCTACAACCCCCCGTGCGCAACGCCTACAGGCTTACACGCACAAGGTTTGAGCTGTTCCCCTTTCGCTCGCCACTACTGGGGGAATCTGTTCGATTTCTTTTCCTCTGGATACTGAGATGTTTCACTTCTCCAGGTCGGCTCACCCCGCCCTATGAATTCAGGCGGGAGTCATGGGGGTTTGCCCCATGCGGTTCCCCGATTCGGACATTTCCGCTTCAATGCCTATTGCCGGCTCCACGGAACTTTTCGCAGGCTGTCACGTCCTTCATCGCCATCTGACGCCAAGGCATCCTTCATACGCTCTTAGTAGCTTGATCA
>Ga0335085_10013557_pt1 | contig 11942 bp, 12 predicted proteins | sample Lox_Sample_45_FD_206712 | JGI IMG/M metagenome (GOLD analysis project Ga0335085, IMG submission 206712) | Soil microbial communities from Loxahatchee National Wildlife Refuge, Florida, United States - Lox_Sample_4.5 | ecosystem: Environmental > Terrestrial > Soil > Wetlands | place: USA...
CGCCTTTACGCTCGAGCAAATCGAGGCTTGTACGGGACGCATCTGGGACGACCTGGGGGTGACGCGGGAAACGATCGCCCAGCTCGGGAGACACGGCCAGGGGGGCGACGCGCGATTTCACATGCCGGTCCTCGCCATCCGGCTGTCCGCGCGGGTGAACGCCGTCTCACGGAAGCACCAAACCGTCTCGCGAGAATTGTGGCGCGACCTCTGGCCCGACCTGCCGGTGGATCAGGTGCCGATTGGGTACGTCACGAACGGGGTTCACGTCACGACGTGGTTGTCGCGCCACCTCACCGCCTTGCTCGACCGGCAGTTGGGGCGGACGTGGGTCGACCACGAGGACGACGCCGCGGTATGGGACCGAATGCTGGCGCTCGATGACGCCGCGCTCTGGGCCGTGCATATGGAGCGCAAACGAATCCTTGCACGGGCGATCCGCGAAGAGGCGCGCCGCCGCTGGGCGGACGAATGGAAGGAGTCGCAGCACATCGTCGGTGCCGGCACGCTCATCGACGAGCGCGCGCTGACATTGGGGTTTGCCCGCCGGTTCGCCACCTACAAGCGTGCCGATCTCCTGTTTCGCGATCTGGATCGGCTGCGCACGCTGCTCGTGAATCCGTGGCGGCCGGTGCAGATCCTGTTCGCCGGAAAGGCGCATCCTGCCGACGACCCCGGGAAGCACGTGCTCCAGCGCGTGTACGAGCTGAGCCGCGACGTCCGGTTCGAGGGGAGAATCGCGTTTCTCGAAGACTACGGCATGCACCTGGCGCACCGGCTCGTCCAGGGAGTGGACCTCTGGCTCAACGTCCCGCGAGTGCCGCTCGAGGCATGTGGTACGAGCGGCATGAAGGCCGCGATGAACGGCGTCCCCCAGTTGAGCACCCTCGACGGATGGTGGGCCGAAGGCTTCGATGGCACAAATGGCTGGGCGATACCGCTCGCGCCCGAGGGAACCGACGCCGACGCGCACGATGCGGCGGCATTCTACGATTTGTTGGAGCAGCAGATCATTCCGCTGTACTATGCGCGTGACGAGCGGAACGTGCCCCTGGGCTGGATCGAGAAAATGCGCAATGCGATGCGGGTGTCCGGACGCCAGTTCAGCGCCCATCGCATGCTCAAACAGTACGTGAACGAGTACTACCTCCCTGCATTCCGTGCATCCTGATCACCTCCGCCTCGGTGGTCGCGTCCTCCGGCCCCTTGTCGGTTCGAATATTGAGCAGACGCGGGAACCGCAGGGCGTACCCCGGCTGCCCGTCATGTCGTCCGGCGGTGTGGCGCGGCGAGCGCGTGATCTCGTCCGCCAGCACCTCGACCACAATGCGTGGTTCGACCCAGACGTCGGGAATGATCAGCGAGTCGACCCGCGCGGGCTTGGTAGGACTCGCGTACCGATCGAGCCTCGTTCGGAGCGCTTTCCATCCCGCTTCCGTGAGACCGGACCCGATCTTCGCGACCGTGCGGAAGCGATCATGCTCGGCGTCGTAGACGGCGCCGAGCAGCGAACCGACGCCCAGCGCCACCCGCTTGCCCCGACCGGTCAGGTAACCGATCAGCACGACGTCGATCGTGTCGCGCAACTTGGACTGATAGGAGCGCTTCAGCTTCACCCAATCGAATCCGCGGGCGCCGGCGCGGTAAGGCGCATCCGGCCGCTTGGCAACGATGCCTTCGAGACCCTGGCCGAGCATTCGCGTGAAGTACGCTTCCAGCTCCGCGGGCCTGGACGTCGTCATGACCTCCGTCACGGCCAGCGGGTCGCTCGAGCCACCTCGAATGATCTCGGCCAATCGCTTGTGCCGTTCACGCAGGGGTTTCGCGAGATAGCTCCGCTCGCCGGCGTAGAGGAGGTCGAAGGCGAACAGGCGCAGCGGCAGGCGCTTGGCGGCGCCGGTGACGTCGTGCTTGCGTTTCCGGGTGATGGTCACCTGAAACGAAAGGAACCGGCGATCCTTCGGATCGTAGACGACGGCCTCGCCTTCGAGGATCACTCGGCGGACCGCAAGCTGCCGCTCGAGGGCGCTCGTGAGGTCGGGAAACATGGCGGAGACGTCCTCGAGCCGGCGCGAGAAGGCCCACGTGCGCGCACCGTCGCGGTGCAGCTGCAGCCGGAACCCATCGTACTTGGGCTCGGCGTCCACGGTCCCGAGCCGCTTGATGATGTCGGCGGCGGACGCGAGCCGTTGCGCCAGCTCGGGACGCACCGGGACGCCTACCCGCGGCATCACACGCTCGAGTCCCTTTGCCCCCGCGCGATACGCCAGCTCAATGACACCACCGAGATCGGACCGAACATTGTAGGCGTGTTCGAGCAGCGGCTTCCGTTTCCGATCGCCCAGTGCGCCCAGGGCCGCCGCCTCGAGCAGCGTGGCATCGCCGATCCCGAGGCGCAGGCGCCCCTGGATTATGCGAACCAGATAGCGTGCTTCGAGTGGCAAGGCACGGCGCAGCAGCGCGTCTACCAACGCCGTCTTCTTTTCGACTGAGCCCGAGCCGGCGGTCACCGCAATCGCGTAGAGCGACTCGTAGGCGTCGCGCACCGTCAGCGACCGTTTCCGCGCGGTGTCGAACAGTGACTCGACCGTGAGACCCAGATCGCCGGTCTTTTTGAACCGTTGCACCACCCGGGTGGGAGGGGTCTCGGTGGCTCGGGCAATTGCGCGCACCAGGAGCGCTTCGCCGACACCGAATTCGATGGGCTCGTACGGCGGCCGCAGGCGGCCCTGGAGGAGATACACGATGTCGGCACGCTCCGCATGCGATGCGGCCGCGAACAGCGACGTGATGATCTCGAGGGCGGCGAGCCGGCGGCCGCTCTCCTCCAACCGCGCGAAAGTCTCGGCAAGCGTGGCGAAGCGCACGCGGCAATCTAACCGTCGCCCGGTAGATTACAGCGCATGACCGCTCCAACGCCCGCGCTCACCGTCGAGCACTTGACGGTGCGCTTCGGATCCCGCGACGTGCTGAACGATCTCTCCTTTGCGGTCCCCGAGGGGTCGACGCTCGCCGTCATCGGCCCGAACGGTTCTGGCAAGACCGTACTGTTTCGCGCGCTGGTCGGCGCCATCCCGTATGCGGGCACGATCCGCTGGGCTCCGAACACCCGCCTCGGGTACGTGCCGCAAAAACTCGATCTCGAACGCGACCTCCCGGTCACCGGCGGCGACTTGCTCCGGGCGCGCGCGCGCCTCGCCCGTGCGTCGCGCGGTGATGTCGAGCAGGCGCTCGAGCGCGTGGGAATCTCGAACGACGTGACGGGGAGCCTGATCGGCACGCTGTCGGGCGGGCAGTTTCAGCGGCTCCTGATCGCGTTCGCCCTGCTCGGCAGGCCCACCGTCCTGTTGCTCGACGAAGCGACCGCCGGCGTGGACGAGCCCGGCCAGGAGCAGCTCTACGAGACCGTGCACCGGCTTCGCACCGAGGACGGGGTCACAGTGCTCATGATCTCGCACGAGATCAACATCGTCTCGCAGCGTGCGACCAACGTGCTGTGTCTCTCGCCCGAGCACACCTGCTTCGGGAACCCGCGTCAGGTGCTGACGCCCACGCTCCTCTCGCAGGTCTACGGCACGCCCCTGAGCTTCTACACTCATGACCACTCTGCCTCCTAGCGCCATCGTACTTTCGGCCTCCATGGCCGTCGCGGCGGGGCTGCTCGGCTGCTTCGCCCTGATGCGGCGCATGACGCTCGCCGCCGACGCGCTGTCACACGTGGCGTTGCCGGGCATCGGGCTCGCCCTGCTCCTGGGACTGCATCCCGTCACGGGCGCGCTCGTCGCCCTCTGCCTCGGCGCGATTCTCATCTGGGCGCTCGAGCGCCGCACCCACCTCGCGACCGAAACGATCATCGGCGTGGTGTTTTCCAGTGCGCTCGCCATCGGCGCGCTGGTCACGAGCGGCGACCAATTGATGGATGCGCTGTTCGGGGGCCCCGGAACCCTCCCGACGTGGGAAGTGGCAACGGGCATACTGGGAGCGGCGGCCGTCATCGTGTTCGTGATCGCCGCGCGCGACCGCATGATTGTCACGCTGCTCTCACCCGACGTCGCCCTCACGACCGGGATCAACGTGCCGCGGTTGAACCTGCTCTACCTGCTCGCGTTCGCGCTCACGATCGCGTTGGGTTTGCGCTACCTGGGCGTGCTGTTGATGGGCTCGTTGATCATCATTCCCGCCGCCACCGCGCGCCGCCTTGCACGCGATCTGACGGGGATGTTCACGATCTCGGTGATCGTGGCCCTGGCGTCTACGCTCGCGGGCCTATGGCTCGCCGCACGGTGGGGAAAGCAAAGTGGACCGCTCATCATTGCGATAGCGGCGGGGCTGTTTCTCGTCACCGCCGTGGGTAAGCAGCGCGCCGAGAGCCGTTAGATGTTGTACAGGGCGAGCGTATCGATCACATTCGCCAGCGCCTGGGACAGCTGGGGATGCGACGCCTCGAACGCCGACACTCCATCCATCAGGCGTTGCCGAACGATCGCATACTCGGGAGGCTCGGTAGGGCGCGCTTTCGTCAGCGCACGTATGTCCTCGGCCAGATGACGCAACAAGGCCTGGTCCTTGGGATCCACCGACCGTGCCTCGAGCAACTGCTGGTGGAGATCGGTGAGAAGTCGATGCAAGTCCGGGTTGGCCATGGTTCAAAACCTAAGCCGCTAACGCATAATCCAGAAGCCGACGCCGCTCGCCAGCGCCAACGTAAACAGACCTGAGGCCGCCATTTTGCGATACGTGCCGGCCCCAACGACCAGCGCGATCGTCAGTTTAAACACCGTGTTCGAAAGAATCCCCACGGCGATGCCCTGTGCCGCCACCGCCGCGGTGGCATGGACCGGAGCAAGCCGTGTCATCGCGTACGTCAGCGCGTCCATGTCGGTCAACCCGAGGACCGCGGCCGTGGCATTCACGGCCGTCGGGCCCCAGAGCTCCTGGATGTAGGGAAGCACGATTAACACGGCCTGGAATGCGATCGCCATCTTGATCGCGGCCCACAACCCCAGGGGATTCTTCGTCTGGGGAGGCTCGGCATCGTCCGCGCGACCATCCTGTTGGCGCGAGCCTAGCGCAATCCATCCAGCGCCGATGAGCAGCACGGGAATGACGTACGGAACGAGCGCCAGCGCGACGGGAAAATTGAGTAACGCGGAAAACGTGAGCACACGAACACCGAGCACCGTGCACGCTCCGACCACCCCCGCGGCGAGCGCGCGTCCGGCACGCGGCTCGAGCCGGCTTTCCCGCGAAAAGCTCAACGTGACGGCGGTGCTCGAGACCAGCCCGCCCACGAGCCCCGTAAGCCGGTATCCACGACTCAGGCCCACGGCGCGGCGCGCGATGTAGCCGGCAAAATTGATCGCCGAAAACAGCAATACGGCGGTCCACAACGCCCGGGGGCGAATGCTCCCGTAGGGCCCAAACGGACCTTCGGGCAGCAGCGGCAACACGACGAGGGCGAGAACTGCGAACTGGAGGGCGGCGACGAACTCCGGCTCGCCGAGCCGCTTGATCGCCGCGTGAATCCTGGTCTTCTCGACGAGCGCGAGCACCATGACCGCGGCAGCCGCGCTTGTGAGCAGCGGAAATCCGAGGCCCGCCACGGCGCCGAGCGCGAGCACGACCAGGGCCGCGACTTCCGTTGTTCCTGCGACGCTCGGCGTTTCCGGGTCCCCCGCCGGGATGCGGGCCGCCATGACATACGCCGCAACCGTCAGCGCGCAGCCCGCCGCGAGCAGCACCACACCCGCGACCAACTCCCCACCCCCGATCAGCCAGCCCGCGAGCCCGCCCTGGATGCCCAGCAGGAGGAATGTCCGGGCACCCGCGAACCGCGCGCCCGGGCCGCTCGCGTGCCCCGACCACTCGCGCTCGATCCCGACCGCCAGTCCCGCGAGTGCCGCGACCGCGAGCTCGCTCGCGGTCGTTGTATCGAGTTGCGGCATGGTTAGCTCACTGTGCCGTGTAGCCGCCGTCGATCACGAGCTCCGAGCCGGTGACGAACTTGGCCTCGTCGGATGCGAGATACAGCACGCCTTGCGCAACGTCTTCGGGTTCACCGAGGTGCCCCACGGGATGCAGCGCCTCGAGATGATGCCGCATCGCGCCAGGATCCGGCGCCGCGCGGATTGCATTCTCGACCATCGGCGTCTTGATGTACCCGGGATGCACCGAGTTGACGCGAATCTGGAGCTTCTCGCGCGCGCAGTACAGGGCGGCAGACTTGGTGAGCAGCCGGACCGCTCCCTTGCTCGCGTTGTACGCGGCGAGATCGGGATCGCCGATCAGACCCTCGATCGAGGAGATATTGACGATCGATCCCCGTCCAGTGGCGCGCATCGCCTGCACTCCCGCTCGCGTGCCGAGGAACACGCTGTCGAGATTCACGCGTAACACGCGATGCCACGCATCGAGCGTGGTATGCTCCACATCGCCCAGGACGCCTATCCCGGCGTTGTTGACCACGATGTCGATGCGCTCGAGCTGCGAGACGACCTCGTGCATCACGCGATCCCAATCGGGTTCGCTCGCGACGTCATGCGGCAGGAACCGCGCGCTCCGTCCCGCGCGGCACAGTTCTCGGGCTGCATGCTCGCCCGCATCGCGATCCAGGTCCGTCAGAACCACGTTCGCGCCCTCCGCCGCCAGCAACGCGGCACACGCGCGGCCGATTCCCATCGCAGCGCCGGTAACGAGGGCAATCTTGCCGGCAACGCGGTTCATGCGGCGCCGACGAGGGGCTGGATCACGTCCTCAACCGGACGCCGTGGCGTATGACGGAGCTCAGAGTGTGTGCTGTAGCCGAGCCGGAGCAGGAGCTGCGCGTGTCCCACGTGGCCGACGACCATCTCGAGCAAGGGACGGACTCGCGTCACCTCGATCGGCTGATTGAGAAACGATGCCGCCACACCCTCGACCTGCGCGCATAACAGAAGGTGCCCGAGCGCCTGGCCGCAAGCGAGCCAGGCCCGCGGATGTTCTCCGGCGGTTCCGAGCACGGCGAGCGTCGGTGACCCGCGGACGAGATCCTCGTCCTTCGCCGCTTGGCCCTCGCCCGTATCGAAGCGGCGAATGAGGAGCGGGCCGGTGATAGAGGAAAATCCGCCCCTGCCGACCGCGTACCCCGGCATTCCGTCGCGACGGCGCGTGGCGTTCGGGCGCAGCCATCGGGTCAGCTCCTTGCGGAACCCGGAATCGGACATCTGCACACGGTCGGCGAGGCCGACGAGATCCGCGACCTGTCCTCGCACGGCCGCATCGTCGAGTGTGACCAACCACGCGCCCTCGGTGTCTGCGGCGTGGGCGAATACATGCAACAGCTCGGGACGAACGCCTCGCAGCTCGTACGCTGAACGGTCGGTGTGGCGCATCCGGATGGCGGTGAACAGGGCATGGTCGATCGGCGAGGGCGCGGCGCTTCCGCGCACCCGCACCCGCGCCAGCAGGTCCGGCTTCGTGGGATCGGGCAGGATCTCGGTGTGTTCACCGATCCCGAAGTTCCTGAGCGCGAGCCGCAGCGTGAACAACGCGGCCCCGCAGCTGATCACCAGCTCGCGATCGTTGGGATCGACGATCGGCAAGCGGCGGGATCGATCGGCGAACAGCTCGAGGTAGTCGTCGCCGATCCGAAACACCCACGGCTGGCTGTTGTGACTCGAAGGCGCGAGAACGGCGTATTTCAGCGCGGCACGAAGCTGGTCCCGCGGTGAAGCCTCGATCGGGAACTCCTCGCCCAGCGCGTCGACCAGCGGTTCCAGCATGACGTCTATCATGGCTCCTCCTCGAATCACCAGGGTACCGCACCAGCGATCGGAATCGCGTCATCGTCGAGCTGGGCACGGTGCTCGCGATAGATCCCCTCGAGCACGTGCGTGATCGAGTCACGATCCGCGAGACTCAGATGCACGTGCTCCACCAGCAAGAGCCGCATCACGCCGCTCGGATTGTAGAGAAATGCGGCGAGGCTCTCGTTGAACCGTGCCTGGACGTCCGCGTACGCAAACGTCAGGTCGGGGCCGACGTCCGATCTGGCACGCAGGTGCAATGCCCAGACGCCATGGCACTCGGTGCAGCCGCGCGCCAGAAAGATGCCCGCTCGGGGATCGAGCACCTGTGCCTCGAGATTCCGCGCGGTCGCCGTGCCCTGAGCGAGCGCGAACAACAACGCGAACACCAACCGATGGGCTCTCGATGCCATAGGGCCTCCCTTTCGATTGGCAGTGTACCGCGAGCAGCTGGTCGGGCGCGTGAACGAGTGATGAAGGGGTCTTCAGGCGGCACGCCGGAGTATGACGGCAGCCTCATGCGATTCTCACGAACCTGGGCCGCGTGAACGGTTATCGATAACGCAGACCTTCGACCGATGAGAACCGTATGACCATGAAACGTGCTCTCCAGGCGATTCTCGGTGTCTCGAGCTTCGGACTGGTATTTTCGGGCGTCCTGACGTATCACGAGCTGTTCGGTCAGGCCGCGCTCACCTGCCCCGCGCCGGGGGCACCGGGAACCGTGTTCGGTTATCCCGCATGCGTGTATGGATTCTTCATGTATCTTCTGATCACCGCCATTGCGATCAGCGGGCTCGTGACGCCGAAGCGCGCGGATCGCGCGCGCGGGACGACAGTGCCCGATGCCCACGCTCACTGACCGGGCGCATTTCGATCTCGTCCGCGAAGGGAACGATGGCGGGAAGTAGCGATTACTGACCGCTGAACTTCGCCGTCTCGCGCGCGAAGAACGCGCGCAATCCCTCCGCAAAGTCCGGCGTGTCCGCGATCCGCGCGAGGTGCTGCAACTCCTCGTCGAGATGGAAATCGAGCTGGTCCACGCCGGCAGCCTGGTTCAACAGGCTCTTGGCGACGGCATACGCCCGGGTCGGACCCGCCGCGAGCTGCTGGGCGATGGCGCCCACTTCGCGCTCGAAGTCTTGCGTGGGAAAAACGCCGTTGATGAGGCGCCACTCGAGCGCCTGCTCGGCCGACAGGCGCGGGTTCAGGAGCACAAGCTCCAGCGCTTTCCGGAGCCCGATCAGGCGCGGCAGAAAAAACGTCGAGCTCTCCGCCCCCGTCAGCGCCGTCTTGTGATACGCCCATTCGAAGCTCGCCCGGGTCGATGCGTACACCAGATCGCACGCCATCGCGATGCCGAATCCGCCCGCCGCGGCAATGCCGTCCACGGCCGCGATGAACGGTTTCGGCGCGCGCTTGATCTCGGAGATGGTGCTGTGGAGATATTCGAGTATTTGCTTGAAGCTCTCGCCAAACCCCTTGTCAGGCCCCACGTCTTCGGGCTGCAGGTAGCCGAAGTCGCGGGTGTCGCCTTGCTCGCGGATGTACTTGAGATCCGCCCCGCTGCAAAACACGCCGCCCGCGCCCGTGAGCACCACGCACCGCACGCTCTCGTCGCGCGCGAATTGCAGTCCGGCTTTGCGGAAGTCCTGGGCCGTTTGGACGTCGAGCGAATTGAATCGCTCGCGGCGATCGATCGTGATCATCCCGACCGCGCCGTCCCTGGTCATTTGAATGTGCTGCATCACGCCCTGGGACGAATCGCGTAGCGGATCAGCGTCTTCTGCGTCCGCGCACGGCGGGTCGTTACGTATTCCTCTTCGTGCGGCCCGGCGAGCTCGTATCCCTGCTCGGCGATGAACGTATGCAAGGCGCGCACGCTCTCACCCTCGGTCGCATAGGGCCCCACGTGCAGGACCTCGGCGACCACCCCGTACTCCCACACCTCGCGCAGCACCGGCATGCCGGCCTTCCGCGCGATGACCTCTTGCACGTCGGGCGGAATCGGCAATCCCCAAATGCCCGTCCAGCGCTCCCGCGGCACGAGATGGGCATCGGGCCAGCGGGCCCGCAGGTGATCGATCTTGAACGGCCGGCCTTGCCGCTTGAGCACCGAGCGAAGGTGGTAGACGGCGGAGTAGAGCGCCGGTAACGCCCGATCGGCCGAGGCGCGGGGCTCGCCCTGCGTGTAGACGACCGCCATGGTCTGGGAGGCCTTTTCGGTGAGGTGTGGCTCGTGCGCCCGCGCCTTCGTGGCTTGTTCGATCATGCACCCGCCTCCTTACCGCCGAGCTCAACAGATTCGCGGGAGCGGCTCTCCCTCTGGTTCCGCCAGGAGGCGCCGTCCCAGGCCCGTATCGAGCACGACCCGGCCCGCGCGCGCGGCCGACACCGTTCCGATGATACATGCGTCGCTGCCCCGGGGATGCGCGCGCAGTGCCGCGAGCACGGTGTCCGCGTAGTCGGGGCGTACGCCGATCAGCGCCTTGCCTTCGTTCGCGATGTGGAACGGGTCGAGCCCCAGCATCTCGGATGCCGAGCGCACCACGGGGTGCACCGGGACCGACAGTTCGTCGATGACGATCTCCACACCGCTCTTTTCGGCCATCTCGTGCAACGCGCTCGCCACCCCGCCGCGGGTGGGGTCTTTCATGGCCGTGACCGCTCCCGGCGCCGCGGCGAGCGCTCCGGCGATGAGCGCGTTGATCGGAGCGACGTCGGATTCGAGCGGTGCGTCAAAGTCGATCGCGTGGCGCCGGGCCATGAGCGCGATTCCGTGATCGCCGATGGTGCCCGTCACGAGGATCCGATCGCCCGCTTTCAGCCCGGAGTCCGGAACCACGCGGTCCGTGAGCGCCACACCGGTGGTATTGATCACAATGCCGTCCAGTTCTCCCCGTCCCATCACCTTGGTATCGCCCGTGATCACCGTGACGCCCGCTTCCCGACAGGTCTCGAGCATCGAGCGCTGAATGCGCTCCAGGTCCGCGCGGCGGAATCCCTCTTCCAGAATGACGGCACACGTGAGTCCCGCCGGCTCGGTGGCGCCCATCATCGCCAGATCGTTCACCGTTCCGGCGATCGCCAGCCTGCCGATGTCGCCACCGGGGAAGAAGACGGGGTGCACGACATGCGAATCGGTCGTGACCACGAGCCAGCGGTCGCCCACCTTGAGCGCCGCGCCGTCGTCCATGGCCGCAAGACCGATGCCCTCGACCGGCCCAGTGAGAAATCCGGCCGCCAGCGTTTCCTGAATCAGTGTACGCATCGCCCGGCCGCCAGCGCCGTGTTTCAGCGTCACGATCTCGTCACGCCCGGTCAGGGCGGGCCCGGGCTTCGTGGTGGCGCTCACAGGTCGGGATGGCCGCCGTACTGGTGCCAGATCCGGCACGTGCCTTCGCTCGACACCATGCACGCCCCCACCGGAGTATCGGGCTGGCATTCCTTCCCAAACAGCGAGCAATGGGAGGGCGACGCAATTCCCGCCATGATATCCCCGCAGATGCACACCTGCGTGAGGGTGGACGGCGCATTGTTCCGCAGCCGCTGCACGTCGATGCGAAACTTCCTGCGGGCATCCACCCGGGCGAATTCATCGCGCAACCGGAGATTGCCATTGGGGACGTGCGCGATCCCGCGCCACATCCCGCCCACCGTACGGAACACGCGCCACAATTGCTGCTGCGCGTTGCGATTACCGAGCGGGGTGACGCAGCGCGGGTACATGTTTTCGACCCTGGGCGTTCCGTCCCGCACCAGCTCCACGAGCTTCACGAGCCCGGCAAGAATATCGAGCGGCTCGAATCCGGCGACCACGACCGGAATGTGATGACGCTCGACAAAGCGGTCGAAGATCGCCGCGCCGGTGATCGTGGCCGCGTGCCCGGCCGCGAGGAATCCCTCGACTTTCGTCCCGGGCATCTCGGCCACGATTTCCATCACCGGGGGGATGTACTTGTGCGCCGAGAGTACGGAAAAGTTCGCTGGCGGATCGGCGAGCACGACCGCGGCAGTGGCGACCGCCGTGGTTTCGAAGCCGCTCGCGAAGAACACCACCTCGTCCGTCGTATCGCGCGCCAGCTCCACCGCTTCGGCCGCACTGTAGACCACGTCGATGTTCGCGCCCCGCGATTGGGCGTCGGCGAGCGACAACGC
>Ga0335085_10013558_pt1 | contig 11942 bp, 13 predicted proteins | sample Lox_Sample_45_FD_206712 | JGI IMG/M metagenome (GOLD analysis project Ga0335085, IMG submission 206712) | Soil microbial communities from Loxahatchee National Wildlife Refuge, Florida, United States - Lox_Sample_4.5 | ecosystem: Environmental > Terrestrial > Soil > Wetlands | place: USA...
GACCCGCATTATCTCAGGACGATCTGGGGACGCAGCTGCCCGAGTGCCTGCTTGCGGTGCTCGGTGTCGGTGCGATCGATGATCAGGACGCCGTCGAGATGGTCGAGCTCGTGCTGCACGACGCGCGCGCCGAGCCCCTCGAGCTCCAGGTGCATCTCCGCGCCGCTCGGGTCGACGCCCTCGAGCGTCACCTTCGTCGACCGCTCGACCGGCACCCGGATCCCCTCGAGCGACAGGCACCCCTCCTCGTCGGTCGCCTTGTCTCCGGAGACCTCGACCAGCCGCGGGTTGACGATCGCGCGTGGGCCCTCCTCCTCGACGTCGAAGACGAAGAGGCGCTGGAGGATCCCGACCTGGGTCGCCGCGAGGCCGACGCCCTGCGCGTCCTGCATCAGGTGGATCATCCGCTCGACGAGCTGGGTCAGGTACTCGTCGAGCTCCTCGACCTCGTTCGCCCTCATCCGCAGGGCCGGGTCGGGGTACTGGCGGATCTGCGCGAGGGCGTGGCGGCGGACGTACTCCCGTTCCCGCGCCTCCGCGCGCTCCTGCTCCTCCTCGGTCAGCTCCCCGTGGTCGTGGTCGTGGTCGGACATCCGCGGACAGTGTGCCAGGCTCGTCAGGCCGGGAAACGCGCGAGGATCCAGCGCGCGTCGAGCGGCTCGCGGCGGTAGTCCTGCCCGCCCACCTTGACGAAGTCCCGCGACCGGGGGTCCATCGCCAGCCGGGCCTCGATCGGGTACCAGCGGTTGTGGCGCTCGATCAGCTCGTTGACCTCGCCGAAGTCCCAGCGCTCCGCGACCCGCCGCCACGTCTCGGGGTCGGCGCCGCGCTCGGTGTACGCCTCCTCGAGCCGCTCCAGGTGCGCCTCGATCCCGTCGTCGATCGCCCGCAGCCGCCGCATGTACGGCAGCGGCCCGCCGAGCGAGGCGACGTAGGCCTCGGCGTCGGGCCGGAACCGCCGGATCCGCCGCGGCAGCGGCGCCCCCCGCAGCGGGTTCAGGTCGCGATCGCGGTCGAGCCGCTCGCGCTCCTTCGCCGACGGCGGCGTCACGTCCCTTACTCCCCACTCGCCGAGGATCTCCTCCGCGTGCGTTCTTTTCAGAGCCATGTTCTGGTGTCAGGCCTCCGGCCTGACCCGGTTCGAGCCGATGCTCAGCACTGTCGTCACCGTAGCGGTCGACGCGCCGGCGAAGGCGGGGCTGGCCTTTCAGGTCCGGTTGTGGATGAATACCGAAACCAGATAGCTGGGACCTGTGAGAAAGGAGCTGATCCATGTCCGGATCCAGGAAGCACCGGCTGGCGTGGCTCGCGGGGGTGCTCTCGCTCGCGACCGTCCTGTCGGTTGGCATCGTCGCAGTCTCGAACGCCGATCCCGGGCCTAAGACCGGTGCGCTGCACGGTCAGATGCTCGCCATCCACCATGTGCCGTGCAACTCCGCGATCGGCCTCTGCTCCGTGTTCCAGGCAAAGGGCGTGATCAAGGGCAGCGGGATCGTCTACATCGACACCCAGCCGAACGCCGACGGCTACAGCAAGGCGCACACCGTGATCACGACGAAGAAGGGAACGCTCACCTGTCACGAGCAGGCCGTCTTCGACATCGTCGGCGCCGACCATCCGTTCGTGGACCTCTGCCTGATCGACGGCGGCACCGGGGCCTACCAGGGGGCGACCGGCTACATCCAGGAGGTCGGCACGTTCGACTTCGCCTCCGATCTCGGCCAGCTCGACTACTACGGGATGCTCGTCCTGGCGACCTAGACCTATCAGAGCGACTGCGGGTCAACGTCGACCACGGCCGTGAGGCCGGCCTTGCGCATGGCGGGTGCGGCGGCCGCGAGCAGCGCCGCCGCACGCGTCGCCACCGCGCGCGGGCGGTCGGTCTTCGCCGTCAGCTGGGCACGGTGGCGGCGGCGGAGACGCAGGAGCGGCGCAGGGCCGAGGAGCTCGCCCGGCAGCCCCTCGCGGAGCTCCGCGAGCGCGCGCTCGACCGGACCTGCCTCCGGCCCCGAGACGACGATGCGCACGAGGTGCTGGGCGGGCGGGTAGCCGAGGTCGCGGCGCCGCTCGAGCTCCTCGGCCAGGAAGCGGCGAACATCGTGCCGCGCGGCATAGGCGATCGGGCGCGCGTCGGGCTGGAAGGTCTGCACGATCACGCGCCCCGGCGCGTCGCGCCCGCTGCGGCCCGCCAGCTGTGTGATCAGCTGGAACGTCCGCTCCTCGGCGCGGAAGTCGGGGAGGGCGAGCGCCGAGTCGGCGTCGATCACCGCCGCCAGCTCGACTCCGGCGAAGTGGTGCCCCTTGGCCACCATCTGCGTGCCGAGGAGCACGGCCCCGGGCGTCTCCGCGAACCGCCGCAGCGTCGCAGCCGTCTCCTCCGGGGTCGAGGCCGTGTCGGCGTCGAGGCGGATCGCCTCCAGCTCGGGGAACTCCTTCGCGAGCGTCCGCTCGAGCGACTGCGTTCCGGCGCCGAGGCGTGCGAGCTCCGCCGAGCGGCACACCGGGCACGTCTCGGGCTCCGGCTCGGTGTGCCCGCAGTGGTGGCAGTGAAGCGCGCCGTCGCGATGCAGGACGAGCGCGACGTCGCAGTTCGGGCAGCGGATCGTCCGCCCGCAGGCGCGGCAGTGGAGCGCCGGCGCGAGGCCGCGGCGGTTCAGCAGGACGATCGCCTTGCCGCGCCGCTCCGCGACGGCGCGCAGCTCGGCGAGGAGCGGCGCCGAGAGCGGATAGCCGGCCTCGCGCCGGAGGTCGACGACCTGCACGGGCGGCAGCTCGCCGCCGACGCGGCCGGCGAGCTCGAGCCGCTCCAGCGCAGCCCAGCTCTCGGGGCGCGGCGTCGCCGAGCCGAAGAGCGCCACCGCCCCCTCGAGCGCCGCGCGCTTCGCCGCGATCGTCCGGGCGTCGTAGCGAGGGTCGGAGTCCTGCTTGTAGGACGCGTCGTGCTCCTCGTCGACCACCACGAGGGCGAGGCCGCGGACCGGGGCGAAGATCGCGGAGCGCGCCCCGACGACGATGCGCGCCTCGCCGCTCGCGATCCGCTCGCGCTCGTCACGCCGCTCGGCATCGGTCAGGCCGGAGTGGATGATCGCGACGCGGTCGCCGAACCGGGCGCGGACGCGGCCGACCGTCTGCGGCGCGAGCGAGATCTCCGGCACGAGGATGATCGCGCCCAGGCCGCGCTCGAGCACTGCGGCGCATGCCTGGAGGTACACCTCCGTCTTCCCGGAGCCGGTCGGGCCGTAGAGCAGGAACGAGCCGCCGCCGCCGTCCACCGCGCCGACGATCCGCTCGACCGCGGCCCGCTGCTCCGGCAGCAGCGCCGCGGGCTCGGCCTCACCCGCGAGCGACTGCCGCTCCGCCGGCGGCGCCTGCTCCTTCCGCCGCTTCGGCTGCTCCGGCGCGACGAGCGCGAGCGCCCGGGCGGGAGTCGACCCGTAGTAGTCCGCGAGCCAGAGCGCCAGGTCGACGAGTGCGGGCGGGACCGTCCCCACCACCTTCTCGACCGGACGCGCCTGGACGCCCTCGGGCGGCGCCTCCTCGAGCCCGACGACGATTCCCCGCGCCCGCCGCCCGGCGAACGGGACGACCACGATCGCTCCCTTTCCGATCCCCTCCTCGACCTCCCAGGTGAACGGCCGCGCCACCGCCCGCGCGGTCACGAGCGGATAGATCGACGCATAGGGCACGCGCGCCAGGTTACGACGCCTGCTGGACCTCCTGGGTCTCCGCCGCGCGCAGCCGCCGCCAGGAGAGCGTCCGCGCCATCATGAACAGGGCCACGAGTCCGGCGGCCAGGTTGAAGATCACGAGCGCGATGTTCATGCCGACGCTGAAGGCGAGGAGCAGCGACTTCGTGATCGCTTCGTTGCGGAAGAGCAGCACGATCAGCCCCTGCTTGGTGCCCGCCCCGCCCGGCGTGGCGGGGAAGAGGGTCGCGAGCGAGTCGACGACGAGCGCGAGCAGCGCGTTGTGGATCGAGGCGTGCACGCGGAACGCCTCGAGGAAGTAGTAGAGCGAGGCGACCCGCAGCACCCAGGTCAGCGCCTGCGGGAGGACGACGCCGCGCAGGAGGCGCGGGCGGTCGTGGACGATCGCGAAGCCGCGCATGACGCGGGCGCGCGTGTCGCCGCCCTTCTCGATGAAGACGATGAACGCGATCACGCCGGCCGCGAGGAGGAGCAGCAGCCCGAGCTCCGTCCAGCGCGCGTGCTTCACGAAGAAGCCCCAGTCGACCGTGGGCAGCCGCGAGTAGACCTGGTGGGTCGGCAGGACGCCGGAGACGAGGGCCCAGGTGATGAAGCCGGCGCCGACGATCGCGTCGAAGAGGGTCTCGGCGACGAGCGTCGGCGTCAGCGTCGCGTAGCTCGAGCCCGCGATCCGGTGCCTGATCAGGTAGAGCTTGACGACGTCGCCCGCGCGGGCCGGGGCGATCGAGTTGATCCCGACGCCGGCGACGTAGGCGCCGAACACGCTCCGGTACTTGATGCGCGTCTCGGGATAGGACGCGCGGAGGATGGTGCGCCACGCCACTGCCCGGAGCGCGAGCCGCACGAGGTGCAGACCGAGCGCGACGGCGAGGAACTCCCAGCGCACCGCCGCCAGCTGCTCGCCGAAGACACGGACGGCGTGGAAGAAGGTTCCCACCGATGTCTAGGGTACGTCTATGGCAGCCGGGCACTCCGTCGACGAGTACCTCGAGACGATCTACTTCCTCGCGTTCCCGATCGGCGAGTACCACCCGCAGAGCGGGACGCTGCCGACGCTGTCGACCCGGGTGGCGGAGATGCTCGGCGTCTCGCGCGCGTCGGCCGGCGAGATGCTGAAGCGGCTCGAGGCGGAGGGCCTCGTCGAGCGCGGCCGGCGGAAGGAGGCGATCCTCACCGAGACCGGGCGCGAGCGCGCGCAGAAGGCCGTGCGCAAGCACCGGATCATCGAACGGCTCCTGACCGACTTCATGGGCTACACGGCCGCGGAGGCCCACATCCACGCCGACGAGCTCGGCGACACGTTCAGCGACGACATGGTCGAGCGCATCAGGGTCCGGCTGGGCGAGCCCGACCGATGCCCGCACGGCTGGCCGATCGACACCGAGGCGGAGCAGGCGGAGAACGCCGAGCTCGAGCCGCTGTCGGCGCTCGAGCCGGGCGCCCGCGCCACGATCGTGCGCCTCGCCGAGCACGACGGCGACCTCCTGCACTGGTTCTACGACGAGGGGCTCGTGCCCGGCGCCGAGGTCGAGCTCTCGGCCGCGGCGCCGGCCGCGGGCCAGCTGCGCGTGAGCGTGGGTGGGGAGGAGCACGCGGTCAGCGACAAGGCGGCCGCGGGCCTGTTCGTGCGGCCGGCCTAGGCGGAGGCAGGCGCGGCGAGCCCGGCGGCGCGCGCGAGCGCGTCGGCCTTGTCGACGCGCTCCCAGGTGAAGTCGTGCTCGTCGCGGCCGAAGTGGCCGTAGGCGGCGGTCCTGGCGTAGATCGGCCGCCGCAGGTCGAGGTCGCGCAGGATCGCCGCCGGGCGGAGGTCGAAGTGCTCGTGCACGAGCTCCTCGATCCGCGCGGAGGGCACCTTCTCGGTGTCGAAGCAGTCGACGAGGATCGAGAACGGGTGGGCGACGCCGATCGCGTAGGCGACCTGGATCAGGCAGCGCTCCGCGAGCCCCGCCGCGACGATGTTCTTCGCCACGTAGCGGGCCGCATAGGCGCCCGAGCGGTCGACCTTCGTGGGGTCCTTGCCGGAGAAGGCGCCGCCGCCGTGAGGCGCAGCGCCACCGTAGGTGTCGACGATGATCTTCCGGCCGGTCAGGCCGGCATCGCCCATCGGCCCGCCGATCACGAACTTGCCGGTCGGGTTGACGTACACGAAGTCCTTCCGCTCGAGCTGCTTCTCGTCGTACAGGTCCTTCGGAAGGATCGGCCGGAGCACGTGGTCGATCAGGTCCGGCTTGATCATCGTGTCCGCGTCGAGCCCCTCCCGGTGCTGCGTCGACACGAGCACGCGCTCGACCTCGACGGGCAGCCGCCGGCCGTGCTCGTCGATCTCGTAGCGGATCGTGACCTGCGTCTTGCCGTCGGGGCGCAGGTACGGGAGGATGTCGGCCTTTCGCACCTCCGAGAGGCGCTTCGCGATCTTGTGCGCGAGCATGATCGGCAGCGGCATCAGCTCGGGGGTCTCGTTCGTCGCGTACCCGAACATGAAGCCCTGGTCGCCGGCGCCGACCCGGTCGAGCGGGTCGTCGTCGCCCGGGTCGTGCTGCGCCTCGAAGGCCTGGTCGACCCCCTGCGCGATGTCCGGCGACTGCTCGTCGAGCGCCACGATCACGCCGCAGGTCTCGGCGTCGAATCCGTACTTGGCGCGCGTGTAGCCGATCGCGGCGATCCGCCGGCGCACGAGCCGCGGGATGTCCACGTACGTGTTCGTCGTGATCTCGCCGGCCACGATCACGAGGCCGGTCGTCACGAGCGTCTCGCACGCGACACGGCCCTGGGGGTCGTCGGTGAGGACTGCGTCGAGGACGGAGTCCGAGATCTGGTCGGCGACCTTGTCGGGATGCCCCTCGGTGACGGACTCGGAGGTGAATGAGAACGAGCGAACGGCGATTATCCAAGCCTAGCGATGAGTCCTGACGTCGCCGGCAGTCCATCAGACATGGCCGCGACGCCCCCGCTCGCGTTCTCGGTCCGCGGACCGATCAGCCGGGACGACCTGCCCGGCCTGTGCAACCGGGTCTGCGGCCTCTTCACCGCGCACCGTCCGGTCGTCGCGCTGTGCGACGTCTCGACCGTGACCGCGGATGCGGTCACGGTCGAGGCGCTGAGCAGGCTCCAGCTGGCGGCACGCCGTCACGGGTGCCGCGTGCAGCTGGAGAATGCGTCGTCCGAGCTCGTCGACCTGGTGGCCTTCATGGGCCTGGCCGACGTGTTCGCGTCGTAGTGCTCTAGCAGGCGAACGAGCCCGAGAGCGTCCCGCCCGTCAGCAACGTGCCGGTGAAGGTTCCCTTGTGGCGGTTGCCGCTCAGGCTCACCTCGATCGTGTCGGCGCGGACGGCGTAGCCCTTGCCGGCGAACGCGACGGCGAGTGCACCGCCCTTGTAGCTGCCGTCCTTGGCCGCCGCCTTGCCGCTCCCGAACACCTTGCCGATGTTCAGCCCGAAGTAGTTCGGCTTGGAGGCGCTCCGGCCGAGGAGGATCGTGCCGATGTTCACCGTGACGTACTGCGAGGTCTGGGCGCAGGCGCCGTTCTTGAAGGAGACGGTCCTGGCGCCGATCTTGACGCTGGCCGAGGCGGAGCCGCAGAAGATGCGCGCGGCGACGCCCTTGTAGGTTGTCATGCCGGTCGTGCAACCGGCGGGACGCGCAGACGCCGAGCCGGCAAGGCAGAGGACGGCCGTCGACGCGAGCGCAAGCGGAATCGTGAGTGCGAGTCTCATGTACGCCAGGATCGCAGCGCGGCTTCGCTGCCGCCCTGGTCTTCGGGCGAGACGGGACCGGGCTAGGGGTCCAGCCTGGAAGGCAGGCCGAAGAGCGGGAAGAGCCGCTCGGTGTCGAGGAAGAAGGTGAGCTCGCCGATGCGGCCGTCCTTGAACTCGACCACCATCACCGCCCACGGCTCGTAGCCGCCGTCCGGGCTCGGCTTGTACTGGCCGAAGGCCGGCGAGCCGTTCGCCTTGCCGGCCGGGATCAGGCGAGACCCCTTGCAGCCGATCCCGGGGCCGAGCCACCACGTGAAGATGTCGTCGCGGCCCGCGAGCCAGAGGTCGTACGGCGGCATCGACTGCGTCGCGTCCTCTCGAATCAGCGACGTGAGCGCGTCCATGTCGTACGCCTCGAAGGCGGCGACGTACCGGTCGAGCAGCTCGCGGTCGACCTCGCCGCTCGTGAAGTCGCCGCCCGTGTCGGCCTTCGCGATCGTCGCCCGCGCGCGCTGGAGCGCACTGTTGACGGACGCGACGGAGGTCTCGAGCAGCTCCGCGACCTCGGTTGCCTGCCAGCGCAGCACCTCGCACAGGATCAGCACCGCACGCTGCCGCGGCGGCAGATGCTGGAGTGCCGCCACGAACGCGAGACGGATCGTGTCGTGCTCGACCGCCACGTCGGCGGGATCCGGGATCGGCTCGAGCCAGGGCACGTCGGGTGTGGCCAGGTTCTCGAACACCGGGTCCTGCGCGGGCCCGAGGTCCATCGGCCGGGCGCGGCGCTTGCGGGCCTGCAGCATGTCCAGGCAGACGTTCGTGGCGATCCGGTAGAGCCAGGAGCGCAGCGCGGCGCGCCCCTCGAAGCGGTCGAGCGCGCGCCAGGCGCGGACGTAGGTGTCCTGGACGGCGTCCTCGGCGTCGAACGGGGACCCGAGCATCCGGTAGCAGTAACCGGTGAGCTCCGCGCGGTGCTCGTCGAGCTCGGTGAGCGCTTCGGTCGCGGTTGCGGACGGTCCCCCCATCGCATGAACCCTACCGTTCCTCGGTCGGCGCGCGGCCCATCAGCCCGGCAGCGAGCTCGACGAGCGAGCGCCCCTCGAGCACGGAGCAGACGCTCTCCGTGATCGGCAGCTCGACGCCCATGCGGCGCGAGAGGTCGCGCAGCACCGGCGCGGTCGCGAGCCCCTCCACCACCTGCCCGATCTCCGCGATCGCCTGGTCCGGCGTCCTTCCCCGAGCGATCAGCTCGCCGGCGCGGCGGTTGCGGCCGGACGGGTGCCAGCAGGTCACGATCAGGTCGCCCATGCCGGCCAGGCCGAAGAACGTCTCGTGCTCGGCGCCGGCCGCGTCCCCGAGCCGCGCCATCTCGGCGAGCCCGCGCGTGATCAGCGCCGCCTTCGCGTTGTCGCCGGCCCCGATCCCGTCGCAGGCGCCGGCGGCGAGCGCGATCACGTTCTTCGCCGCCGCACACAGCTCCACGCCGATCAGGTCGTCGTTGACGTAGACGCGGAAGACCGTGGAGTTGAGCATGTCCTGCAGCCGGTGCGCGAGCTCGCCGTCCTCGCTCGCGACCACGGTGGCGCCCGGCAGGCCGGCGGCAACCTCCTCGGCCATGTTCGGGCCCGACATGACGGCGACGCGACGGCCCTCGACGAGCGTCGAGAGGCGCGCGCCCGTCGCGGGATCCAGCCCCTTCGTGAGGCTGAGCAGCGGCGCGGAGCCCGGTAGCGACGAGACGACGGCGGCGAAGGCGCGGCTCGGCAGCGCGACGACGACGAGGTCGGCGGCCGCGACGGGCGCCTCGCTGATCGTCGTGGCCGCGACGTCGGAGAGGTCGACGTCGGGCAGGAAGCGCGCGTTGCGGCCCGTCGCGCGGATCCCCGCCGCGTCCTCGGCACTGCGCGTGGCGAGCGTCACCGCGAGGCCGCGGTCGGCAAGGAGCCGCGAGAAACCGGTTCCCCACGAGCCGCCGCCGATGACCACCGCCGAGTTCACGACCGGCGCCGGAAATCGATCGCGACCGGGACGCCCTGCAGCTCGAACCGCTCGCGGAGCTCGTTCTCGACCCAGTAGCCGTAGTCGCGCGTCACGAGGCTCGTGTCGTTGACCGTGAAGCGGAAGCGCGGCGGACGCGTCGAGACCTGCGCGCCGTAGAGCAGGTTCAGGCGCTTCCGCCCGCGCGCCGGCGGCTGCCGCTTCTCCTTCAGCTCGCCGAGGAACCGGTTCAGCTCTCCGGTCGGGATCCGTCCCGCGTGCTTGTCGTACAGCTCGACCACGCGGTCGAGAACGCGCGTGATGTTGCGCCGGGTCTTCGCGGACGTGGTCACGATCGGCGGCCGCTGCCGGAGCCGGCGCTGCAGCTCGCCCCGCGCGTCGTCGATCTCCACCCGCGAGAGATCCCACTTCGAGAGGACGATCAGGGTCGAGCACAGCGCTTTCCGCGCCGTGTCCGCGGCCGCGAGGTCTCCCTCGACGATCCCCTCGCCCGAGTCGATCAGGACGAGCGCCACGTCGGCCCGCTCCGCCGCCTCGAGCGCCCGAAGCTCCGAGTAGTACTCGATCCCCTGGCGCTGGCGGCGCTTGCGGCGGAGGCCGGCGGTGTCTACGAGCTGGAACGTGCGGCCGTCGCGCTCGAGGACGGTGTCGATCGCGTCGCGCGTGGTGCCCGGGACGTCGGACACGATCGTCCGCTCCGCGCCGATGAGCGCGTTGAAGAGCGACGATTTGCCGACGTTCGGGCGGCCGAGGATCGCGACGCGGATCGCCTCGTCGCCGACCGCCGGCCGCGTCTCGCCGACGTCCTCGAGCCGCGCCACCACCTCGTCCAGGAGGTCGCCGGTGCCGTGGCCGTGCATGCCCGAGAGCGGCACCGGGTCGCCGAGCCCCAGGCGGTGGAGCTCGTAGGCGAGCGCGTCCTGCGCCGGGTCGTCGATCTTGTTCGCGAGCACGAGCACCGGCTTCCTCGCCGCCCGCAGGATCTCGGCCAGCTCCTCGTCGCCCGGCATCACCCCCGCGCGTGCGTCGACGACGAACAGGACGAGGTCCGCCTCGCCGATCGCCTGCCTCGCCTGCTCGACGATCGAGCGTGAGACGGCGTCGGGGCTCGTAACGTCGACGCCGCCGGTGTCGACGAGCAGGAACCGCTTCCCGGCCCACTCGCAGACGAGCTCCTTGCGGTCGCGCGTCGTCCCGGCGGTGTCGTGCACGACCGCGGCACGGGTCGACGTGAGCCGGTTGATCAGCGTCGACTTGCCGACGTTCGGGAAGCCGACGATCGCCACCGTGCCGAGGAGATCGCCGTCCTCGTTCACAGGGGAGGCGTCCGCCCCTCGGGGCGCCCCTCGGCGTGCATCTCGGCGAGCCAGTCGAAGAGGACGTTCAGGCGGCGCCCGATCTCGAGGCTCGCCTCCTTGTAGCCCTTGCCGCCGCGCGGGACGCCCTCGAACCGGAACGGCTCGCCGACGGCGATCGTGCAGGGCGCGAAGTTGAACGGCTTCCAGAACTGCGTGCCGTAGACGGCGATCGGCACGACCGGCACGTCCGCCTGGATCGCCACCATCGCCGCCCCCGGCTGCACGTTTCCGGGCCGCTTCGTCTCCTTCTGGCGCGTCCCCTCGACGAAGAGCCCGATCGCGCGCCCGGCGCGCGCGAACTCGAGCATCTTGCGCACGGCGTCGCGGTCGGACTCGCCGCGGCGGATGGTGATGATCCCGTGCCATTCGAGGTACCTGCCGAAGCCGGGGACCCGGCTCGCCTCGACCTTCGTGACGTAGTTGATGTTCCGCGGCGACTGCGCGCCGACCACCGGGACGTCGATCCAGGCGAGGTGGTTGATCGCAAGGACGCAGCCGCCCTCGAGCGGAATCCGCTCGAGAGCGTACGCGCGTGTACGCGCCAGGAAGAACGTCATCGGCGACAGGTACCACCTGGACGTCTTCCAGGCGAGGTCGCCGTAGCTCATCCGTGGACCCGCGCGTGGACGAGCCGCTCGATCCGGTCGACCACCTGCTCGATCTCGAGGTCGGTCGTGTCGATCGTCGTCGCGTCCTCGGCCGGCCGCATGCGGACGCGGTCCGACTCGTCGCGCGCCTTCAGATCGGTCGCGAGCGCGTCGGCGCCGATCTCGGGCCGCTCCGACTGGCGCCGGCTCGCGCGAACCGCCGGATCGGCCTCGAGGTACACCTTCACCTCCGCGTTCGGCGCGACGACGGTGCCGATGTCACGGCCCTCGATCACGACGTCCCCCTCGGCGCCGAGCTCCCGCTGGCGCTCGCGCATCACCTCCCGCACCTCCGGATGGCTCGCGACGACGGGAACCATGCGGTCGACGCGCACCTGGCGGATCGACGAGGTCACGTCGGTGTCGTCGATCAGCACGCGCCCGCTCTCACCGAAGACGACCGGATGCGCGGCGGCGAGCTGCCCGAGCAGCGCGCCGTCGCCGAGGTCGAGCCCGCGGCGGAGCGCGAGCCACGTGACGCTGCGGTACATGGCGCCCGTGTCGAGGTAGCGGAAGCCGAGGCGCTCCGCGAGCGCC
>Ga0335085_10013559_pt1 | contig 11941 bp, 16 predicted proteins | sample Lox_Sample_45_FD_206712 | JGI IMG/M metagenome (GOLD analysis project Ga0335085, IMG submission 206712) | Soil microbial communities from Loxahatchee National Wildlife Refuge, Florida, United States - Lox_Sample_4.5 | ecosystem: Environmental > Terrestrial > Soil > Wetlands | place: USA...
CGCCTTATTTAAGCGCTTAAACAGGTGCGGCATCTCATGAGGCTGATAGAGCGAAGTAAGTTGCTTGGTCGCTTGCTCCATCTCGTACTTGAGAGCGTCAGGACTCAGGTACCCAGGTTGACCGGGTGGCAAAGTGGCGCGTTGTCGCAGGTTCGCCATCGCTTGCTCAATCTCATCGGCTTTGCGATCGCGCAAGGCGATCTTCGCCTCTTGGTCCTGTGCTTCGCGCTTATCTTTCTTCTCTTTGAATTCGCGGCCGAGTTCGCCGAGAAAACCTGCAGTTGCCATTTGTCACCGTCCTAGACAAACATTCCCAACAGCGAAGAGACTACATCGCCGGCGCCGCCGCCACCCGCGAGACCTTCAATCACACTACCCACACCGCCAGTAAGTAACGATGCGATCGAGCCACCGAGTTGACCCTCTTGCTGTTTGTCGAATTGCCGCGCGCTTTCGGTTTGACTTCCGAGTTCGCCAGCAGCGCTAGACCCCGCACTCAGTTCAGAAAGGCCCGTCGACTCAAGATTCTGCGCCGCCTGAGGAATCAGCGTGTTGATTAGATCCTGAACCTTACCCTCAGCGTTCGTCGAAATCTGCTGATTGCTCGCGTTCGTGCCACCGCTGCGATTCCCGAACTGCGAGTTCGTTTGAATCTGCTGATTCGCCTGAGAACGGATTGCGCCGGCCTGAGGTGCGATCGCCTCAGAAACCTTTGTCGGGTCTCCGCTCAAGATGTCCTTAAAGTCCGCGGTACCGGAAGTGATGTTCGTCTTGCCGGCGCCGGTACCGAAGTTCGAAACATCAGACAACGTACCCCACGCACCAAGCTCGTGCGTGCGATCAGTCTTCGATGCGCTACCACCCATTCCGAAAAGACCCGACATAAGCCTTACCTCTTTACGTTCTCTTCCTGTTTCACATAGAGCACGCCTTGTTTTTCGGCCGGCTCCATCCCGAGTTGTGCCGCGAGACGTTCAGAGAACGGATTTGTACAAATTGAGAGCCAACCTTTCGCCCCGGATTCGACGAGAATTTCCTTGCCCTTGGCGAGTAACTCTTCCGCGATTCCGGTACCGCGTACCTCAGGTGATACCCACATCGGTTCCGCGTGAGGAATTAGCTGCAACACAAAGAACCCCACGACTCGCCCTTGATAAACCGCGGTCACCGCGACTGTATTTACCGGATGAGGAACAGCCCATCCGAGTTTGTCGAGAATAGGTTTCAGTTGCTCAACCTGCTTCCCGATTAATTGAATGTAAGAAACTGCGCTGTAGTCTTGCATTGTGTCTCCGCTATCGGGTTAGACCCGTAATTTTCAGTGAAACGTAATCTAGATACATATTGTGATCGGCTGTCGTCGTCCCGTAGGTACCAACACCCATCGCCATATTTAGTGCAACGGTTGGAACGTTAGTATTAATCATTGTCTCTGTCCCACCGTCGAGAGAAAAGAGAATTTCGCCCGGAGTCGTCGAGCGAATCCTTAACACGTGCGGGTTTGTATCCACCGCAATTCCGCTGTCAACGTAAGTCGAAGTACCGCCGCTCGTCACGAGATAATGAAAATTTGGAGAATTGTTTTGGTCCGAATAAAGAGCGATAAGGTTTGAAACGAACTGTACGCCCCCGTCACTCAGGCCGATGTTATAGACAATCTTGTCAGTGAAATCGCCGTAAGCAAATCTCACCTTGAAGTCAAACGTCTTGTCGTTGTACGTCGTCAAATAGTGTCCCGGTGTTCCTGGGCTATTATTCGAGTACATCGCTTCTTGACCGCCAGCCGGCGAGTGAATACGAATCGCACCGATGAAACTGGCAATACTCCAGTCGGGATACTCTGTATCGCTTCCCGAGCGTATCCATTGCTGCGTACTATTCCATGCGTTACTAAACGGGCTTGTGTTAATGACTGAAGCAAAGTCATCAAAGAATTCAAACTCGGTTGCAGCATCGAAACTTGCCGCGTGTATCGTGCCATCAACATCTATCGTGATCGTGGTTCCATCCGGCTTGACTACTCCAACATCTGAAGTTGTCGCGATCGGAACATCAATCGTGCCATCTACAGCAACGTCGATCGTCACGCCATCAGGTTTTACCGCCCCCACAGCGGAAGTCGTTGCAATCGGCAAATCAGCAGGTACAGCAAGCCGAAAAGAAGGTTGAGCATCGCCACCGCTAACAGGCCCCGCGAGAATCGCATTCGCTGGCTCCGTTCCCCAAGACGCCTGAAGCGTACCGGCACTCACGACAGGCGAGCCGTTCACTTGAAATTCAGGCGGCATCTGCAAGCCAACAGACGACACGCCGGCCACAACCTTGCTCGCCGCGATCGCAGTTGTAGCCGTCTTCTGTGCCGTATCCACCTGAGGTTTTAGCGCAGAGAAAGCTTGCGAGTGATCGTCGGCGACCATGTACAACAGGCGAATCGCCTGAGCTACTTCAGGATGAGCCGAAGCAAACTCAGGCGAAATATCGGGCCACTTTTGATTTGTGGGCGAATTAGCCATAGATCGCAGTTACCCAAACCGAAACGTTTTTTCCGGCATCGCAATCGAGTTCGTATTGTTCAGGCGTGACCTGTACAGTCTGCAGGAGCGCGCCATCAGGAATTGATACCGGAGGCGGGATAGATACGAGAGGATCAGCCGTACCATCAACCGTAGGCATTGCGAGAACCACGTTATCGGGTTCTGTCGCGAGATGACCTTTCTGTACGAGGTAGAGCGTAACGCCCACGTCATCTGCGATCGCGCCAGAGAAGATCAACTGCCGAATACGTCGCGCCATCAATGGAGCGCCGGGAGTAGAGTCTTGCGCGCCTACGTTTTGGGTCAATGGTACAGGCGTACCACCAGCGATCGTGAATTGACCGAGCGGCCAGAGTGCTACAGGATTCTTGTTTGGTACGTCTGCCACGTGAACCTCCTAGATTTTGGCGCCCATATTCGAGTCGCCGCCAAACGGCTTGAGTATCTGATATGGACCTTGCGAGCCCCACTCTTTGACGTACACCTCTATGTCGCGCTCGAACACGCGGAAAGCTGCAGTCGAAGAGAGCCGATAATCAACGATTTTGAACTTATTGACCGGGATAGTCACCTTCGTTTTTACGAAGAGTCCACCTGAGTTCGGTACCGGAACTTGAATCTGCGGCCAGTGATCGAACGTGAGCGTGAGCAGCAGATCTACAGTCGAAATGTGCGCGATATTCAGAAGTCGAATATGCTGCCAACCCTTGAGAAGATGGCTCATTCCTTCCGTTTGCCACTGCTTTGTTAGTTCCGGGTAAGGCTGAAAAACCCACTTTGCCTCAAAGATTCGAAACGGAACCGCATCCGTCGATACGATTCTCATCTGATGAGCGACAAACGGAGGCGTAAAGGTGAACGGCTTCGTCTCTTGCGTGCTATTGAAACTCACCGGCATTCCGTCGACGGTATAGAAGTTTCCATCATCGGATTGAACACGAAACGTTTTTGGCGTGCCGCCAGTGTCGCCCTCGATAATCACGCCTTGAACGAACTTTGCTCCCATGTAGCCGCCGTCATCCCAATCTGTCGGACGGTTATGGAAATACTCAGGTTCAGAAATGACTGAGGGTTGCCAGATATATAGTCCCGTTTCCGGGTCTAGGTTCCACTCAAGATCAACTTCTACATCTACGGCCGAGAAGCCATTTCCAAAAGCAAAGTCCAGAATATATGGATTTCTCTTTCCGTTTATATATGCGAGAGTGTTCGGAGAAATCGTGGTAGTTGACTGAAACTTGTTGTAATAAACGGCTACCGCGATCGGGTTACCGTTCTGTACGGCCGCTTCTAGGTAAAGATCGCCAAACGATTTGACTGCGCGAGTATCGCCGGCATCGAAAGCCGCCGTGAGAATGATAGAAGTCTCATCCTCTGTTCCGCTTTTGATTAGCTGTCGAATCGTATTATCATCGCAGCCAACATAGACGCCATCTACCGGGCCTTCGGCATTTTCGTGACTAACCGCCGGAAACTCGTAAACGTCGATAACCCAACCTTTCGCGAAGTCGTCATATACCAGAGTCCGCGGGTCACCGTTCCTGTCTGCGTAATCGAAGTACAGAAACCCGTTCGCATACGAGAGCGCCATCGCATCAGGATTCGTGAAATCCGGCGCATAGATCGTGTGGCCGGCAATTACGATGTCATCCGGTATCTGTCCGGTCTCTTGAAACTCTTCGTGCGGGAAGATGTTGTAAAGATCCTCATCCGTGATCGAGATAGAACCTTGTCCACCCGGCGAACGGTAGATGCCGTCTTTTCCGATAAAGAAACCGGTAGCACCGCCATCAGTCGCAATGCCGGCGCGCGCGAACAATCCTCGATTCGAGATGGAAAGTACCATCGTAAAAGGACTGCCAACCGTGCCAGAGACAGTCGCCAGCGCATTGAAGAAGTTCGGGTAGGCGAGCCAACCGCGCTCAGTAGACATCACGAGCGAGATACCATTGACGATGCACCCATTCTGCAAAGGCTCAGAGGGTGACGTCACCTCAATTTGGTTCGTATCCGGCGCCGAATCCGGGTTGTTGCCCTTCGTGAAGTAGAGCGTACCCGGCCGTAGAGGATCGCCGCACGCGAACATAAAGGCGACGTTATCGGTCGGACCCCACATGGAGCGCATTGGCTGTGCTGCAAGATCGGGCTCTTGAATCGTGTACGCAGATCCAGTTTGGTCCGGAATCGACTGCAACGACTGATCTACTTCGATCGTGTGAATATCAAGCGGACGTTTCAGCAGTGTATAAGCCACGCCGCCAATAACCATGATCGTTCCGGGTAGCCACCGGAGATTGAAAGTATCGCCACTCACCCAGGACACGACGCCGGCTGAAACGTCGACGACGCCAGCGCGCGGCAAGTCGATCGAAGGAAACGGCTGGAAGTTATCGAACTGCAGAACGGGATTCAGTTCAGCAGCAATATCGCTAACTTCATCTTCAAAAGCGCCAGAAGGAGGATTCGGCCCGGTACCGACATAGGTGTAGTTGTCAAGACCGGCGCCGAAACGATAGTAATCAATCAAATCTACCTGAGGGTCACTCGAAGCAGTTGCCGTTATTTCCGCATCCTGCGTCGAATAGAACACGGTGACCGTGAACCCATTGAGGAATAAACGTACCGTCTGTACCGCAATCTGAATTCCGAAACCGAATGTCGGATCGTTGACAATATCCGGCGTGAACGTTGTTCCCCACAGGTCCGCGGCGTCACCAGAAATCGCATCCGTAGCCGATGTGTCAGGCGCAGTACCGGGATGCTTTATGACTCCAATGATATTGCCACGATAGAAAATTGCTACGTTCTGGAGTTGAGCATTCGTCGCGGACTGAGATTGCCAATTCAGATCCACTTGAATTCCCGTGATCCTCGAACCTTCAGGAATCGTGAATCCAAAGTTCAGCGCAATGACGTAATCGAGTAACTGAGGCGCGCTCGTCGCAGATCCAGTAGTGCGCAGTTGTGAACTAACGAAACTCCATTGAGACGGGTTGAAACTTTGGTCGGTTGGGAGCGTATCGGAGTTCGACTGATTTCCACCCGCGTTCGTACCCGGCGCCGAAGGGGGCGAAGGATTCGACAGCGCACCCGTAGCAGATGACCGATAGACATACCGGTATTGAATAGGTTCTACACCGCTGCCGCCACCGGGAAATACGACCGTGGGCTCATCCTGAGGTTCTTCGATGCCGTCGAGGTAGCAAGTTCCATCCGACCGCACCTTGAGCATGAGATTGTCATCAGCAACGTACATCCACGGCTGCACGCTCGCATTCGGCCGAAACGGTACCAGCGAAGTTCTCTTCCCACTGAGACCTGTCTTTACAGCGCTATTGTTCGCGTAAAGCACAGTGCCGGCCGTCGAGACGACAATAAATCCATCCACAGGACCGGCAGGAGTTGTGTCATTCAACCGGCGAAGCGACTGTACAGGTGCCGCAAGAGTAAATAGCGGGTCATCCTGCATCGCGCGCGAAATGATTTGCTCTTTCGTGTAGCGTCTTATGTTCTGCGCGTATGGGTACTTCCCATCAGGAAGACGGTCGGGAGGCAGAGTGGTATTGACGCCGTGAAAGTCTAGCCTCTGGCCGTCAGGTTTCCGCTCGTAGTTTCGTGCTCTGCTCATTAGCTCGGATTCTGGTAAAGCCCTGCTGCGATGTAAAACAACACGTGTCCACCAAGATCATTCGGCGAGTACACCGTGAACTGACTACCGGAGTTCTTTGTGATCGAGTTCACTTCATAGAACGTTCCGGCCGGATTGTCAGCGCTTATCATGGCGATCACGGTATATCGTGACGCATCAGAAAAAGCAGCCGCGCCGGTTAAGTCGATAGTCGTTTGCCCGTACCCGGTGCTCGCACTATCCACGACAATGTGATTGTCGCCGGCGCCGTTCGGAATATTACCGGCATGATCGTAGAGTGCTGCGCCGCCCCCGCCACCTCCACCCGGAGTGAAGGCCACTTCCCATGCTGGAGTACCGGTATTAAACCAATAGAATTTGCCATCGTTGACGTTGAAGATAAGCCAGCCTTCGAGCGGTGCATAGAAATCCCACGCGCCATCAGGATTATCAGGGTCATCCGTGGTCCAATACGCGATGCTGTTGTCTTGGTCGGCCCAAGCGCCAGTTGCCCCAGGTGCGACCACGTAGGTAGCGCCGTTGCTAGGCCCGTCAGGTGGCGCCGTGAGAGTCACGTCGATCACGTTCGCTTGAACGAGCGATTGCAGCATTCGCATGATTTGCCGCATCCCCGTGCCGTAGTACTCGCCATCGTTAAACTCATCAGGGACGCCGATCTTCGGTCCTACTTCTGACATAACTTAGCCTTTCTATGCTTCGTCATCTTCTTTCGCCTGTTTCTCAAAACGAGGGTCAACTTCATTTTGCCGTTGTCCCTGTTCAAGTAACAGATCACGAAATAGCCCCAACTCACGAAGCCGTGAATTTGTCGCTTGCGCTGCGAGGAAGAAGTTTTTCGCTAGTTCCTTCGTTTGCGCAAATTCGGCGCCGCCTTGCTTGAACGCTGCGAGGTGCTCAGCATAGTCCAAGATCACATCAAACGTATCGCGCGAGACCTGTACGAAATCGCTATCCAGCAGCGGAATCGGCGCGTTGCCAACAACATTAAGCACACACGTTTCCGCGTCCTGAGGTACAGGCGAAATCGCTGCAAAATCCATGCCGGCCGTGACGATACAAGATGTCGCGTTTACATTCGTTTCCCACTCTGGTTTATAGGCGTCCATCTCGCCTACCGCTACCGTATCGACCGGATACCCGCCGATGGTTGCAAGCGTGATCCACGGGGAATTAGCGAGCAATTTGAGACCATCTTTGTATCGCTGCAAACAGTAATCGGCGCGCTCAGGGTCGGTCTTTTCAGCTTCGCTACCGAGAAGATCCGACATCGCACCCCACTTCGCTACCCAACAGAAATCATCTGGGATCCCAAGCACGCTAGGCGCAGGAGGGGTGAGCGCCGGCAGAACCTTGACGACAATAGCGTCAAAGTGACCGGCTACCGGTGGAGCATAGTTGACCGCAAACTGCAGAGGTGGCCCGGTGATGACATCCCAAGCTGTCGGCAACTTTCCTGTCGCCTGAAGATATGTCGCACTGAAGTACTCGAAGGCCAGTTCATCATTTCGCCAAAGAGTTATCGGGCTCCCCACGTTCGGTACAAACCGGTTACGAATCGGCGAAAGTACTGTGTCATCGAAATCGTAGATCCGACTATTAATAACGCCAGCGATCGAAATTTCATCGAGGTTGAAAGCCGTCAGTTGGAGTATCTCATCTCGCCGGCGCTGCAGCGCATCCGACATCGACTGCAAAGAGAATTGTCCCGTCGACTCGAAACCACCTAGGCCGAAAAGATGACCGAAATCGAAACCAAAGCCGCCTACACTGCCGCCTTGTTCGATCAGGTGATACGCCATCAACAGGATTTCGTCATTGTCTGTCTGATTGCGCGATCGCGGATACCCCGGAAGATCCGTTAGCTTGTACCACGTTTGACCGTCGACGATATGTGAGCCCAGGTCGAAACTAGCATTCCAGATCGCAGTAAACGCATTCCACGTTTGCAGCGCTTCGATTAGGTAGCGTCCGACCTCATCGTCCACCCAAAAGGAAGTGTCCGCGAGTCTGTCGTAAAGTGCGGCCCTCGCCTGAGCGAAGGTGATCCAACTGAATTGAGGCATCGGTCACGATTATCGCTTGTACGTCCGACGTTTACGGCCGTGTTTATTCAGCCGATGTTTCTTTTTCGACTGACCTGATTCACTCAAGCCAATCGCGATCGCTTGCTCACGGCTTTTGACGATCGGACCATGCTTAGAGCCACTATGGAGCGCGCCATGCTTGTACTTGTGCATCTCTTCTTTCATGCGCGCGCGCTTCGCTTTTTTCGACGCCTTGCGAGATAGCTTAGGCATAACGATTTACCTCTTTAAACTCCGCTTCCGTCGCGTGTCTTTGAGATACGCTTCAGCAGCTTCATTGAGCCCACGTTTGCCGATCCACTTCGAGTCCTTTGCCGCTTGGTCCGGGTGCGAACTGTAGAACCGTCTGTAGTAGCCGTAATCGTGACGGAATGCCTTGCGATACTGACGGCCCTTTCGCGAGGCTTTTTTCTTCGCCGGCATGATCTACCTCTTTCCGTACTGTTTCTGCTTTGCGCGCTTCGGCACGAGCCCACGCTTGGCGCCGGCTGGACACTGCATCAACTTCGCCATGCCGCCCTTTTTGCCGGCGACCGCTTGAGACGCGCGACCTTTGCGCTTCCCCTTACCCTTCTTTTTGTTGTACTTGTTTTTGCTCGCGGGAATCACGCGCTCCCCCTTGTGAAGAACTGCCGGCCCGGTCTTCGGAACACGTTTCACGCCGCGCTTGTATTGCGGCATGAGCGCTTCTTCGGTCAGGTGCTTTTTGTCGATCACAGAAAGCTTGCCCTTGTTCTTGGCTTCCGCTTTCCCCTGAGCCGCGATAAATTCCTGCTTTCGCTTCGGGTCTTTTATCTCGGCTGCTTTCTGTCCACGCATCTTGGACAGGTCGGCTGCTTCCTGCTCGCCTTGGTTTACGTCTGCCATAACTAGCTCCGTTTGTGACTGCGTTTTCTGCGCCGCTTCGAGTTGATCTTCTTAGCGGTTACAACGGGATTTGCCATCTTCGCGACCTTCGGACCAAGCTTCCCGGACTTCGCGGCAGCAAGCTTACTCGCCGGGATCTTCTCGCCTTCTTTGACGCCAAGCGCTCGATGTAGACGACCTTTGTGAGCCGGGTTAAAGGCTTGCTTCATCCAGTGCTTTTTGCGTTTCATATTCCAAACCCCTTATTGAAAGTACTTGCTACATCATCAGGCGCAACGCCGCTAACAACCTGCAATCGTTTGTCCGCACTATCCGTCCAAATTCGCACCCGCACATCATGATCCTGAATCATGCAACCGTCAGAAGCTACGTGCGCGCCGGGATGCTCCATGTTGTCACCGTGGATGAAAAATGCACTTCGGCCGAACATCTCGTTACTTTCATCCGGTACCAGAGGTATCGCGTACTTTCCCACCCTGGTATCGTCTCGCGGAGGTTCCATTGTGTAGAAACCGCATGGAAGTGGCCCGACGAAGCGAACATCCTGCATGAGTGGGTTATTTAGTCCGACCCCTCTACCTGCATAGCCCGTACCAAGTAACTCCGAATCTTTGAAGATCTTCCCCGTTTTTTGTTCGTAAACCAGCATGACCCTAAAAACTCCCAAACCTAGGTTCGCGGCGCTCTCTCTCCCCGAGTATGACCCGAGGGAAACTGCTGTCGCTTAAACTCATGGAATTCAGCTTTAAGGGACGCAATTTCAACCCGCTGTGCCTCTTGCGCCTCTTCCAGAGCATCCACGCGCAGTATGTGACGCCGAAACAGCCAAGAAGCAGCAGTAAGTAAGATCCCCAATGCAAAACGAAATTCATCTCTCATGTTCCTTCCGGCCAGAACTAGAGCCCATCTCCTTTATTGCTGCTTTTGCTGCGGTTGTAGCAAAAACAACTGACCCCATCCGTGCTGTATCGCAAACTGACCAAACCAATGCCAGAGACCGGAAGCGATCACGGAAAGAGAAAGATTCGTAATCGTCAAAGTGTGCGCGGCGCCGTTCCATGAAATCCCGATACCGATCGTTGCGACGAAAGCGAGTACGGCACGGAAGATCGTTGTAATTTCTGTCGTATGTTGGGTGAGCCACGGCAACTTAGACCACCGCTGCAGCAGCAGTAATATGTAGGCCATAACCGCGCCCCACGTTACCTGAGAGAGAAATATGTTTGTGTCGTTCGCCGATGGTGTCGCCGGCGCTCCAGTTTGGAACAACATCATGAACACGTAAAAACCAAGCATAAACATCTCTTTTCCACCTACCTTCCAAAGATTCCCACAGAAGCTTGACCCGTGACCGCGGAATAGTACGGAGCGCCCACCGAGGTATTCGTTCGCCGCATCCGCGTAATGAAGTTGTCGCAAATATCGCGATCTTTTTTGCGAATATCCTTGAGCCTGTCATCGTATTCGGCCGAGGCTCGCTGCATCAGCGTAAGCCAGTTCGTTTTCAGCAGTTCGATGTAGCGAGACTTGTTCGCTTCAGCCCATTCGTAAGCGAGCATCTTCGCGCGATGTAATACCGTCTCTTCATCGAGCGGATACGGTACCGTGTCAGTCGGATTCACGAGCAGATCCCCGTTGCGCACCCAATAGAGCGCATACGGTAGCCGTGCGAGCTGCTGAGGGTAGAGTTCAAACATCATCCGACCTTTCAGGTCCGCATTGTCGCCAGTAGCCCAGGTATTCGCTCTGTACGGTACAACGTGGTCAGGGTTCTGAAAGACCGTCCGCTGAGGGTCTTTGGCCGCAACATCCGATTGCTTCCAACTCCAGAAATCGAGGTAGATAGCATTCGTGAAATCTCGCACGCACAGGAACCGCTTGAAGTCAGCAACAGGCGCCGGGTAGTAAGCCTGATACAGCATGTACGACAAGCCGGCGCCGGCCGGGTCTGACCACGGGCGATCGAGCGTCAATACAACTGCAGTCGGATCATCAGAATTGATCGAGACAACGTTATAGAGCGAGTATGCAGGAGACCGAATCTGCATCAGCGTAATATCAAACGGCGACGGAATCGCCAGCCATGCCGCGCTTGCCGTCGCATCGCCTACAACCGTGTCTTCAAATAGAGTCGCGGTAATTGTTCCACCTGAAGCCGTTGTATTCGAAAGACTCGCGACGAGCCCCGGAGTGAACCATCCCGATTCTCCTAGCTGAAATGACCACGTGCTGCTGTCATAGATCTTTTGCAGCGCACGGTTTACGAGCGTTTCAGATAGCGGAAGCGCCAGCTTTGCAATCCAGCCCCGAAGCTCGCTTGTCATATCGCGATACATTTTGTCCTCTTAGCAAAAAAGGCGACGGCTCTCGCCGCCGCCTCATGCGGAGATACAACCTCTGAAAACTCTACCCGCCGATGACTCCAATCATCACCGAATCGGCGGTTAACGCAGCACCGTCAACAACCTCAACGCCGGTAGCGTAAACGAAAAGCCTGAATGCGACTTGAGAAGCAGCCGGCCCACTTAGTTGCGCTTCAACGCGGTAATTCTTTCCGACAGAGATACCGGCCCAAGCCGTATCAATCCCGCGAAGCCCGAATGTCTGCCTTTGAACAACAAGGCCCGTAGCAGCAACGTAATTGCCGTTATCCCAAGACAGTTGACGCACGGCCAAGGCTCGATTACCAACCGGAGTCGTATAGCCGAAGACGTTCTTAACTGCCGTTTTTACGTTCGCCATGAATTCTCTCTCCTACACCAATTCAAACACGGACCTAAGTACCGATACACGTGTAGTTAATGACC
>Ga0335085_10013561_pt1 | contig 11941 bp, 6 predicted proteins | sample Lox_Sample_45_FD_206712 | JGI IMG/M metagenome (GOLD analysis project Ga0335085, IMG submission 206712) | Soil microbial communities from Loxahatchee National Wildlife Refuge, Florida, United States - Lox_Sample_4.5 | ecosystem: Environmental > Terrestrial > Soil > Wetlands | place: USA: Florida...
TCAATGTTGCTGTCGAATTCCGCAAGCCTCGGCTCGTTTCGCGGCCGCGGCGCGTGCTCGAGTTGAACTAGGGGCTCCGACTGACCCAGGCCTAAACGCACTGTCACCGCCGCGCGAGTCGGGCTTCCGCTCTCTATCCGCTGAGCAACCAAGCCAGGCCCCAGATGACGCAACCCAGCTTCGAACGTCTCGAGCATCCTTCGGTGTCGAGGGCGTGCATCCCAGTCCGAACGCGGCACAGGTCTAAGGAAGAGTTCGATTCTGTACGCGCCGCCTGTCCGCGGATCGTTCAGCCACTCGACGGCCTGCTCTGCGGAAAAACGCCGCTTGTCGGCAGCCTCCCAGAGCTGCACCTGCTCGATCGCGCCAACCTCAGTTCTGCCGCGAGTGGGTCGAGGCCGCGGCACTCCCTCCTTGTCCGGCCTCGACTCTACGGTCTCCTCGGCACGGTCGATCGACGCACACACTTCTGTCAATGTCTCAGGAGTCACCTCCACGATCAACTCGCCCACCCCCTCGCTACCGACGAGCGGCGTAACCTCCGGCTTGAAGATCGCATCCAGCGGCCTGTGACTCTTTGCGAGAGCGGATCGCTCGAGTCGTACCTTCGCGTACCCGACCCCACCGAACTGGTCGCTCGACAAGGCATTGGCGGCCCGTTCGATCTGGCGCCGAACTCTCTGGCGGTGGAGCACGAACGCTCGGTCGCGGCCAACGTAGAAGTCCTTGCCGCCTCCAAATCCGGGGCCCTCACGAGCGGCGACGAAGTTGTCGGCGTTGAGAACCACCTGCACGGGACTGTTGGCCATCCTTGGCTCCTGACTACTCCTGGGCGATCCGCGTTGGATTGTTGATCCACCTTCCTACCGTCTTTCTCGATCGTCCGAGAATCTCCGTCGTCTCTGTCGTCGAGAAGTCCAGTTGGGGATCCTGCGCCAGCGCTTTCGCCAGCTGCTCTTCGGCCCCCATGACAAGACGGCGCCGCGCCGGATCCAGGCGCCCGCTGTGGAGCGCCAGAAAATCGCGTGCGGCTGCCAGGGCGGATGAATCTTGGTACTCCGGCGCAAGCGCGACGCGTTTGCGAAGAGACTTGAGCAGCAGCTCGATTTCAGCGCCCGTGGTACCCTCACTGAGCCATGCCAAGAACTTGATCGTCGATTCCTTAGGCTCCAAGGGAGCCGCATGTGCCTTGGCGATTCGCATGCGCGCGTCGAACGTCGGCCGCGGGATCGACAGCTGGATGTCGAATCGTCGCCAGATCGCCGGATCTAGGAGCCCTTCATGGTTTGTGATGCCGATGGTCAGACCGATCTCCTTTCGTACATCCAAGTTCTGGAGTAGGGCGTTCACGACCCGCTTGATCTCACCCACCTCCTGGGGATCGTCACGGAGTTTCGCGACGGCGTCGAACTCGTCCAATAGGAGCACGCACCGATAGCGCGCCGCGAAGCCAAAAAGACCTCCGATGTTCCTAGCGGTCGTCCCGAGAAATGATGATATGAGCCCGTCCAGGCGGGCCACGACCACCGGGAGACCAATCTGCCTAGCCATCCAAAGAGCTAGCTGGGTCTTTCCCGTGCCCGGGGCACCGTAGATCAGGCAGCTGCGCGACGGGGAGACGCCCGCGGATTCCAGAACATCCAACCGCGCCCACTCATCGAGCACCACCCGAACTGCTTGCTCCAGATCACCCGCGAGGACGGGCGCTGTCTTCGGTAAGGCATCCGAAAAAAGGATGGTGGCCAGCGGGTTCGCCGACTCCTTGTCGACAGGAAGCGGTGTCCGCGACGTCAACTCTTCACCAGCCAGCATTGCTGCCGACCGTATGAGCCGACTCGGCGTCATGAGGTCCATCCCGCTGGACTTCGACAGCAAGCCAGCCAAGGCTTTCGCCTGATCGGCTTCTCCCGCCTGTTGAAGCGCGTCTCGAAGACGCTCGATCTGCCGACGAACTGCATCGGTGGGATTTGCCAGCGCGGCGCGGGCCAGCGCTTGAACTATGGGGAAATGATCCATCCACCTCGATGACGTGTTGCTTCGGTCTGTATTTTGGGCACTAGTATGGGCTTTCTGGGTAGAAAAGACAAGTTTTTGGGTAGAATGTGACTGGTCTTGGCCTACAGTATGATGACGACCCCCTTCTTCTCCAACTCGCGGGGTATCGCGGGGGCGAGCTCAACTCTGACCCACGGGGTCCCGACCGATTGCGGAGTCAGAGCGACGAGAAAGTACCTTGATTCGGCGGTGCGAGCGTTGATGTGATCGCGAAGTCGATCCCGGGCGCATCTCCCACTGATCGAACCATACGGAGAGGGATCGAGGGCGCAGGGACTTGGCGAGACGCTCGACGAAGGGCCGATCCTTTGACGAGCTGATGATGAACAGGCCGTGCTTCGTCGGCATCGACCGGAACGTGGGGGTGGGCAGAAGCTACAGCGACATGGCGGAACGCGAACGCTCGGGGTCGGGCCGCCTCGCGAGAAGCTCACCCCGACGGACAAGGCCCGCCTCGTTGATTCAGTTCGGGCCGATCCGCCATATCGTCTCCCATCGGGGCCGCCACATCTCCTCCCCGCGCCGCTGCTGCCTGATCATCGGCCGCACTTTCGAGGAGATTCGCACCGCGACTCCGCCCTCGCTGACGGAGATGGCAACCTCTGGATCCCGTTTGCAGCCGCGGCCCGTGCGGATTCCGAGCGGGTCTACACCATCGTCAACCGCCAAGGCAACGTCATCGACCGCGTGCTCATCCCACCATGTCGCGCGATCGTCGGCTTTGGGCGCGGCACGGTGTATCTCCAGCGCTGGGACCTGACGTCGACACTCGCCACGGACCAGTGCTGTTTCAGTGAATGCGCGCCCGCGCGACGCGAATTCCCGCTCCTTCGCGCGACGTCAGGTACACCACGCCCGGGCCAAAGCCGACGATGTTCGCGGCGCCCGGAATCTGGATGCGGTCTGAGGCGGCGTGTTGTCCGACGGGACACCGTTGGCTATACTTTGGATATCCATCCAGGAGATCGACCGATGATCACCAAGATCCAGAAATGGGGAAATAGCCAAGGTCTGCGGCTGAGCAAGACGCTGCTCTCGGACGCCGACATCGATGTCGGCGATGCGGTCGATGTGGCCGTCCACAAGGGCGTCCTCGTCGTGACCCCGGTGCGACGCGTACGGGGAGGACACGATCTGCGCGAGCTTGTCCGCCGTATCCCGAAGGGCGACAGGCGGGCGAACCTGGACTGGGGTCCTCCAGCCGGCCGCGAGGTGTGGTAGATGGCGGACTATGTCCCATTGAAGGGAGACCTGATCACGCTCACGTTCGACCCGCGATCGGGTCGCGAGCAACGAGGGCGTCGTCCTGCACTCGTGGTCAGTAACGACTTGTTCAACAAGAACACCGGCCTTTGCATAGCGTGCCCGATCACCAGCACCAGTCGACAATACCCCTTTCATGTGACCATCCCGGTCGGCGAGGGCGCTGCCGGCGTCGTCATGGTTGAGCAGGTGAAGTCGGTGGACTTCCGGTCCCGGAGAGCGAGGCGGCTTGGGAAAGCGTCGGCCGAGACGCTAGACGAGGTGTTGTCGATCCTGGATGCGTGCATCTACTGAGCGCACCCCCGGGCCCGCAAACCCTCACACGCTCGCCCGATCCATCCGACGCCACCGGGGCAGCCGCCGTCGACATGCTGCTCACTGGCTCACGCTGCTGGAGGACGTGCTGGACTTGGGGCGACGGGGACGGAGGGGATCGACACGGGGCGAGTCATGGGTTGTGAGTTTGTGAGTGAACCTCAGTGAACTGATCAGTTTCAGGCTATTTTGCGTGCCGCCGGGTGGTCACGCGGTCAAGCCGGCGGAATCCGAGTTCTGGGTGGCAAGTTGTGAGTAAGACAGTGCGACAGTGTCCCACCGCGGAGCCGAGCGCCCTACCGCGATGGAACTGTCGCACTGGCAACCCACCAACTGCCGACCCAAGAACTCGCCGGTGGTTCAGCCACCCAACCCGCCAGCCACCACCGCACCCGGCCCCCTACGCACTGTCGACTCGGTGGTCATCCTACTCGGCACCACCGGCGCGAACCAGCGCGGAGGCCGGCCCGCCGAACGCTTACCCACCGCCTCCATTTCCACCGTGCTTGGTGAAGTCCGCATTGTCGCGGAAGCTGCGATCCCCCAGCAGAAACTCGCTGAAGTACTCGGCCTCGAGCTGGAACGCGTACGGCGCCATGGGTCCGTACGAATGCGCCTGCCCCGGGTAGAGCATGAAGTCGAAGCGCTTGCCGCTCAGGATCAGCGCGTTGATGAGGCGAATCGTGTTGCTCGGACTGACGTTGTTGTCCTCATCGCCGGTCTCGAGCAGCAATTTGCCCTTGAGATTCGCGGCGATGTCGATGTTCGTCGGCACGTAGATCCAGAACACGCTGTCCGGAACCACGGCCGCGCCGGTCGAATCGCGCGCCGGTCCGGCCGCCGCCCCGCGACCAGCGGCCGCACCGCCGCCGCGGCCCCCGCCGCCTCCGCCACCTCCTCCGCCACCGCCCCGTCCACCAACCCCGCCACGACCGCCACCGGCTCCGCCAGCGCGACCGGCACGGCCGTACTCAGCGGCCGCGATCGCCTCCCCGGCCGCGAAGTCACTGCTCCGCCCCTTGGAGCGCGCCTCCGCCGTGAGGCGCGCGGTATCCGACGCCGCGACCCACTTGAGCCCGTGGTACTGCTCCGCCCAGTTGTTGTTGTAGATGTTGTTGTCGTGGTTGCCCGACTCGCTGACGCCGACCTTGAAGAATTCATTGTACGGCGGAACGAGCAGCGCCGCCGCGGTGAGGAACCCGCCGCCCGAGTGTCCGAAGATCCCCACGCGGGTGAGATCGATCCACTTGTACCGCTGGCCGAGCTGCTCGATGCCGGCCTTCTTGTCGGCGAGCGCGTAGTCGCGCATGTCGAAGTAGCCGAAGTCCTGGTACGCGGACGACCGCTCGGGGTTGCCGCCTCGGTTGCCGATCTGAATGACGATGAAGCCGAGCTGCGCGAGCTGCTGCGGACCGCCGCCGGGGGTGAACGCGCCGGTCACCGATTCCGTTTGCGGTCCCGGGTAGACGTTCGCGATGATCGGATATTTCTTGGTCGAGTCGAAATCGAACGGCTTCCACATGTTGCCGTAGATCGGGGTGACGCCATCGGCCGCGAGCACCTGGAAGGCCTCGGGCGGCTTCCACCCGGTCTCCTTGAGACGGGTCAGGTCCGTCGTCTCCAGCGGCATGACCAACTTGCCCGTGTTGCCGTCGCGCAGTTCCACGCGATTCTCGAGGTCGATCCGGGAGGACGCGTCGACGACCCACTTCGCCGTCTTGGATACCGTGGACACGTGGTTGGCATCGCTGGGATCGAGCAGCGTGATGGTCCCGCTGTCGAGGCTCACTCGATAGATGTGATGGTTGTACGGATTCTCACCGGGCTCACGGCCCTCCCCGCGGAACCAGGCCACGCGTTTGGTGCTGTCCACGGCGACCACGACGTCCGACCGCCAATCGCCCGCGGTCAGCTGTCGCTTGAGGACGCCGTCATAGCTGTAGAGGTAGTAGTGTCCCCAGCCGTCGCGTTCGGAGAACCAGATGAAGTCACCGCCATTCTTGACGTAGATCGGGGCCTGCGGCTCGAGCGAGCCGAAATCCCCCTTACTATCCGACGTCAGCACTTTCGTGGCGCCCGTGGCGACGTTGAGCTCGATGAACTCCACATTGCGCTGGAGACGGTCGCGTATCACGAGGCGCATGAGCAAACCCGTCTTGCCCATCCAGTAGCCCGGGTTGTACGGCGCCGGGGCGCCGGGGGCACCGCCCCCGCGTCCACCGCCGCCGCGTCCGCCGCCGCCGCCGCCGCCGCCAAGGCCGGTGCCGACCTGCCCCGACGCCACGATGCGCTGATCCTTCCATTTCTCGATCGGCGCCTTCTTCGCCATCGCGTCGCCGCGGACGTACGTCCACATCTCCGGCTTCGGGATGCTGTCCTCGCCGGGCATCGGATAGGAGTACGTCATGAGCGTCGGGCGCGGCTGGGTGAGCGAGCGGACCAGATACAGATCCTTCACGCCGCGGTTGTCGGTCCGGATGACGTAGAACGCCTTGGAATCCGGAGACCAGGTGACGGTGGGACGCGACGGCCGGTCGGCCGCGGCGGCCGTCGTGGCGCTGTCCTGCGTCTCGACCTGTTGGCCTTGCGTGGTGTCCTGCTGCCCGCCGCCGCCCCCTCGACCTCCGCCGGCAAAGGAGAACTTGTTGATGCCGTCTTTCGTCACCTGGACGGTGTCGCCCGTTGCCTTCTCGACCACGAACAGGTTGTAGTTCTTGGCAAACACATACGCGGTGCTGTCGGGAGACCAGGCCCGGACGGCGTCAGCCGCGTTCGCCCCGCCCCGTCCACCTCCGGCGCCGCCGCGCCCACCGGCGCCCCGCCCACCGCCCCGTCCTCCGGCACCGGCCGCCGCTCCGCGTCCCGCCGCGCCGCCGCACGTCACCGCGCCACCGGCCGCACCGGCTCCGCCCCCGCCCCCGCCCCCACCGCCGCCACGTCCACCGCCACCCCCACCGTTCGTTTCGACTTCCTCGTCCTTGATCATCAGGGAGTCCGCGGCGCCGCAGTACCGACCCATCGAGGTCAGTGTTTCCGTGGCCATGTTCCAGTTGTAGCGGATGGTGTCGACCGCGAACCGCAGATTCTTGTGATCCTTCGTGATGTTGATCGTCGTGAACGCCTCGTTGAGCGCGAACGATTCGACCGCCTTGTTCCGGAGGGTGGACAGCTGCGCCGCCAGCTTGGTCTGATCGAACAACGGCTTCTTCGTCTTGGCGGCGGCGTTGACGAGGTACCAATGCTCGCCCGTGTGGTCGCGCCAGCTATAGAACATGGAATCGGTTTCGCCGATCCAGCGCGGCGTGATGGTGGTGCTGTAGGTCACCCCGCGCAACGCATCGGTGCTGAACTTCTCGTAAAGGTCCCAGTTGGCCTTGGGGCCGGGCGGCGCCTGGGAGATGACTTGAGCGCGAACCGCCGGTGCGGCGAACACCAATGCGGCGAGCGCTCCGCCGATGGATCGCGCCGCGCGGACGCGATGTTCCGTTCGTGACATGACGCGAACTCCTGTGGGGGTCGAGGCGAGCAGTGCTGTGAAGAGCCGGGGGAAGTGTACGTCCCGACCAGGGGTTTGTCAGGAGACCGATGGGCATCGCGGCCTGACGGGGCGGCGCTGGACCCGGCGGGCCAGCACCATGGAACTATCGCACTGGCAACCCCGCCAACTGCCGACGAAAGACTCGCCGGTGGTCCTGCCGCCCCAAACCGCCAGCCACCACCGCACCCGGCACCCCACGCACTGTCAACTCGCTGGTCATCGTACCGCGACCCGAATACACGCTCGCTCGATCTCCTCCGACGACGCCGGGGCAGCCGCCGCCGACACGCTGCTCACCGGCTCACGGCCAGAGCTTCACGCCGATCATCACCCCCGGACCGGCGAGGAACTGCCCGTGGCTCGTGCGAAGGGGCGCAAGCAGCACGGAGCATTATGAGCGGAAGCGGCTGAGAACGCAATCAGCAGGACACCACCGCCCGATCGGTCAATCTCCGCACGCTCGACCCACCGGGGACTCACCGAGCGGCTTACGTACGACGCCGGGGCGCCGCGGGTGATTATCGTATTCGCGCCAACGCCTCCGCAAACAGGCTCCGCACGTCCGCCAAGTGCGTCGACGGATCGTTGTTGTAGTCCATCAGCCGATGGTTGTAGTCGGTCTTGGCTTTGGTCCGGTCGTCCACAATCTCCCGCACTAACTCCAGCGCCGGCCGTCGATGATGAAATCCCCCGGTCACCTCGATCGACGCTTGCTCGAGCGCGCAGTAGATGCTCCACGTTGTCGCGCCCGCGGGGCATTTCCGATTGTCGCCGCGGTTCCACACGGAGTCGGACGTCAGGATCTTCGCGGCGCGTTGGATGATCTCGCGGTCCAGCGCCGACGGCGGTACCTCCTTCGCCGTGTCGATCTCAAACCGCAGCCCGGAGTCCCGCTCGGCGAACCCGGACACGGCGAACCAGCCGGCGTACGTGCGGATCACCCCCGTGCCGCCGGCGTACACCTCGATCTCGACCTTGTCGACCGACGGGTCGAGTCCGCCCGACGCGCCGAGCGAGGCGAGACGATCTTCGAGTTGGTGAAGGAACGCGTGCACGCCGGCGAACGTCGTCGTGGTGTCGTTGTTGTAGCCGATGAGGCGGGCCGGATATTTCTTGGGGGCGAGCTGATCGACGAGGTTCTCCGCTTCGTCGAAGATCGGGTTCACGGCGTCCGTCATCGTGCCGGCCCATACGGCGCTCGGCTGAACGTCCGAGCGCCAGATGCCCGTCGTGATCGCCTTGGCGGTCGCGATCGTGAAGAATGGGGCCTCGTCGAACAGAGGACCGCACGAGCCCACCCAGCCGGTTGCCGCCTGATGGATGCGGCAGTCGGCCGCGGCCATCGAACGCGCGGAGCCCGCCGGACCATGCGTCTGCGCTTGCCCGGTCGCTTCGTCGACCGCCCGCTGGAGCGCGCAGTAGATACTGAAAGTCGTCGCGTTCGCGGGGCAGGCGTTGGTGTCGGCCCGGCTCCACCGCGCGGGCGAGGCGAGGATCTCCTCCGCGCGCTTGACGACCCCGACGTCCCACGGCCCGATGGACGCGAGGCTCGACGGCAACAATGGCGCGGTCGGCGATGGTGCCTGCCCGTGAGCGGCCGAGGCGACCCCGGCACCCACCGCCGCCAGGAGAACAACCCGTCTCATGTGCATGTGAGTCTTTCCGTGTGTGAGTGAAAAGATTAGTGCAGCCTGACCCGCACCAGCGACGTCGTATTGCCGTCCCGGGACGACAGGTACACGACCCCGGGTCCCCAGCCTTGCAGCGTCGCCCCGCCCGGGATCCGCACCCGGTCGATCATCCGGCCCGACCGGTCGATCACGTCGAACACCGCGCCGCCCGCGGTACCCGGCGCCTCGCGGCCCCACAGCACGCCGATCGCGTCCGCGTTGAATTCGCGAACCCAGAGGTTCCCCTCCGCGTCGCCGCCCTGGACCTCCGCGAACGGCGGCAGATAGTCGGGCAGGTCCGCCGGATCCGGAAAGTTGGGCGTGTACGTGCGGGTGCGCGGCGGGCCAAATCCGTGCGAGGACGATTGGTGGTATTGGTTGAGCGGATCCGAATAGAACACGCGCGCCGAATCGACGAGGGCCGCCTTGGCGCTGTCGCTCAAGCGCACCCAGAGATGCGGGAGCTTGGGCGAGGCCTGGCGGCTGCCGTCGGCAAGAACCCAGTCGATGTGGAAGTCCTGGGCCCGGGCGATCGCGATCGTGCCGTCGGCCAGGACGCCCCAGTCGTCCGAGACGGGCATGGGGTTGACGGTCTGCGTACGCCAGACCTGGCCTGTGGAGTCCGGGGCGGATACCGCGGCGTATTGCCTCGGCACATTGAAGAGCGCGACGGTGTCGATCTGGTGCGTCACGAAGTCCGCGCGAAATATGAGACCCGTGTCCGGCACCAGGGCCGCGGGAAGTCCCGGACCGTGCGATCCCGAATCGGGATGCGTGATCCAGAGCCCCCACAACAGGCGGCCGCCCGATCCGTACGTCAGCGGTCCATCGCGGTTGCCGACCATCGAGGGCGGCGCCGACATGATCCGCGCGATCGCTCCGTCCGGCGCGATCACGAGAAACGCGAGCGCGATCGGATCGAGATAGAGCGAGCTGTCGCCCACGAACGGCAGCAGCGCGCCCGCTCGGCGCGGATACGTCCGTGCGGTGGCGCCGAGCGTATCGATGACGGGCGTGGCACGCCCCAACGTCGAGTCGACGAGCAGCACCTGCTTGCCGAGCGGATCGTCGATGAGCACAGCCCCGGTCGACAACACGCGAATCCGGGAGATGCTCTGGACCGGGACGCCGAGCCGCGCGACGATCGGGCCGACCGGATGAATCGGCGGCAGCCCGGGCTGTTGCGCGGCAATCGCGCGGCCGGGCGCCGGCACGAAGGCCACCGCCAGGAGCAACGTGCGCACGCGCATTTATCCCCCGGTCGCTGAGCCGCGGCCGTCTCCCCGCGAGCCGCCCCGACGCGGCAGGGCCAGCACGCGGGCTCGCTGCCAATCCTCGCCGATGCCCTGGGCAGCCGCCGTGAACGCGCGCTCGCCGTCGGCGCTGAGCCGTTGCGTCTTCGCGACCGCGGTGAGGATTTGCGCTTTCTCATGATCGACGCGGGTGGCCCGGGCGGCGTCGATCGCCGCCAGCGTCTCCCGATCGCTGAGCGTCGCCCGCGCGAGAATCGACAGAAGTGCTTCGGCCCGCTCGTGGTCCTCGTGGAGCGCGAGCGCGGTCTCGAAGAACGGCTTCCGCGTGACGGTATCAACGAGCGAGTAGGTGTTGGCCACGGCAATCACGGCCTCGCCCGCCTGGTGATCGGGGGCCATCGTGGCGATGATCGCGCCGGTGTGTCGCACGGTGTTGGCGTCGAGCGTCGCCGTGCCCAGGAGGCGCATGAGATAGGTGCCTCTGGCGTAGTCGCTGTGCATGCGGTCGACTTCGGCCAGGACACCCTCTGGTCCGCTGTTCCGGAGGAGAAGCGGAAGGCGGGTGTCGATCGCAAACGCCGTCGTGCGGTCGAGGCCAAGGAGGAACTGCCCGAGCCAGGCGTTGGCCGCCGCGCGGGAATCGTTGGGCTGACCGTTCCTCGTGAACTCGTAGGACACGTCTCCCGCGGCTGAGGCGCGGACGACGAGGCGCGTGACGTCGCCGTGGATGTTGGCTGTCGCGTCGAACGTGCCCCCCGCCGCGATGGATTCGATCGCGGTTGCGTCGCTGCTGAACCGGATGTCGCCCTCCGCGGTCACGTCGAATCGGCAGCCGCCAACCGCCCCGCTCGATGTCCACGTGCGGGCGGATCCGGATCCATCCGTGTCACTATTGTGGTGGTTTGTCGTGGCCCCCGCGCATGGAGCGAACACGTCCTCGGGTTCGGCGGTGCCGGCCGGGACCTCGGGCGCGCGCTGATCGACCGCGACCATCGCCGCGAGTGGCGCCGGCCTCGCCCCCGTCTCGTGTGGCTTCGCCGCGCCCGCGGGGGAGACTGGCGCCTCGATCGACGGTCCGGCAACCGGCGCGGCGACCGACGCGGCGACCGGCACAGCAACCGGCGCGGCGACCGGCATGGTGACCGGCACGGTGCCCGTGGCGATGGTCGCCGCACGCGGCACGCTGCCCCCGCGATCCGACCGAGGACTTGGAACCACCGCGGCGATCGACAGCGTCAACGGCACGGCAACGCCGAGGAGGGCGGCCCGATGCGTGCGACCCGTCGAGGCACGACCGCGAGGGCGGTCGAGGATCGCGATCAGTCTGCCCTCGAAGTCCTTTGCGCTCGCGATCGCGAGCGCGCCTGCCGGAACGCTCGGGCGGCGCGTGAGGGCCGTGACCAGCTCGAGGAGATGCTGCGCGTACTCGCTCGCGCGGACGCCGGTGTCGAGCACCAGATCGTCGCACGCCAGCTCGCTCTCGATGCGCAGGCGCCGCGCGGCAAGCCAGACGAGCGGGTTGAACCAGTACAGCGCGCACGCGACGCCGGCCGCCGCGTGCCCGACCAGATCGTGTCGACGGACGTGCCCAACCTCGTGCAGCAGCACGGCTCGGCGTCGATCGCGAGACCATTCCTCCGAGCCGCGTGGCAGCACGATCGTGGGCCGGAGGACGTCGCACGTGAACGCCATGTCGACGCGATCGCTGAGGACGAGCCGTGGCGGCACCGTGAGCTGCAGCCGGGCGCAGGCGTCGTTCAAGGCCTGGAGCCACTCGGTCGAGTTGACGGCGCGGCTGCCGCTGAGAATGCGGCGGATCGAGAACAGCCCGGCGACGAGCGATGCCA
>Ga0335085_10013564_pt1 | contig 11938 bp, 12 predicted proteins | sample Lox_Sample_45_FD_206712 | JGI IMG/M metagenome (GOLD analysis project Ga0335085, IMG submission 206712) | Soil microbial communities from Loxahatchee National Wildlife Refuge, Florida, United States - Lox_Sample_4.5 | ecosystem: Environmental > Terrestrial > Soil > Wetlands | place: USA...
TCCGGGCAGCCCTGTGTGGGGCCCTCCTCGTCTGGAGCGGGAGCGCGGTGGCCTATCGCCCCTTCGACTCCACCGACGCGGCGGTGGCCAAGCCGCTCGAGCTCGAGATCGAGCTCGGCCCGCTCGACTACCTGGTGGTGGGACAGACCAGCTTCTTCATCATCCCGAACCTGGTCGTGAATCTCGGCTTCGCTCCCGGCTGGGAGGCGGTTCTCCAGGGGCAGCAACTGGTGAGGCTCGGGCCGACGGGCGGCACGTCGCGGTATTCCATCGAGAACACGCAGCTCCTGGTCAAGGGCGTGCTCCGCGATGGGTGTCTTCAAGACAAGCCCGGCCCGAGCATCGCCGTCGAGACCGGGCTGCTCCTGCCCACGGTGAACGCTGACCAGGAGCTGGGCGGAATTCTCACCGTCATCCTCTCGCAGCGGTTCGACCCGGTGACGCTATCCTTCGACGCGACGGTGCTCGTCACCCATTCCGGGAACGTCGGCTGGGAGGGGGGAATCATCGTCGAGGGCCCGTTCTCCTGGGCCATCCGGCCGGTGGCCGAGCTGCTGGCCGCGCACGAGGCGAGCATCGGGACGGAGCTGTCGCTTCTGGTGGGAGCGATCTGGCAATTCGGAGAGGACTTCAGCCTGGATGCGGCCATCCGGGGCGGCCGGCTGGGCGGCAGCGCGGTGGCCGAGTTCCGCGCCGGCTTCACCTGGACCATCCCGCTCTAGCAGGCCGTTGAAGATCCGGCCTGGCGGCCGGCTGGTGGGGTGGTGACCCCTCGGGGTGGTGGCTGAGTCATCGCTCGAGACCTCCCCGTTGAGGCGCCCGTTCGGCCTTCGGCCGGTCGGGGTCAGGCGACCGTCTGCAGTTTCGCGATTCGGAGGAGGTTGTACGCCGCTCCGACAAAGTACGCAGCGAGCTGCGTCCTGTCTCGGCCTCGGTACCTCGTCCTGCGGAATCCACCTACCGTCTTCATCCAGCCGAATATCTCCTCGATGCGTTTCCGGATTCGCTGGCTCACCAGGTAGCTCGGGTGCCGCACCGTCCGGCGGTCGATGGCCGAGCGTCGGCGGTAGTCCGAAGTCTGCGCCACGTGCGGAGTCACTCCCAGCTGGCGGCATTCCTGGATGAAGCCCCTGGTGTCGTAGCCCTTGTCGGCGCCGACAGTGGCTCGCACCTTCTTCCCGAGCGCCTTCAGCATCGAAATGGCTCCTCGGCGCTCGCCGTACCCGTCCGCGGGCTCTACACAGACGTCCACGAGCAGCCCGTTCCTGTTCTCCATCAGCGCATTCGCCGTGTAGGCCAGCCTGGCTTCCTTCCCGTCCCCTTTCCTCGCCAGCCGTGAGTCTGGGTCCGTCTTCGACTCGTGCGTCTCGTTGCTGCGCTTCTCTCCGCGGAAATTCACCGAGGGATTGCCCGGGTCATCTGGGGGCTTCCGCTTGTCCTTGCCCTCGCCCTTGAGCCGAAAGCTCTTCAGTGACGCCCAGGCCTCGATGAGAGAGCCGTCCACGCTGAAGTGGTCGTCGCTCATCAACTTCCCCTTGCGGGCTTGCTCCACCACAGCGGCGAAGAAACGCTTGGCGACCTCGTGCTCGAGCAGCCGCTGCCGGTTGGCTGAGAAGGTGCTGTGGTCGAAGCTCGCATCCTCCATCCCCATGTCCAGGAACCAGCGGAAGAGCAGGTTGTAGTCGAGCTGCTCGCAGAACAGCCGCTCGCTCCGGACGGAGTAGAGGGCCATCAGCAGCGACGCCTTCAGCAGCTGCTCAGGCGGGATGGAGGGCCGTCCCTGGTGGCTGTACATTGCGTCGAACGTCTCCGACAGCATGCCCAACGCCCCGTCCGCCAAGTCCTTCACCCGCCGCAGCGGGTGGTCTGAAGGACCTGGCCCGCTCTCGCGACCAAGGCAGGACTTCTGTCACCCCTCCGACGAGTTAAGTAGCTCTTGCGACGGAGCTTTGTCGAGCCCGAGGGTGACAGGTCTCCTGCCTCGGTCTTTGCGGAGGCACCCGGGGAGAGTGCTCGCAACACCATCACCCTGGCGATTGGCGGGCCTGCCGACGCCGGATTCCGAGACTGCAGCCGGTCGGACGCCTCAAGGAGGACGGTCCGACAGCTCACCAATCCATTGCCCGCGAGGTCGGGTCGCTAGGGGGTCCTCGGGGTGGCCATCACCCGGCAGGCGGCGTGGCCGAGGACGACCTCCCCGTCGACGGTGCTGGTCGGCGTGGGCTTCCACCCGCGCGCCAGCCGGGCATCCAGCAGCTCATCCGCCGTCGGCCGTGAGTCCCACACGGAGACCCCGTTCACTCCGCCGAGTCAGGTGGTGTCGAACACGAGGTGGAGACCCTCGCGCCACGGAACCACCACGTCGTGGGTGAACTCGTCCTGAACGACGACGTCGGCGACGTCGCTGGGAGGCGTCTGCGAGAAGGCCCAGCGCACCACGTCCTGAAGCGTGCGCAAGGGAAGCACCTCACGCTCCAAGATTCGAGCGTGGTCGGCCGGGAGCAAGGCGGCGTCGATCTGCATCACCGGCGAGCGTAATCCAGCCGGGGCATGCCCGCAGCGCGGGAAGAGCCACTAGGTGCTCGGCGCCCCGCGCGCCCCGGTGGCCTCCCAGACCAGCCGCTTGAGCTCCAGGAACCTTGCCGAGAACCGCGTCTCGAACGAGCGCGGCCGGGGGATGTCCACCGCGAACTCGTCCCGGACGCGCCCCGGACGCTCGGAGAGCACGACGATCCGGTCGGCCAGATAGAGCGCCTCCTCCGCGTCGTGGGTCACGAAGAGGACCGTCTTGCGGCGGTGCTCCCACAGCCGGGCCAGCGCATCCTGCATCCGCGCCCGGGTCTGGGCGTCGAGCGCGCCGAAGGGCTCGTCGAGCAGGAGAAGGGAGGGATCGGTGGCCAACACCCGCGACACCTCCACCATCTTCGACATTCCCGCGGACAGCTCCTTGGGGTAGGCCGCCTCGAAAGCCGAGAGCCCGATCAGACCGAGCAGCTCGTCGCTCACCGCCCGCCGCTCCGAAGGCGCCAGGCCCTTGGCCAGGAGGCCGAACTCGAGATTCTCGCGCACCGTCATCCAGGGAAAGATGGCCACCTCCTGGAGGACGTAGCCGCGTTGCCAGCCCGGACCGTCGATGTCCGAGCCGGCGCAGCGCACCGTCCCCGTCGCCGGGCGAAGGAAGCCGGCGAAGATTCGCAACAGGGTGGTCTTTCCGCACCCCACCGGACCGAGCAGGGCGACGAACTCGTTGTCCCGGACCTCGAGGCCGAGACCCTCCAGGGCCACGGTGGGCGTCCGGCCGGCATAGGTGTAGCCCACGCCCACCGCCTCCAGCACCGGCGCCGCCGCGCTGGCCGTCATGCGACCCGCTCCATCCAGCGCGTGGCCTGGGCGTAGAGCAGCAGCGCCAGGAGGTCGAAGAGCAGCACCAGCGCACCCACCGTGGCGATGCCGATGAGCATGGTCGGGACCCGCGGGTAGGCGCCGGCCAGCGCCAGCAGATAGCCGAGGCTCGGCATGCGGGCGTCGATCAGCTCGGCGACGACGATGGTCACCCAGGCCAGGCCGGCGGCGATGCGCACGCTGGCCAGGATGGTCGGAAACGCCATGGGCAGGACCACCCTCCGGAACCGCAGCCACCGGCTCGCGCCGAGCGAGGCGGCGGCGTCGAGGTAGACCGCGGGCACGCCCCGGACCCCCTGGTGCGCTCCGAGGAGGGTGATCACCGCCACGTTGGTGGCGATGAGCAAGACCTTCGACGTCTCGCCATAGCCGAACCAGACGACGTAGAGCGGCAGGAGCGCCAGCGCAGGGGTGAAGCGAAAGAAGGTCACCCAGGGATCGGCCAGGACCTCCAGGCGAGCCGCCCAGCCGGTGAGAAGCCCGAGCAGGATGCCGGCGGCGGAGCCGAGGAGGAGGCCGAGGAAGACCCTCCGCGTGCTCACCGCGATGCTGTCCAGAAGGATTCGCGACTCGACCAGGAACGTGCCCTCCTCGGCCAGCGAACGAAAGGTGGGAAGGAGCTGCACGTTCTCCACGTAATGAGCCCCGAGCCAGATCCGATCCGGCAAGCGACCGTGGCCGAGCTCGGCGGCGAGCGCGTAGAGGACGGCCAGCGCCGCCAGCGCAACCACGGCCCGCCTCACGCGCGGCGACGTCATCCGCTGACCCAGCGCGTGAGCCGCGCGGTGAGCATCCGCAGCCCAGCGTCCATCGCCCAGCCGGCGGCGGCCAGGGACACGATGCCGACGATGATCACCGCCGGATCGGACCGCGTCTGCAGCCGCGACGACCACATCCCGCCGCCGACGAGGAGGTTCCCCATCCCGTTCTCCGCCATCAGCATCTCCGCCCCCACCGCGGTCATCCAGGCGATGGCCAGCGAGTACCGGAGCCCGCCGAGCACGGCCGGCCCCGCGGCCGGCAGCACCACCCGGGTGAGGAGGAGCCGCCCCCGCGCACCCAGCGAGCGAGCGGCCACCACGTACTTGGCGGCCACGTCGCGAACGCCGTGGTAGGTGGGAATCACCGCGGTGACGGCCACGGCGTAGACGATGGGGATGAGCCGGTGCGCTTCGCTGTGGCCCAGCCAGAGCATGATGTAGGTGATCAGGGCCAGCGGCGGCACCGAGCGGACGAGGATGAACACCGGGTGCAGGTAGTCGTCCGCCCGCCGGCTCCAGCCCATGAGCAGGCCGACGAGGAGCCCCAGGGGCACACCCACCAGCAGGCCGAACAGCACGCGCGCCGTGCTCACCGCCAGCGCCGCCTGGAGCGTGACCCCCTGCATGAGGAGCGTTTCCACCTGGTCACTGGAATGGTGATGGTGCCCCTCCGGGGCGGCGAGCTGGACGCCGCGCCCCACCAGGGTCCGGAACGCGTCGGCGATGTCCCGCGGCTCGGGAACGATATCCGGCCGGGCCACCACCCGGGCGACGAGCGTGTACGCCGCGAGCAGCGCTGCCAGGGAGATGAGCCAGAGCCAGGACCGCCGAGCGATGGGCCACCACCTATCCGCGGATCGTCTCCATGACTTCCTTGTTCTCCGCCACTCGCCGCGGATCGCCATGATAGATGATCTCGCCGCGATCGATGGCGTAGAGCCGGTCCGCCACCCGGGCGGCATTGGCCAGATTCGATTCGGCGATGAGGACGGAGATCTTCATCTCCTTGATCCTCCGCACGGCATCGATGAGCCGGGTCACCACCACCGGGGCCAGTCCCTCGAAGGGCTCGTCGAGGAGAAGGATGGAGGGCGAGAGCATCATCGCCCGGGCGATGGTCACCATCTTCTTCTGGCCGCCGCTCAGGTTGAGACCACGCCGCTCGAGCAGCTCACGGACCTCGGGGAAGACGGCAAACACCCGCTCGTCGGTCTCCGCCGCCTGGGCGGCCCGCCCCGAGGCCTGGGCCAGCCACCGGCAGATCTGGAAGTTCTCCGCCACCGTCAGGTCGGGAAAGAGCCCGCTGTCCTCGGGGGCGTAGCCGATGCCCAGCCGCGCCCGCCGGTGCGGCGGCAGCGAGCCGATCTCCCGGCCCTGGAAGGAGACCCTCCCGGAGCGCAAGGGCAGGAGCCCGATGATGCTGTCGATGGTGGTCGTCTTCCCCGCGCCGTTGCGGCCCACCAGGCAGACCGACTCCCTCTCCCCCACCGAGAGCGACACCTGGCGGAGGATCTGCGCCTGGCCCCGGTAGGTGACGATGGACTCGACCTCAAGCATGGCTGGGCCCGAAGACTGCGTCCTTGACCGTCTCGTTCCGGCGAATCTCCTCCGGGCTGCCGCTGGCCAGGATCACCCCCTGGTGCATGACCACGATGCGGTCCGAGTACTTGAAGATGATGTCCATGTCGTGTTCGATGACCACCGCGGTGATGTTCTGTGACCGCACGATGGAGCTGATCACGTCCATGATCGGCGCCTTCTCCCGGGTGCTCACCCCGCTGGTGGGCTCGTCGAGAAAGAGAAGCCGCGGCTTCAGCGCGTAGGCCACCGCCACGTCGAGCAGCTTCCGCTCGCCCTGCGCGATCCCGCCGGCGAGCATGGAGGCCTTCTGACCGAGCCCGAACTGGCGAAGGATCTCGTGCGCCTCGTCCCAGACGGCCGGGTGCCGGTCGGACAGCGTCCAGAAGTAACGGGTCATCCTCTCGCGGGCGAAGACGGAGAGGGCCACGTTGTCGAGGACGGTCAGCTCGTCGAAGAGGTTGACGATCTGGAAGCTGCGGGCGATGCCGGCCTCGATGCGGCGGTGCACCGCTAGGTAGGTAACGTCGACCCCGCGGAGGAGAATCCGCCCGCTGTCGGGTCGGAGGAAGCCGGATATGAGATTGACCAGGCTGGTCTTCCCCGCGCCGTTGGAGCCGATCAGCGCCAGGACCTCCCCCTCGCCGATGGTGAAGTCGACCCGATCCACGGCGTGGGTGTCGCCGAAGTACTTGGTCAGCTTCTCGGTCTCGAGGAGATTCATCGAGAGAACCGCCTCCCGGCGTATGCCCAGAGAAGCCGGGCGGTGCCCACGATCCCGGTGGGCAACACCATCACCAGCACCACCAGGACGATGCCCAGCAGCGCCTGCCAGTAGACGGTGTAGCCCACGGCATAGGTCTTCAGATAGTTGAAGACCACCGCGCCGACGATCGGCCCGGTGAAGTTGCGGAACCCACCCAGCACGGCCATGAAGACGATCTCGCCGGAGAACGGCCAGTAGAGGATGTCCGGCGTGGTGAGCCCGTTGAGCGGGACCCACAGCGCCCCGGCGATTCCGGTGAAGACTCCGGAGATGAGGAAGGCGACGAAGCGGTAGGCGCGGACCCGGAGGCCCACGAACCGGGCGCGCGTCTCGTTGTCCCGGATGGCCTGCAGCGCCTTCCCGAAGGGCGAGTGGACGACCACCCACATCACCACCACGCAGACGATGAATACCACCAGCACGTAGTAGTAGTAGCCGTGGGTGAGGAAGCGGATCTTGTCCTCACCCTCGCCGGTCGCCACCCCGATCAGCTTCGGAGTGGGGACCCGAAGGCCGTCGGTCCCGCCGGTGACCCAGAAGAACTTGAAGGCCAGGCTCCACAGCACCTGGGACAGCGCCAGGGTGAGGATACTGAAGAAGATGCGCGTGTAGCGTACGCAGACGTACCCGAAGAGCGTGGTCACCAGCACCGACGCGGCGATGGCGCCGACGATGAACAGCTCCATCGACTGGACGTGCAGGTACTTGACCATGAACGCCACCGCGTAGGCGCCGACGCCGAAGTACGCGGAGTGGCCGAAGGAGAGGAGCCCGGTGTAGCCGAGGAGCAGATTGAACCCCAGGACGGCGATGGCCATCACCAGCCCGTAGGCGATGAGGATGCTCTGGTAGGGGTCGATGACCCAGGGCAGCACGGCGAGCACCGCGGCGATGGCCGCCGCCCAAGGAACGATCCGGAGCGGCGAGCGCTTCTCCGAGGCGGGGGGCGCGCTGGTCATGCCGTCCGGCCGAACAGTCCCGCGGGTCTCACGAACAGCACGCCCGCCGCGATGAGGTAGAGCACCGCCAGCTCGATCTCCGGGAAGACGCTGATGCCGATCTCGCGGATGACTCCCACGATGAGCGCTCCCACCAGTGCACCTTCCAAACTCCCCAGCCCCCCGATCACCACCACGATGAAGGAGAGCACCAGGGCGTCCACTCCCATCCCGAGCACCGCCGGCTGGCTGGGGGCGATGATCGCCCCGCCCAGCCCGGCCATGAAGCAGCCGATGGTGAAGGCCTCGACGTAGACCAGGTTGACGTTGACTCCCAGGGCCGACGCTCGGCGCATGTCCTGGGAAGTGGCCCGCAGCACCACCCCGAACTTGGTCCGGTAGATGAAGGCCCAGAGGAAGAGCGCGGCCAGCACGCCGGTGGCGATGACCAGGAGGTTGTACCGCGGGTAGATGTAGTCACCCACGTGCAGGCTGCCCATCTTCTCGAAGAGCACGCTGGCCGAGATCGGATAGGGACCCCAGAGGAAGCGCATCACGTCCTCGAGGATCATCAACAGGCCGAAGGTGACCAGGAGCTGGTACTCCTCCGGCCGCCGGTAGAAGCGCCGGAGCAGCGTCGGCTCGACCACCGCCCCGATGGCCGCCGCCGCCACCGCACCGATGGGCACGAGCAGGAAGAGCAGCGCCGAGGTGGAGCCGGCGAACCACACTCCCACCGCGGAGGCGGTGGTGAACGCGCCGACGGCAAAGAGGTTGCCGTGGGCGAGGTTGACGATCCTCATCACGCCGTAGATGAGGCTCAGGCCTCCGGCGATCAGAAACAGGACCGACGCGTAGAGGAGGGCGTTGAAGAGGTGGACGACGAGGATGTCCACCGGGGCGGGCTAGGCCTTCATCTGCGGCCAGGTCTGCTCGATCCAGGTGTAGGTCGACGTTGGCTCACCCTTCGGCCAGCCGGGGGGGGCGGTGATGTTCCGGATGGGGATGGTGATGATCCGGCTCGGATCGAGGATGGGGAACGGGTACTCGGGGACGTTCTTGCTGAACCCGGTGATGGCGTCCTTGTAGCCCTGGTGGTTGTCGGGGCGGATGGACACGTAGCCGCCCGGCCCGGCGATCATCATCCCCTCCAGCTGGCCGATGACCGCGTCGTCGTCCGGCCAGCCTCCGATCAGCTTGTTGGCCTTCTCGAGGGCCGTCTTGAGCGCATAGGTCGCCGTGTAGGCGCCCTCGGCCTGGAAGTTCGGGTACTCGTTCCACCTGGCCTTGTACTTCTCGACGAAGGTCTTGTTCAGCGGCCAGCGGTTTCCGGCCGGATAGGTGAAGTGGTAGTTGGCGTGGACCCCGGTGAGCACTCCCTCCGGATGGTCCTTGCCGATGGACTGCGGCGCCGAGCCGAGGGCGAGCGTGGTGGCGACCTTCATCTTGTCGAACAGCCCGTACTGGAGCGCTTGCTTGTAGAAGGCGACGTAGTCGCCGCCCCACAGCGAGGTCACCAGCAGATCCGGCTTGGCCGCCAGCGTCTTGGTGATGTGCGGTGTGAAGTCGGTGGAGAACAGCTTGGGCCAGGCCTCGGAGACGCTCTTGGCGTTGGGGAGGAGCTTCTTGGTGACGATTCCGAAGTGGTCGAAGCAGTTCCGGCCGTAGGCGTAGTCGGGATGGATGTTGGCGTAGGTCTTGATGTTCGGCCAGGTCTGGGCGACGCCCACCGCGCAGGTCGAGCCGTCGGCCGACTGAATGTTGGTGATGCGGAAGATGTAGCGCGGGTTGGGGACCGCCTTGTCGAAGAGGAAGTCCGTGCAGCCGTCGATGAAGATGGTGAGGAGCTTGAGCTCCTCGGCCACGGGACCCAGCGCGGGGGTGTTGCCGCTGGAGGTGATCCCCATGAACATGTCGATGTGCTCGGACAGCTTGAGGCGCCGCATCTCCTTGGTGTTGGCGTCGGTGCCGGCTGCCTCGTCGGCCTTGAGGATCTCGATCTTCCGCTTCCCGAGCAGCCCCCCCTGGGCGTTGATCTCCTCGGCGGCGAGGACGTTGCCCTTGTACATCGGCTCGCCGAGGACCGCGCCGGCCCCGGTGAAGAAGGTCATGTGGCCGATCTTGAAGGGGGTGGCCGGGATGGTGCCCTTCGGTTTCTCCTGGGCGTGGGCGATCCCGGCCACGCCCGCTCCGGCGACCGAGCCCACGGCCATGGCCGCGGTGGTGACGCCAAGCTGAGAGAGAAAATCCCGACGCGTCGGTCGATTGGACATGGTGTTCCTCCTCGTCCGCTGGCGCAGGGTCTCTCGCGCGGGTATTGAAAGTCAACGCGGCCCGTTGTTCGCCCGGGGCAGGGTCACGTATGTTGACACCCCCCAACGCGGACGGTGCGGAATGGTTCAGCGGGCCCTGACCGGGATCGCCCAGACGCTCCGCGGCATCGGCGCCGCCCTGCGCTCCCAGAGGAAGGTCCTCTGGGGGGTGGTGGCCGCGGTTTCCCTGTTCAATCTGGCCGCCCCCGTCCTCATCCTCTCCGTGGCCCGCCGGCCTCCGGATTTCATCACCTTCAATCCCTGGCTCCGGCGATTGCCCGAGTACCTCGTCTCGGACGAGCCCCTGGGGAAGAAGCTGTCCTTCCTCTCCAACATGGCCATCGGCTGGGTCAGCGCGGACAACGGGGGCGAGGGGATCGAGTGGGGGTTCATCGTCGACACGCCGACGCTGGTTCGCATCCTCCTCACCTCGCTGGTGTTCGGCAGCTTCTTCGCCCTGTGGTTTTACCGGCGCCAGCAGGGCGCGGCCTGCGGCGTGGCCTTCAAGGCGGCGCGTCCGGCCGGGGTGGCCGGCGCGGTGACCAGCGTGCTCGGGCTCACCACCGGGCCCTGCACTCTGGCCGGCTGCGGCGTCCCGGTCCTTCCCGTCCTCGGGCTGGCCTTCACCGGCCTGTCCAGCGGGACGCTCACCCTCTTTTCCGAGGCGTCGCGGATCAGCATCCTCGTCGTCCTCTGTCTGATGAGCATCGCGGTCCTGTGGCTGGGCTGGCGCGCCGGGTCGACGACCCCGGGCGGCGCGCCGAGCCCCGCCTAGAGGAGGTTTCCCGTGGCCCTCGAGTACGCGTTCGAGCTGGCGTCCTCCAGCATTCGCTGCGGCCGGGGCGTCACCCGGGAGGTGGGGACGGACCTCGCCGAGATGAAGGCCCAGCGGGTGATGGTGCTCAGCGACCCGCTGGTGGCCAGGCTCCGCCCGGTGGCCACGGTCGTGGAAAGCCTGCGTGACAACGGCATCGTCTTCGAGCTCTTCGACCGCGTCCGGGTCGAGCCGACCGACATCTCCTTCCGCGAGGCGATCGACTTCGCCGTCCAGGGCGGCTTCGACGCCTTCCTGGCCGTCGGCGGCGGGTCGACCATGGACACGGCCAAGGCGGCGAACCTCTATTCCACCTATCCGGCCGACTTCCTCGACTACGTCAACGCGCCGATCGGCAAGGGGAAGCCGGTCCCCGGGCCGCTCAAGCCGCTCATCGCCGTTCCGACCACCGCCGGAACGGGGAGCGAGACCACCGGCGTGGCCATCTTCGACCACACCCCGCTCCACGCCAAGACCGGCATCGCCCACCGGCGGCTCAAGCCGCTCCTCGGGATCCTCGACCCGGAGAACACCCGCTCCATGCCGCCCCAGGTGGCGGCCACGAGCGGGTTCGACGTCCTCAGCCACGCCATCGAGTCCTTCACCGCCCTGCCCTTCCATCGCCGGCCGCGCCCCGAGCGCCCCGTGCTCCGCCCGGCCTACCAGGGCTCGAACCCGATCAGCGACGTCTGGTCGCTGGAGGCGCTGCGCTGGGTCTCCAAGTACTTCGTCCGCGCCGTCGAGGATCCGGACGACGACGAGGCGCGCGAGAAGATGCAGCTGGCCGCCAGCTACGCCGGGGTGGGGTTCGGCAACGCCGGCGTGCACCTCCCTCACGGGATGTCCTATCCGGTCTCCGGAATGGTGCGGGACTTCCGGCCGGAGGGCTTTCCCGGCGACCACCCCATCGTCCCGCACGGGATGTCGGTCATCCTCAATGCCCCGGCGGTGTTTCGCTTCACCGCCGAGGCGTGTCCCGACCGGCACCTCATCGCCGCGGAGATCCTCGGAGCCGACGTGTCGCGGGCCAGGCCGGAGGACGCGGGCAAGATCCTCTCCGACCGGCTGGTGGCGATCATGCAGCGGCTCAAGATGCCCAACGGCCTGCGGGCGGTGGGCTACGACCGGTCCGACATCCCGGCCCTGGTCGAGGGGACGCTGCCGCAGGCCCGGGTGACCAAGCTGTCACCACGGCCGGTGGATGCGTCGGACCTCGCCCACCTCTTCGAGGACGCCCTCCACGGCTGGTGAGCGGACGGGGCGGCTCCCGGTCGTGAAGCGCGCTCTGTCCGTGGTGCTGACGCTGGTCTCTCTTCTGCTGCTCGCCGCCGTGGCGGCGACGGCCTTCTACATGCTCGTGCCCATCG
>Ga0335085_10013565_pt1 | contig 11938 bp, 11 predicted proteins | sample Lox_Sample_45_FD_206712 | JGI IMG/M metagenome (GOLD analysis project Ga0335085, IMG submission 206712) | Soil microbial communities from Loxahatchee National Wildlife Refuge, Florida, United States - Lox_Sample_4.5 | ecosystem: Environmental > Terrestrial > Soil > Wetlands | place: USA...
ACCCGGGGGCCTGGTCCCGGCGGGCCTGGGCGGCACCGCGGTTCTGGAGCCGGGCCTGGGGGCGGTCCCCGGTCTGGGTTCCGGCCGGGTGTGACGGGGGGCGGTGACCTTGCCGGGCCGGGCGGTCTTCGGGTCGGCGCCCCGGCCGGGGACGGTCCTGGGGGTTCGCGGCATCGTGTCAGTGGCCATGTTCAGTGCCCCCTTTGGTCATGCTGCTTCTTGCCTGACGCGCTCCGCGGCCCGGAGCCGGGCCGGGTTGGCGCGCGGGTTGCTGGCGATCTCGTCGCTCCCGGGACGTTCGGCGCCCCGGGTGAGCAGGCGGAACCGCGGTGCGGCCGCATCAGCCGTGACGGGCAGGCCGGGCGGCGTCTGGTCGGCGGCCCGCCGCACGAGCTCCTGCTTGACGATGCGGTCCTCGAGTGAGTGGTAGGCGAGCACTACGACGCGGCCGCCGACGGCGAGCGCGTCCAGTGCCGCGGGCAGCGCCCGCCTCAGCGTGCCGAGCTCGTCGTTGACCTCGATCCGCAGAGCCTGGAAGGTGCGCTTGGCCGGGTTGCCACCGGTGCGCCTGGTGGCCGCGGGGATCGCCTCCTTGACGATCGCGCTCAGCCGCTGGGTCGAGGTGATCGGGGCGCGGGCCCGCTCCCTGGCCACCGCGTCGGCGATCCGCCGGGCGAACCGCTCTTCTCCGTAGTCGCGCAGGATGCGGGCCAGCTCGGCGGCCGGGTAGCCGTTGACGATGTCGGCGGCGGTCCGGCCCGCGGTCTGGTCCATCCGCATGTCCAGCGGCGCGTCCTGGGCATAGGCGAAACCGCGGCCGGGGTCGTCCAGCTGCGGCGAGGACACGCCCAGGTCGAAGAGCAGGCCCATCACCCGGTCCGGCTCGATCGTGCCGTCCTCGGCCGCGGCGGCCAGGACGGCCGGGATCTCGTCGTACCGGGCGTGCGCCAGCGTGACCCGGGCGGCGTAGGGCGCGAGCCGCTCACGGGCCGCCTCGATCGCGGCCACGTCGGCGTCGACGCCGACCAGGAGCAGGCCGGGACAGGCCTCGAGCAGCGCGCGGGCGTGGCCGGCCCGGCCCAGCGTGGCGTCGACGACCACGGCCCCCTCGCCGGCCAGGGCGGGCGCGAGCAGGGCGGTGACGCGATCAGCCAGCACTGGCACGTGCCTGTCGCTGTCCACGCGTTCCCTCCCTGCTGGTCTTGCGGTTGCTGGCCTCGGGTTGGGTGGCCCCGGCCGGCCCCATCCGCTTGCGCTGCCGGCTGGCACCGGGGAAGTGATGCCAGCAGGAAGCGGCGGATGGGGGCCGGCGTGCGGGACTACAGGATTCCCGGGAGCACCTCCTCGGCGGCTTCGGCGAACGAGTCCTCTTGAGCGGCGAGGTAGGTCTCCCAGGCTTGCGCGTCCCAGATCTCGAGCCGGGTGTTCGCGCCGATCACCACGCAGTCCCGCTCGAGCCCGGCGTAGCTGCGCAGGGCGGCGGGGACAGTGATCCGGCCCTGTTTGTCCGGTAGCTCGTCGGACGCGCTGGCGAAGAAGACGCGGCTGTAGTCGCGGACCGACTTGGCCGTCACCGGCGCGGTGCGCAGGGCCTCGGTGATGCGGGCGAACTCCTCCTGCGGGAAGACGTAGAGGCAGCGCTCCTGCCCTTTGGTGATCACTACGCCCCCAGCGAGCTCTTCCCGGTACTTCGCGGGGAGGATGAGCCGGCCTTTTTCGTCCAGCCGAGGAGCGTGAGTCCCGAGAAACATGGGCGCTCACCTCCAGCGCTATCCCTCCACCGCGCTCCACTGTACCCCACATTTCCCCACCGTCAACGCTCCAAACGTCGTTATCGGCTCCCCTTCCCCACCGAAACCCCAGGTAGGCGCGGTGGGGCGGAGTGGGGGTAGGCGAGGGGAAGGTGGGGGGGAGATTGGAGCCCGGGAGGGCGGAGGCGGAGAAGATTCGCCCACGTCGCGCGTTTGGCGAAGAAGGACGTACTGTTAGCGATACAGCAGTCAGGCGGGGACGCTCAGGGGCCCGGGGCACCCGGCCGGCTTGGTGGTGCGCGCCAGCGCCTTCGAGGAGGCCACGTGGTACTGGACACCGGACGGCAAACGGGCAGCCCGATCGATGATCTAGTCCCGGCGGCCCGCCGGATCGGGAAGGCGATCGAGTCCGTCATCGAGGGCAAGCGGGACGCCATCCAGCTCACCCTGGCCGTGCTGCTCGCCGAGGGGCACCTGCTCATCGAGGACGTGCCCGGCGTCGGCAAGACGATGCTGGCCAAGGCCCTGGCCCGGGCGATCGACGGCAGCGTGCGGCGGGTCCAGTTCACCCCCGACCTGCTGCCCAGCGACATCACCGGCGTGAGCGCCTACAACCGGGCCCGGGACGAGTTCGAGTTCAAGCCGGGTCCCGTGTTCGCCAACATCGTGCTCGGCGACGAGATCAACCGGGCCTCGCCCAAGACCCAGTCGGCGCTGCTCGAGTCCATGGAGGAGCGCCAGGTGACGGTGGACGGCACCACCTACGCGCTCCAGGAGCCGTTCATGGTCATCGCCACCCAGAACCCGGTGGAGATGGAAGGCACGTACCCGCTGCCGGAGGCGCAACGGGACCGGTTCACCGCGCGCCTCTCCCTCGGCTACCCGCCGCCCGCCGCCGAGCGGGACATGCTCGACAGCCACGGCTCCAGCTCGCCGCTGGACCAGCTCACGCCGGTCGCGCGCGCCAGCGACGTGCAGGAACTCGTGCTCGCGGTCCGCCGGGTACACGTGTCCGACCAGGTCAAGGACTACATCATCAGCCTCGCCAACGCGACGAGGACGTCGCCCGAGCTGCGGCTGGGCGCGTCCCCGCGGGCTACCTTGCACCTGCTCCGTGCCAGCCGCGCCTGGGCCGCGCTCGACGGGCGGGACTACGTGATCCCCGACGACGTGCAGCGGCTGGCGCGGCCGGTGCTCGCGCACCGGCTGCTGCCCACGGCCGAGGCCATCGTGGAACGGCACCAGCCGGAACAGGTAGTGGACCGGATCGTCGCGCAGTTGCCCCTTCCCCGGCGGTGATCAGGTAGGAGGAGGGTCATGCGAGGGCTGTTCAGCTCGCTGACCACGCGGGGCCGGTCGTTCATGGCCGCCGGAGGCGCGGCCATGGTCTGCGGGCTGGCCATACCGGAGCCGGACCTGGTCCGCGTCGGCGCCCTGCTGGTCATCCTGCCCGCCGTGTCGGCACTGACCGCCCGCCGGTCCCGGTACCGGCTGTCCTGCGCCCGCCGTCTTGATCCGCCGCGGATCCCGGCCGGGCAGCCCGCCATGGTGACCGCGCGAGTGGAGAACGTCTCGCGGCTGCGCACCGGCGTGCTGCTGGCCGAGGACGTCACCCCGTACACGCTGGGCAGCAGGCCGCGGTTCGTGCTCGACGAGATCGAGCCGGGCGGCTACCGGGAGCTCAGCTACCAGATCCGCTCGGACAGCCGGGGCAAGTTCACCATCGGCCCGCTCCGGGTCCGGGTCGCCGACGCGTTCGGCCTGGTGGAGATCAGCCGGTCGTTCAGCACCAGCAGCACGCTGGTGGTCACGCCCAGGATCTTCCCGCTGCCGCGGGTCACCGCGCAGAGCAGCTGGCTCGGCGAGGGCGACGGCGGCATGCGGACGATCTCGGCCGTCGGCGAGGACGACGCGGCGCCGCGGCAGTACCAGGACGGGGACAGCCTGCACCGGGTGCACTGGCGGTCGACGGCCAGGTACGGCGAGCTGATGGTGCGCCGCGAGGAACACCAGTGGCGCAACAGCGCGTCGGTGTTCCTGGACACCAGGCGCACGGCCCACACGGGCGGCGGCCCCGCCTCGACCTTCGAGTTCGCGGTCAGCGCGGCCGCCTCGATCGGCGCGCACCTGTCCGGCGAAGGGTTCCGGGCCAGGCTCATCACCGAGGCGGGCGAGATCGCCCCGCGCGGCACCTTCCAGGACACCTTGCTCGACATGCTCGCGGTCATCACCCCGTCGCACGCCGCGGGCCTGCGCTCGGGCACGTCGGCGCTGGCTAACGCGGGCGGCCAGCTGATCGCGGTGGTCGGCCGGCTGACCACGGATGACGCCCGCCAGCTGGCGGCGAGCAGGCGCGGGAACGCACCCGCGATGGCGCTGGTGCTCGCCGTCTCCGGCTGGGCCGCGGGTCCTGGGGTCCGGGCCGGCGACGACACCGCGCAGACGGCGGAGATCCTGTCGGCGGCGGGCTGGCGGGTCGCGGTGGCCACCTCGGGCACGCCGCTCGCGACCGCCTGGCAGCAGCTGCACCGTCCCGTGGAAACCCTGACGCCCTATGGGGGTGACCAGCCGTGACCGTGAACGTCCGGATGACCGTGGTGACGGGGGTGGCCTGCCTGCTGGCCGCGATCGACCTGCTGCCGCTGTTCGACGACACCCTGTGGTTCTTGATCGCGATCGGGGCGGTGATCGTGGTCGGGGCGACCGGGACGCTGACCCGGCTGCGCCCGCTCCCCTCCGAGGCCTGCCTGGCGGCCGGGATCGTGGCCCTGCTGCTGTACCTGAACCTGATCTTCGAGGTCAGGCACTCGTGGGCGCTGGTGATCCCCACGCCGGGCTCCGTCAGCCGGCTCTGGGACCTGATCGGCACCGGGATACACGACGCGAACCGGTATGCCCCGCCGGCGCCGCACCGGCCCGGCCTGCTGCTGCTGGCCGCGGGCGGGGTGGGCCTCACCGCGGTGTTCGCCGACTGGATCGCGGTCCGGCTGCGATCCGCCGCACTGGCCGGCCTGTGCCTGCTCGTCCTGTTCACCGTGCCGGTCATGATGAACGCGCCGCACGACCAGCTCACCACGGGCCTCGGCTTCTGCCTGGGCTGCGCGGGCTACCTGGCCATGCTCAGCGCGGACGGGCGGGAACGGATCCGGGTCTGGGGGAAGCTGATCTCACTATGGCGCCCGGCCCCCCGCTACGGGGGCTTCCCGCGGTCCCTGGGCGACGACGGGAGCGGATCCGGCGAGGCCGGGTTCGACGAGCCCGGATCCCTCGGGGGGCGCCGGGAAGGCGGGCGCGGGATCGGACTCCCCGGCCCCGACACCCGGGCGCTGGCCGCGGCTGGCCGCCGGGTCGGCCTCGCCTCGATCGTGCTGGCCCTTGCCGTCCCGCTGATCGTGCCCGGCCTGCACCCGAGCAAGCTGTTCTCCTCGGGTCCCGGCATCGGCGGCCGCGGGGACGGCAGCGGGGGTGCCGCGCTGGGGCTGCCGAGCGCCCTGTCCCAGGCCGTCAGCCAGATCCACGAGAACCACCCGCGCACGATCTTCACCTACCGGACCAACGCCACCGCGTCCCAGCAGGCCAGCGACGCGGAGTACTTCAGGCAGTACGTGTTCGACTCCCTGGTCAACGGCGGCTGGCAGGTCGACGACTACACGGCCCACGCGGTGCCGCTCACGCTTAACTCGCTCACGTCACCCCAGGGACTGACCGACACCACGTCGGTCCAGACGGTGACCACGACGGTGATCCCCGGCCAGGATTTCCCGGCGCCCGGTCCGCAGCCGGTGTTCCTGCCGCTGCCCTACCCGGCCATCCAGGTCGACGTGAGCGGGAAGTGGAAGTCCGATCCCGACCTCATGGTGTATTCCAGCGAACCTGTCGCGGGGCGGTCCTACTCGGTGGTCAGCGCCCGGGTGGCCCCGACCAGGGCCCAGCTGGCCGCGGTGCCGCAGGTGGCGAGGATACCGGCCCTGGCCCCGGAGCTGCAGCTGCCCTCGTCGTACCGGACGACGGCACTGAAGAAGCTGGCAGAGACCCAGGTGGCGGGCCAGACCACCGAGTTCGGCAAGGTGAACGCGCTGGCCGCCTGGCTGTCCGGGCCGCAGTTCATCTACAGCCTGGACGCGCGGAACATCACCAGCGCGGCTGGCCTGGTCAGCTTCCTGACCAAGGTCAAGAGCGGCTTCTGCGTGCAGTACGCGTACGCGATGACCGTGCTGACCCGCCTGCTCGGCATCCCGGCCAGGTTCGTGGTCGGCTATACCGGCGGCACCCGCCTGGCCGATGGCAGTTACCAGGTGCGGAACATCGACGCGCACGCGTGGACCGAGGTGTACTTCCCGACCCTGGGCTGGGTCCGGTTCGAGCCGACCCCGTCCGGGCAGGGCACCGCGAACGCCCCCAGCTACATGACCAGCGGGACGGGACAGGGCCAGCTCGGCGGGTCCAACCCGATCATCTCGCAGACCCAGCCGCGCGGCGCCAAGCCCCCGCCGTCGACGCCATCCGGCCGGATCACCCGGCCGGATGGCGCGGGCGGGACGGGGGCGGGCGCGCACGGGCCGTCCGACACCCCGTGGGCCGCGATCGCGCTGGCCGTGATCGCGGCGCTGGTGCTGGCCTTCGCCCTGGTCGCGATCGTGGCGCCGCCGATCCAGCGGGTGGCCGGCCAGCCGGACGTCATCCGCCGGCACAGCCCCCACGCGGCGACCGCGGTCGCGGGGATCGTCGCCGCGGCGGCGCTGGTCGCCCTGGCCCTGTACCGGCTGATGGCCAGGACCTCGGGCCTGAACCTCGGCGTCGGCTGGGCCACCGTCGGCATCGCGTTCGGCGCCACCGCGGCCGTCGCGCTGATCGTCCCCGCCGTGTTCCGCCTGGTCCTGCGCCGCTGGCGGTGGATGCGAGCCGCCGACGACATCGGCCGCGCGCACGCCGCGTGGCGCGAGTTCCACGACGACCTGGCGGACTTCGGCGTCAGCAGCCGCCCGAGCGAGCCGCCCCGCAGCCTCGCCGCCCGGGTCACCGCGACGCTGCCGGCCCCGGCCGCCGAGGCGGTCGGCCGCCTGGCGATGGCGGAAGAACGCGCCAGCTACGCGCCGCACCCCGCCGAGTCAGAGCAGCTGCGCCGGGACGGGACCGCCGCGCGCCGGGGGCTGTCCGCGACGGCCAGGCGCTCGACCCGCTGGCGCGCCGCCTTCTTCCCCGCCTCGATGATGACCGCCGTCGCCGAGGCGGCCGCGCGCATGCCGGATCGCGGGGTGCTCAGGTTCTGGCGGCGCCGAAGGTAACGGATAGGCGCCTGGCCGGGAGGGCGGGCCGCTACATCCGGCGGTCGTTCTCCTGCCGGCGGCGCCACCGCTCTTCCATCCGTTCCATCATCCGGGCCCGCCTGGTCTGCCGCGGCCGCCCGGAGCCTGCCCGGGTCGCTGGGCTCCCCTGCCCCTGGACCGCCTTGAGCCGCGCGGGCCGGACCCTGGCCACATGCCGCCGCCAGCTGACCACCGCCCAGACCAGGGACAGCACCGCAAGCGCCGCGCCAGCGGCCTCGAGGTACACACGGTGGGTTACCACTCCGGCCGCGAGCAGTCCAGCGCCGGCGACGACGCCGACGAGTCCCTGTGCCAGCTTGCGCTTATAGTGCACGCGCGGGTCACTTGAGCGCACGAGACGCCCGAACTTCGGGTCCTCCCTGTAGAGCGCTTGCTCGATCTGTTCCAGCTGGCGCTGCTCGTGTTCAGAGAGCGGCACGACGCCTCCCATAAAAACCTTGCGCCCGGCACGTGTGCGGTGGTCTTCACCTCACATACCCGGTTCAATTTCCAGAATACGAGCGTTGACACGCCGCTGGGTAGGGTGGACCCTGTAGCAGGTCAGAAACCACCCTCAGCTGGGCGGTCCGGGTCCTCTACCAGGGCCGCCGGCCGCACCGCGCTGGCCCCGAACCGGTTCGTGATCTTGTCCATCGCCCGCTCCGCCTCGCGCCAGCCGACGGGGCGGTCATCGAACGTCAGCTGGGCGTTCGCCCCCGACGCCGGGACCAGCCCGGATACCCGGACACCCACCAGGCGGAGCGCCGCACCACGGTCGAGACCGGCCGACTGGTACAGGGCACAGGCTGTGGCGTAAATCTCATGGGCTACGTCGGTCGGGTACGCGAGCGTCCGCGAGCGTGTCAGCGTCTTGAAGCTGGCCAGCCGCAGCTTGACCGATATCGTGCGGGCCGCGTAGCCGCTCGCGCGCAGGCTGTGCGCGGTCCGCCCGGACAGCTTGAGCAGCTCCCGCCTGATCCGCTCGGGGTCGTCGATGTCGGTGGCGAAGGTTTCCTCGGCGCCGATGCTCTTCTCCGCGGTATGCGGGGTCACCCGGCGCTCGTCCCGGCCGCTGGCCAGCGCGGCCAGGTGCGAGCCGTGGGCGACGCCGAGCTCGTTCTGGAGCGTGGCCAGCGGGGTGTGCGCGATGTCCGCCACCGTGCGCAGGCCCAGCCGGGCCAGCGCCTCCCCGGTCCGCTCCCCCACCCCCCACAGCGCCGAGACGGGCAGGGCGTGCAGGAAGCGGAGCACGTCCGCGCGCGGCACCACGAGCAGCCCGTCCGGCTTGCAGCCCGCGGACGCGATCTTGGCCACGAACTTGGTCGGCGCGACCCCGACCGAACACGTGATGCCCTGCTGGGCGGCGACCTCAGCCCGGATGTGCCTGGCGATGGCGGCGGGCGGCCCGAGGCGCCTGAGCGCGCCCGACACGTCGAGGAAGGCCTCGTCGAGGGCGAGCGGCTCGACCTCGGGCGTGACCGTACCGAAGATCGCCATGACCTCCTTGGACACGGCGGCGTACAGCCGGTGCTGGGGCGGGACGAATATCGCCCGCGGGCACAGCCGCGCTGCCCGGCCGACCGGCATCGCCGACCGGACCCCGAACGCCCGGGCCTGGTAGGTAGCCGAGAGCACCACGCCGCGGCCGCTGGTCCCGCCCACGATGACCGGCAGGCCCGCGAGCTCCGGGCGTTCCCTGACCGCCACGCTCGCGTAGAACGCGTCCATGTCCACGTGCAGGATGTGGCAGCCGGTGTCGTCCGGATCCGGGCGGCCCAGTTCCTGCATAACACTGCTTTCATGGCGGTGTCTTTCATGGCGGTGTCTTTCACGGCGGTGTCTTTCACGGCGGCGTCAGCGGTGACCGAGCAGGTGCAGCTGCGCGGCGATGTCCCGCAGCGGCGGGGCGGCCGCCGCGGCCGCCTCGAGGGCGCGCAGCGCCTCGGTCCCGCCGGGGTCCGCGTCGAGCAGGGCGCCGGGCACCAGGCCGCTGAAGATGCGCAGCCCGTGCGACTCCCCCGGGCGCAGCCCGGCCGCCTCGATCAGCGCGGTCAGCTCGGGCAGGGTGAACCGCCGCGGCGGTCCTGCGCCGGCACCCGCCGCCCCCGCCCGCTCCGCCGCCTTCGCCGCCTCGCCTCCGAGCAGCTGGCGCGCCTCGGTGAACCGCCCGGCCAGGGCCCGGTGCAGCACCGCGGCCACGGTGTTCGCCGCCAGCACGCTCACCGTGGCGGCCGGCCGGAGCACCGCGGCGATCGCGGTCATCGCGTCGGCCGGCGAGTCCACGTACTCGAGCACGTTGTGGCAGATGACGAGGTCCGCGGATTTCGGGCCGACCACGCTGTCCAGGCTGGCCGCCTCGCCCTGGACGGCGGTCAGCCTGGCGCCCGCCTCGGCGGCCCGCCGCTGCGCGGCCGCGAGCGCGTCCGGGCTCGGGTCGATCACGGTGACGTTGTGCCCGAGGGCGGCAAACGGCACCGCGAGCCCGCCGGTCCCCCCGCCCACGTCGACGATGTCCAGCGCCGCCCGGCCGGCCTCCGCCGCCCGGGCGGAGACGACGTCCCGCAGCACGTCCCAGACCAGCGAGAAGCGGACGCCGTCGCGCCTGAAGTCTGCCGCCACGCGAGCCTCCTTCTTCAGCATCCAATCTAGTGCCGGCCACCGACAGCGGTGCCCGCTACTCCCGGTAACACCGATTACTTTGCGTTTCAGATAGGTGAACTTCGGTGACCGGACCTACGTTATACAGGCCGTGCGGATCTCTCAGATTCTTCTTTGCGCCACCTGCCGGCAATTCCAGCGCGGCTCCAGCCGGCCACCGTATGCTCTTCGCCATGGCTGAGCACCTCGAGCTGCCGCGCCCCTGGCGGCTGATGCTGACAGCAGGCTGGAACCTGGCCGAAAGCCTGGCTCTGCCCGTCGCCGGGTACTACATCGGCGCCCAGCTGGGCGGCAGAGGCGCCGGCATGGTGGCCGCCACCGCCGTGGTGTGGCTGACCGCGCTCGGCCGCAAGATCTTCACCCGCACCGTTCCCGGCCTGCTCACGATCTCGGCCCTGGTGCTCACGCTGCAGACGGCGGTGGTGATCGTCACCGGCAGCATGCTCTTCTTCCTGCTCCAGTTCCCCCTGGCCAACCTGGGCCTGTGCGTCCTGTTCGCGCGGACCGCGCCGACCCGCAAGCCGCTGGTCGCCCAGCTCGCCGCCGAGGTCGTGGCGCTCCGCCAGCCGTCGGCCCACCACCCCGGGCTGCACCGCTTCTTCCAGGGCGCGACCTGGCTGTGGGCGGGCATCTTCTTCGTGACCACGGTGGGCCTGGCCGTGCTGATGTACACCGAGACCGTCAAGGTCTTCCTGCTGCTCACCACCGCCGTCACGATCGGCGGCGTGGTCGCCGGCTCGTTCCTGTCGGCGGTCTGGTTCGTCCGTGTGCTGCGCCGCTCCGGCCTCCGCGTCCGCTTCGCCCAGGCCTGACGCCGCTCAGCGGCCGGGTCAGGTCTGGTCGGGGGCGGACCGAGGCTCGTCGGGAGCGGGCTCAGGTTCGTCGGGGGCGGGCTGACCGGGGACGGGCTGGGGCTGGAGGGAGGGCTTCACCTCAGCGATGCCGGCCAGGAGGCCGTTGACGAAGGCGGGTGAGGCGTCGGTGGACAGGTCACGGGCCAGCAGGACGGCTTCGCTGATGGCCACCCCGTCCGGGACGTCGTCCGCCCACAGGAGCTCGTAGAGGCCGATCCTGAGCACGTTGCGGTCCACGGCGGGCATCCGGTCCAGGGTCCAGCCCTCGGCGAACTCCTCGATCAGCTTGTCGATCCTGACCTTGTGCACCGTGACGCCACGGACCAGGTCCGCGGCGTAGGGGGAGACGGGCGGGCTGCCCTGGGTAATCCGCTCGGCGAGCAGGTCGAGGACGGGCGCGTCGCGCAGTTCGGCCTCGAAGAGGATGTCCAGGGCCCGCTTGCGCGCCTTGCTGCGTGCAGGTGGCACCTTACGCCCGGCCGAGGTACTGGCCGGTCCTGGTGTCGACCTTGACCTTCTCCCCGGTCGAGATGAACAGCGGCACCTGGATGGTGGCGCCGGTCTCGAGGGTGGCCGGCTTGGTGCCGCCGGTGGACCTGTCGCCCTGGACGCCAGGGTCGGTCTGGCTGATGGTGAGCTCGACCGCGGCCGGCAGGTCGACGTACAGCGGGGTGCTGTCGTTGAACGCCACCGTGACGGTCTGCTCCTCGAGCAGGTAGCTGGCCGCGTCACCGACCACGGACGCGGGAACCCGCGGCTGGTCGTAGTCCTGCATGTCCATGAAGACGAAGTCGGCGCCCTCGCGGTACAGGTACTGCATCTCGCGCCGGTCGACATTGGCCACGTCCACCTTGACGCCGGCGTTGAAGGTGCGGTCGACGACCTTGCCCGACATGATGTTCTTCAGCTTGCTGCGCACGAAGGCGCCGCCCTTGCCCGGCTTGACATGCTGGAACTCGACAACGGTCCAGAGCTGGCCGTCGAGGTTCAGCGTCATGCCGTTCTTCAGGTCGTTCGTGGTCGCCACGTTGTATCTCCAAGGTCAGAGAACGAGAAGTTCCCGGGTCGTCGTCGTGAGCAGGCCCGTCCCGCCGGCTCCTACGACCAGGACGTCCTCGATCCGGACACCGCCCCGGCCGGGTAGGTAGACACCAGGCTCGACGGTGACTGGGACCCGGCTGCCGAGTTTACCCGTTCTGCCGTACCCGATCGCCGGCGCCTCGTGGATCTCTAGCCCGACGCCGTGACCGAGGCCGTGCTGGAAATGGTCGCCGTGTCCGGCGTCGCGGATCAGGTCGCGGGCGGCCGCGTCCACATCGGCTACGTCGGCGTCCGGCCTGGCCGCCTCCAGGCCGGACCGCTGCGCGGC
>Ga0335085_10013566_pt1 | contig 11938 bp, 9 predicted proteins | sample Lox_Sample_45_FD_206712 | JGI IMG/M metagenome (GOLD analysis project Ga0335085, IMG submission 206712) | Soil microbial communities from Loxahatchee National Wildlife Refuge, Florida, United States - Lox_Sample_4.5 | ecosystem: Environmental > Terrestrial > Soil > Wetlands | place: USA: Florida...
GAAGAGACGATCCACACGATCGCGCGGGAAGGGAAGCAGATCGCCGCAAAGATCCGCTTTGAGAATTTCCACCGGCTCTTTGTCCGCACGGTTGCTTTTGCCAAGAGGGAGGCCATCCATTTGAAGCGCAAGTTCGATAGCCAACAGCCGAAGTTTTTCCTGCAAGCCGTCAAACCGAACGAGAAAAACAAGAATTCCGTCTCATTTTTCCTCCGAAGCGTGTCTGAGCACAAAAATTCCTTGAAAAAGAGGGATTTGTAATTTCACTTTTTTTCTGTTAAATTGAGCGAAGGAATTTGATTTTAATTCAAATTTTACGCCACCTTAGCTCAGTTGGTAGAGCAATTGTTTTGTAAACAATAGGTCCCCGGTTCAAGCCCGGGAGGTGGCTCCAGAGCAAGGCCGGTAATCGGCTTGCGTCTTCACAGAGCATCATGGACTACAAAAACAGCATCTATTACACGGTCGGCAGGGCAAGCGATCTCTCGGGCAAAGACCGGATCATCTATCGGTCCTTCGAGATGCTTCCGGGCATCCTCGCATGGCTGACCATCGGCGGCATATTTTTCTTTTCGTTCTACAAGCCGTTCTATTGCGCGGTCTTCATCATCCTCTTTGACATCTATTGGATCCTGAAGGTCTTCTATCTTTCCATCTTTCTGCGGCAGAACTGGAAGAAGACGAAGCACAATATGTCGGTCGACTGGAAGGAGAAGCTTGCGAATCTCAAATACGACCGCATGTATCAGATGGTCATTCTGCCGTTTTACAACGAGTCGTACGACATCGTGCAAAAAAGTCTGCAATCGCTGACCAATTGCGAATACGACAAGAAGAAATTCATCATCGTTCTCGCTGGCGAGCAGAAAAACGCGATCCATTGCGGCGAGATGATCGAAAAGGCGAAGAAGGAGTTCGGCGGAACGTTCGGATATTTTTTTGCGACGCTCCATCCGGCGGGGATCCCGGGCGAGATGCCGGGAAAGGGCTCCAACATCGCATATGCCGCAGAAGCCGCCCGCAAGGAAATACTGGACAAGAACCGTATCGCGTATGAGAACGTGCTTGTTTCCGCATTTGATATCGATACGGTGGCATATCCCCAATATTTCGAGTGCCTGACCTGGAACTTCCTGACCTGCGAGGAGCCGTTCAAGTCGTCGTTCCAGCCGGTGCCCTTCTTCAACAACAATATTTGGGAATCGCCGGCGCTCTCTCGCGTCGTGGCTTTCTCGGCGACGTTCTGGCAGATGATCCAGCAGGAGCGCGTGGATCGCCTCGTGACATTTTCTTCGCACTCGCTTTCTTTCAAGACGCTCTACGAGATCGGCTACTGGCAGAAGAACATGGTCTCGGAGGATTCGAGGATCTTTTGGAACGCTCTCGTGGCGAATGACGGCGATTACAAGGTCGTGCCGCTCTGTTTCCCCGTATCAATGGACGCGAACCTCGCGCCGACATTTTGGCAGACGGCGAAAAATGTCTACAAGCAGCAGAGACGATGGGCATACGGCGTCGAGAACGCTGCGTACGTATTCATGGCATTTTTGAAGAACGACAAGATCCCGAAAAGAAAAAAATGGAGATTTTCTTTCATTCTCGTCGACGGTTTCTGGTCCCTCTCCACGAATCCGCTCGTCATCTTTTTCCTCGGCTGGCTGCCGGTCATCCTCGGCGGACGTGAGTTCAACCGGACGGTTTTGGCATACAACTTGCCGGCCATCACGAGGATCCTCATGACCATTTCCATGCTCGGCATATTTCTCTGTGTGACGATCTCGATGAGCTTTCTGCCGAAGGCTCCTCGCGGATCGGGCAAACTGAGCAAGCTTGCCATGGTCGTCCAGTGGATCATGATCCCGGTCACGGTCATACTCTTTGGCGCGATCCCGGCGCTCGAAGCCCAAACGCGTCTCATGCTCGGCAAATACATGGGCTTCTGGGTCACGCCGAAACATCGGAAAAAATAAATCAAAAACATGGTCATCCTCAAAAGAAACCTCAAACTGCTCATATTTTTCCTCATCTTCATTGTCATTGCCCCGATCATCGTGCTCTATGCGAACGGGGATATTTTCAGCGACGGGTGGAATTTGCTTCCGACGGGCGGCATCTATGTCAGCCACGCGCCGGTCGAATCCTCGGTCTTCCTCAACGGCAAGCTCAAAGACACGACGAGCTTCTTTGGCCGCAACGTTCTCATTCGCAATCTTCCGCCGGGCACCTATGAGGTGTCGGTGAAGAAAAACGGATACAGTCCGTGGGATGAAAAAATATCCGTTGCGAACAATCTGGTCGCAAACGCCGATGTGTTCATGGCGCCGACTCAGATCATATTCCGGGCCATCACCCGATACACGCTCGTCCAAAAAAGGACCGCCACTTCCACGGTGAATGACCGCGAAAAGAATCCTGAATATGCCGCTGTTTTGGGGCTGTTTGCGGATGTACCCGCGCCTTCCGCAACCGCCGCATTTGCAAGTTCGACGATCGATTTTTCCGGAAACCTCGGCACCGAGCGCTCGCCGGTCATGCAGGACAGGCTCGGTCTGTGGCAGAAGGACGGCAATATATATGTCGCATGGTTCGGGGACGACGATACGGCGCCGGAATATCTCTGCGACCAGTCGGACTGCGTCAAGCCGCTCATTGCATACCGGATCGGCGCTCCGGCGACGAGGATCGGTTTTTTGCCCGGCTATGCGAACGTCATTCTGATCGCTTCGGGAAATAAAATTTTTGCGGTCCAGGCGGAAAATTATCCGACCAAAACTCCATACATTATTTACCAGGGAAGCCATCCGGATTTCAGGGTAAGCGACGGAAATCTGTACATAAAAGACAACGGCGTTTTGTCGGAAGCAACCTTCTGAAATCTTTTGATTTTTAGGCCATTTTGGCTATAATGGGCGAATGAACAATCCGTCCGAGACACCCATCCACGTGCACCCGATTACCCGGGTGGTGAACGACATCAATAGGATCTTTTTTGACATGGGTTTTACGCTCACCGACGGACCGGAAGTCGAGACTGAATACTATAACTTCGACGCATTGAACGTCCCAAAGGACCATCCGGCGCGCGACATGCAGGATACCTTTTGGCTCAAGGGCGGCAAACACGACGCGGGCGTGAAAAATTTCCTCATGCGCACGCACACTTCGCCCGTGCAGATCCGTTTTATGGAAAAACATCAGCCGCCGTTTCGGATCATTTGCCCGGGAAGGGTCTTTCGCAATGAGGCGACCGACGCGCGCCACGAGGCGCTTTTCCATCAGGTCGAAGGATTATACGTCGGCAAAGATGTTTCGCTTGCATCGCTCAAGTCCGTATTGAACAAATTTTTTGACGCATTTTTCGAGAAGGATGTCGACATCAGGTTTCGACCAAGCTACTTTCCATTCGTCGAGCCGGGAGTCGAGATAGACGTTTCCTGCTTCAAATGCAATGGCGAGGGGAACTGCGCCGTCTGCGGCGGAGGCGGCTGGCTTGAGGTCATGGGCGCCGGCATGGTGCATCCGAAAGTATTGAACGGTGTGGGGATCAATCCGAATGAATGGCGCGGTTTCGCTTTCGGCGTCGGCATCGACCGGCTCGCCATGCTCAAATACGGTATCGACGACATCCGGCTTTTTTATTCAGGCGACTTGCGGCTCGTCAATCAATTTTAACGTATGAAAGTTTCCTACGAGTGGCTCAATGAATTTTTGAAACAGAAAGCGCCCAAGCCGGAGAAGCTGGTGGAGCTTTTGACCATGCATTCGATGGATGTGGAAAGCGTAGAAAAGATGGGGAGTGACTTTGTCATCGATGCAAAAGCGACGCCGAACCTGAACCACAGCTGTCTTTGCCACCGCGGTATTGCGCGAGAGATCGCGACCATTGACGGTATCAAGACCTCAAATTATTCTCGGGAATTTAAGGATTTTAGTATTTCAAAAACAGCAAAAAATCTCTCGGTGAACATTGCCGATCCGAAACTGTGTCGAAGATACATCGGCAGGATCATCGAAAATATCAAAGTCGGTCCATCGCCGGAGTGGCTCTCCAGAAAACTGGAAACGCTCGGCCAGCGGTCGATCAACAATGTCGTCGATGCCACGAATTTCGTCATGCTTGAGCTCGGACAGCCGATGCATGCGTTTGATGCTGATAAACTTGGCAGCTCCGATATCGTCATCGATGTTAAAAATGCAAAAGCCGGCCAGACGATCACGACCCTCGATAAAAAAGAAGTGAATCTCGACGAAAGCATCCTGCTCATCACTGACGGCAAAAATCCTCTGGCGATCGCCGGCGTGAAGGGCGGGAACTATGCCGAACTTGACCAAACGACGACCAATCTGGTCCTTGAGTCCGCAAATTTCAATCCGACGTTGATACGAAAAACCGCCCAAAAGATAAAGATCCAAACCGACGCATCGAAGCGATATGAGAACGATATCACGCCCGAGCTCTGCGGCGAGGCGATGGATATTTTGACGAAGCTCGTCGTGGAAATCGCCGGAACAAAAGATACGAAGGTTGGCGAGGCGATCGACAACTATCCGAGAAAGGCCAATCCATACAAACTCGGCATTTCCGCCAAAGAGGCGAGCGATATCATCGGCGTGAACATAAGCGACAAGGACATCGGAAAGATCTTTGACCGGTTCGGTTTCGAGTGGAAAAAGGTAAAGCCGATCGATGAGGTGTTGAAACTTGCGCCGACGCTTGTCGGTGTTCCATATAAACTCGGATCAAGTATTTCCTATGACGCACCAAAACTATTCGATTGCTCAAGTTTCGTCAGCTATGTGTTTGCCCAGGTGGGTGTGCAAATTCCAAGAGTATGTATTGACCAGTATGTTTTCGGCAAAGCCATTGAAGAAAAAAATCTTGTACCCGGAGATGTTGTATTTTTTAGTACAGGAAGTCTTGAAAATTTGAAAAGTACTTTTGAATATCTGCCAGGCACTCCGATTAAAGAGGATATCAATCACAACGGAATCTATGTCGGTGAGGGAAAAATCATACATGCATCTGGATCAAAAAAATCAGTGTTGCTGGAATCAATAGTTGATATGAAAAAAGAGGGCAGGATCAAGGATGTCTGCTATTACCGAAGATTGTCAGACAATACTGAACGATTCGTGGTGACGGCGCCTGCTGAGCGGCTTGATCTGCGGATCAAAGAGGACCTTGCGGAGGAGATCGGCAGGATATACGGCTATGAAAAAATACGCGATATTGCGATACCAAAACCTGAAAAGCCGGCTGCGGTGGATGCGGCGTTTTATTACAAGGAGAAGATCAGGAGGATCTTGTACCAAGAGGGATTTTCGGAAGTGATGAACTATACGTTTGTCGGAAAAGGCGAGATCGAGCTTGCCAATCCGTCTTCGCCCGAGAAGAAATTTTTGCGCACGAACCTTGCCGATGGATTGAAAGATTCCCTCGCATTCAATGCGCGATATGCGGACCTCGTCGATATGCCGCAGATACGTGTCTTTGAATTCGGCCATGTCTTTGCAAAAAGCGGGGAGTCGAACCATTTTGCGCTCGGCATCCAGACTCCCGGCGCAAAAAAGCCGTCCGATGCAAAAGACCTCGAAGCTATCCTCGCCATACTCTCTGAAAAACTCGGTGTTCCATTGAAAAAAATGAACAAAGAAGAAAATATCGCCGAGTTTGATCTTTCCGTCATTCTGCGCGGTTTGCCGGAGCCGAAGGAATATGATTTTTCCGAGATCGGAAATGCCAATGCTCGGTTCAAAAAGATCTCACCATATCCGTACATGGTCCGCGATATCGCCGTGTTTACGCCGGAAGGCACGAAGCCGGAGGCGGTTTTCTCGATCATCCAAAAAGAAGCGGGAGAGCTCATGGTCAAAAATCGCCTTTTCGACGTATTTACCAAGAAATTTCCGGACGGATCTTCGAAAACCTCCTACGCATACCGCCTGATATTCCAATCATACGAGCGGACGCTTTCCGATGAAGAGATAAACAAGATCATGGAAAAGATCGCCGAAAAAATGAATACACATGCTGGCTGGCAGGTCAGATAATGTACTATCTTTTTCCAGTAAAAAACGCCGGACCACATGGTTCGGCGTTCGTTCGTATTCGAACTGCTCAAAGTTTTTGGAGCTCACTCCGGATCTCCTCACGGGAGAGTCCATGTTCTCCGGCGAGCATCATCAGATCGATGTCGGAAATCTTTGATTTTCCTCCATTCGACCGAATGAGCCCGCGCAAACTTTCCTGCAATGCATCCCTCACTGCGCTGTCTGCGATCGACATGGGCTGCTCCTTCTCAGATGGAATGAATTTCCTCGTCTTTGGCTTCTGCCTTCGGTTGCCATAACTTTATCCGATTCAGCAGCCCTCCTTTTTTCAGTGTTGGGGAAGGGATCTCTTCAACGACGTCCTTCCAGGCGCCGCTGTTTCCCGGCTTTGCCTCCTTCCTTTCCTTCAAAACATCAGCCGCAGTTCTCGTCGATCCGCACTCTTTTGCAGCTCTGGACAGTGGTCCAGCTAACTCTGAATTCCCCATGGAATATCCTTTCTGAATGAACTTCTGCTATCAATATTCTAACACACTATTATAATAAATGCAAGTTTTTTTGACCCTTTTTCACTTTCCTTTGATGTCGCAAAATGCTATAATCTAAGCCATACATAGGTCATTATGGCGAAGGAAAAAGAACCAAAAAAGTCAGAAAATACCGCAAAATACGACGCAAGTTCCATCCAGGTTCTTGAAGGTCTCGAGCCGGTCAGAAAGCGTCCGGGCATGTACATCGGCACCACGGGGCCGGACGGTTTGCACCACCTCATAACGGAGATTTTTGACAATTCGCGCGACGAGGCGATGAACGGTTTTTGCAATCATATCGAAGTCGTGCTTTTGCCGGGCAATAGAGTAAGAGTTACGGACAACGGAAGAGGTATTCCCGTTGATATCATGAAGCAGACGAAAGTCTCCGCGCTCGAGACGATCATGACCACGCTCCATGCCGGAGGAAAGTTCGGCGGCGAGGGTACGGGATACAAAGCGTCGGGCGGGCTCCATGGCGTCGGCGCATCGGTCGTGAACGCTCTCTCGGTCTATATGAAGGTCGTTGTGCACAAGGACGGCGGCGTGTATGTTCAGGAATATTCAAAGGGAAAGAAAAAAGCGGCGGTCAAAAAAATCGGCGCAACAAAGGAGCATGGCACGATCGTTACCTTTGAGCCGGACGCAGAAATTTTCAAAGAGGGGATCGCATTCAATTTTGACAAGGTCGTCTCGCATATGCGCCAGCAGGCGTATCTGGTGAAAGGATTGCGGATCAGCGTCATCGATGCGCGGGAAGTTTCCGGAAAAACGGATGATGAGAAAGTATTTTATTTTTCAGAGCTGGGACTTGAGGCGCCGTCGCAGTCATTCTATTTTGAGGGCGGACTCCTCTCATTTGTGAAATTCTACAATCAGACGCAAAAGGCCATCCACAAAAATGTTTTTTATGTCGAAAAGAAAGCGGCCGGTGTCGAGTCCGTCGAAGTCGCCTTGCAATATGTCGATGACATCTCTTCGCGCATCATGGCGTTTGCCAACAATATCGAAAACCCGGAGGGCGGAACCCACCTGACCGGTTTCAAGACGGCGCTGACCAGAAGTCTGAACAACTATGCGCGGAAAAACAATATCGTCAAAGAAAGCGAGGATAATTTCACCGGCGATGACGTGCTCGAAGGTTTGACCGCGGTCGTTTCCGTGAAAATGCGCGAGATCCAATTCGAAGGACAGACGAAAGCCAAGCTCGGCTCGGTGGAAGCGCGCGGCGCGGTGGAAGAGGTCTTCGGCGAGGCGTTCGGAGCATTTCTCGAGGAGAATCCGGATGATGCGCGAGCTATCATTTCCAAGGCTATTTTGGCCCTGCGCGCCAGGAAGGCGGCAAAGGCGGCGAAGGATTCCATCCTTCGAAAAGGCGCGCTCGAGGGCATGACACTGCCGGGGAAGCTCGCGGACTGCCAGTCGAAGGATGCTTCGGAGTCCGAGCTTTTCATCGTCGAGGGAGACTCCGCAGGCGGCACGGCAAAGATGGGCCGCGACAGAAAAACCCAGGCCATTCTGCCGCTTCGGGGAAAGATTTTGAACATCGAACGCGCCCGGCTCGACAAAATGCTCGATTCGGAGCAGATAAAAAATCTCGTGGTGGCGCTCGGTGCCGCGATCGGGGACACATTCGACATCGAAAAATTGCGATACCACAAGGTGATCATTGCGACCGATGCCGATGTCGACGGAGCGCATATTCGCACCCTCCTGCTCACTTTGTTTTATCGGTATTTCCGACCGCTCATCGACGGGGGACATATCTGCATCGCCCAGCCGCCGCTCTACAAAGTGAAGATCGGCAAAAGCGTGCACTATTTCTATGACGACAAGGAAAAGGACGCGTTCTTCAAAAAAGAAAAGATCTCGGATTCCGAGATCGCCGAAGTGGAATCTGCGGAGGTGGAGGAAGCCGAGACGGAGACGGAAAATAAAAAATCATCGAAGCTTGCCGTCCAGCGGTACAAGGGTCTCGGTGAAATGAATGCCGAAGAGCTTTGGGAGACGACCATGGATCCGCAGAGGAGAATGATGAAACGGGTGCGGGTGGAGGATGCCCAGGAAGCCGACAAGATATTCGACATGCTTATGGGCACGGACGTGCCGGCGCGAAAGGCGTTCATCCAGTCGAATGCAAAATTAGCGAACATCGATATTTAAAATACAAATAAAAAGCGGCGCCCCGAAGGGGCGCCGCTTTTTATTTGTATTTTTCCTTGATTAGTACACCATCGCGGAACACTGCACGGTGACCGTCTGACCGTTCGAGGTGACCGCCACGTTTGCAACCTTTGAGCCAGGCGTGTAGTAGGTATGGGTTACCGTATTGCTTGTCGAGTACAGGCCGTCGGTGCCGCTCCAATTGTATGAGAAGTATCCGTTGCCACCCGAGGCTGTGACGTACCAGTTCACCGCGCTGCCAGGGTAGACGGTCTGCGGATTGGCATAGCAGTTGGCATTGATATTGGTCCAGGTATAGATCGTGCCGTAGCCCGGGGTCGTCGGTACGGAATATCCGTTGCCGACATAATTGACATAACCGCTGTCGCCATAATATCCGGTCGTGTAATTGGTGCCCTCAATGGTGATCGGCACGGTAAGGGAATTATTGAGCTTGTTCGATTCCGTGATGAGATCGAGCGGATCCGCGGTGATGTAGCCGGTGTTGATCCCCTGGGCGATCGGACTATCGAAGCTTGCGGTGAAGACCATCGTGTCCCCCGGTCTGATCGATTCCTGGTATCCTGAATCATAGTTCGGGGTCGTGCGCGAAGGCATGGTCAAGCGAAGCGTCCACGGGCCGGAGGCATTGGTGCCGATATTTTTGACCGCAAATTTGATGCCGACGATGTCGTCTGCTCCCGCATACGGGGTTTCGATGAACTGACCGTTTGAGATGATACCGGTCGAGATCAAGCTGATCGCAAGGTCGGGCAAACCGTAATAGCTCGGCGCAGCCGGAGCGGTGTTCGTGTTGTACGTGTTTGCAGCTGTCGATCCGGTCTGCGCAGAAGTATTCTGCGAAGCTGTCCGGGTCGAAGTTGCCGGCACGAGCGTCGAGGAGAGCGTTGTCGCGACGTAGTTCGATCCGGTCGAAAAGAGCGCCGGGATCAATTTGAAGGGGATCCAAATGAAAAGCGCGATCACCAAAATGATGCCGGCTGCGATGGCCGCCGTAATGAAATGATGCTTGACCGTTACCGGCTGCTCTACGACCTGGATCGGTTGTGGTGTTGTTTTCTCAGGCATGATACTATTGGATAAATCTATTAAATTTTTGACCGAAACACTATACACTAATTGACTTTTATTGTCAAGTGATTCCCGCGGGATATGTGTACGAAGCTGAAAATATGCCGGAAAACCAACCCAAAAACAAAATAAGCGTCGGACAGCTCATCTGGAAGCACAAATTCCACTTTTTTCTCGATGTTCTGATCATTTTTCTCATCACCTTTGGCGTATTGTACCTTTTTGGATTTGTGCCGAATGAATTCAATTCCACGATCGGCAGATATCCGGACCATGAATCCGCCGGCAACCAGGTCGGCGAGCTCCCGCTCACACTCTCTGCTCCCGAGGTCGGCATCAACACCCAGGTCTACAATCCGGACAGCACATCGACCGATGTGCTCGACAGCTGGCTTTTGAAAGGCGCGGTCAGATATCCGGGTTCGGGCTTGCCGGGCGGACAGGGGAATATTTTCATTTTCGGCCACAGCACCGGATTCAAAATAGTGCACAACCAAGCGTACAAGACGTTCGTCGGGCTCGACAAGCTCCAGCCGGGCGATCCGATCTATGTGGATTCCGCCGATTATCGCTATACTTACAAAGTGCAATGGGTGAAAATGGAGACCGCGAGCGAAGCGCTCGTCGTGTTCAACACCAAAGAAAACCTCTTGACCATCTCGACATGCGACACGTTTGCCGCAAAGGAAGACCGCTATGTCGCCCAGGCGCAGTTTGTGGGAAGAACACCGATACCTGCGACCACCGGGCAGTAACTTTGAACAACAAAAAAGGGCTGGCCTGTGCCAACCCCTGAAAGACCAATACCGGTCTTTTTTGTTTGTCTTAGTCATAACACCGACATGGTACTCCAAGCTCGGGTATGCAGCAGGCTCGTGCCTATAATATAAAACAAACGTGAGCGTGATACTAGCAATTTATTCCTACCGTGTCAAATTTACACCTATTTTATTTCTTATTTTTTCGTTCGGCCTCTATGTGCGAAAGGAATTCCTCGAGCTTCATCTGTCCAAGCTGGCCGCGGTCGCGCGATTCCACGGAGATCTTGCCGGCCTCGATGTCTTTGTCGCCGATGATGACGGTGTACGGGATCTTGTTGTTCTTTGCGTCGCGGATCTTGCCGCCCATGTTGCCTTCGTTCGTGTCACAGTCCACTCGGAAGCCGGCAGATTTCAATTCCGCCGCAATTTTTTCCGCATGTTCGTTGTGATTTTCTCTGACGGGAACAATTTTGATCTGGACCGGAGCGAGCCAGAGCGGGAAATTGCCGGAAAGGTGCTCGATGAGCACGGCGGAAAAGCGCTCGATCGAGCCCATGATCGCGCAGTGAAGCATGACGATCCGTTCCTTTTCATTTTTCTCATTGATGCAGAAAAGGTTGAAGCGCTCCGGCAAGTTCATGTCGAGCTGGATGGTCGCCACTTGGTGCTCGCGGCCGATGGAATCCTTCGCCATGAAGTCGAGCTTCGGTCCGTACATCGCCGCTTCGCCGATGCCGATGAAATAGTTCGCCTTGCGCGCTTTGGCGATCGACTCGATCGTTTTTTCCGCATTTTGCCAGATCTCTTTGGTGCCGAGATATTTTTCCATTTCTTTCGGATCATGGAATGAAAGCCGCACCCGCAGCTCGAAACCGAATGTCTTGTACAGGGTGTCGATGATCTCCCAGATGCCGTTGAACTCCTCATCGATCTGGCTGTGCCGCGCAAAGATGTGCGCATCGTCCTGGGTGATGGAAAGGACGCGGGTCAGGCCGCCGAGCTCGCCGGATTGCTCGTCTCGGTAGACCATGGTCGTCTCGGCATAGCGTTGCGGCATCTGCTTGTAGCTCCACTGCTTGTGGGCAAAGATCTGCGTGTGATGCGGACAGTTCATCGGCTTGAGTGCGTATTCTTTGCCTTCGCGGGTTGTTATCTTGAAGAGGCTGTCGGCGAACTTTTCCCAGTGTCCGGAGGTCTCGTACAATTCTTTTTTGGTGATGTGCGGAATGGTGACTTTTTCAAACCCTTTTTTCTGTCGCAATTCCCAGACGAAATTATCCAATTCGTTTCTTACGATAGTTCCTTTCGGGGTCCAAAGCGGCAAGCCCGGACCGACGAGCG
>Ga0335085_10013568_pt1 | contig 11937 bp, 10 predicted proteins | sample Lox_Sample_45_FD_206712 | JGI IMG/M metagenome (GOLD analysis project Ga0335085, IMG submission 206712) | Soil microbial communities from Loxahatchee National Wildlife Refuge, Florida, United States - Lox_Sample_4.5 | ecosystem: Environmental > Terrestrial > Soil > Wetlands | place: USA...
GAGCCGGCCGCCGAAGGCGAACAGGGCCGAGAGCGAGAGCAGGTAGCCGTTGACGATCCACTGCACCCCGGTCGAGGTCAGCGAGAGGTCTTCCTGCAGGCTGGGCACGGCGATCGCGACGATCGTCATGTCGATGAAGGTCATCGCGACGGCGAAGATCATCGCCGCCAGGACCAGGTTCTTGTTGGCGCCGCCGGTGGTCTCCATGCTCCCGGTTTCACCGGCCCAGCTTCGATTCCTCTGGCCAAAAGGGGCCGTCGGGCCGATACGTCAAGGTCACCTTGACGTATCGGCCCGTCGGCCCGCGGTTCGGGTGGGCGGTTTCGATAGGCTCGCGCTCGCTCATGCCGGACGTCTTCTGGATAGGGGTGGTTCTCGCCGTCGCGGTCTTCCTGATCGGCGTGATCAGCGGCGCCCGCTCGGGTACGAGCAGCCTGCGGACGGGGGCGGCGATCGGCGCCTACATGGGCATCATGCTCGCCTTCCCGCTGCTCGCTCTCGGCCTCGCCAACAGCTGACCGCGGTGCGAGGCGACGGCGGCGACGCCCGGCAGGTTGACCTGGCCCGGCGCCTGCAACGCGCCAACCGCGTCGCCGCGACGGCCTTCCTGATCGGCGGCTCGCTGTTCGCGATCGGCGCCGCTCTCGCCCAGTCCGGCGTCGAGTTCACCGTCTGCGCGACGGTCTACCTGGTCGGCGGCGTCTTCTTCAGCACCGGCGGCTACACCTCGGTCGTGCAGGTCGCGAACGAGCCCGAGGGAGGCCTCGAAGCGCTCTCCCCGGACGCCCGCTGGCGCTGGTGGGGCCGCGAACCACGCCGCCTGGCCTGGCTCAGCGCCGCCGCCCTCTTCGTCGGCACCCTGGTCTTCGCGGTCAACCTGGTCGACTCGTTCATCGCAGGGCTCAGCCCGACCGCCGAGGACCGGCTCGTCTGGTCCCCCGACATGATCGGCTGCGCCCTCTTCCTGATCTCCGGTCACCTGGCGATGGCCGGCATCAGCGGCGACTTCTGGCGGATCTGGCGCCGGCGCGACCTCGGCTGGTGGATCGTCGCCGTCAACCAGCTCGGCTCGGCCCTCTTCATGGTCTCGGCCGTCGCCGCCTTCGTCCGCCCCTCGACCGGTGACCTGCTTTCGACCGGCATCGCCAACTGGGGCACGCTGACCGGCGCCCTCTGCTTTGCGATCGCCGGCCTGATGCAGGAGTTCGAGCACCCGCTCGGCCCGCGTCGCCGCCGCGATCAGCCCGCGGCGGCCTGAGGCCTCCGCACCCGCTGCCTCCCCTCGCCGTACAGCCGCGTCTCGTAGGCGATCATCGCCCAGAGCAGCGCGTTGGCGACGGTCAGCGCGACCAGCGCCGGCATCTCGGTCGCCACCGGGACGAGGATCAGCAGCACGATCGCCAGCAGCAGGCGCTGGCGGTTGATCGTGTGGACGTGGCGATAGCGGAAGGCGACGTGGCCGAGCAGGTAGGCGGCGACCCCGCCGAGCAGGGCGAAGGCGGGCACCGTTTCCAGGTGGCCGCCGAAGTGCCCGATCGTCGTTTTCAGGCCGAAGGCGACGAGCACGATCCCGGCCACCATCGGCAGATGCAGGTAGGAGTAGGAGTCGCGCGCCATCTCGTTCTGGACGCGGCCGGGCTCGGCCTCGGCCAGCCGGCGGCCGGCGACGATCGCGACGACGTCGAAGTAGATCCACCACATCGCGGCGGTCAGCGCGACGCCGAGCACCGCCGCCGTGCCGATCCCCAGCGACAGCTCGTGCCTGGCGCCGACCCCGATCGCGACGATCGACTCGCCGAGGGCGATGATCACGATCAGGCCGTGGCGCTCGGCGAAGTGCTCGGGCACCAGCCGCCAGCCTTCGGCGCCGAAGAAGTACGGACCGCCCATGTCGAGCAGCAGCGCCAGCGTCCAGAGCGCCCCCTGGGCGAGCCCGTCGAAGAGCGAGGCGGTCGCCAGCAGGGCGACGGCGATCGCGGTGCTGACCGCGAGGCCGAGCACCGAGTGGCGCAGCCCGTCGTCCTCGGGGCTGGCGAGGATGAAGAGCGCGATGTGGGCGGCGCGCACGACGCCGTAGATCAGGGCGAAGGCGAGGGCGAGGCTGCCGAAGGCTTCCGGCACGCAGATCGAGACGAGCAGCAGCGCCGCCATCGCCCCGAACATCACCAGCCGCACCGCGCCCTCCTCGGGGTCGATCACGCTGGTCAGCCACGAGTACCCGGTCCATGCCCACCAGAGCATCCCCAGCACGAGCAGCCCCTGGACCAGGCCCTCCCAGGTCGGGTGGTGCGCCATCAGCGCCGTGCACTGGGTGATCGCGAGCACGAAGACGAGGTCGAAGAAGAGCTCCAGCGGCGTCACCCGCTCGCCTTCGCGCAGGGTCGCGCCGAGGCGGGAGGTGCGGGTCTCATCGCCGGCGGCCATCGCCGCATCATCGCAATCCGTCCCCGTCCCTAACCCTGGGCTTCCGGTGCGCCTTATGCCACCTATGCCGAGATAAAGCGCACCGGAATGGTGGGGGTCATGTGTCTTCAGCGTGGTACCGCGCCAGCAGCTCTTCCTCCTGCGCCCTTCGCGGGAAGGCGAAGAAGACGAGCGCGCCGCCGATCAGGATCGCGACTATCCCGGCTATGTAGGCTGCCTGATCGCCGTGCAGGAAGGAGGCCTTGGCGGCGTCGACGATGTTCTTGGCGTGGGCGGGGTAGCGCGAGGCGAGGTCGGCGGCGCTGGCGAAGGACTTGGTCAGCTGCCCTTCGACGCTTTCGCTGATCCGCGCCGACTGGCCGGAGTTGGCGATCGCTTCGCTGGCGGCCGCCGCGTACCCTGCCGTGAGCAGGGCGCCGAAGATCGACTGCATGATCGCGCCGCCGAGGTCGCGCTGCAGGTCGGCGGTCCCCGAGGCCATACCGGCGCGCGTGACCGGCACCGAGCCGGTCAGCGAGTGCGAGGCCGGGGTGCCGGCGAAGCCGACCCCGATCCCGATGAACGCGTAGCCGAGGCCGACCTTCCAGTAGGGGATGCCTTCCTTCCAGAGCAACAGCATCGTCAGGAAGCCGAGCACGCAGAAGACGTAGCCGAGCAGCAGCGTGAAGCGCGCCCCACGCGCCTCGACCAGCCTCGCCGAGCGCGGCGCGACGATCACCATCAGGATCGCGGCCGGCAGGATCGCCAAGCCAGAGTCGAGGGTCGAGTAGTCGAGCACGTTCTGCAGGAACTGCTGGCCGATGAACATCGCCCCCATCAGCGAGCCGAAGACGATGATCCCGGCGCAGGCAGCGACCCAGAAGGTTCGCCGCCGGGCGACGTCGAGGTCGTAGAGCGGGGCCGCAGCGCGGCGCTGGCGGATGACGAAGGCGACGATCGCAGCGGCGGCGACGAGGCCGAGGCCGATCGCCAGCGCGCCCTTTCCGGGCACGGGCGCCAGGTTGATGCCCAGGACCAGGGCGGCGACTAGCAGCATCGAGAGGACCCCGCCCAGGTTGTCGACCGGGTCGCTGGTCTCGTTGACGTGAGCCGGGACGTAGCGCCAGGCGAGGAAGAGGGCGACGAGGGCGAGGGGGAGGGTGACGAGGAAGACCGAGCCCCAGTCGAAATGCTCGAGCAGGGCGCCGGAGAGCAGCGGGCCGAGCGCGGCGATCGCGCCGCCGATCGCCGACCAGAGCGCGATCGAGCGGGTGCGGTCGTTACCGGACCAGAGCGCCGTGATCAGCGCCAGAGTGGTCGGGAAGGCCATCCCAGCGGCGAAGCCGCCGATCAGGCGGGCGACGAAGAGGACGCCGTCGGAGGGGGCAAGGCCGGCCAGCAGAGATGCCGGGATCGAGAGCCCCATCCCCAGCAGCAGCATCGTCTTGCGCCCGTAGCGGTCGCCGAGGGCTCCCAGGTAGAGCACTGAGGTGGCCAGCCCGAGCGAGTAGCCGACCGCGATCAGGTTCAGCGTCGTCTGACTGGAGTCGAATGCCTTGCCGATGTCGGGTAGGGCGACGTTGGCGACCGCGAGGTTGAGGTTCGCCACCGCTGCGACCAGGATCAGCGCCGTGAGGACGAGCCCGGCACGCTTGGGGCTGCTCGACTCCATGCACGCCGCAACCTACCCGAGCCCGCCCCCGTCCGGGTAGTGTCTGGCGCCGATGGCGGAGCAGCGCAAACGGTCCGAGGCACCGCGCACCGAGCGGGTTCTGCCGGGCGTCTGGCGCCTGCGCCTGCCGCTGCCCTGGCCCGGGGTGCCGCACGGCAACGTCTGGGCGGTCGCCGCCGACGGCGGCATCGTCCTCTTCGACACCGGAATCGGCGGCAAGGGCCGGATGCGCCAGTTCGACCTCGCCCTCGCCCAGGCCGGCTTCGGCCTCGAGGACGTCAAGCTGCTCGTCTGCACCCACTCGCACACCGACCACTACGGGCTCGCCGCGCCGATCGTCGAGGGCGCCGGCTGCGAGCTCTGGATGCACCCGGCCTGGGAGCACGTCCGCCTGCTCGCCGACGATCCCGCGGCGGCGCTCGAGCAGCGGCTCGAGGTCGCTCGCCAGAGCGGCGTGCCGCCGGCGGCGCTGGCCCGCTACCGCGAGCAGCGCAGCGAGGACGAGGAGACCGGGATCGACGCGATCGTCGAGCCCGACCGCGACCTGCTGCCGGGGCTCGAGGTCGAGACCGACCTCGGCGCCTGGCAGGTGCACGAGACCCCCGGCCACGCGCCCTCCCACGTCGTCCTGCACCAGCCCAAGCGCAAGCTGATGATCTCCGGCGACCACCTGCTCGGCCGTACCGTGCTCTTCTTCGACCACGGCCACAGCCCCGACCCGGTCGGCGAGTTCCTGCGCGGCCTCGACGAGGTCGAGCCGCTCGCCGTCGACCTCGTCCTGCCCGGCCACGGCCGCCCCTTCCGCGACCCGCAGGCGAAGGTCGCCGAGGCCCGCCGCCAGGTCGCCGAGCTGCTCGAGAAGACGCGCGAGGCCCTCGCCGAAGGGGAGCGGACCGCTTTCGAGATCGTCGCCGAGATCGTCGGCGCCGAAAACGTCAACACGCCGGTCAGCGCCTGGGTCCTGCAGATCGTCCTCTCCTGCCTCGACCACCTCGCGATCCTCGGCGAGGTCGAGGAGGTCCAGGAGGTCGAGGCTACCGACCCGCACCGCTGGCGACGTGCCCGCCGCTGAGGGCCTCAAATGTCACCTGAGGGCGGGCACGTCCGACGTGGGGCGTCGGTAGGCTGCTCGGCGATGGCCAGCTTCACCCTCACCCGCGAGATCGCGGCGCCGGTCGCGACCGTCTTCGACGTGCTCACCGACCACGCTCGCTACGCGGAGATCACCCCGATGCGCCGCTCCGAGCTGGAGCGGGAGGGCGTTCCGGCTCCCAACGGGGTCGGGGCGATCCGCAAGCTGACCGCGATCGGGCCGCCGCTGCGCGAGGAAGTGATCGCCTACGAGGCCCCGAGCCGCTTCTCCTACACGCTGCTCTCCGGCGTGCCCGTGCGCGACCACGTCGGCACGGTCGAGCTCGCCGAAGAGGAAGGACGGACGAAGATGGTCTACGCGGTGCGCACGCACCCGACCCTCCCGGTCGTCGGCGGGCTCGTCGTCGCCGTCACCAAGCAGGCCATCAAGCGGCTCGTCGACGGGATCGTCAAGGAGTCCGAGCGCCGCTCTGCCGCCGGAGGCTGACGGCCCCGGATGGGCCGGCCCCTGGACCAGAGCGAGCTGCGGCGGCGGGCGATCGCCGGCGTGGGCGCCGAGGTCGAGGCCTTCGGCAGTGCCGCCCCCGGCTCGCTCGTCGTCCGCCGCGAAGGCCTGCTCGCCGCGGTCGTGCCCGCCTCGCCGCAGCGCTCGATCTTCAACTCGGTCTTCTACGAGGACCCGGCGACGCTGGTCGCCGAGCTCGACGCCCTGGAGGCGCTCTACGAGTCGCGCGCCGTGCGTGCCTGGACCGTCTGGGTCCCCGACGACGACCGTGAGACGGCCGCTCTGCTCGGCGACCGCGGCCACTCGCTCGACGCCGGCCCGCGGGCGATGGCGATGGAGCTCGCCGGGCTCGGCCCGGCGCCGCCCCCCCCGGCCGGGGTCTCGTCCGGCCCGCTCGCGGCGGCCGCCTGCGCCGAGCTCAACGACCGCGCCTACGGCTACGGCGCCGACGGCTTCCGGGCCGGGTTCGCCGGCGAGACCGCGATCCGCTGGCACGGCGCCTTCGCCGGCGATGAGCCGGTCGGCTGCGTGGGCACGATCGCGATCGGCGAGGACTGCTGCGTCACCGGGGTCGCGACGCCGCCCGAGCACCGCGGCCGCGGGATCGCCACCTGGCTGATGCGCGAGGCGCTCGCCGCCGCCCGCGAGGCGGGGGCGGCTTCCGCCTCGCTGCGGGCGTCGCGGGCCGGGGCGCCGATCTACGAACGGCTCGGCTTCCGCGACCTCGGCTTCCTCGAGATGTGGGAGCGGCGTCGCTGAAGGGCTTCTGGAGAACGGCCCTGGTCGGCGCCTGGGGCGCCGTCAGCCACTTCTGGCACACGCGGCGCGGGATCGCGATCGGCCTGGTCGTCGGCGGCGTGCTGGCGCTCGCCGGGGCCGGCTTCCTCGCCTACCAGGTGCTGAAGCGCCCGCCCGACATCCACAACCCCAACGTCGCCTTCCATCCTCAGAAGCCGCCGAAGCCCGAAGCGAAGACCGTCAACTGGCCGCTCTTCGGACTCAACCCGGCTCGCACCCGCTACCTGCCTGCCAGGGACGTGAAGCCGCCCTACCGGCTGCTCTGGCACTACACCGAGCGCCCGTTGCTCGAGTTTCCGCCGATCTACGTGGGCGGCAGGCTCTACTTCGTCAACAACAACGGCTACGCCTTCGCCCTCGACGCGGATACGGGCAAGGTGCTCTGGGAACGTCGCCTCGGCATCCTCAACGCCTCCTCTCCGGCCTACTACAAGCACCGCCTCTACATCGTCAACCTGGTTCCCGGTCACGTGGTGAAGCTCGACGCCAAGACCGGCAGGACGATCTGGAAGCGCTCGCTGCCGGGTCGCGCCGAGTCCTCGCCGCTGGTCCTCGACGGCACCGTCTACTTCGGCTGCGAAAACGGCCAGCTCTTCGCCCTCGACACGCGCAACGGCCACACGCGCTGGGCGACGACGCTGGGCGGCCCAGTCAAGTCGGCGCCCGCCTACCACGACGGCACCCTCTTCGTCGGCGACTACGGCGGCTACATGAACGCGGTCAGCGCGAAGACCGGCAGGATCGAGTGGCAGACGGCGTCCCTGGGACAGGGCTTCGGCACCTCGGGCGAGTTCTACTCGACCCCGGCGGTCGCCTTCGGTCGCGTCTACGCCGGCAACAACGACGACCGCGTCTACAGCTTCGACGAGAGGACCGGGCAGATCGCCTGGAGCCACTCCACCGGCGGCTACGTCTACTCGGGGCCGGCGGTGGCCAGCACCGCGAACACGCCGCCGACCGTCTACATCGGCTCCTTCGACGGCAACATCTACGCGCTCGACGCGAAGACCGGGAGCGTGCGCTGGAGCCGCTCGACCGGCGGCCAGGTGGTCGGCTCGCTCTCGGCGATCGGCGACGTCGTCTACGTGGCCGAGTTCACCAACGGCTCGACCAACGGCTACTCGATGAAGGACGGCCACCAGGTCTTCCACTACAAGACCGGCACCTACACGCCGGTGATCTCCGACGGGCGGCGGATCTACCTCGTCGGCTACTCGAGCATCAACGCCCTGCAGCCCTACGAGTACAGGGCTGCGGTGGCGAGCGCCGTCAGGGCGCCGCCAGGACCGAGGCCCTAGCCCCGCCGCCGACCAGGGCGCCCCGTTCGAGCAGCGCCAGCGGAACCTCGACCGGGTGCGCGGCGCGGAAGCGCGCCAGCGTGAAGTCGTAGGAGACCGGTCGCGACCCGGCCGGGCGGAAGGCCGGAGGGAGCAGGCGCGCCGCGCGCCGCTCGGCGCTCGCCGAGCCGATCAGGTCGATCCGGCGCAGCGGCAAGCGCCCGCCCCTGACCGGGGTGGCGCCCAGGTAGTAGCGCAGCGGCTGGCTGGCCGAGTAGCGGGGGGAGACCACGACCGTGCCCGGCCGCAGCGGCTCGACCTGGGCGGCGGCGTTGCGCAGGTCCTCGCGCTGCAGCCGCGGCAGGCGGTCGATCTCGAGCGTGAAGGCCAGGGCGCAGAGGCAGAGGGCCGCCGCCAGGCCGAGGCCGAGGCGCCCCGCTCGCCGCGCCCCGAAGCCGGCCCCGATCAGGACGGTGAGCGGCGCGAAGGCGGGGATCAGGTTGCGACCGTCGAGGTAGTCGGCGCCGAAGGCGCCGAGCAGCAGGGGCAGGACGACCGCTGTGCCGCCGACCAGGGCGGCGATCCCGGCGCCGCGCCGCTCGCCGGGGTCGCCGCGCCAGAGCAGCAGCGCCAGCGAGGCGAGCGCCAGCGCCAGCGGCACGCCGAGCGGGATCGGCCCGGGCTGGCGGCGCCCGTGCTCCTCGCCGTTGTCGTCCCCGACCAGCTTCGCGGCGGCCCGTTCGAGCCGCTGGCCCAGGGGCTGATGGGCGATCCAGCCCGCATGCGCGTTGTCGGCCTGGCGCAGGCCGATCGGCACCAGCGCCAGCCCGGTTACCGCGACGGCCGCGATCGCCACCAGCGTCCCCCTGCGCCGACCTCGCCCCTTCTCGTCCATCCGCGCCGGGAAGGACGAGGTCAGCAGCAGCAGGAGGGCCTCGGGGATGACGACGAAGGCGGCGAAGTAGTGGGTGAGCAGGGCGAGGGAGGAGGTCGCGGCCCACCAGCCGAGGTCGCGCCTGGAACCGCTGCGGCGCGCCCGCGCGAAGAGCCAGAAGGAGAGCGCGGTGAGCAGGAAGACCAGGGCGTAGGCGCGGGCGTCCTGGGAGAACCAGACCAGCACCGGGCTGACGGCGACGATCGCGGCGGCGACCAGGCCGGACCGGCGCGATAGCTGCAGCGAGGTCGTTGCGAGGTAGACGACCGCGACCGAGGCCGTCCCGGCCAGCGCCGAGAGCGAGCGCAGGCCGACCTCTCCGGTGCCGAGGGCGCGCGACCAGAGCCAGGCGAGGGCGTAGTAGAGCGGTGGCGTCGACTCGCTGCGGGGCACCGCCGCCACCGTGCTCAGGAGGCTGGGGTGGATGACGCGGAGCACCGTCACCGCCTCGTCGTAGCGGTAGCTCTGCAGGTCGAGGGTCGAGAAGCGAAGCCCGGCCCCGAGCGCGACGAGGCCGGCCAGCGCCGTCGCCTGTGGGGAGCCCGCCAGCCGCCCCGGGAGGTCGCGCAGGCGGGAGGCTACGGCGCCAGCCCTCCCTGCGGCGGTGGAGGCGGCTGTGGCGGGTTGGGGGCGTAGGACGGGAAGACCGGGTGGTGGAGCACTCGGCTCAGCTCGGCCAGGCTCGCCGGGTAGCTCTGCAGCCGGTAGGCACTGGCCGAGCCGAAGTCCTGGTAGTAGACGAGCAGCTTGCAGCGCTCGTGGTGGCGCACCCAGGCCATCAGCTTGCGCACGTAGGCCGGATCGTCGCCGCCCGAGACGCCCCACTCGGGCAGCGCGAACGGCTTGTCGGGGAAGCGGTTGTAGAGGCCGTTCAGCGCTTTCCAGTCCTGGTTGTCGGAGTAGAAGTCGGTGCCGACCCAGTCGACGTATTCCGAGCCGGGGTAGAAGTGGCGCGGGCGGTTGCCCGGGATCGTCGGCGAGCCGGCCGGGAGCGTGCCCCAGATCACCGCGATCGGGGCGCGGGGCAGGCCGCTGACGTCGCTGCGCAACGGCGGCACGCCTGCCGCCGCCAGGCGCCGGTCGATCGCGGCGCGCTTGCCGCCACCGTGCAGGATCACGTACATGCGGCGGAAGGCGAGCCGGTACCAGCGGGCGCTGTGCGCGGCGTCGCGCGGCTTGCCGGCGCAGTCGTAGGCGGCGTAGGGGTTGATGCAGCGGTTGGGCTCGCCCAGCGGCCGCAGGTAGGCCGGCATCCGCTTCGCCCAGAAGAGCCTGTTGAGGCGGACCAGGTAGTCGTCGCCGCGGCCCTCGGCGATCGCCCGCGGGTCGATCAGCTCGTGGCCGTCGTCGGGGTCGGCGGTGGTGATGTGGAGGACCGGCCGCGCCCGGGCCGTCTGCCAGCGTTCGATCGAGTCGGGGAAGTCCGAGCCCCACGAGCGGAAGGACTCGATCAGCGCCGGGTGCTTGTGCAGCGCCGCGCTGAACTGGCCGAAGTCGGCCGGGTTGCCGGTGTCGCTGACCCCGAAGAAGATCTTCTTGCCGCGCGGTTCCAGCGTCCCCGCCCCGGCGCTCGCCGCCCCGGCGAGGCCGAGCAGGAGTGCGGCGAGCAACGCCAGTGTCGCTGTGGTTCTCCAGGGCCTCATGCGTTCGGGCTTGTTTCGACTCCCGGGTCTGCCGTCCCTGCCCGCCAGCCGGGGCCGACGGGCCGATATGTCAAGTATGCCTTGACATATCGGCCCGTCGGCGCTCAGTCGCGGACTATCGCCAGGACTTCCGAGGCGTACTTGGCGACGAAGCTGGGGCCGACGCCGCGGATCGCGGCCAGGGCGCTCTCGTCGGCGGGGCGGGCGCTGGCGATCGCGATCAGGGTCGAGTTGTGGGCGACGGTGTAGGCGGGCTTGCCTTGCGCGGCCTCCAGCCGCCACGCCTTCAGACGCTCGAAGAGCGGCGCGTCGGCGTCGGCCAGCTCGGGTGGGGGAGTCGCCGCCTTCGCCGCCGGGCGCGGCGCGGCGGCTGCCACCGTCGCCGGATCGGGCAGCCACTCGACCGGGTCGCAGACGTCGCAGCAGCGACCCAGCGGCGCCCCGACGGCGCGGTCGCCGAAATGGTCGAGGATGCCGCGCCGCCGGCAGCGCTCGCCGTAGACGAAGGCCTTGATCGTGCGGTAGTCGCGCCAGCCGCGCTCGCGCGCGATCGCCAGCTCGGGGTCGCCGTGGCGCTGTTCGTTGAAGCGCACGAGGCGGCCGAGGTCCGACTTCATCGCCAGCAGCGCCGCCCGCGCCGGCAGCCCGTCGCGCCCCGCCCGGCCCGCCTCCTGGTAGTAGGCCTCGAGGCTGGTCGGGATCGTCATGTGCCAGACCGAGCGCACGTCGGCCTTGTCGACTCCCATGCCGAAGGCGTTGGTGGCGACGACGATCTCGGCCTCGCCGCGCATGAAGCGCTCCTGGGCCGCCTCGCGCTCGGCCGCCTCCATCCCGGCGTGGTAGGCGAGCGCCCGCAGGCCGCGCTCGCGCAGGTGGGCGGCGAGCTCGTCGGTGTCGCGGCGCGTGCCGCAGTAGACGATCGCCGGCCGGTTCGCCGGGTCGGCGAGGCCCGTCTCGAGCAGGGCGAGGCGGCGCGCCACCGAGCCCTTGCCCTCCAGCGGCACGACGTCGAAGGAGATGTTGGGGCGGTCGAAGCCGGAGCGGACCCGGAGCGGGTCGCGCAGCCCGAAGCGGGAGACGATCTCGGCCGCCACCGCTTTGGTCGCCGTCGCCGTGCAGGCCATGATCGTCGGCCGCCCGAGCCGCGCGGCGACCTCGGGCAGGCGCAGGTAGTCGGGGCGGAAGTCGTGCCCCCACTCCGAGACGCAGTGCGCCTCGTCGACCGCCATCAGGTCGACCCGCCGCTCCGCCAGCGCCTCGAGGAAGACCTGCGAGGCGAAGCGCTCCGGGGAGCAGTAGACGATCCGCGCCGCGCCGCTGCGCACCTGGCCCAGCGCCTCGCGGACGGCCTCGGCGCCCATCCCCGAGGAGACCATCGCCACCGGCCGCCCCGCCCGATTCAGCCGCGTCCACTGGTCCCGCATCAGCGCGATCAGCGGCGAGACGACGATCGTCAGGTCCTCGGTCGCCAGCCCCGGCAGCTGGTAGCAGAGGCTCTTCCCGCCCCCGGTCGGCATCACCACCAGCGAATCGCGTCCTTCCAGAGCAGCCTCCACCGCCTCGCGCTGGCCCGGCCGCCACTCCGAGTAGCCGAGCTTTTGAAGCAGGCGGTG
>Ga0335085_10013569_pt1 | contig 11936 bp, 10 predicted proteins | sample Lox_Sample_45_FD_206712 | JGI IMG/M metagenome (GOLD analysis project Ga0335085, IMG submission 206712) | Soil microbial communities from Loxahatchee National Wildlife Refuge, Florida, United States - Lox_Sample_4.5 | ecosystem: Environmental > Terrestrial > Soil > Wetlands | place: USA...
GCTCGCGGCCTGGTACGCACGGCACCTGGGATTGCGGCTCGAGGAGTGGGGCGGCGCGATGTTGAAGTGGCCAGAGGACAAAGCCGAGGATGGCGGCCTCACCGTCTGGCACGTCGCGGAGAAGACGAGCGAATGGTTCAGCCCGAGCGAATCGAGCTTCATGATCAACTATCGCGTGGATGACCTCGACGAGCTCCTGACGCAGCTGCGCCGCGACGGCGTCCCGATCGTCAAGGGACCGGAGTCAGACGAAAACGGTCGCTTTGCGTGGCTCCTCGATCCGGACGGCAACAAGGTCGAGTTGTGGCAGCCGATCCGGAAGGACGAGAAGAACAAGACGCGCTGACGGGTCGCCTCCTCAGGGTAGCCGTTGGTTCAGCGGCGGCGAATGGAGCATCGGTGACCTCAGGTGATCGGAGGCACCGGCTCGGGCACTTCACCCTCGAATCGGGGGCCACGCTTCCGGACGCCTGGATTGCCTACAAGACGCACGGGACCCTGAACGCCGAGGGAAGCAACGCTGTCCTCTATCCGACCCAGTTCGCGGCGCAGCACGGGGACGTCGAGTGGATGATCGGGCCGGGCCGCGCACTCGACCCGCGGACGCACTTCATCGTCGTGGCCGACCAGCTGGGCAACGGGCTGTCGTCGTCGCCGAGCAACACCTCTCCGCCGTACGACCGGGCGCGGTTCCCGGTCGTCACCATCCGCGACGATGTAACTGCACAGCATCGGCTGCTCACCGAGGGGCTCGGGGTCCGCCACCTGGCTCTGGTCGTCGGATACTCGATGGGCGCGCAGCAGGCCTTCCAGTGGGCGGTGAGCCACCCCGGATTCGTCGAGCGAATCGCTCCCTTCTGCGGCACTGCACGCACCACGGCCCACAACGCCGTGTTCCTGGCGAGCCTCCGCACTGCATTGACCACGGACGCCGCGTGGCTCGACGGTGACTACACTTCACCCCCCAGGCGCGGTCTCCGCGCCCTGGCCACCATCTCCGCCGGATGGGGGTTCTCCCAAAACTTCTACAATCGAGGGGGCCATCGCCAGCTCGGATTCAGCTCGATCGCCGACTGCATCACCGGGTTCTGGGAAGCTCGATACGCGAAGCGTGACGCCAACAATCTGCTCTCGATGATCCGCACCTGGGAGCTGAACGACGCTGGGGCGACCCCGGGGATGGGTGGGAGCCTCGCCCGGGCGCTCGGGTCGATCCGTGCCCGGTGCACGATCATCGCCTCGCGAACGGACCTCTACTTCCGTCCGGCCGACCTCGAAGCGGAAGCGAACCTGATTCCCGGCGCTCGGTTCCGGGTCATCCCATCCGACTGGGGCCACATGGCAGGGGCGGGCATCAATCCAGAGGACTCGGCGGTCCTCACCGAGGAGATCCAGGCATTGCTCGCGACGTAGCGAGCCTCGTGAGCCTGGATGACTCGAACGCCCGGGTGCAGCGCACGCCGCCCCGGTCCATCTCGGCGATGCACTCGTTGCACGGGACGCAGCCGGACGCGGTCGTCTCCCCGCGCTGCATCCGCGCCGGGAGGTCCGGGTCGTGCAGGAGCGCCCTTCCCATGCCCACCAGCTCGAACCCGTCGTCGAGGGCGCGGTCGATGGTGCCGAGCGACTTGAGCCCGCCGAGGAGGACGAGGGGAAGCTTCACCGCCGCTCGCATCCGGAGCGCGTCCGGACGGAGGAACGCCTCCGTGTACGGATACTGCTGAACGAGCAGCTTCCCGAACAGGAACAGCCCGGCCTTGGCCCAGACGCTCTTCTGGGCATCCATCATCGGCCGCAGAGGGACGTCGCCCCGGAGCATGTAGAGCGGCGCCCGCGACACGAACCCGCACGAGAGCACCAGGCCAGCCGCCCCCTCCGACTCCAGCCGCCGGGCGACGTCGACCGCCCCGTCGACCTCCAGCCCGCCCGGAAAGCCGTCCCGCAGGTTGACCTTGCACAGGACGGCCTGGCGCGGCGCCGCCGCCCGCACCGCCCGCAGGACCTCCAGCGCGAGCCGGCAGCGGTTCTCGAGCGACCCACCCCAGCGGTCGCGCCGGCGATTGATGGCCGGAGAGAGAAACTGCGAGACGAGATAGCCGTGGCCGAAGTGCACCTCGATGGCGTCGAAGCCGGCAGCATCGGCCACCCGCGCCGCGGCCCCGAAATCGTCGACGACGCGCCCGATTTCCCCCTCCGTTATCGGACGCGCCACGGAGAGCCCGTAGAGGTTCAGCCGCCGGGACGGTCCCATCGGCCGCCCTCCGGCAAGCCGCCGATCGGCGAAGTCTCCGCAGTGGCCGACTTGGAGGGAGGCCGCCGCGCCTTCCCGGTGAACGGCGTCGGTCAGCTTCCGGAGCCCGGGGACCGCATCGGGCCCGAGCAGGAGCTGGGTGTCGTAGCTGCGGCCATCGGGCGAGACGGAGGCGTAGGCCACCGTGGTCATCGCCGCCCCGCCTGCGGCCACTCGCCGGTGATGCTCGACGAGGGCCGGCGAGGGAAGGCCGCCCGGGCACATCCCCTCGAAGGTGGCCGCCTTCACGATGCGGTTGCGCAGCCGGAGAGGGCCAAGGGTGAAGGGGGTGAAGGCCCGGCTCATCGGGTGGCCGCCCCGAGCCAGCTCGCGCGGCGCCGGATGAGGTCCACCACCCACTGCGGGGTCAGCGCGGCAACGCGCGCCAGGATCCGGTTCGAGAGCCCGGGGACGACCTCTGCCCGGCCGGCGAGGAGCCCCCGCACTCCGGCCTCGGCGACCCGGTCCGGATCGAGGAACAACCCGAGCTGCTTCCCGCGACGGACGGTGGCCGTGGCGGTGCCGTAGAGCCCGGTGGCGGTCGGCCCGGGGGCGAGACAGGTCACGCCCACGCCGTGCACGCGCATCTCGCTGCGAAGTGATCGGGCGAAGCCGCGCAGGTACTTCTTGCTGCTCCCGTAGTAGGCAATCCCGGGGAAGTCTCGCCAGGCGGAGATGCTGGAGACGAGGAGGATGTGGCCGCTGCGTCGCTCGCGCATCTCGCGGCCGAAGAGCGAGCAGAGCAGGGAAGGGGTGACCACGTGGAGCTGGAGCAGGGCACGGGCCCGATCCAGCGGCGCGTCGGCCACCTCGCCGAAGAAGAAGACGCCGGCGTTGTTCACCAGCACGTCGACCTCGAGCCCCATCGCCCGGACCCGTCGATGGAGCTCCTCGGCTGCTTCCGGCCGGGCCAGATCGAGGCAGACGACGTCGACCGGGACTCCCGGCGTCGCGCGGATGGCAGCCGCCGTCGCCTCGAGCGGACCCGCGCGGTCGCTCACCAGAACCAGCGCGTACCCGCGGACGGCGAGCCGCTCGGCGATGGCCTTGCCGATGCCGGAGCACCCCCCGGTCACCAGGGCGACCGGGCGGCGGACCGGGTCCGAGGGAGGAGCGGTGGCCACGAGCCATCCTACCTGCGGGTGCCTTGTCACCCATCGCACTTCCAGATGATGCCGCAGTCCGTGGCAACCGCAGACGCGGGAGAATCTGCCTCGTCGCCCTGGCCATGCCGGAGAGCCTCGGACGTAGACTCGACCCATGCCAGCCGGACGAAGCAAGTCGAGGAAGCCCCGACGCTCTGCTCGCCAGCCGCGACGCTGGTCGGCCCGCGTGACGGCGACGAGCAACGCACTGGATCTCGAGCCGGGTGTCTTCAAGAAGAGGTCAGCCCGGGCGGTAGCGCTCTCCCTCAAACGCTCCGCGGAGAGGAGTACCCGGCGCAAGGCGAGCCCGTTTCAGTCCGCCATGTCGATGCTCAACTTCGAGATCAACCGCGCCGGGCGGAACCTCAGTCCCGGCCGGCGTCGGGTGCTCGACAGGGCAAAGGCCGAGCTGCGGAGACTGTTCGGGCGCCCCCAGCCGTGAGCTCCCGCCGGCGGGAGCGCCGGCGTCACTGCATGTGCTGGCCGCCGTTGATGGCGATGTTGGCCCCGGTGACGAAGGCCGCCTCGACCGAGCAGAGGTAGATGATCAACCCGGCCACCTCGTCGGGCGTGCCCAGTCGTCCGACCGGGATCTGGGGGAGGATCTTCGTCTCCAGCACTTCCTTGGGGATGGCGGTCACCATCTTCGTGCCGATGTACCCAGGGCTGATGGTGTTCACCGTCACGCCCTTCTTCGCCACCTCCAGCGCCAGGGCCTTGGTGAAGCCGTGCATGCCGGCCTTGGCCGCCGAGTAGTTGGTCTGCCCGAAGGCGCCCTTGGAAGCGTTGACCGAGCTGACGTTGATGATCCGGCCCCAGCCGCGCTCGACCATCGTGTCGCAGACCTGCTTGGTCATGTTGAACAGGCTGTCCAGGTTGGTACGCATCACCGCGTCCCAGTCGGCCTTGGTCATCTTCTTGAAGGTCACGTCACGGGTGATGCCGGCGTTGTTGATCAGGATGTCGATCGGACCGACCTCGGCCTGGATCTTGGCCACGCACGCCTTGCAGGAGTCGAAGTCGGAGACGTCGACCTCGTAGGACTTGAAGTCGTAGCCCTTGGATTTGAAGTCGGCGAGCGTCTCGGCGATCTTCTCGTTCCTCGGAGAATGCGTCAGAACGACTCGGTACCCCTTGTCGTGGAGCTTGGTGCTGATCGTCGCCCCCAGACCGCCCGTTCCGCCGGTGACGACCGCGATGTGCGCTGGCATGTGCTTCCCTCCTCGCTCGACCAGGCGCGCTCGGCGAGCGGCGCCGGCGTCACACCTCTACCACGGTCGGACGCCTCAAGCTCTCCTCGATTGACGAGCGCCGATGCGACACAATCCCGACAGGGATGGGTGCGCAATCTTTGCGCTGGCAAGATCTGGCCCGGGCCGGGGCGGTCGCCTCCTTGCTTCTTTCTCCCACCGCGGGTGCGCAGCTCTCCGGCGACCTGTTCAAGGGTGAATATGGCCTGACCTCGGGCACCCAGCCGCCTCCCGGGCTGGTGCTCACGCCCTGGCTCTACGACTCGTACAGCACCACCCTGGTCGGAGCGGACGGCCAGACGGTGGCGACGAACGGCGCCTCGACCAACGTCCTGGCCGTGCCTGGACTGTCGCTGTGGCTGGTGAGCCCCTGGCAGATCCTCGGCGCAAACTACGGGGCCCAGCTCCAGCTCTGGGGAACCTCGCCCAGCCACGACTACCCCCGGCTCGGTGGGACGAGCAGCACCTACGGGTTCGGCGACATGTACCTGAAGCCGGTCGAGCTCGGCTGGCACACCCGAGCCCTCGACGTGATCACCGGCTTCGCGCTGTGGATCCCGACCGGGAGGTACTCCCCGGGCGCCTCCGACAATACCGGGCAGGGGCAGTGGGGGTACGAGCTCTCGGCCGGGGCGACGGTGTGGTTCGACTCGCTGCATCAGTTCAACTTCGCCCTTCTGGCGCTCTACGACATCTACTCCCCGAGGCGCGGCGTCCTCACCGTGGGGACGGCGTCGACCCAGCTCCAGACCGGCAACATCCTCTATCTCCAGGGCGGGCTGGGTTTCGCGCCTATCGGACGGGTCCTCAACATCGGCATCCCGTACTTCGTCGAGTTCAAGATCACCGAGGACACGCTGCCCCAGGGCGTGGGCAGCGTCCTCCCGGGGATCCAGGCGGCGAAGAGCTGGTCCATCGGCCTGGGCCTGGAGGTGGACCTGACATGGAGTTACTCGGACGGGGTGAGCTTCCGGTGGGTGCAGGGGTTCGCCGGCACGAACACCACCAACGGCGCCTCCATCCTGCTCACCTACAGCCACGTCTTCTACCTCTTCGGGAAGGATCGCTGAGCGTCGGGGTAGGCTGGCGCCCATGCTTCCACACCTCCTGCTGGCCCTGGCGCTCTCGGGATCGCCCACGCCCGAAGCGATGCGAGGGATCAAGACCGTCGCCGTCCTGGTGGAGAACATCCAGAGCGCCGTGGTCCCCGGGCTGGAGGCATCCCTCCGCACGGACGTGGAGCTCATCTTCCGCAAGGGGGGCTTCAAGCTGCTGGACGCCAGCGCCGACGTTCCCTACGTCTACGTGAACGTGACGCTGGTCGAGAGCCGCAACTTGCCCGGGCTCTGTGCCTTCAACGTCGCCGTGTCGCTGCGGGGCACGGCCCAGACCGCAGGTGGGAAGTTCATCACCGGCGAGTACTGGGCGGACGGAGCCCTGGGGATGAGCGGCTGCACCAAGGCGGCGGAGACCATCCGCCGTGAGGCCAGCAGCTCGGCCAGCAAGCTGCTGAACGCTGTGCTGGCGGCGAACCAGTAGCGGCGGCGGGGACCCGGGGCCTCAATCCCGATCGTGCTCCCGACCTCTCCGTTCGTCCTCGCCGTCGCGGCCGTCATCGCCGTGGCGGCTTCCGAGCTCGGACCAGAAGAGCCCCCAGTTGATGGTGTACGGGCTCGGGTCCCCGAAGGCGCTCTCGTCGTCGTAGTAGAGCTCGGGGAGGTAGAGGGGCCCGCGGTTGGTCTGCAGGGCAGGAGTCGTGAAGTCGGAGCACACGGAGGTGACCGGGTCGAAGGCGATGCACGAGGAGGCCCCGCCGCTGAGCGTGGTTTCGTTGGTCAGATCGGTGGCCAGGGTGGCGGTGGCAGGCGTGTAGAGGTCGGCATTGGCAGGCGTCGTCGCGATATCTGCCACCGCGCCGATGGAAGAATTGTCCTCCAGGCTGTGCCGGTCGTTGTTCGGATTGGCGGTGATGGTGAGGGGATACGCTCTTCCGCCCACGGTCGACCCGAAACCGACGCTCGCCGTCCCGATGTCGTAGAAGACGTAGATCTGCCCGGGAGCGAAGTCTGCAGAGATCACCTTTCCGCCAGCCGTCACCAGGGTCACCTGCCCCCGTCCCCCGGCGTTGATGAACCCGTGGGAGGTCGGGCCGTTGTTGAACGGCACCACCGCGGAGAGGTGGGACTCGTAGGAGAGATAGATCTGGGCCCCGTAGTACTCCGTGGTGCCCAGCGTCACGTCGGACACCAGATACCCGTAGTAGGTGATGGTCTTCCCCTTCCTCGACCGGTGGCGCTTGAGGTTGGGCGGGCGCGCTTCATGGCACCCGGCGCCCACGTCGACGATGAGGAATCCGGCAGCGAGCGTGTCGAATCCGTCGCTGGTCATGTAGGGCGAATACAGAACGAAGTCCCCCTTGTCGGTGTGGAGCGGGTTGGGGGCGGCGCAGGGGTTGGGGAATCCGACGCACGACCAGGCCCGGCCGCTCAACGCGACGCTCTGCTGGAGGTCGACGGACAGTCCGTCCAAGTCCGGGCTCTCCGTCCCCCCGTTCTCCGGGATGTCGCCCCAGTCGACGGTTCCGTCCTCGATGCCCAGCGGGTACGCCGGCTCGAGCCCCCCGGCGGGGGTGATGGAGCTGAACCCCATCCCGCGAGCCCCGAAGTGCGTGTCCCCGGTGGCTCCCAGGTCGCTGGTGATCAGGATCTGGTTCGGGGCGAAGGTGGCATGGACACTCTTCCCGCCGCTGAAGATGGTCACCGACGCCACCCCGGTCTGCTGGATGTACGCGTCGACGCTGCCGCGGGTTGGATCGGTCGGGTCGACGGGCACCTGGGCGAACTGCACGTCCTTCGTGTCGCCCTTGAAGGTCAGGTAGACGCGGGCGTTGTGGAACTTCCAATGACCGAGCTGGCCGTCGGTGATGGTGAAGCCGGTATAGGTGACCGGTGCAGCGCCGGCGACGGCGGCCCAGAGAACCGCGACCACCGCGTACGGAACACGCCTCTGCATGTGCCTACCCCCCTGCGCCATGGCCCGAGCGCCGCCGGACAACGGGACGCGCTCGCGCGGTTGGACGGGAAACTGTAGCTCTCTCCGGAGAGCAATTGCGCTGATCCGCGCACATCCGCCACGGGCGCGAGACAAGCATCGAGGTGCACGGGGGTGCTGGGGTGAGTTGGACCCGGGATGCACCGCGTCGTGTGGGATCCGCCCGACGCCTTGCCAACAAACGCCGACGGTGCACGACCAGGTCCCCAACTCGTTGACCGCAACGGCCATCCTCGAGACGGACTACAGCAATCCGCCAGCATGGACGAGAGCCGGTACACGCCAGCGCCGCTGCCGCCCAAGGCCGACGTGAACATGTCGCTCGACGACATTCGCGCCCTCAGCTCCGAGACGGCGGACATCATCACCGCCATTCGAGCACAAGGTCGAGGCCCCGAGCGGGAAGGGCATCCATCCCGGCGCAGCGGCGATCTTCGTCGGTGACGCCGAATACCTGATTGCCCACTACCCCTGAGGAGGGGACCCGTCGGGCTTCAGCGCGCGCGAAGGAAGACGTAGGTCGCTGAATACGCAACCTTCGTCTCGTTGCCGACGCTGGCTGCGTCGCACCCCGTCGAGGGCGCTGCGCCTCCGTGCGTGTCCAGCCGCTGCACGAAGGTGACGCCCTGGAGTGAGCCGGGCTTGCCGTTGTCCTTGCAGGGGATGAGCAGCCACGTCACGGCCCCCGCCTCCGGGGAGGGGGCACGCTTTGCCTGGGCGCCATCCCCCACCACGCCGCTGCCGTCGGTCAGCGTCCAGGAGGGGCCGGCGCCGTGCGTGCCGGTGACCGGACTCGTGCGATCCGGCGAGGTGTGGAGCTCGGCCTCGGGAGCGACCAGCTTCCACTGCGGTGTGCCGCCGGCGCTCGCCGTGCACTTGTAGTTCTGGGTGCCCCACGCGTAGAGGCGCAGGACTGGCTCGATCCCCGCAGGTGCGGCCAGCTCGGCTGGGACGGCCGACGGCGCCGGGCCGGTCGCGCCCGGCGTCTGGCAGGCGGCCGAGAGGAGCAACGAGACGCCGATGATTCGAGCGGTGCTCATGGGCCACCCGCCTTCCAGAGTGAGCCAGCGTTGCGTCGCCGGCAGGGCGACGCACACTACGTCCGCAGGGGGTCCTTCTCAAGCGACGCCCGATGGACAGTAGGCCCTGTCAGTCGGCTGACACGCTGTTAGAGCGCCTCGAACACCGCGTTGTGAGCGAAGTAGCCGAAGTGCGCTCCGGGCGGGGGGCTCGGCACGGGCCCGGGTCGAGCTACTGGACCCGGAAGGCGTAGAGCGTCCCGTTGCCCGGGAGGTAAATGGTGCCCTTGGCCACCAGCGGCGCCACCCAGTGGATTGCTCCGCGCGCCCCGGTGGAGCTGACGATGCCTGCGCCGGTGTCTCCGTCGAAGGCGTGCAGCTGACTGTCCCCGCCCGCCCCGGTGCCCCACACCACGAAGTCGCCGGCGCCGTCGGGAGTGGTGACGATGGGTGAGCCGCCCTGGTCGGTCCCGTTCGCCCCCTGGTCCAGGCAGGGGAAGGGCTGGGTGAGCGTGGGCGGGTTGCCCGGGCTCACCCGGAGCACGCCCAGCGCATGCCCGTTGGGGCAGGGGGCGTTGTAGACCACGTAACGCCCACGCGCCGTCTGGTACGAGGCCATGCCTCCCGACGCGTCATCGGTGGCGATGTTGTCCAGCTGCGCCAGCGGTCTGTCCGGCGTGTTGATGCCGCCCAGGTTGGCACGGTCCACCAGCCAGGCGGTCTTCGACTTTCCGACGAGGGCTGCCACGTGTCCGGAGCCGGCGCCGGCCAGGTCGAAGAGCACCGTCCCGTTGCTGCCCAGGTCCCCGTCCGCCGCCGAGACGGCCTGCCACTCGTTGAAGGCGAAGTAGTCGGCGGATGCGCCGCTGAAGACGAGCGCCTTGCTGAGCCGGAGCAGCGCGTCCGAGTCGCCCGACTCCCAGGTCGGCTGATTCCCCTCCCCGTTGCCGGTGACGGCGAAGATCGAGGCCCCGTCCGAGGCGATCCCGTTCGGCGCCCAGATGGCGCCGCCCTGCCCGGGGGTGCGGTAGTGGAAGAGGGCTCCCGCCGTCGGCGTGGCGAGCGGGAGGCCGAGGATCCATCCCCAGTTGGCGCCGCAGTCCCCGTAGTAGCCCCCGAAGGGGACGTAGACCGTGTCGTCGACCAGCAAGAGCGAGGCCCGCTGCCCCTGGTAGACGGTGACGCCCATCGGGTCGATGTTTCCGCATCCCAGCTGGCTGAGCGGCACCGGCGGTCCGAGCAGCGTGTCCCACAGGATGGCCCCCGAGCTGGCATCGATGGCGTAGACGTGGTTCGCCTCGGTGGCGATGAACACCGCGTCGTTGCCGCCCACGCCGGCCTCGAGGAAGAGCGGCGAGGCATAGACGCGGCCCTGCAGCGCCGGGGCGAAGGAAGGATCGGGCTTCAATCCACCGTCTGCCGCGAGCGCCGACAGCCTGGCGACGGTGAATGCCGGATCCACGGAGACCGCGTCGCGGCTGGGATGGACGGCGAAGGTCGTCACCGCCGAGCCGCCGCCGCTCCCGCCGTCCGGGCCCCCGATGGTCGCCGCCCGGCATCCGGGCAGCGCCGCCAGGAGGAACCCGCCCACGACACGTCGAAGCCGCGATGCCATCTGGGAAGACCCTACCCCTCCAGTCTGTCCGGCGCCGCGCACGTCACTCGCTTCGGAGCGCGACCACCGGATCGAGGTGCGAGGCTCGCCATGCCGGGTAGAACCCGAAGAACACGCCGATCGCCGCCGAGGAGACGAGGGCCGCCCCGGCCGCCGGCCAGGGGATGGCCAGGGGCCAGCCGAGCAGCTTCTCGACGAGGAAGGAGCCGACCACGCTGAGGAGCAGCCCGCCCAATCCGCCGAAGAGGCTGAGCATCACCGCCTCGCCGAGGAACTGGAGCTGGACCGCCCCCTCGGTCGCTCCGACTGCCAGCCGCACGCCGATCTCGTCCGTCCGCTGGGCGACCGAAGCGAGCATGACGTTCATGATCCCCACCCCGCCCACCACCAGGGCGATGGACGCCAGCGTGACCAGCATCAGCTCCAGCGTCCGCGCCATCTGGATCTGAGCGTTGATCGCCTCGTCCGGGCGGCGGATGTTGAAGTCCTCCTCCTCGCCCGGCTGGATGTGGTGCCGCTGCCGCAGGAGGGACCGGATGCTGTCGATGGCCGGGTTCATCGCCTCCCTGGACGCGGCCGAGCAGAGGATGTCGTCCAGGTAGGTGTAGTACCGGCCGAGGATCCTCCCCTGTGCCGTCCTCCACGGCATCAGGATCGTGTCGTCGAGATCCTGCCCGGAGGGAGACTGGCCCTTGGGCGCGAGGACCCCGATGACCTGGAAGAGGAAGCTGTTCACCCGGATGACCTGCCCCACCGGATCCACCGGCCCGAACAGCTCCCGGCGCACCGTCTCGCCGAGCACGGCCACGCTCTGGGCGTGAATGACCTGGTCTTCGGTGAAGAACGAGCCAGACGCCAGGCGCCAGTTCTTGATCTCCAGATATTCGGGCGAGATGCCTCGGTATCGCGTCCCCCAGTTGCGGTTCCCGAACACCACCTGAACGCTGCCGTCGACGTTCTCCGAGCACGCCTTGAGCAGGGGGAGCTCGCGCCGCATGGCCTGGGCGTCCTCGGGAACGAGCGTGTTCATGCCGTGCGTCCCGCTGCGCACGCCGCTCACCGTCCGGGACCCGGCCTCGACCCAGACGAAGTTGTCGCCCAGCTTCTGCAGCTCGGCCTCGCTGCGCTCCGCGCCCGCCTTGCCGATGGCCACCACCCAGATCACCGCCGCCACGCCGATCATGATGCCCAGCGAGGCCAGCGCCGTGCGCAGCTTGTGACGGGCGAGCGCACGCACCGATTCGGTGCACAGCAGCTGCGCCGCGAGGCGGACGCCCGGTGGGACCATCGGCCGGCGACTGTAGCCGCTTCCGGCCGGAACCTTCCCCGGTCACAGGCGGGCGGAGAAGCGAGGCCGGAGCGCCGGGACGAGCGCCAGGGCCGCTCCGAAGAGCAGGTGCCCGACCACCCACGAGCCGGGCATGGTACGCACCGCCGCGCGGAGGGGAGGGTTGACCACCGGGAGCGCGAGGGCGGTGGCGATGACCATGACCACCAGGGCGTAGCCCACGGCGAGGAGCAGCGTCAGGCCCGCGGATCGGGTGTGGGGCAGCAGCGCGCCGAAGA
>Ga0335085_10013570_pt1 | contig 11936 bp, 8 predicted proteins | sample Lox_Sample_45_FD_206712 | JGI IMG/M metagenome (GOLD analysis project Ga0335085, IMG submission 206712) | Soil microbial communities from Loxahatchee National Wildlife Refuge, Florida, United States - Lox_Sample_4.5 | ecosystem: Environmental > Terrestrial > Soil > Wetlands | place: USA: Florida...
CCCACCGTCACCGACCGCCTCGGCGCGGACGTCCTGTCCACCCAGCCGCTGCGGGCGAAGATCCTCGCCAATTTCGGTGTCGGCTTCAACCATATCGATATCGCTGCGGCCAAGGCGCGCGGCCTGGTCGTCACCAACACGCCCGACGTCCTCACTGACGACACGGCGGACGACGCGGTCATGCTGTTGCTCATGGTTGCGCGACGCGCCGGCGCGGGAGAGCGCCTGGTTCGGAGCGGTGGCTGGAAGGGGTGGGGCCCCACGCACATGCTCGGCACCAGGGTGACGGGGAAAACGCTCGGGCTGGTGGGGCTGGGGCGGATCGCGCGCGCCGTAGCGCGGCGGGCGCGCCACGGTTTCGGGATGCGGGTGCTGTTTCACGACCCCTACCCGCCGCCCGCTCAGGTGGTGGCGGATCTGGGCGTCGAAGCGCGGCCTGACGTGGATACCCTGGTGCGCGAGTCGGACTTCGTGTCGCTGCATTGTCCTGCCACCCCGGAGACGCGCCACCTCGTGGATGCGCGGCGGCTCGGGCTCATGCAGCGGTCGGCATTCCTCATCAATACTGCTCGCGGCGACGTGGTGGACGAGGCGGCGCTCGTGGCCGCGCTTCGCGCCGGCACGCTCGCGGGTGCCGGGCTGGACGTCTACGAGCGAGAGCCCGCCGTGAGCCCGGAGCTGCTCACCATGGAGAATGTCGTGTTGCTCCCGCATCTGGGCAGCGCGACCCGTGAGACCCGTGTCGCGATGGGTGAGCGGTCCCTCGAGAACCTCAGGGCTTTCTTCTCCGGCGCCGCCCCGCGCGATCGCGTCGCGTGACCCAGGACTTCTTCGCTTTGAGCGCTGCAGAGTATCTGCAGCAGCTCGCGGACCTGCTGTTCGGCCTCCTCCTGGACGTCATCCACGCGCATCACCCCGTGATCGAGCCGGTGCTGCGCGGGCAGCCGGCGCCCCCCGGTCAGAGTCCGGAGCTGGCGGCGCGCACCATTCAGGCACAGGGGATCTGGTTTCAGCTCCTGAGCATCGCTGAGCAGAATTCCGCGATGCGCGAGCGCCGGCGCGCCGAGGTGGAGAAGGGGTACGGCGAAGTACGCGGCACGCTCGCGCAGGTCGTGCGCTCCGCCGGGGTCCCGCCGGCGGACATGCGGGCGCTGATCGAGAAGCTGCACGTCGAGCCGGTCATCACGGCCCACCCCACCGAAGCGAAGCGCGTCACGATGCTCGAGCGGCACCGCTCGATCTATTTCGGGCTATTCGACCTCGAGGTGACGCGCTGGACGCCGCGTGAGCGAACCGCGCTCATCGACCAGCTGCGGAACGACATCGAAATCCTCTGGCTCACGGGCGAGCTGCGGCTCGACAAGCCCACCGTGGCCCAGGAGCTGGCCTGGGGGCACTACTTCGTGAACGAGCTGCTGTTCGACGTCGTGCCCCAGATGCTGGCAAAGCTCGAGCGCGCGCTCGCGCAGACCTATCCCGGGGAGCAGTTCACCGTCCCGCCGTTCTTCCAGTTCGGCTCCTGGATCGGCGGGGACCGCGACGGGAATCCGTTCGTCACGAATGACGTCACGCGTCAAACGCTGAACGACAACCGCCTGGCGAGCCTGCGGCGGTACCGGCACCGTATCGGGCAGCTCGTCAGGACCCTGAGCGTCACCGAGCGGAGCCTGCCCATTCCCGCTGCGTTCCGCCAGGCGCTCGCGCAGCAGCTCGAGCAGACCCGGGACGCCGAGCGCATCGTGGCCCGCAACCCCGGGGAGGTGTTCCGGCAGTACCTCGCCTGCGTCCTGCGCCGGCTCGATCTGACGGTCGATTTCGCAAGCCATGGCCTGCCGGCGCCGGAAACCGCCGGATACCCCATCGCGGACGAGCTGATCGCCGACCTGCGCGTCGTGGAGCACGGTTTGAGCGAGGCGGGATGCGAGCAATTGGCTCTCACCGCGGTCCGACCGGTGCGGCGGGAGGTCGAGACGTTCCGCTTCAGCACGTTCCGGCTCGACATGCGGGAGAACACCGTGCGCATCAACGAGGCCGTCACGGCCCTGGGTCGATGCCGCAACGGCAGTGAGGTGCCGGTGCCGGGATCCGCCGGGTGGCGTCCGTGGCTGCTCGCCGAGCTGGCGAGGCCGTTGCAGCCCGGCCACATGCCGGCTGAGCTGCCGGAAGGGGCGGCCGACACGCTTGGGATGTTCCGTCTCATCCACGACGTGCGCGACCACGTCGATCGCGCGGCGATCGGGACGTTCATTCTCAGCATGACGCACTCGATGGAGGACGTGCTCGCCGCCTACGTGCTGGCCAAGGAGGCCGGGCTCTTCGCGGATGCGTCGGGGATCGAGAGCTGCACGCTGCCGGTCGTGCCGCTGTTCGAATCGATCGAAGACCTGCGTCGCGCCCCCGATATCATGCGCGAGCTGCTCGCGGTTCCGCTCGTGCGCCGCAGCGTGCGCGCGCAGGGAGGCGTGCACGAGGTCATGATCGGGTATTCGGACTCGAACAAAGACGGCGGCTTTCTCACATCCAACTGGGAGCTGGCCAAGACTCAGGTGAAGCTCACTCGCCTCGGGCGCGACTGCGGGGTACCGATCGCCTTCTTCCATGGGCGCGGCGGCTCGGTGAGCCGCGGCGGGGCCCCCACCGGCCGGGCCATCGCGGCGCAGCCGCCCGGCTCCATCCGGGGGCGACTGCGGCTCACCGAGCAGGGCGAAGTGGTCTCGTTCAAGTACGCGAGCCGCGGGTCGGCCGCATACCAGATCGAGCTGCTCGCCGCGAGCGTCCTCGAGCACTCGCTCAAGTCCGAGCAGGAGGAGCCGCTCCCGACCGCCGAGTTCGATGAGGCGCTGGAGGCGCTGGCCGGAGCGGCGCACGCCGCCTACCGGCGGCTCGTCGAGCATCCCGATCTGCTCGCCTACTTCCAGGCCGCGAGCCCGCTCGAGGAGATCGCGCTCCTGAACATCGGGTCGCGCCCGGTGCGCCGGTTCGGAGCGAAGACGCTCACCGACCTGCGGGCGATCCCGTGGGTGTTCGCGTGGACCCAGAACCGCCACTTCGTGCCCGGCTGGTTCGGCGTGGGGAGCGGGTTGGCGACATTCCTCGAGGTGCGCGGCCAGCGCGGCGAGGCACTGTTACAACGGATGTTCAACGACTCGCGTCTGTTCCGTCTCATCATCGACGAGGCAGAGAAGACCTTGGCCTACGTCGACATGGACATCGCCCGGGAGTACGCCGGGCTGGTCGGGGATGCCAGGGTGCGGGATGCGATCTTCCCCATGATCGAGGAGGAGTATCGCCGCACGGTGGACGCGGTGCTGCGGGTGAACCAGGGCGCGCACATCGCCGACCGGTTCCCCCAGTTCGGGCGCCGCCTGGCGCATCGTCTGCCCACGCTCGCGCAAGTGAACCGCCAGCAGATCGAGCTGCTGCGCCAGTACCGGGCGGCGAGCGGCAAGGAGCAGGAGGACTACCTCGCGCCTCTGCTGCTCTCGATCAACTGCGCCGCCGCAGGGTTCGGGACGACGGGGTAAGACCTCCGCCGCAAACGCGCCCTAGGATGCCGCAAAAACACCCTACCTGCCGCATGACCGGCGCTCCAACGTGAGGCAACCTCCCGCGGAGTGTTCCCATGCCAGCAGCAAGACGACGTACGCGCAAACCCCAGCCCAAGCGACACGGCTTTGGGTGGGTCCCCGACCTGCCGGACCAACGCGATGTCCTGTACGGTGCCGTGAGGCCCGTCCCCGCGAGACTGCCACCGAGCGCCGACCTCCGCCCGGGTTGCTCGCCGGTCGAGAACCAGGGCCCGCTCGGCAGCTGCACGGGCAACGCGATCGCGGGCGCGGTCGAGTTCCTCGAACGGAAAGATCAAGTGCGCTTCGTGAACGTGAGCCGGCTCTTCATTTACTACAACGAGCGCGCGATCGAGCACACGATCAAGTCCGATGCCGGGGCCATGATCCGTGACGGCATCAAGACGGTCGTGAAGCAGGGAGTCTGTTCGGAGCGGAAGTGGCCGTACGTCGTGTCAAAGTTCGCCGTCAAGCCGCCCGTCGCCTGCTACGCGGAGGCGGCAGACCATCAGGTGACCTCGTACCAGCGCATTCTCACGGTGGACGAAATGCGTGCCTGCCTTGCGCAAGGGTTTCCGTTTGTGTTCGGGTTCACGGTCTACGAGAGCTTCGAGTCGCAGCAGGTGGCCCAGACCGGCGTGGTCCAGCTCCCGCAGCCCGGCGAGCGAGTCGCCGGCGGTCACGCGGTGCTCGCCGTGGGCTACACCGATGCGGAGCGGCGCTTCATCGTGCGGAACTCGTGGGGCGCGAACTGGGGGATGAAGGGGTACTTCACCATGCCCTACGACTACCTCGCGAACCGCAACCTTGCCGACGACATGTGGACCATCCGCCGGGGGGAACTCATCTGATGCATCCCGGCTCCTATATTCTACGGCGATGAATGGTTTGCCCTACCTCAGCGGGCGGCACGAGGGCTTTCGCGCCCAAATACGCGACTTCGCCGAGCAGGTCATTCGTCCGGTGGCCGGCGCCTGTGATCGCGAAAGCAGGTTTCCCTGGGACACCGTCAAGCAGATGGCGGACCTCGGCCTGTTCGGTCTCCAGTGGCCGCAGGCCCTGGGTGGCGGCGGGCAGGACTATCTCTCCTACATCATCGCGATCCACGAGCTCGCCAGGGTGGATGCGAGCCATGCCATCACCGTCAGCGCCCACACCACACTCGGCACGTCGCCGATCATGGATTTCGGGACGGAAGAGCAGAAGCAACGCTACGTTCCCCTCCTCGCGGCCGGGCGGGTCCTGGCGGGGTTCGGCCTGACCGAGCCCGGCGCCGGCTCCGACGCCGGCGGCACGAAGACGACGGCCGTGGAGCGGGGCGACCACTACGTGCTCAACGGTTCGAAGATCTTCATCACCCACGCAGGCGTGGGCGAGGTCTTCATCGTCACGGCGCGCACCGATGCGACGGCGCGCGGGAGCCAGGGCATCACGGCGTTCATCGTGACCAAGGACACCTGCGACCTCGCCGAGGCGGCGCGGGTGGGCATGGGCCACGACCCCGGGATACCGAAGTGCTCCGGCGCGATTGCGGGTAAGAAGGAGGACAAGCTCGGGTGGCGCGCGTCCGACACGCGCGAGCTGGTGTTCCAGGACGCCGTGGTCCCCAAGGAAAACGTGGTCGGGGCCGTGAACAACGGCTTTCGCCAGTTCCTGCACACGCTGGACGGCGGCCGCATCGGCATCGGGGCGCTCGCGCTCGGCATCGCCGAAGGAGCACTTGCGGAGTGCGTGCGCCATACGGGCACGCGGCGCCAGTTCGGCAAGCCGGTCGCGAGCTTCCAGGGGGTGCACTTCGCCATTGCCGATATGGCCACCGAGGTAGCAGCTGCCACCCATCTCGTGTACCACGCGGCGTGGCTCAAGCAGACGGACCGGCCGTACAAGACGGAAGCAGCGATGGCCAAGCTGTTCGCCTCGGAGCTCGCCATGCGTGCGACCACCAAGGCGGTCCAGCTCCACGGCGCGATCGGCTATACGACGGAGGCCCCCGTCGAGCGGATGATGCGGGACGCCAAGGTGTGCGAGATCGGGGAAGGGACGAGCGAGATTCAGCGCATGGTCATCGGGAGGGCGTTGCTGGGAGAGCTGGTAGACTAGGCGGTGAAAGGCGGTACCCTCTTACCGCCCTCTTACCGCCCCTTACCGCTAGACTTCCGGCGCCACGTACGGTGGCGGCTCCGCTGTCGTCTGCTCCGGATGCGACACTTCCTTGTGTAGATGCTCGAGCAGCTCCAGCTGGCGCTGCTGCATGTGCCACAGCTCGTGCCATTGCTTGTATCGCAGCGCGTCGAGCTTGTCGTGCAGGTCGCGAATCTCGAACTCCGCCATCAGGTTGATCTCGTAGTCTTGCTGCGCATGCAACCGATCCTTTGCGGCCTGGCGGTTCTGGCTCATCATGATCACGGGCGCCTGTAAGGCGGCGAGCGTCGAAAGCACGAGGTTCAGCAAGATGTACGGATAGGGGTCGAAGGGGTGCCCGGCGACCATGGTCGAGTTCACCACTACCCAGCCAACGAGCACGACTCCGAAGATCATGATGAAGGGCCAACTGCCGCCGAACTGCGCCACCCGGTCGGCGACGCGCTGCCCCAGCGTCATATGCGCCTCGAATTCCTGGTCCACGAGCCGACTCACCCGTCCCCCGCGCGCAACCCTGGACACGAGCGATTGCTCCATGTCGGAGATCTTGCGGTACTCGGCCTCGAGGTAGCCCAGGAACTTCTTCGCCCGATACTGCTCGACGCATTCCCGGCACACGGCATGCGTGGCATCCCACTCGGGGCGGTCGGCCTTGATCAACTCGAGGATCTGGTTCTCCATTTTCTGGGGCGAGACGAGCTTGCGGCGATCGACCAACGTCTTGCACAACGAGCACGCGATCTTCCCGCTGGTTTTCGACACCGGTGGCCTCGCGGACATGGGTGTCCTTCCTATGGAAGGTGGATGGTCATGCCGAGCGCGCTGACGAGGAACGCCCAGCGATCGGCCTGCTCGTCGATCACTTTGCTCGTCGGCTTCCCGGCGCCGTGGCCCGCCTTGGTCTCGATCTGGATGAGGATCGGCCGGGGGCCGCGCTGCGCCGCCTGGAGCGCCGCCGTGAACTTGAACGAGTGGCCAGGAACCACACGATCGTCGTGATCTGCGGTCGTGACGAACGTCGCCGGATACGCGGTGCCGGGCCGGATGTTGTGGAGCGGTGAGTAGCGATAGAGATACGGAAACTGCTCCGCGCTGTCGGCCGAGCCGTACTCCGTGACCCAGGCCCACCCGATCGTGAACTTGTGAAACCGCAGCATGTCCAGCACGCCCACCGCCGGGAGCGCGGCCCCGAACAGTTCGGGACGTTGCGTCATCACCGCTCCGACGAGGAGGCCTCCGTTCGAGCCGCCGCCGATCGCGAGCTTGGTCGGTGAGGTCACCCCGCGCGCGATGAGATACTCGGCAGCGGCGATGAAGTCGTCGAACACGTTCTGCTTCTTCTCGTGCATCCCCGCCTGATGCCACGCCTCCCCGTATTCGCCCCCACCGCGCAGGTTCGCCTCGGCGAACACGCCTCCCATTTCGAGCCAGGCGAGGATTCCTATCGAGAAGGCGGGCGTCAAGCTGGCGTTGAACCCGCCGTACCCGTACAGGTAGGTCGCGTTCGAGCCATCGCGGGCCATGCCCTTCTTGTGCGTCAGGAACATCGGGACGCGCGTGCCGTCCTTGCTGCGGTAGAACACCTGCTCCGTCTCGTACGGTGAGGGATCGAAGTCGAGGGCCGGTGCCTTGAAGACCCCTCCCGTCGCGGTCCGAAAATCGTAGCGGAAGATCGTCGTGGGATAGAGAAACGAGGTGAAGGCGTAGAACATCTCCTCGTCCCCGCGCTCACCCGTGATGGACCCGACGGTGCCGAGGGTGGGCAGGGCCAGCTCCCGGACGCCTCGACCATCGAGCGCGACCAGGCGCATCCGCGAATGCGCGTCGCGCAGCGAGTTCACGACGAAGGTGTCGTGGATGATCTGCACGGTCTCGATGACGTCGTCGGCTTGCGGAATGATCTCCCGCCAGCGCGCCCGCTCGGGATGACGGGTGTCGATGGCCACCACGCGTTTTCTGGGCGCGTCGAGGTCGGTCAGCACGTAGAACACCGGGCCGTCGTTTCCCACTACGTGGTAGGCCGCATCGAACTCATCGAGCAGCGGCACGACGTTTCCCTGCACCCGGGGCCGTGCCCCATCACCCATGTCGAGATAGTAAACGCGGTTGCGCCGGTCGGTGCCGAGCCAGATGGTGAGGATGAGGTATCGACCGTCGTCGGTGACGCCGCCCGCGATGCCCCAATCGGGCTGGTCGGGGCGCTCGTAGACGAGCAGGTCGGCGGCCTGGTCCGTGCCGAGCCGGTGGTAGTAGAGCTTTTGAAAACGGTTGACCGCGAGGAGCGCGTCTCCCGCCCCACTCGAGGGCTCGGGGTAGCGGCTGTAGAAGAACCCGGCGCCGTCGTGCGTCCAGGATGCGCCGGAGAACTTGATCCAGCGGAGCCGGTCGCCAAGATCGCGTCCGGTTGCCACGTCGCGCACGTGGAATTCCTGCCAGTCGGACCCGCTCGCCGCCGTTCCGTAGGCCATGAGCTCGCCGTCTTCCGACACAGCGAGCGCGGACAGCGCCACGGTGCCATCGGCCGAGAGGCTGTTGGGGTCGAGCAGGACCTCGGGTGCCCCGGCGAGCCCTGCCTGCCGGTACAGCACGGCCTGATTCTGCAGCCCGTCGTTCTTCTCGAAGAAGTAGCGCTTCCCTTTCCGGAACGGAGCGCCGAACCGCGGATAGTTCCACAGGGCGGTGAGGCGGCGCCGGATCGCGGCACGCTCGGGGACCCGGGCGAGAAAGCTCTCGGTCAACCGATTCTCGGCCTCGATCCATGTGCGCGTCTCGGGGGCGTCCGGGTTCTCAAGGGCGCGGTACGGGTCCGCCACCCTGGTCCCGTGGTAGTCGTCCACGACGTCCCCTCGGGGAGGGGCGGGATAGGCCTGGCCCTGAGCACCGGTGAACGCGGGGGCGGCAAGCGACAAGATGAGCGAGATACCCGTTCGGGTGAGGGTTTTGCGCGTGCCCCAATTTCGGCACTATTGACGTAAGTTGCAAGGGCACTTAGGTTTGCCCCATGCATTGGACTAAGCCACGCGCCTGGGCCAATCGAGTCACGCCGTCTTCTGCGTTCCCAATCGCAGCGACCATTTGCTGGCCGAACATCAAGATCCCGGCGGGGTGCTGGCCCCTCGGGATCGAGGGATCATGCTTTGAAGCGCGAGATTCTCATCAGCGGGACCGCACGCGAGACTCGCGTCGCGATCCTGGAGGACGACCGCCTTGTTGAGCTCCTGGTCGATCGTCCCGACGCCCGCCGCATGGTGGGCGACATCTACCTCGGCAAGGTCGAAGCCGTGTTGCCGGGGATTCAAGCGGCCTTCGTCGACATCGGCGCCGACAAGAGCGCCTTCCTCCACGCCTCGGACCTGATCGCGTCAGACGACGACGAGGAACCGGTCGAGCGCGACAACGATCGAGCGGGGGGGGAAGAAGACGAAGACGACGCTGACGACGAACCCGAGCCCCGGGCGGAACGGGGCGGCGGGCGTCGGCGGTCTCGCCGCAAGCTTCCCAACGTGACCGACGTGCTCGAGCGCGGCCAGACCGTGGTCGTACAGGTTACCAAAGAGCCGATCGGCACGAAGGGTCCGCGCGTCACCGCCCAAGTCTCGCTCGCCGGCCGGTTTCTCGTCTACATGCCTCACGCATCCAAAGTCGGCGTCTCGCGCCGCATCGACCAGCGCGAGCAGCGCGTCAAGCTGCGCGAGCTGGTCTCGAAGCTCGTTCCCAAAGACGAGGGCGGCTGGATCATCCGCACCGTCGCCGAGGACCTCACGGAGAAGAGCTGCAAGCGCGAGATCGACCACCTGCTGGGCTTGTGGCGAAAGATCAAGCGGAAGTCCTCCTCCGTCCGGGCGCCGGTGCTGCTGCAGCGCGAGACGAGCCTCACCCGGGGCATCATCCGGGATCTCTTCAGCGACAAGGTCGACTCTCTGCTCGTCGACTCCAAGATGCTGCACAACGAAATCGTGCAGTATCTGAAGCAGATCGACCCCGACCTCGTGGAGCGCGTCACCCTGTACGAGAAGGAAGCACCGCTCTTCGACGAGTACGACATCGAGTCCGAGATCCGCGAGCTGTTCAAGTCCCGCGTGGAGCTGGCCTCGGGCGGCTACATCATCATCCAACCTACCGAGGCCCTCACTTCGATCGACGTGAACACCGGGCGCTACACCGGCAAGAAGGACCCCGAGAGTACGATCGTCAAAACGAACGTCGACGCGGCCCGCGAAGTAGCGCGGCAACTGCGGCTGCGCGACATCGGCGGCATCATCGTGGTGGATTTCATCGATATGGAGTCGAAGAGCAATCGCGACAAGGTCCTGCACGAGCTGCGCACCTATCTCGGCCGTGACCGGGCGCGCACCAGGGCGTTCGCGGTTTCCGAACTGGGCCTGATCGAGATGACCCGCCAGCGGGTGCGGCCATCGCTGTGGCAGTCCATGACCACTGAGTGCCCCACCTGCACCGGCACCGGGCGCGTATTCCGGCCGGAAGTCGTGGTCCGGCGCATGGAGCGGTCGCTCAAGCGCGCCGGCGCCGACCACAAGGAGCGCCAGCTGGCAGTGCGGCTGCATCCCGAAGTGGCACTCTACCTCGTGGAGCAGGAGCCGAACTTCCTGCGCCAGCTCGCCAAGCAGACAGGGCTCGAGCTCGAGGTGCGGGACGATCCGATGATGCGACTGGACGAGTTCCGGATGATGGCGCAGCCGGCGGGGCGTGATGTCACCGAGCAATATGCTGTCGCGTAGCGGCGGGGAAGCGGGAAGGGGGAAGAGGGAAGGGCACGGCGAGAGCGGGCCGCGCACGCCTTACCCTTCCCCCTTCCCCCTTCCCCCTTCCCGTTTTAGCTTCCCCCGCCCATGAGCTATGCCATCTTCTCGACCGGGGGCAAGCAGTTCCGTGCCGAACCCGGCGTCACGATCAAGGTCCCGCTGCTCCCCGCTGAACCCGGGGCGAAGGTCGTATTCGACCGCGTCCTGCTCGCGAGCGACGGCAAGCGCGTGCAGGCCGGGAGGCCGACGCTCGACGGGGCGAAGGTGACGGCCGAAGTGGTGCGCCACGGCAAAGGCCGGAAGATCAAGATCTACCGGTTTGCGCGCCGCTCGGGGTACCGCAGGCACGCGGGGCACCGGCAACAGTTCACCGAGGTGAAGATCGCCGACGTGAAGATCGGGAAAGAGGAGTAGCGATGGCCCACAAGAAAGGCGTCGGCTCGTCCCGCAACGGCCGCGACTCAGGTCCCAAATACCTCGGCGTGAAGCGCTTCGCCGGCGAGTTCGTGACGGCGGGCTCGATCCTCGTCAAACAGCGCGGCACCAGGCTTCACCCCGGCACGAACGTCCGCCGCGCCTCCGACGACACGTTGTTCACCGTCGTGGACGGCATCGTCAAGTTCGAGCACAAGGACAAGAGGCGACAGCGGGTGAGTGTGTATCCGAAAGCCTAGGCGGGAAGAGGCGGACCGAGACGGGAACGTGTTGCCGCCTCCTACCGCCGCGTACCGCCTCTGACCGTCTCAGTACTCCGGCGGCAACTTCCTGTACCGCTCCAGCAGTTCCGTCTGCCGGCTCCGCAGCGGAATCTCCTTCCCCCGGATGTATACGTGCGTCACTCGGGTCGAGAATTCGAAGGGGTCCCCCGACCAGACCACGATGTTCGCGACCTTGCCGGAGTCGAGCGAGCCGTAGCGGCTGCCGACGCCGAAGATCTCGGCCGGCGTGAGGGTCACCGCCCGCAGCGCGCCGTCCCACGTCATCCCGTTGGAGACGGCGTTGCCGGCCTGCTGTCGCAGGTTGCGGGCGTTGTGGGTATCGGTCTCGAGCAGGGCGACCCGCACGCCCGCCTTCGCAAGGAGCGCGGCATTGTCGAGTCGCGTGTTCAGCGCATCGTACGATGGCAGGTCGTCGAGCGGCCGGACCAGCACCGGGACGCGCGCGCGGGCGATCTGGTCGGCGATCTGCCAGGCCTCCGCGGCACCGCCGAGCACGAGCTTGAGCCGGTAGTCGCGCGCGATCCGGAGCGCCGTCTCGATGTCGCTGCGCCGGTTCGCGATGACGAGGAGCGGTAGCTCCCCGCGCAACACCGGGGCGAGTGCCGCGAGATCGGCGGCAGAGGCGGCGAGGGGATGCATCTGGGCGCGCGCCCAGTCGGCCTTCCGTGTACGGAACTCCTGCGCGTCGTCCAGCACACGACGCAGCCTGGCCGCCGCACCGGCGCGCGAGCCACCGCCCATCTCCT
>Ga0335085_10013571_pt1 | contig 11936 bp, 6 predicted proteins | sample Lox_Sample_45_FD_206712 | JGI IMG/M metagenome (GOLD analysis project Ga0335085, IMG submission 206712) | Soil microbial communities from Loxahatchee National Wildlife Refuge, Florida, United States - Lox_Sample_4.5 | ecosystem: Environmental > Terrestrial > Soil > Wetlands | place: USA: Florida...
AACGCATTTTCGCGGCGAGTTTAAAAAGCACTCGACTCCGCGGCGGCGTTCTTGAAACAATCATCTGCCGCCCGAGCGCGCGTAAAGGATTTTGACTGAATGAACACCACAGCGAGCAATCTGACGCGGTTCCCGAATCTCCCAGAACGCATTCGCGGGCTCGAACCACTGGTCTACAACCTGTGGTGGAGCTGGAATCGAGCCTCCCGGGAAATGTTTCGCGCTCTCGATCTGCAGGCCTGGTTAAATAGCGCGCACAATCCCCTGCGGATGTTGACCATGGTTTCGCAGGAATCGCTCGAACGAGCCGCTCGCAATCCCGAATTTCTGGAACGATATGACGCGGTGATGGCTTATTTCGATGCCGAAGTGACTTCGCACAACGGCTGGTACACCGCCGAATACGGCCGATCCCCTGCGCCGATGGCTTACTTTTCCGCGGAGTACGCGTTCCACAATTCCCTGCCGCTCTACGCCGGTGGTCTCGGCGTTCTTGCCGGAGATTACATAAAAGAATGCAGCGACCTGGCCGTGCCGGTGGTTGCCATCGGGCTGATTTATTCACGTGGTTACGTTTCGCAGAAACTCCGTGACGATGGCTGGCAAGAGGACCAGGAGAATGTGCTGGATCGAACCTTCGATCCGGTTCGGCCGGTGCTGGCAAAGGATGGATCGCAACTCACGGTGCAGGTGCCGCTGTTCGATCCGCCGGTGCATGTGCTGGTATGGCGCGCGGATATTGGCCGCGTGCCGGTGTACCTCCTCGATACGGATATTGAGAAGAACCAGCCCTGGGACCGCGCGATTGGCTACCGGCTGTACACAACGGAATCCGAGCAGCGACTTCGGCAGGAAATCGTGTTGGGCATCGGCGGCATGTGCGTTCTTGAAGCGTTGGGAATTGTCCCGGCCGGGATTCACATCAATGAGGGGCATCCAGGGCTGGCGCTTTTCGAGCGGATTCGAATGCTGGTGGAAAAAGGGGCAACCTTCCAGGAAGCCGCGGCGAAAGTTCGGGAGACATCGGTTTTCACGACGCATACGCCGCTCACAGCCGGCACCGACGTGTTTCCCTTCCCGATGTTCGAAAAGTATTTTGGCCACGCCTATCAAAGGTTTGGAACCGACCGCGATACCTTGCTGCAACTCGGCGTTTTCCCGCCCGATCCCGGCGCGGGGTTCAACATGACTGCGTTCGCGCTGCGGATGACCCAATTCACAAACGCAGTGAGCAAGAAGCACGGCGAGGTCGCGCGCCAGATGTGGGCCAGCATTTGGCCGGGCAAGAAAGAGGCGGAGATTCCGATCACGGCAGTCACCAACGGCGTTCACATGCTTACCTGGCTTGACCCGATCTGGCTGCAGCCATTGCTCGACCGCCATCTGGGTCCTGATTGGGTGCGCGATCAAGACCGCGCCGGAATCTGGGAATTGGTCAACAAAATACCGGATATCGATTTGTGGCGGCTGCGCCGTCGACTGAAGGGGCTGCTGATCGATGAGGTCAACGAGCGAGCGCGTGAACGCTGGAAGAACAAACGTGTGCGCGCGGAAGCTGTGATCGCGTTTGGGGCTCTGCTCGAGCCGGAAGTCTTTACCATCGGATTCGCGAGGCGTTTCACCAGTTACAAGCGCCCGGACCTGATCCTCACCGATTTGGATCGCCTGAAAGGAATGCTGTCCAATCCGCTGCGTCCCGTCCAGATCATATTTGCCGGCAAATCTCATCCGTCCGACAGCGAGGGTGCGCGAATCATCCAGCGGATTTTCCGGCTGGCGCAGGATCCCGACGTTGGCGCACGCATTGCCTTCATTGAGGATTACGATCAGCACCTGGCGCAGCGCATGGTGCGCGGCGTGGACATCTGGCTGAACAATCCTGTGCCGCCGCTGGAAGCTAGCGGAACCAGCGGGATGAAAGCCAGCATGAACGGAGTGCCGAATCTATCGATTCTCGATGGCTGGTGGATGGAGGGTTACAACGGCCAGAACGGATGGGCCTTCGGCGATCAGCCTGTAGAGGGCGATCGCACCAAGGCCGACGCCGACGCCATCTACAATTTGCTGGAGACCCAAATCGTGCCGCTCTATTACGACCGCGCGGACGACGAAATTCCGCATGGATTCGTGCAAGTGATGAAGTCCGCGATTAAGAGCGTCGCGCCGCAGTTCAGCACCCGGCGCATGGTGAAGGAGTACGTGACGCGATTTTATCTGCCGGCGCTGGCTATGCCAGCTACTAAGGCATGAGAACCCGAGAGCATCCCTTAACTTGCATTGGGAATCTTATTGAGTCTAAGATGTGTGTAGTTCTTATGGATTTCCACTGGCGGCAGCGGCGATCTTTGTTGCTAGCCTCAGGGTCGTCCGAGCGTCTCTAACTCTAGATGAGGCCACAAACCAACTCCTTCCAGGGCTTTTCGCGCTCAAGGGCCGTCGCATACAGCCGAATTACGGTGGTTTTGTTGTTGTTGTTCACCGTCACAGGTCTGCTGACCTTGGCCAAAAATGGACAGTATTACCCGAAGTCCAATCCCGCGCGAGACGTTTCGGTTACCATTAAGATGAATGTGGTGCACTCGTCGGCGCAGGTAGCTGAGGAGCCTTTACAGCCGGTGGCCCGTTTCTTTTTGCCGCAACCTCCGGTTCCCATATATCGGGTACAGGTAAGGGAATTTCTCCTGATAGTCCCGATCGGCATTGTAGTCTCCACGCGATTCCGCTCTCCTCCGTCGTACCTCGCCTAGATTTCCTTTTTTCTCGAACCGAGCACAGTGAGCTATTTGACGTAACCGGGCCTTTCGTACTAATCAGGCGCAAGCAAATGCCCTGAAGCCGGAGCCTTCATGGATGCGAATCGATTGGCAATTGCCGTGATCGAGCAATTGCAGCAACTAAGCACTTGCGTCGTCGCGAGTGCCGTTGAAAGTTTCCACGTCCGCTTGCCAAATACGGGATTTGCAGATTCCCGGATTCGCTCCATTTTGGGCAATCTGCCTCCTATGGTGGGTTACGTTGCAACCGGGCGAATCCGCAGCGCGGCCCCTCCTATGGAAGGCGATGGGTATCATTACGCGCGAACGGATTGGTGGGACCACATTCTCAGTATTCCGGCGCCCCGCGTAATCGTGCTGGAGGATTTGGACGATCCTCCGGGCCTGGGAGCTTTTGTCGGCGAAGTGAATGCGAACATCTTTAGAGCGCTGGGTTGCGTGGGTGTAGCGACGAATGGCGCCGTACGCGACGTCAATGAGGTGCGCTCGATTGGATTTCCCCTGTTTGCGGCGAACATCTCGGTATCTCACGCCTATGCACATATCGCCGACTTTGGCGGTCCGGTAACCCTTGGCGGCCTGGAATTGCACCCCGGCGACTTGGTTCAAGGCGATATTCATGGTGTACAGAAGATTCCATTGGAAATTGCGGACAGAATTCCCGCTGTCGCGCAGCAGATTCTCCGACGACGGGCGCGCGTGGTCAGCGAGTGCCGTCCGTCCGGACTTTCCGTGGAAGGTTTACGCAAAACAGTAGAGGATTTGGAGAAAAACCTACCGAGCTTTTGAGGCAGGAGCGAAGTTCAGGAACACACATGAAAAAACATGTTCGAAGTAAGCGACCGATGATTGCCATGCTGAGCTGCGCGTTGCTGTCCGCCGCCGCGCTTATCTCTGGATGCGGTTCAACCACAAAAGCTACCGCCGACGATGGTGCCGATGCCCCGCACGTAGCCGTGGTCAAGGTAGCGCGACGCAATCTGACGAACTCTTTGCAGATTGCCGCCGAGTTTGAGCCCTTTCAGGAAATCAATGTCTACGCGAAAGTATCAGGATACATACAAAAGCTCTACATCGACTGGGGTACGCACGTGCAGCGGGGCCAGCTTCTCGCAGTTCTGGAAATCCCGGAATTGCAGCAACAACTCGAACTCGACCAAGCTACCGTAAGCCGCAGCGAGCAGGACCTTATGCGATCCAACGAAGAGCTCAACCGCGCCCAGTCGACCTATAACGTTACCCATTTGACCTATACACGTATGGCGGACGTGCAAAAGACGCGGCCTGAGCTTGTGGCTCAAGAGGAAATTGATGTGGCCCAGGGCAAGGACCAGGAGGCCAGCGCAGGCGTGTCTGCGGCTAAGGCCTCGGTGGCCGCGTCGCAACAGGGGCTCGCCGCATCGAAAGCCTCGCTTGAAAAAGACAAGGCCATGTATGCGTACGCCCGAATCTCCGCTCCGTTTGACGGTGTGGTTACGGAAATGGACGCATTCACCGGTTCTCTTTTGCCTGCAGGCACTTCCTCGAATAAAGGTGACGAGGCTCTGTGCCGCCTTTCGCAGAACGATTTGCTCAGGCTGGTAATTCCGCTGCCGGAGCGTGCGGTGCCTGACGTCCGTCTTGGCGAAGACGTGGTCGTGACCGTCTCAGCCACAAATAAAACGTTTAATGGCAAGATCGTGCGCTTTTCCGACCAGATCGACACGAGTACCCGCACGATGCACACGGAAATCGATGTGCCTAATCCGAAGTACGAGCTTGTGCCGGGCATGTACGCTACAGCCACGATCCCGCTTCACACCGCACACGACGTAATCACTGTACCGCTGCAAGCCATCCAGACTTCGGGAGAAGACCACGGTTCCGTTCTCATAGTCGATCAGAACAACAAAATTCAAAGGCGCGACGTGAATCTGGGTCTTCAAAACGCGACCTATGCGGAAATTACCTCCGGCCTGAAGGAAGGTGACCTGGTTCTATTCGGAGAACAGTCGCAATACAAGGCGGGTGAGCTCGTCGCGCCGCAAGTCATTACCCCCGCGGAAATGGAGTAGCGAATGTCTTCCTTTTCACTCAAGCATCCATATTTCATCGTGGTGATCTGCCTGTTTGTCTGCGTGTTGGGGCTTTCGGCGCTGGTGCAGATGCCCGTTGACATGTTTCCCCCTATCAACATCCCTGTCGTGATGGTCGCGACGTTTTACAGCGGCATGCCTCCGCAGCAAATCGAAGCCGACATTACTGATACGTTTGAGCGCTTTTTTACCCTCGGCAGTGGGATTGACCACATGGAATCGCGATCCATGGCTGGCGTCAGCCTTATCAAGATTTTCTTTCAACCCGGCACTTCCGCTACCGCGGACGTGACTCAGATTTCGAACTTGGCCATGGCCGACTTGCGTCGGCTGCCACAAGGCACTCTTCCGCCCGTGGTCATGAGCATGGATGCGTCAAACCTGCCGGTATGCCTGCTCACCGTACAGGGCCAGGGTCTGAACGAAACCCAACTCCATGATTATTTGCAGTTCGCTATTCGTAACCAGATTGCTGGCGTTCCCGGCGCGACTGTTCCTCCTCCCTATGGCGGCAAGTACCGCCAGGTCATGGTCTACGTGGATCCTCTGAAATTGCAGGCCAATCAGTTAAGTCCGATGGATGTGGTGAGAGCAACCGATGAATCCAATTTGATTCTGCCGGCGGGCGATGTACGCATTGGCGCCTTGGACTACAACCTCTACACGAATGCGCAGGTACCCAGCCCCAAAGCTCTCAATGATCTTCCACTTAAGACTGTAGGTGACCGCTCGGTGTTTATCTCCGATGTCGGTAAGGCCGTCGACGGATCCGCTCTCCAATACAACATCGTTCGCGTAAACGGCCAGCGCTCCGTGTACGATCCCATTCTGAAGCAGGGTGGTGATACCAACACGATCGCGGTGGTCGATGGTATTGAAAAGGCCATTAAGACGCTTCGCGATATTCCTTCGCAGCTGAAGACGAATGTGGTCTTCGACCAATCCCTTTTCGTAAAGCAAGCTATATCCACGGTTCTGCGTGAAGGCGGCATTGGCCTATTGCTCACCGCAGTGATGATCTTGGTCTTCCTGGGCAGCCCCCGCGCCACCGCCGCCGTATTTCTCTCTATCCCTCTTTCCGTCATGGTTACGTTTTTCATCCTGCACACGGGAAATGAAACCATCAACAGCATGGTTCTGAGCGGGCTGGCGCTCGCCTTTTCACGGCTGATCGACAACTCCGTCGTGGTGTTGGAAAACATCTTCCGTCATCTTGAGTTGGGCGAATCGCCCATAGTCGCTGCTGAGCAGGGGGCGAATGAGGTCTCTCTCGCCGTGTTAGCCATTACAATCGTCACCGTGGTCGTGTTCTTTCCGGTCACATTCCTCTTCGGCGTCAGCAAATATCTTTTCACTGCTCTGGCCCTGGCCGTCGTCATTTCTCTTTTCGCCTCGTATTTCGTCGCACTTTCCGTCGTACCGCTGTTTTGTGCCAAAACGCTTCGCGCCATTCATCACGCACATGATGAAGTCTCTCAAGCCGGCAGGTCCTGGGGCGCGCGCTTTCACACTGCCTTTAATGACCGCTTCGAACGCATGCTCGACGGCTATGACCGCTTGGTAGGCAAAGTTCTCAACCACCCCAAAGAAGTCACTTTCGGATTTATCGGCGTCTTTGCGTTGAGCTTGCTGCTCTTCCCGCTGGTTGGCCTCTCGTTTTTTCCGCGCACCGATGCCGGACAATTTGTGATCAACGTCAAGGCTCCCACAGGTACGCGCCTGGAAATTACCGAAGCCTATGTAAAAAAGGTGGAGGACATCGTTCGGCAGGTGATACGCCCGTCGGATCTCAATGCCGTGGTTTCGAACATCGGCCTAACACCGGACCTTTCGGCCTTAACCACTCCCAACTCCGGAATGCACACCGCCTTCATTCAGGTAGGTCTGAACGAGGAGCATAAGGTCAGCAGCTTTGTTTACATGGATGAAGTTCGCAAGCGCGTATCTAGCGAACTTCCTGAACTCCGCACTTACTTCCAGTCCGGCGGTCTGGTCGATTCCGTTCTGAACCAGGGCATGCCCGCTCCTATCGACGTGCAGGTTAGCGGCAGCGATATGAAGGCAGCTGACGCACTCGCATTGAATCTTTCCCGCCAGATCAAAATGCTGCCGGGTATTTCCGACGTTTACATCCCTCAGGATATGGACTATCCCGCTTTGCAAGTGAACGTAAACCGAGAACGTGCCAGCCAGCTTGGATTGAGTCCAAAGGAAGTGGTTGGGAATTTGATTACCGCGCTCACCTCTGACGCGATGATCGCTCCTAGTTATTGGGTTGATCCTCGCAGCGGCAACAACTACTTCGTCACGGTCCAATATCCCGAGAACGAAGTGAAAACGATCGAAGACTTGAAGACCATGCCTTTGCGCGCTCCGAGTCTCAAACTGCCCACCTATCTCAATCAGGTCGCAGATGTCACACCGATTCTCAGCCCCACGGAAGTGGATCATTACCAGTTACAGCGCACGTTTGACGTCTATGTCGCTCCGCTTGGCGAAGACCTCGGAAAACCTTCCAAGGAAATCTCCAAAATAGTTGCAGACACGCAGATTCCGCCAAACCTCCGTGTCAACATCCGCGGCCTGGTAAACACCATGAATTCCTCGTTCCGCAGCTTCGGTTTCGGTTTGCTGTTGTCCGTGCTGCTCGTCTATCTCGTCCTGGTGGCGCAGTTCGCTTCCTTTATCGATCCGTTCCTGATCATACTGGCCGTCCCTACCGGCCTCGTGGGCGTAATGCTCACCCTGGCATTCACCGATACCACGCTGAACATTCAATCCCTCATGGGTATCGTGATGCTAACCGGCATGGTGGTATCCAACAGCATTTTGATCGTCGATTTCGCCAACCGCTTGCGCGCAGAAGGGCGAAGCGTACGCGATGCCGTTGCTCATTCGTGCCGCATCCGCTTGCGTCCCATTCTCATGACTTCCCTCGCCACCATCGTCGGTTTGCTTCCAATGGCATTGAAACTCGAAACAGGCAGCGAGGCGTACGCTCCGCTCGCCCGCGTGATTATCGGAGGACTCGTGGTTTCCGTGGTTCTGACCATTTTCGTGGTACCCGCCGCTTACCTCATCATTTACCAGCGACGCGCCGACGCGCAGGCGCGTCTAGCGGTTCAGGAGGCTCAATGAGCCGGATCGTTTGCGGTATCGGCTCGCTGGTATTGGGCCTGGTATTTGCTAGTGCAATTCAGGCTCAGATGCCGCAGGCTGCGCCCCCACAAAACCCGCCAATCCCGCAAGCTACGGCGCCTCCGCCGGCTCCGCCAGGTTCGCAACCCATCACCCTCCATGACGCTGAGCAGATTGCGCTTCAGAATCATCCCCAGATTCAGGCCGCTGGAAGTCTGGCGAATGCCGCTCAGGCCCGGGTCACGCAGGCCAAATCCGTGTACTACCCACTTGTATACGGGAGCGCCAGTGGCTCCTACGCGGAAAATGACACGCGCATCGGGGCCGGCGGCCTGACTTCACCGCGCGTTTTTGATCGCTACGGCAACGGTCTCACCGTCAATCAATTGGTCACCGATTTCGGACGCACGCACCAATTCGTGAAGAGTTCCAGCGAACACGCGAAAGCCGAACAGGAAAATGTCGTCACCACGCGGGAGCAAATCCTGCTGCAAGTGGACCAAGCCTATTTCGCGGTGCTGAGGTCCCAGGCTGTGCTCACCGTGGCCCAGCAAACGGTCGACTCTCGAAAACTTGTTTCCGATCAAGTCACCGAATTGGAGAAGAACAAAATCAAATCCGGCCTGGACGTGAGTTTCGCCAACGTGAACTTGGCCCAGGCACAACTGCTACTGATTCAAGCACAGAACGATCTGCAGGCGTCTTTCGCGCAGCTTTCGGCATCACTCGGTTACGCCGATCAGCGTACTTTTCGACTCAACGAAGAACCCGTTCCTCCGGCGCCGCCGGCAGATGTTTCGACCCTCATCGATCAGGCCCTTCGCGACCGCCCCGAATTAATTGGACAGCGGTTGAATTTGCAGTCCGCTCAGAGCTATGCCACTGCCGAGCGCGATCTGTGGTTTCCCACATTGACCGCAGCAGGGGTTGCCGGACTCACTCCGGTAATCGGCCAGGGCGGGCTGCAGTCAACCACATTGCCGGCGCCTCGCTATGCAGCCGCCGGATTCAATCTCAACATCCCCATCTTTAACGGACATCAATTCGGTGCTCTGCGGGTGGAAGCGAACTATCAGGCCGAGGCTCAGAATCAATACCTGCGCGACTTGCAGGATCGCATCGTGCGCGATGTGCGCATGGCCTGGCTCAACGCCAATTCCGGCTACCAGCGCCTTTCCGTCACGCAGCAGCTTCTCGATCAGGCCAATCAGGCCCTGGATTTGGCGCAATCCCGCTACAGGCTCGGATTGAGTTCGATCGTTGAGTTGAGCCAAGCACAGCTCAACCAAACACAAGCTCTCATCGATGAGACCACCGCGAAGTACGACTACGAAGGGCAGATTTCCGCGCTGAACTTCCAGTTGGGAGCCCTGCGGTAAGCTTTTCGTGGGTGGCAGGAGTCGATGTCCCGCCGGTTTTCAGCTCGACGCCTAACCAGGCGGCCAGGCGAAAAACTCATCGCCCAGCGGAACGTTCAGCAGGCCTTCGGCAGGTAACAAGTCGATAGGTAACCCGCCTTTCCATAGCGCCACGCCTACCAGCAGTTCACGGCGGCCGCTCAGATCGAACAACTCGCGCGAGAGCCCTATTTCCAGAATTTTTCCATATGCCGCAGACACCATCGTTTGTGGGCGAAGTAAGCAAACGCCAGCTTGCTCTACAACACAGCCGTCCAGCTTGCCATTTTCAACGCGCAAGGTAATACGGGTCTCGCGTGAATCCCACACCGTCAGCCGAATTTGGTAGGAGGGGATCTCCGCCACCACTTCGGGAATCGGATCCACTCGAATGTAGAAATGCTGCGGACCGAACCCGTAGTGCAAGTCCCCCAGCACATAGGCCCGCCCATGCATGGCGCTCTGCCGGCGGTCGGTTGCGTACAACCCCGAGCCGAGCCATTCAAAGTAGTTGCTCTCTCGTCCGTCCACCTTTACATCGAGGTAGGCCAGCGGCGCATCGCTGCGCGCCCTTTCCGGAGCGCGTTTGATGGGTCTCGCCAGCGATTCCGGCATCGGCTCGCCGATTGCCCGGTAGACTTCGGTGAGATGCTTGCGATAGAGGGCGTCAAATTCAGCGTCATTGGCCGATCCATGCTCCGGCCCATACCACCAGTTCCAGTCGCTGCCCTCCGCAGCAAGAATTGATTCGTACGCGCGTTTTCTTTGCAGCTCCCATTCTTTGGACTTCGCGGAACTGCCTGAGCCGTTGCGGTCCACAGCCCGCTGGTAGGCATCGCGCGCTTCGCGTAACAAATCCCACGAGCGCACGTCTTCCGCGTCCCCGATCCACACATCGAAATTCGCGCTGATCCACGAAGCGGGGAATATCTTCTCGATGGTTGGCTGGTCTTTAGCGGCGGCCGCTGCTTCACTGGCAGTCAGCGCGCGAATGTCCGGATCCTGGCTCAAGCAGCGATAGAACTGGCGCAGGAACTCGCGTCCGTTGCCGGGATAGTATTCCCAGGCATTTTCTCCATCCAGGATCAGGCTCAACGTCGGCGTGCGGCCATCGCCAACGCGGTCTCCCACGGCACGAATGCGGCGATACAAATCTTCCGCCGCTTCGCGAGCGCCCATGCGGCTGTAGACGAATCCAACCAGGTCGGAAAGATAATGGTCGCGGAAGAATCCGCTGATTTCCTTGGCCCCTCGCTTCAGGCGCCACGGCGTGTAAAGCTGCGCGCCGTTCTCCGGAAAACCGCCGGCGTCCCGCCAGAATCCGATGTTCTGCGTTCGCCCCAATACGCCTTCGTCCGTGGCGAACCATTTGAAACCAAGCTCCATGGCGATTCCGAGCGCTTCGTCCGAGACCGAGCCCTCGGAGGGCCACAATCCCACCGGAGGTTTGCCGAATATGCGCTCGTGAAACGCTCGCGCACGCACGAGATGCTCGCGTGCGTCCTGCGGATAGCGGAATGCCGGAGCGGGCAGCGGCGTGTGCGGATTCGAAATGCGCGCGATGTCGGTGTCGCACAACAACGGAAGAATTGGATGGTAATACGGTGTGGTGGACACTTCGATTTGCCCGCGCAACGCGGCCTCCCGGTACACAGGCAATACCGCTGCGAGCAATTCGTGCTGCTTGTTCAGCAGCACGGCTTTGTCGTCCTCTGTAAATCCCACGCCTTTCTCGGAGAGCGCGCGGATGGCAGGATCTTTGGCCAGATATTCTTCGTCCATCCAGGCCAGTTGCGAGAGCACTTGCAAATCGCGCCAGTCGCGCGTGGTGAAATACCCGGCGCAAGCCTCCGCTCCGCCGGACCGCACTTGGGAGTTCAGTTCGCTGAATCTCGGCCAGCGATTCATCAAGCTCTCATGCAGTTGAAATGCTCGCTCCAGCGCAGCCCGTTTCTGGTCGGGCGTCAACGAATCGGCGGGCGCGGCGGCAATCTCAAACCATTCCTCTCGGAACTTTCCGCTGGCGTATTCCTCAATCTGCTCCGCGAGCAAAGGCACAAAGTTAAACGTGGCGTGAACTTTGGGGAATTCACCTAAGACTTTAACCATCCCCCAGTAATCCTTTAATGCATGCAGCCGCGTCCAAGGCAGCACGTAGTTTCCGTTCGCGGGGTCACGATACTGCGGCTGGTGCATATGCCAAAGGATAACCAGGTTTACGCGACTCACCGATGTCCACCTTCCATCTCGTGAAGGCCGTTAGCCACCTGCATCCCCGCCTGTATCCCCACCTGAATCCAGGGATAGCAACTGAGTCCGTGAATGCTGTGCTGCCGGCAAAACTCCTCATAGGGCATCGTGTTAAGATGACCACGCGCTCTTATGCGCCTGCTCGATCGATACATAGGCCGCGAAGTAACCTCCCACGCGATTCTGGGTCTGGCCATCTTTACCTTCGTCTTTTTCGTGCCGCAATTGGTGCGCCTGATGGACTTGATTGTGCGGCATTCGGGAGGCGGCGGCACGGTGGCGTTGCTCTTTCTCTGTACACT
>Ga0335085_10013572_pt1 | contig 11934 bp, 9 predicted proteins | sample Lox_Sample_45_FD_206712 | JGI IMG/M metagenome (GOLD analysis project Ga0335085, IMG submission 206712) | Soil microbial communities from Loxahatchee National Wildlife Refuge, Florida, United States - Lox_Sample_4.5 | ecosystem: Environmental > Terrestrial > Soil > Wetlands | place: USA: Florida...
CCCACGCCGGTCAGAGTGGGCGTGAAGACTTCGTGGCCGCGAGCGGCGAGCGCGCCGCGGACACGCTTCCAGCACCAACTGCCGTGCCAAGCGCCGTGGACGAGGACGTAGTGAGCCATCGCAGATTCTCCTAGTGAATCCTGGCATCGCGGAACAGGTTTGCGCCGCTGCGCGACGAGAATACAGGAAACTCGCGATTCATAGGGCGGGGGACGCGACACACCGCGTCAGAAGCCGGAAGCGAGAAGGATGGTCATGTCGTCGGCCTGCTCGGGCGAACTGGCCCACTGTTCGACGGCAGCGACGAGCGAGTCGAGGATGGCTTCGGGACGCTGGGCGCGGTTGCGCTGGATGACTTCGATGATGCGCTGGCGGCCGAACTGTTCACCGTACGCGTTTTCGGGCTCGCTGATGCCGTCGGTATAGGCCGCGAGAAGGGAGCCGGGTTCGAGGGTAATGGAGCCCTGCTCGAATTCGCATTCCTTGAACATGCCCACGATCGTGCCGCCGACCTCCAAGCGGATCACGCCCGCGTCTGAAAAATAGAGCGGAGGAAGATGGCCGGCGTTCGTGTAGCGAAGAAGGCGAGACTCGGAGTTGTAGATTCCGAAGAAGAGCGTGGCAAAGCGGTCTTCTGGGGTCGTGGCGAGGAGATGACGATTTAGCAGGGTAATGACGTCAGCGGTCGAACCGATGCCCTGCTTGTCGAGCAACTGGCTGCGGAGCGAAGCCTGAAGACTGGCCATGAGGAGCGCGGCGGAAATTCCCTTCCCCGCGATGTCCGCAATGACGAATGCGAGTTCGGCGTCGCTGAGACGGATAAAGTCGTAGTAGTCGCCGCTGACCATGCGCGCGGCGCGACAGGAAGCCACAAGGTGCAGTCCGGGAACGCGCGGGATGGTGCGGGGAAAAAGCTGGTTCTGGACTTCGCGGGCGATGGCCAGTTCGTTTTCCAGGCGCTCGCGCTGCCGCTGCTCCTCGAGAGAGCGGGCGACGGAGGCGATCATCTCGTTGAAGGAACTGGCGAGGGCCCCGAGCTGGTCGTTGCGAACGTCGCGAATGCGGTGAGCCAGGTCGCCGGCCTTGACGCGCTGGGTGGCACGGTAGAGATCGTCCACCGACTTGGTGATGGTGCGGGTGAGGACGACTCCGGTGATGAGCGCGGCCGCTTCAATCACCAGAAACATCCCCCCGACCACCATCATCAGGACAAAAGGAACGCTGCTCAAATCCCCGAGCGAGGCAAAGAGCTCATGATTGAGACGCGAGGGCCGGGCGAAGAACGACGCGATGACCGGAAAGTCGCGGCGATGGCCGGGCGGATCTTCGAGGTTCACGGCCTGGAAGTTGGAGAGGCCGGTAATTTCCATGTCGAACCAGTGGGCGCGGGCCGGGAGCAACCGACGCCGGCTGGCGATACCGCGGATGGGTACGAGAATGCGCGCATTCTCGTCCTTGCCTTCCGTGATACGGATCCCCTGCTGGCGGGCCTGGCCGGGAGCTTCGGGGCCGACGATGTCCCAGCGAATGCGGCCGAGCTCGAGGGCGAAACTGTCGAGCAGGTCGGGAGTGACGGGGACGGAGACGGACAGAACTTCCTCATTGCCGGAAGACCCGCGACCGGCGACGGCGCGGAGCCAAAGCTGATCACCGCGTTGGACGAGACCCATGAAATGGCGCGGGCCGCTCTCGCTGGAGTCCGGCAGCAGCCCATCGCCCTCCCCGGGAAGAACTTCCACCCCGGGGATGGAGAGAGCTTTGCGTGCGTCCAGGGTGCCGGAAGACGCCATGCTGGCGAGCGCCGCACCATTCTCCGCCACAGGAGCCTGGGAGGAGACTGGCCTCATCTGCGCGGGGGAAAAGAGGCGGCTTTCGAGGGCCGTGTCCGCGAGTGCCTGCATACGTGAAAGCGTGTGGTTGACTTCCTGGCTGAGCACGTAGCTGCCGAGTTGCGCGTAGAGGATGTAGGCTCCGATCCCCCAGAGCGAAACCAGCAGCAGGATGGGCACTACGGCGATGAAGAGATAGGCGACAAGCAGGCGGTTCCGCAAACCCCAGAGGACGCGGTGGCGGACCCATCCGAACAGCATCAAAAACCAGATAAACAGTGCCCAGGCGAACAGGAAATTCAGCAGCCCCATGGCGGGAACTTTGAGACCGGCCGCCCGCGCACACCAGGCGACCAGGTAAAGCACCGAGATCACCGCGGCGACGCGCTGGGAGGGCGTGAAGGCACGCCAGAAGGAGCGGAGGCGGTCGAAGGGAGCGGTGATCATGGACCTGGGTGCCGGGAGCTATTGTAGCGTGAGCGAGCATAAACAGGCTTGTCCGTGCGGCGCCGGCATCGGGCTGGAGCGCAGGGTGCTGACACGATTGCCAGCCCGCTTTGAACGGACCGGTTGCCGCGGTGCGGACGCAGCCTCAGCCTGGATTGCCTGTGCTATTTGGCCCGGACTCGGCTGTGCTTGATGCCGTAGGTGAAGTAAATCACCATGCCGATGATCAGCCAGACAACGAGACGGATCCAGGTGACGCCGTTGAGCCCAACCATCATGGCGAGCGAGATGAGGATACCCATGATGGGAACGAAAGGCACCCACGGCGTGCGGAATGGCCGCGGCACTTCAGGGCGCGTGCGGCGCATCACCCAGATTCCGGCGCAGACGATGATGAACGCCATAAGCGTGCCGATCGAAACCATCTGGCCGAGGTCACCGATAGGCACGAGCGAACCGGTAATCGCCACCAGGGTGCCGGTGACCAGGGTGGACTTCCAGGGAGTACGGAACTTGGGGTGGATGTCGCCCGCCCACTTCCAGAGCAGGCCATCGTGCGACATGGAGTAGAAGACGCGCGACTGACCCAGCAGCATGACGAGCATCACGGTGGAAAGGCCGGCGAGCGCGCCGGCGTTCACCACGTAACTGCCCCACTTTACTCCTGTCTCGCGGATGCCGAGGGAAACAGGCGCTCCGATGTTCAGCCGCGAGTATTGCACCGTGGCGGTGAGCAGGCCGGAAACCAGCAGGTAGAGGATGGTGCAAATGATAAGCGAACCGAGGATGCCAATGGGCATGTCCTTCTGCGGGTTCTTGGCTTCCTGCGCGGCGGTGGAGACGGCGTCGAATCCGATATAAGCAAAAAAGACGACGCCGGCCGCGCGCAAAATGCCCGACCATCCGTACTCACCAAAACTTCCACCGTTTGGCGGTATGAATACGGCCCAATTCTTGTGAGCGACATCGGGGTGGCCGAAGACAAACATGCCGGCGACGATGATGAAAACGATGACCGCGATCAGCTTGACGAAAACGACGACGGTGTTGAAGTTGGCGGACTCCTTGATGCCGATGATGAGAATGGTGGTGACTGCGAGCATCCCCAAGAAGGCCACGAAGTTAAAGATCGTGGTGGTGTGCTGCGTGGCCCGGGCCAGCTGTTCGGGGCTGAAGGTGGATTCGGGCGCCCAAAGTCCATCCACCAAAGCCCACTTCGCGCCCGGGACGTCGCAAATCCTCGGCGGCAGGTTGATGCCATAGTCCTGCAGGAACGCCACCAGGGTGGAGCTCCATCCGGAGGCCACGGTGGCGGCTCCGAAAGCGTACTCAAGGATCAGGTCCCAGCCGATGACCCAGGCGAAGATTTCGCCCAAGGTAGCGTATCCATAGGTGTAGGCGGACCCGGCGATGGGAATCATCGAAGCGAACTCCGCGTAACACAGGCCGGCGAAGACGCACCCAAGTCCGGCGATCACGTAGGAAAGCATGATGGCGGGACCGGCGTACTGCGCCGCCGCCTGGCCGGTGAGGACAAAAATGCCGGCTCCGATGATGGCGCCGATCCCAAGCGTGACCAGGTTGATGGGACCGAGCGCGCGCTTCAGGGTATGTTCACCGGTCTCCTGCGCTTCACTGAGCAATGTCTCGAGTGGCTTCTTGTCGAGCAGGGGAGTTCCCATGCGTTCTCCTCTGGAGATGTGGCGCGGCCCCAGGCCCCGGCCGTCGCGTTCGACGCGAGATTAAATCATTGATTGGGGAGAGAGTGAAGGGGAGAACGCAGGAAAACGGCATGGAGAGCAACCGGGAACGGCGGCGGGCCGGTGTCGGCCAAGGCTTCAGGCTTGCGGGAAGCGTGAGAGGACTTCGCGGACGAACCTCATTCGGAGTCAAAGGGCATCCCGCTGCGAGTCATCGGGACGCGGAAGGCGCGTTGCGCGGCCCTGGGAATGCCCTGAGGTAGGCCGCGACGCGGGCTTTGAGGTCGGCGGCAGTGGCGATGCCGGAGGCAACGGCGATGGAATCGGCACCAGCGGCATAGGCTTCTGCGGCGCGTTCGGCGGTGATACCGCCGATGGCGACGATGGGCTTGCGCGTGAGCGCACGGACCTGACGGATAAGCTCGACACCGACCACTGGGTCGGGATTCCGTTTCGTCGCGGTGGGGAAAATGGGGCCGACTGCAATGTAATCCGCGGATGTGGCGAGTGCAGCGCGAAATTGGTCCAGATTGTGGGTGGAAACTCCGACGATGCTCGCCGGTCCGCATACGCCCCGGGCGGCATCGACCGGCAAATCGTCCTGGCCAACGTGGACGCCGGCAGCTCCAGAAAGCGCGGCGATGTCCGCGCGATCATTGACGACAAAGCGAAAGTGGAGCTGGGCGGCAAGCGCGGCCAGCCGGCGGGCCGTGGCGAGGAGATGTGCCGAGGACGCGGACTTGTCGCGGTACTGAAAGAATTCCACGCCAGCTTCGGCCAGGCGGCGGGCCCAATCTTCCAGCGCGCCGGGGAACGTTTCGGAGGAAAGGATGGGATACAGCGCTGGGATCATCGTCGCGAGGTCTTGGAAGTTTCGAGCAGGCGGTCAAGGAAGCCGGTGTGCAGGTCGCCCTTCTGGAATTGGGAATCATCCATGATGCGGCGGTGGAGAGGGATGGTGGTTTTCACACCCTCGATGACGAACATTTCGAGAGCGCGTCGCATGCGTGCGATGGCTTCCGGGCGGTTGGACGCGTATACGATGAGCTTGGCGATGAGCGAATCGTAATAGGGCGGGACCACAGCGTCGCTGTACATGGCCGTGTCCACACGCACGCCATGGCCACCGGGAAAATGGAACGCAGTGATGCGGCCAGGCGAGGGAGCAAACGTTTCCGGATCCTCGGCATTGATGCGGCATTCGATGGAATGGCCGCGGAAAACAGCGCGAGGGACGACGTCTTCGAGCTTTTCGCCGGCTGCCAGCCGGATCTGGGCTTTGATGAGGTCGACGCCGGTGACGGATTCCGTGACGGGATGTTCCACCTGGATGCGCGTGTTCATTTCCAGGAAATAGAATTCGCCCTGCGAATCGCGGAGAAATTCGACAGTACCGGCGCCGGAATAGCCGATCTTTTCGAGCGCGGCTACGACGCGGGCCCCCATGGATTCCCGGGTGGCTTCGTCCACCACCGGCGAAGGCGATTCTTCGATGAGCTTCTGGTGACGGCGTTGGACGCTGCACTCGCGCTCGCCGAGGTGGACTACGCGGCCGTGGCGGTCGCCGAGCACCTGGAATTCGATGTGGCGCGGCCGTTCGATGTATTTCTCCATGTAGAGATCAGGAACGCCAAAGGCCTGGCCAGCTTCGAGGCTGGCGGCGCGGAAGGAGGCGACAATTTCGGCAGGCGAGCGCACGACGCGCATGCCGCGGCCTCCACCCCCGGCGGTGGCCTTAATCATGAGGGGATAGCCGATTTCCTTGGCCTGGCGGAGAGCGGCGTGCTCGTCTTCCACGACACCATCGGTGCCGCGGATGATGGGCAGGCCGGCGCCGGCTGCTTCGCGTCGGGCACGGTCCTTTTCGCCCATCATGCGGATGACTTCGGGGGTGGGACCCAGAAAGGTGATATGGGAGGCTTCGCAGACTTCGGCGAAATTGGCATTCTCGGCGAGAAAACCGTAGCCGGGGTGGATGGCCTCCACATTCGTGATTTCCGCGGCGCTGATCACCTGCGGAATGTTCAGATAGCTATCGGCAGCACGCGCAGGGCCGATGCACACGGCCTCATCGGCAAAACGGACGTGAAGGGCGTTGCGGTCGGCCTCGGAGTAAACCGCGACCGTGGCAATGCCCAACTCTTTGCAGGCACAGATGATGCGGAGCGCGATCTCCCCGCGGTTGGCGATGAGAATCTTGCGGAACATGGTCAGGCGAGGCCCGGCTCTCTATGAAGGAGCGCGCACAACGAGTCCGGCAGCCGGGGGTGAGTGGGGCGCGACATGTCGTGCCGCTACGCGGGACGGAGCGCAAACAAGGGCTGGCCGTATTCCACCGGCTGGCCGTTCTCCACGAACACGCGCGCAATTTCGCCGGCATGGTCAGCTTCGATTTCGTTCATCAACTTCATGGCTTCGATGATGCAAAGAATCTGGCCACGGCTGACCGTATCTCCGACCGTGACAAACGGCGGGGCATCGGGAGACGGCGACGCGTAGAACGTGCCGACGATAGGCGATTTGACGGTGTGCAAGTTCTCCTCGGGAGGCGGTGCAGGGGCGGGAGCGCGAACAGAGGACTCCGCCGGCACGGGTGCCGGTGTGACCGCAGGAAGGCCACGCGGGGCAGCAAGCGATTGGTGGTGAGTAACTCCAGCTCCCCCCGCGTCCTGGCGCTTCAGGCGGACGCGGAAGTCACCGCTCTCATATTCGAGCTCGTCGAGCCCGTGCTCAACCATGAAAACGAGGACTCGGTTGATTTCCGTCAGGTCTACGCGCGATCCGGAATCGGACGAGCCAAGGTTGCCGTTTTTCCTCTTCGCCATTTAGCTCACGGACCTCAGGCGGCCGGGACGGACCGCCGCTCTCAGACTTCGATCAGCTCGCGGGAGGCGGAGGTAAGTGTCTCGCTGCCGCGTTCGAGCACCAACAGGTCGTCTTCAATTCGAATCCCACCGCGGCCGGGAAGATAAATGCCGGGCTCGATGGTGACCACGCTCCCCGCCTTCAGCGCAGACTTCTCGCCCTTTCGCAGGGATGGCCGCTCGTGAACCTCAAGCCCCAACCCGTGGCCGGTGCTGTGGATGAAATACCCGTCCAACGCCCGCACCCGCAGGACGCTCCGAGCTGCCTCGTCCACTGCGGCGGCCTCGACTCCAGCACTGACGGCCGCACGGGCTGCCGTTTGTGCCTCCAGAACAGCTTTATACCAGCCGCGGACCTCACTGGACGCCCGCCCAACGTGAATCGTGCGGGTGAGGTCGGAGCAATAGCCGTGGAGTATAACACCCAGGTCGAGGACCACCAAATCCTTTTCTTTGAGTCGTTTGGAGGAGGCCCGGCCATGGGGGAGGGCGGAGCGCGCCCCGGAAGCCACGATGGTCTCGAAGGAGGGCCCTTCCGCCCCCAGCTTCTTCATCCGGTACTCAATCTCTGCCGCCACGTCAAGTTCACGGACGCCGGCACGGGCGACCTGGACGGCGTATTGGACTACCCGGCTGACCGTGCGGGCTGCTGCGCGCATACGGACTATCTCATCTTCGTCCTTTACCTCACGAAGCGCCTCGACCATGCCAGGGGCGGGAGTCCAGCCCCAGCGCGATCCGGCAGCCTCCCGGGCCTGACGCAACTGACCCACAGTAAGCCTGTCCTCCTCGAAGGCGACAGTGCCTCGGCCGTGAATGCTCGCCAACAGCTCTCCGGCCGCTTCCGCAAGCGGTCTCCTGGTAACGGCGACGCGAATAGGGCTATCACGGCACTCCACGGGAGCCTGGCTCTCGAAGCGAGGGTCGGTGAGCAGAATGGACTTGCTGGGTGAGACGACGAGCATTCCATTGTCGCCAGAAAAACCCGTCAGATAGAAGATGTTCGGCCGGTGACTGACGAGCAGAGCCGCGGCGCGAGCGCGGCGGAGGCCGGCACGGAGGCGGCGGAATCGGGTTGTGAAGGATACCTTCATGATATCCGAAAAAAAAGGGAGAGAGGCGAGGGCCTCTCTCCCGAAAAGCTGGCAGTTCCTCGCGGCTACGTGGGGATAATCCGCGGGGTGAGGAAGAACAGCAGTTCCTGTGACTGGGTATTGACAATGGTATGGCGGAACAGATGGCCGATCAGCGGGATGCTGCCGAGGAACGGCGTCTGGTCCACCGTGGTCTGCTGCTGGGAAATAATCACGCCACCGATGACCACCGTGCCGCCATCGGCGACCAGGACTTTGGTCTGCGCTTCCTGGGTGTCCAGTGCGGGGATACCCATCACGCGCGGAATACCGTTGTCGATCTGCGTATTCTCCACATCGACGTCCATATAGATGGTGCCTTCCGCGGTGATTTGCGGAGTCACCTGGAGGCGGAGCACGGCATCGATGAACTCGGTGGAGATCGTGTTGTTGATGACGGTCTGCACCGGAATCTTGGTGCCCTGTTTGACAGTGGCCGACTGATTGTTCTGCGTCACGATCTTGGGCCGGGAGAGCAGCTTGCCCACGCCGCGGGTTTCTGCCGCGGAAATGATGAGGTCCACCGCCACGTTTGTGGAGGTGAAGGCATAAGAGAAGCCCGTGTTCGGTGTCAGGGCCCCGAGGTTCGTGTTCAACGGTATGGCGTTCGACCCCGACACGGTGACAGGCGGTGTAGCGCCCGTGCGGACAATCGGGCTGACAAATAGCGGATTACCCGGCAAGCCACCGAACAGGTTCTTCCCATTCACGGCGGCAGCGGAAATGCCGAACTGTACGCCGATTTCACGGGAGAATGTGCGGGTGGCAGACACAACCCGGGCTTCGATCTCCACCTGCTGGGATTTGCGGTCGAGCGTCTTGATCAGCGCATCGATGTCGGGAAAGACCGAGGGGATGTCCCGGATGATGAGAATGTTTGCGCGATCGTCGGCCAGGATATCGCCGCGGGAAGAAAGGAAACGCTTCAGCGTGTCGCGGACCAGGCTGGCCTTGGCGTAGCTGAGCACGCGCGTGGCAGTGACCGCGGGAACCGCTTCGTTCTGCGCCTTGGCCAGATCGCGCTGCTGCTCGGCTTCGCGCTTCAGCGTGTCGCGCGTGGCGATGCGCAGCACATTCCCCTGGAGCTGCTTATCGAGTCCGTTGTTCTGGAGAACGATGTCGAGAGCCTGATCCCACGGCACATCGTCGAGAACCAGGGTAAGGGTTCCGCGAACGGCGGGATCGAGCACCACATTGAGGCCGCTGATCTCATGGATGAGGCGGAAGAAGTCTTTGAGGTCCACGTCCTTCAGGTTTACGGAAATGGGTTCGCCCGTGTACCTCTTCTGTTGCGGAGCTGGCGCTCCCGCGGGAGCGGCGGCAGCGGCGGCGGATTGATTCGTATCCACGGCAACAGCCTCGGCATGCCGTGAAGCGGGAACGACGGCCGCGGGAGCCGCGCCCGAGACGGTATCCCCTCGTGGCGATGCGAGGGCCGATGCCTCGCCGGTGAGTGTGGCCGGCAGGGGCATGGCGCTGGAATCCACCATCACGGCAGGATTCGCAAATCGTGAGGTCTCCTCCACCTTGGCAGGAGCGGCGTCGGCAGGAGCGGCAGCTTCCGCCGCAGGGGCGGCATGCGCCTCGGCGGACACATGAGACTCGGCAGGAGCCTGAGCCGGCGGTGCGGCCTGGGCCTTCTGTTCCTTTGCCTCCGCGGCATGGCTGACTCCTTCGTTGCGTGCCATGGGCTTAGCCGAGGAGGATGCGCCGAAGGTGATTTCGAGCCCGGAACCGGTAGCCGCAACGTGATATTCCGCCGCGTGGTCCAGATCAATGACGACGCGGGCCATCTCCGGCTTGAACTGCGAGGCGCGAATGCCGGCGACGGGATCCACGACCTGGGACGGCTTCTGAATCCGCCCGATCGTCGCGCCCTCGAAATCCAAAACCAGGCGGTCCGGCTTGTTCAGCCGAAGAACCTGATAGTTCAGCTTGCCATCGGCCTCCACGCGGACGACGACATCATGCGCGGCGTGCGCGAGGGTGACGCGCTCAATTCGGGCACCGCGCGCCTCTCCGGAGTGGACCGACGGGCTTACGGGAGCCGCGGCCGGCTCGGATTTCGGTGAGTTCATGACCGCGGGCTGCAGGTGGGCGGCGGACGCGGAAGAATCCGGCGCGTCAAATGAGAGAACGAGTTCGGACTTGTCAGCGCGTTCCACGTGCGGACCGACCGGCTTGCGCATGAGCACTTCCAGCCGCACCATATCGCGCCCCATGGTGCGATAGGGGAGCAGCCGGTAACTGCTCACCACGTCGGAATTGAGAACGCGGGGAGCGCCGCTACCGTCCAGCACCACTCCGCTCAATTCGACAATGTAGAGCGTGTCGCTGGAGCGCAGAGTGGTGTATTCGAACGGTCCGCTGGCATGGAGCGCCAGGCGCACACCCGTAGCGTCCACGCTCGCGCGAACGTCCAAGGTGGCGGGTGGACCCTCCTGGGCGTACAGAGGGAGGCCGGCCAAGGCCAGCACAACGAGTACCAGCGCCACAGTGCGCCAGTGACGGGATGCCCCGTTCGTTTTCATTGCTGCTCTCCTGCGCTAGGGTAAACACGCTTCACAACAGTCCGCTCGACATTGTTGCCGAAAGGATCCTTGCCGGTTTCTTGGAAAGTGACGGCGTCCATACTGATTTGTTCCACGCGGCCGTCAAACAAACGGTCGCCCTGATGGAGAAAATAGGTGCGCCCCTGCGGGTTCAGCACCACGACAATCATTCCATTCTGACTGCGGACAATACCGTCTACGCGCAGAGTGGAAACCTGAAGGCCCGCCTTACCCGGGGGCAGAACGATGGGCCCGCGCCCGCCGGAAATGAGCGCCAGAAACGGATCGCGGCCGTGTGGGGCTGCCGCGGCGCGAGGCGCTTCTTCTTCCTTCTTTTTCTCCACTTCGGCAGGCCGCTTTTTGGGTTCGTGATGAGCCACCGCCGGCTTGGGAGCTTGCGGCTTGGAAGCCGTTTTCGCTGGCGCTTTCGCAGGAGCCTGCGATTTAGCAGGCGCCTTCGCGGCTGGCGCAGGAGCGGCCTTCGACGGAGCTGTCTTCGCTGGCGCCTTGGCAGCAGGCGCTTGCGGCGCCTCAGGCGCAGGCTGGGCGTGGACGGCCACGGCGAGCGCAGTGCCGATCAGCAGCGGAGCCGTGTGTTTCAGGATGTGGAATGGCCGCAGCATATTCACCCTTCCCGTTTAGCGCCGCGCGGGGCCAGCACCCGGTTTCTGGCCTGGCTTCGCGGCAGGCGACGGCCCGGAAAGGCCGCCGGTAAAGTACGTCGTGGCCGTAAACGTCCCGTAGACGGTGGTACCCGGCCGGAGCGGAAACTGTGGCGGCGATGGCCCGCCCTGATAGTGACCAGTCGGAGAAGCAAACACGAGGTCGGCCACGTTGATGATGCGCGAAAGACGGCTCAGACGGGTAAAGAAATCCACTACCTGGAAATAGGGCCCATCGACGGCGACTTTGAACGGCGCTTCGTAGAAATAGTCCTTGGGCTGCACCGTATCCGCCTCAATGCTGCGAATGGAGACGTTGGAAGCGCGAGCCGAATCGCTCATGGCCTTGATGAATTCATCGATCTGCTTCTCGTCGGGAACGATGGTCTTCAGGGTGTCCAGTTCCTTCTGCATGGCGTCGATTTCGGCAGCGAGCTGTCCCCGCTGGCGCTCGTACACCTGGAGCGCAGTGACTTCCTTATGGAGGCTATCGAGCTGCTTCTGTTGGGCATCGCGCTCTTGACGGACTTCCTGAATGGGAAGGCCGGGAACGTATTCGCCCACGCCCCAGATGACGCCGGCAAGCAGCAGGTATAGGACGGCGAGAACCGCAGCCGGGAGTTCGCGAAGTGAGGTGGCCATGGTGTCGTGTCCCCTTCAGTTCTTGGTCGTCTTCGCCGGGGGCTGTTGGGCACCAGTCCCCTGGCTAGGCAACGAAAAATCGCAGGTCAGCGTAAAAAGAAAACT
>Ga0335085_10013573_pt1 | contig 11933 bp, 14 predicted proteins | sample Lox_Sample_45_FD_206712 | JGI IMG/M metagenome (GOLD analysis project Ga0335085, IMG submission 206712) | Soil microbial communities from Loxahatchee National Wildlife Refuge, Florida, United States - Lox_Sample_4.5 | ecosystem: Environmental > Terrestrial > Soil > Wetlands | place: USA...
TCCCTTCTCGAATTTTCTCGGCTTTAACGACGTCAAGGTCACGTCCACCTTCGCATCCGACGAACCGGATCGCCGCGGCATTTGCCTGCTGATTATCCACGGTGCCGAGAAGGATGCATGGCGCGCAGAAACGCCCAAGTCGAAGTTCCTACTGATCAACATTCCATTCAAATCTCTGACTGTGAAGCGCCTGACCCTCAAAAAGAAAACTATGTTGGGCGTTTACATGGAAGAAAGAGGCGAGGGCGGGGACACTTCATCGGTACTGTACTGGGACGGTAAGAAATACCGCTATACGCAACTCGGATCGACCATGGAATGAAATCTGCAATCTGAAGTCTGCGATCAAGAGTCTCACTGCCCTCGTTTGTAGTGAGGAAACTCGCTTGTCCCGACGCTGTTGACGTGCTCTTCCGCGAACTTGCAAACGCGATCCAGCGCAGCCTGCAATTCATCGGAGTAACGCGCAAGATCATCGTCGCTCGCTTCAGAGGGCACTTGAATCAACTTCCCCACCCGTACCAGCACTCGCGAGAACGGCATAGGAATCATCATGCGATCCCAGCTCTTGAGTACCCAGGCCTTCTCAACCGCAGCATGAAACGTGGTCATCGCCAGCCCTGAAGACCGCGACAAGCCGGCGGGTCCGGGCTTCACCGTTCGGCGTGGACCGCGGGGACCATCAAGGGTGAAGGCAACCGTCCATCCTTCCTCGAGTGCACGACGAAGGCCCAGTAAGGCTCGAACGGGATTCCGGCTGCTTGACCCCTTCACCGCCACGAATCCGAATCTCCGGATGATCCGGCCCATATACTCGCCGTCATAGCTGAAACTGCTCATCACCCGGATGCCCATATCTCGAAACAGATAGGTCGCGGGGATCATGCACTCATGCCAGAACGAGGCGACAAGCGGGCGGGCGTCCAGGGTTTTCTGCGCGCCTTCCTCGTAGGACACACTCACTCGCAGTGTGGGTCCAAGCAATCGAATGAGCCAGTATCCCGCCCACACGATCAAGCTCAGAACGATGCGTTGGCGCAGAGTCCAGCGTCGTGGCCCGGATTCGGGCTCAGCAGAAGTGGTAAGTTCTCGGGTGCTGGCTTCGGACACGAAGCTATTGTAAGTCGGCTGTTAGGTCTTGGGTCATCGGTGTTGGGAAGTCATCTCAAATTCGGCGCCGAACACCTGAGGCCCAGGACCTGAAACCGAGCCTGAGACGTTCAGTTCTCCAGGTACGAATCGATCCAGGTCTTCACCTTCAGTCGTCTCTCGTCCGCAGGATCGAAACGAACACCCAGCGACTTCGGCTTGTTCCAGCTCACAACCGCGCGAACGTTAACGCGTGGAAGCGTCATGAGTGCGAACGACACTTCCACTGGAACTCCAATGGAAAAATCTTCGCCGCTCTTGATCGACATTCCACCTGAGCTCATCTCGATGGTGGTTGCGCTCACACGCCGGCCGTCACCAATGATTGCAACCTCTGTCATCACCGGAATTCGCACATAGCGGCGGAACTCGTGCAAAACCAGTAACCGAGTGGCTCGCACCAGTTTCAGCATTGCCGGCCGTTCGAGCGGTTCCTGAAACATCGCGTTGATGCCGTACCTTGAAAAGCGCATGGCATCCTGCGCACTGCCACCTACTCCATAGATAACGCAGCGGCTGTTGGAACGGGAAGCGCGCGCGGCCTCCATCACCGGCTCAGACTCGGTGGGAATCGCCAATGGAAGTACGCAAGCTTCGAACTTCTCTTTGCGCAGTCGCTCTACAGGCTCGGAACTCACTTGGACTGGCTCGATTCCGAACTGCCGAAAACAGTCGGACAGCAACGTGTAGGTTGGTTCGTTGAAGCCCACCAATGCAGCGCGGGCTGCGGCTTTTCGTCCTGTCGGGGAGGGCGCCAAGGTCGTGCTGAAAGCTTTGTCCATGATTGGGGAAGGCTCCACTTTCGAACGTCATTGTGCGTCCATCCGGGCGGGGCTGCAAAGTTCCAAAGGACCAACAAGCGATACAGCGGAGGGTCATTACTAAATCCACTGCAATGCGAGAAAGGACATTACGAAGCGAAAAGCCGCGCGAAATAAGGTATTTGGAAGACTCGAATCAGAGAAAAATCGCACCGACACTGAGATAAAGCTAACAATTACTCGTGCCAGCGGCGAAACAACAATGCCCCATTCGTCCCGCCGAAGCCGAATGAATTCGACATGGCGTACTCGATCTCCGCTTTGCGCGCTTGGTTGGGAACCAGGTCCATGCCGGCGGTATCGGGGTCCGGATTCTCCAGGTTGACCGTCGGCGGCAGCATCTGATCGCGCAGAGCCAGCACCGTGATGCCTGCTTCCAGTCCACCGGCGCCCCCCAGCAGGTGCCCGGTCATCGACTTCGTAGAACTTACCGCCAGTTTATGGTCGCCGAAGAAGTTCCGGATGGCGTGAGCCTCGAGTGTGTCGCCAATCGGTGTCGATGTCCCGTGTGCATTCACGTAGCCAACCACATTCGGTGCCACACCAGCATCGCGAACCGCATTTCGCATGACGCGGAAGCCGCCTTCGTGCTCGGGAGCCGGCTGCGTGATGTGGTAAGCGTCACCGCTCATGCCGTATCCCGCAACCTCCGCAAGAATTGCAGCGCCACGCTTTTTGGCGTGTTCCAGTTCTTCCAGGATCATGATGCCCGAGCCTTCGCCGATCACGAATCCATCGCGGCCCTGGTCCCACGGACGGCTCGCCTTCTCGGGCTGATCGTTGCGTGTGGAGAGCGCGCGCATGGCGGCGAACCCGCCAACTCCCATCGGAGTAATCGCAGCCTCGGCTCCGCCGGCGATCATCACATCGGCATCGTTGTGTTGAATTATCCGAAAAGAATCTCCGATGGAATGCGCGCTGGTGGTGCACGCCGTGGCCGTGGCCTCGTTTGGCCCCTTCGCTCCATAACGCATGGAAACCTGCCCGGCGGCGAGATTGATGATGGCGGAAGGAATAAAGAAAGGAGAAATTCTACGCGGGCCGCCTTCGATCAAGGCAGAATGCTCGCGCTCGATAATGTCAAACCCGCCGATGCCGGACCCAATATGAACGCCAACGCGCTCGTCATTCTCGGCTGTGATCTGCAGCCCCGACATCTGCATCGCTTCATCCGCGGCTGCGATGGCAAAGTGGATGAAGCGTGCCATCTTCTTGACTTCCTTCTTCTCGATATACTTCAGTGGGTCGAAGCTCTTCACCTCGGCGGCAATCTGGCAGGCGTAGTTGCTCGCATCAAACCCGGTGATGCGCGCAACACCACTTTTGCCGGCAAGCAGTGCCTTCCACACCTCATCAGTGGAATTGCCCACGCCACAGATCAACCCGAGGCCAGTGACTACGACCCTGCGTCCCAACTATTTCCCTGCTTTCGCGTGCTTGCCGATGTAGTCGACCGCATCCTGCACGGTGCGAATCTTCTCCGCATCCTCGTCGGGAATCTCGATGTCAAAAGCTTCTTCAAAAGCCATCACCAGTTCCACGGTGTCGAGCGAGTCGGCGCCAAGGTCATCCACGAACGATGCGCTTGCGGTCACTTCACCCTCATCCACACCCAACTGCTCTACGATGATTTGCTTTACCTTCTCGTCTACGGCTGCCATATTTTTCCTCGCTTGCCTCGATTAGATTTGATTTCGGGTTCCCGGTCGCGCCGTCGCAGCTCATTTTCTGCCCGCCCGGGCGTTCGACCATTACAATTTTCGGCACATCCTACGTCTGCGATACGAATAAGGCGAACGTGTAGTGTAATTGTCTGGCTGAATTAGTGTAAAGGAAGGACGCTATGGTTTGCGGCAAATCCTCTGTTATCTTGGGATTGCACCCCTGAATCCTAACCGTTGCGGCAGTCCGGGTCAACGCAGGCCGCATGAAGGTGAGACAGCCTGGTGAGTGCATGAAAAATTGGGTTTGGTTGTTGATGATTTGTTGTCCGGCCTTTGCAGTGCAATGTCCCAGCGGCCAAGTGAAGGACGCCAATGCGCTGGCGGACATCGAGAAGATTTGGGCTGCCGCTCTTGACCGCAGCGATTCAGCAACATTGGATTGCATTTTGGCAAGCGAATTTGAGGACGCCGGCCCGGATGGAGCGCTCACCGATCGCGAAGCTACCCTGGCAAACGCGGCAAAGCCTCGCAAAGTTCATCATGAATTAACCGAGTTGCATTCTCACGTGCACGGGGATTCCGGGTACATTCGCGGGCTGGCTACCGCAACAGATCCGCGGGGCAAGCATGTGGCGCAAGTGCGATTTACTGATATCTACGTGTATCGCGACGGACGGTGGCAATGCGTAGCGGGACATGAATCGATGGCGAGCAGCACGAGGCGTTAAAGCATTCATGCGAGCCGTGGTCCAACGCGTCAGCCGGGCCAGAGTCACGGTCAACAACTGGACCGCCGGTGAAATCGGCCTAGGTCTCCTTGTTCTTCTCGGGGTCGGTCGTGAGGATTCGGAAACAGACGCATCATACCTCGCGGAAAAGATCGTTGGCCTTCGCATCTTCGAAGATGCTGAAAGCAAGATGAACCGCAGTGTGGTCGACGTTGGCGGAAGCGTTCTCGCTGTCTCGCAGTTCACGCTCTACGGCGATGTCAGGCGCGGCAAGCGCCCATCGTTCGATGCAGCCTCCCCTCCCGAGTCGGCTCGCCGGCTCTACGAATTCTTTGTCCAATGCATTCGCAACTCCGGCCTGCGCTGTGAAACCGGACGATTCCAGGAAATGATGCAAGTCGAACTCGTTAACGAAGGACCAGTAACCATCCTGCTGGATTCAACGAAGCAGTTCTAGGAATGAACTGCGCCCAAATCACGCCGCAGATCTTCGTCGGACCGTGCCCGTGTGATCGTGGCGATTTCGATTTCTTGAAGGCCACCTCCGTGACCGCCATTCTCAGCCTGCTGACGGAGGAAGACGCGCACGAGCTTGATGTAACTCAAGAATATTCCGAGGCAATCTCCGCGGACCTTGCCTTTCGAAAAGTACCGGTGATCGATTTCGATGATCTCGATTTGAAACGAAAACTGCCTGCGTGCGTCGAAGCCCTTGATGACCTGCTCAAGCAGGGGCACACGGTCTACATCCATTGCACGGCGGGGGTCACGCGCTCACCAACAGTGGTTGCCGCGTATCTGCACTGGCGGCTGCAGTGGCCACTGGGCCAGGCATTGGAGCGCCTGCAGGAACGTCGACGCTGCTGCCCGCGCGGCGACCTCATCGAAATGGCAAAGAGATCTTCCCTCAAGTAAGCACGACACTGTACGTATAGCGACGACGGTCACTCCGGAATCTCGTGAAACCGGCGCAGCAGGGGCTTCATAGTAAGGCCCTGCACGAAGATGGAAAACGCCACAACCACAAAGCTGATGCTGACTATCGATTCTCTCTGAGGTACTTGTTCCGGCAAGCTGAGTGCCAGCGCCAGGGCGAGCGCACCCCGGAGTCCTCCCCAGAACAGGACATGCTGATGCTGCACGGTAACGCGGAGTCTTGTGCGCCGGAGCACGCTGCAGCAGGGATAGACCGTCACCGCCCGCGAGATCAACACAAGCAAAATCGCCACAACAACCGAAAACCACCCGCCCAGAAAATGCTCATGAGCAATGCGTATCCCCATCAGCAAGAACACCAGCGAATTCGCCACGAACGCAGCGTAGTCCCAGAAGGATTGAATGGCTGCGCGGTCTTCTGCCGAAATGAATTTGATGGTGCGCATGTCTCCGGTAATCAGTCCGGCAACCAGAGTGGCCAGCACACCAGAACCATGAAAATGCTCTGCGAGCAAAAATGAACCGTAGGCTGCGACGGTCGTAAACGTGATCTCGACGAAGAGATCGTCCGTTCTCCCGGCCAGCAACAGTGCCGCGTAGGCGACCACTGCGCCGCAAACCAGGCTTCCGCCAATCATGAGAACCAGTTTCACCGACACTTCCAGCGGCCCCGGGGTATTCCCCGTCGCTGCTGCCACACAGACCGCAAATAGCACCGCCGCCGTACCGTCGTTGAACAAACTCTCACTTTCGACAAGCCTTCGCAGGCGGCCACGAACGTGTGCCCCTTTGAATGTTGCGATTACGGAAACCGGATCCGTGGCGGAGATTAGCGCTCCAAAGACCAGTGCGCTCGCCCATTGCCAATGCAAAACGAGATGCAGACCGGTTGTAGTCACTGCAGCCGACAGCACTACGCCAACCGTAGCCAACAAAAGTACCAGCGGCAGATCTGTCCGCAGTTTTTGCCATTCGAGCGTGAAAGCAGCTTCAAAGATGAGAGGAGGCAGCAAGACGGTGAAGAGCAGGGTCTTGGTGAGATGAACCTGCGGAGTGTAGGGAAGAAAGGCAAGAACAATTCCCGCAGCCACCAAACCAAGGCTGTACGGCAGGCGAAGACGCTGCGTAACAATTGCGACTACGGCTGAGATCAAAAGAAGCAGCGCTACGATTTCGACGCTGAGTTCCATGGCGTTCGGCGTTTGCGAGGCGATTAGATTAGCGCGACTCGGCAGAACCGAGTCCTTTCCAATCTATCTGAAGAACACCGTCGATGTGAATTGCGCGTGAGAACTGGCTTGTTAAAACAGCGGCTCCGAAAGGTATTGCTGAATATATTTCTTGCTATCGAACTTCCTGCCAGCACCTTCTCCTGACATATACCGGATCTGCCCAAAGATTGGCCGCTCAAACCATGGACGATCGAATTTGCCAACGATCGCCCAGGCAATTCCCGCGTATCCATTCGGATCGCGTCCGTCGAGTTCGTACTTGTCATTGAGGTACACCGCGACTCGATACGCTTCTGCCGGCGTACGGCTCCATTCCAAAACTTTTTTCGCCCAATACATTCTCAGATAGTTATGCATCCACCCGGTGTTTGCCATCTGCACCTGCGCGGCATTCCAGAGCGGGTCGTGTGTCTCCGCGCTTTCCAACTGTCGTTCTGTGTAGAGCATGGGACGCGCATCTTTTACATGCTTGGCCAGCGTGCGGTGCGCCCAAGGTTCCGCGCATTCGAAGTTGTCGTAGTTCGGATTGAAACGGACCAAATTTGCCGACAGCTCTCGCCACGTGATGATCTGGTCCAGGAATGCTTCTTTGTCGGCCTTCGGCGCATCACTCTTTTCGACGGCCAGGGCGACTGTGACCGGGTTGATGTGCCCGAAATGCAGATATGGGGAAAGCCGGCTGGTGTGATCGATCTCAGGTTTGTTCCGCCGCGTGCCGTACCCTCTCAGTTTGGTTTCGACAAATTCTCTGAGTTGACGAAGCGCCTCGGTCGTTCCACCACGCCAGTTCGTTACGGGAGAGACCGATCGGTCGAGTTTCCATCCCAAAGTGATATCGGCCTTGGAATTGAGCACGCTGAGCGATTTCGGTTTGTTCCAAACCACAACGGAACGCGGGTTTCTCGGCGCAACCAGAAAGCGTTTCAGTTCTGCCTGAAGGCGAGGTCGAATGATGTGTGCAGAGTATTGCGCCTTCTGGAGAAGCTTCGACGGAACGATAACGTCGGCGTCAACGGTCCAGAGGGGAACCCTGAGTTTCTTCGTTGCATTTTGCCGCCAGCTCTCGGCCTCTCGTATCGGATTCTCGTCGCCTACCACGAGCGCAGGCCTCACCTCATCACAAAACTTCAGTAGGCTTTGATCCGGATATCGCCGGAGCACGAATCCGATATTTCTTGCGGCCAGCGCCGCCGCAATATCAGGAATCCCGTCGTTCAGGAAGCGATAGTGCCGAAGGTTCGCCCGCGGATAGAAGGGCACCGGAGCGAAGAACACGACTGCGGGCTTTCGCAGGATGTTAGCTGCGTCCACCGCGACATCAAGCGCCGGGTTGTCAGTGGCCCGTTGTGCCCGCTGCATCCAGTAGATGACGCAGACGCCACCTGGATCGGGCATGCCGCCGCCCCGGACCGTCACACGCGCATGCAATGAGAGTTTAGAGAGCGGATCCATCACTGTGGAAGAAACAAAACACGAATACCTGTGAACATTTTGTATGCCAAGGGGTGTTCAGCGCAGCAGTCCCAGCAACTTCTGCGCACGAGAATGGAGCCCGGTTAAAAAATCTCGTGACGAATTATCCTGTCGAGAAAAGATCGCCTATCTTGCCGTTAGGATTACATCCGCAATCCGTGAAGCCTCTACCGAAGCACGCACATCGTGGGTCCGAACAATGTGCGCGCCCATCAGAATCAAGGCAGTTTGAGTCGCGAGAGCGCCGTACAGACGGTCCTCGGGAGGAACATACTTGCCGCCAACAGCCAGGGTCCTTCCAATGAATGACTTCCTCGATGTGCCCACCAATAGCGGAAATCCCGCGGATTGCAGTTCTGCAAAACGCGAGATCAAGGGATAGTTCTCTTCGAAGGCCTTTCCGAATCCAAACCCCGGGTCGAGCACGATTCGTTCGCGCCGGACTCCGACAAGTATGGCGTCCTCCGCCCAGTCCTTCAGCTCGCGCTTGACTAGTAGAACCACATCGCCCGGTGGCGCGAGACTGCGCCATTCTTCTGGACGTCCGCGCATATGCATCAGCACGGCTCCGCATTTGAGTTCGGCCACAGTCCTCGCCATCCCGTTATCCCATCGCAGCCCGCTGACATCGTTCACGATCTCCGCTCCCGCTTTGACCGCAGCACGGGCCACGTCAGCTTTGTACGTGTCTACCGAGATAACAGTCGTGGGATGCTTCTTTTTCAACGCGGAAATCACGGGGATCACCCGGCTCATTTCCTCCTCGGCGCTCACCCCCAACTCTGTCATGCCCCTGGAGGTCGCGCTTTTATCGCTGGCCTTGTATGGCAAAAACACGCGCGCTCCCGGGCGCGTAGACTCGCCACCGATGTCGATAATATCGGCGCCCTCTTCGAGCAAGCGTTCCGCATGCTCCACGGCAGTGTTGGGATAAAGGAACTTCCCACCGTCGGAAAAAGAATCCGGGGTCACATTGACGACGCCCATGATCAGCGTGCGTTCCCCGAGTTGCAGCGCACGTGTGCCCAGATTCCAGTGAAAGACAGGTCTCATGCGGCAAAAATTCTAAATGAGGGATGGCAAGCCTGTCCGCTGCTACCTTCTTCTAACCGCCGCCTCGCGCTTGCGCAATGCGTGAACCGCGCCCGGGCCGGTTCCCGTAGGGGGCTTTCGCATTCCGTCGAGCAATTCTTTTAGAACAGTGGCATTGTTACGGGTCTCAATCTTCGAGGCAAAAAGCAGGGTTAAACGTTTCTTCTTTTGTGCCAATTCATAGAGCCGCCGCAAGCCTTCCTGACATGCGGGACGGGATAGCTCTTTGAGATACTTCTTGCGGAAGAGCTCCCATTGATCCGGCCGCACGTGATACCACTGCCGCAACTCCTTCGACGGAGCCAGATCGCGCAGCCATTCATCGATCGCGGCGCGCTCTTTTGTCAGCCCACGCGGCCACAAACGGTCCACCAGAACCCGTGATCCGTCACTTCGCGATACTGGTTCGTACACACGCTTAATGGCGACGCTCATCGAGAATCGAACAGGCCCTGTATTATTGTAAAACTCAGACACGATGCACTATACAGAAATGTCTTTATTAAGACCGCTCGTGAAACTGGAATCTGCTGCCTCCTTCAAGCCGCTCTTCTTCGCCATAGCTGCATTGATCGCACTCTCGTGCAGCGTTGCGTGCGACGTCGAGCGACGCAAGTCCGATGCCGAACTTGGTTTAAGCCCGCAGCAATCGGCCGGACGCACGATTTATGATGCTGAATGCGATCGTTGCCATGAGCCCTACTCCACGCGCGGCAAGAAAGGTCCGGGCCTGAAGGGTATGTTCCAGCAAAAATATCTTTCATTGAGTGGCCTACCCGCGAACGATGAGCGCGTGACCGACATCATTCGTTTAGGACGCAAAGAAATGCCCGGCTATGGCCAGAAACTGAGCCAGCAGGAGATCCAGGATCTGCTCGCGTATCTGCACACTCTGTAGCGTGTAGACGAACTCATGTCATAATCGCCGAAATGAAGACGGTGGCGAAGAACGAGCTTTTCCGCGAACTCCCATCGGTAGACGAACTGATCCGCACTCCCGCAGTGGCGGCACTCGCGAATTCTAACGGTGTGGCAGTCGTCACCGATGCAACGCGCCTGGTTCTGACTCGGTTGCGCGAAGAAATTACATCGGGACTCCTCGATTTGGAGTCATTGCGCGTCGCCGTAAATGCGATTCCGAATGCGGTTGAGGCGCAGATTCTCGAGTCGCTCAGTCCCTCCTTGCGCCCGGTCATCAACGCTACGGGAGTCATCCTGCACACCAACCTGGGGCGCGCTCCTTTACCTTCGTCAGCTTTCGATTACATCCGCGAGACCGCAACCAGCTACTCCAACCTGGAGTTCGACCTGACACGCGGCGAGCGAGGCAAGCGAGATGTCCACGTCGATCGTCTCTTCCGCAAGTTGTTGGCACAGTTAGCGACGGATGTCTCGACCATTGTCGTCAACAACAACGCTGCCGCAGTTCTCCTCGGCCTCAACACGCTCGCCGACGGGGGAGAAGTCATCGTCTCTCGAGGAGAACTCGTCGAGATCGGGGGATCGTTCCGCATCCCCGACATCATGGCGAAGTCGGGGGCGATCCTGCGCGAAGTGGGCACCACGAACCGCACTCGTATCGCCGACTACGAAAAAGCCATCGACGACCGCACCCGCCTGTTGCTGCGTGTTCACCGCTCCAATTTTGAGATCACCGGCTTCACCGAGCAGCCGTCAATTCACGAACTCGTGAAACTCGCCCACGAACGCGGGTTGCCTCTCATGGAAGATCTCGGCAGCGGCGCCCTGGTCGATCTTGAGAGCCTTGGCCTGCATGGGGAATCCACCGTTCTCGACAGCTTGCGGTCCGAGATTGACGTCGTCACCTACAGCGGCGACAAGTTACTGGGTGGTCCACAGGCCGGTCTGTTGAGCGGGCGCCCGGACCTCATCTCCCGCATGCGCTCGAATTCCCTGTTCCGTGCTTTGCGTGTCGATAAGCTCACTTATGCTGCCCTTGAGGCCACGCTCCTGGCGTACGTAAGGCGTGAATACGATGCCGTGCCCGTATTAAAGATGCTGAGACTCACCCCAGAAGAAATTCGCACGCGAACAGAACGGCTCTGCGAGACTCTTGCGCCATCAAAACTGAAGGCAGAGATCATCGAGGGCGAATCCGTCATTGGAGGCGGCGCTGCCCCATCGTCCGCCCTGACGACTCATCTGCTGGCCCTGTCGTGTGCTAATCACAGCGCAGACGAACTGTGCACCCTTCTTCGTCGCTCGGATCCTGCCATCATTGCCCGCGTCGAAGAAGGCAGGGTTCTCCTCGACTTGAGAACAGTTTTTCTCGAACAAGACACCTTGATCGCCGATGCTCTACGTAGCATCGAGTAGCTCTGTCGAAAGCTTCCTGTAAGATTCATACATGATCGTCGGGATTGGTATCGACATCGCCGAAGTTCCCCGCATCCGGCACTCCATCGAACGGTTCGGCAAGCGCTTCCTCGAGCGTATCTTCACGACCGGCGAGATGCGTTACTGCGATTCCAAAGCGAATCGTGTCGAACGGTACGCCGCGCGCTTCGCTGCCAAGGAGGCCGCCATGAAAGCTCTAGGCACCGGGTGGAATCACGGTGTTCGCTGGCGCGATTGTGAGGTGGTTCGAATGCCCGGTGGAAGGCCAACTATGCATTTCCACGGAAAGGCGGGCGAGTTCGCGGTCAAACTCGGAGCGAAAAACGCTGCCTTGTCGATTTCACACACCGAGGAACAGGCAATCGCACAGGTCATCCTCGAGAGCGGTACGTGACACCGCAGATGTACTAACGATCGGGAATCAGGAATCAACACTTTCAAGCGGCGATCCGCGCGAATCCTTGGTTTCCATCTGCTAGA
>Ga0335085_10013574_pt1 | contig 11933 bp, 13 predicted proteins | sample Lox_Sample_45_FD_206712 | JGI IMG/M metagenome (GOLD analysis project Ga0335085, IMG submission 206712) | Soil microbial communities from Loxahatchee National Wildlife Refuge, Florida, United States - Lox_Sample_4.5 | ecosystem: Environmental > Terrestrial > Soil > Wetlands | place: USA...
CCCAGGGCGAACCACGGGGACATGTTGTCCACGTGTGCCTGCCACTTAGGGGGCTTCTTCGGCGGCTTGGGCCGCCCTCTCGCCCGGATGCGCCGGAGGGCGATCACGACCAGGACGGCGCCCAGCGCGCTCTTTACCGCCAGCGCGGCCAGCGACGGGGCCGTGTTCGGCCTGGGCGGGTTGTTGCCGGTGGCGACGACGGTGATCGTGACGACGAGGGCCAGGGACACCAGCCACCCGAACACGAAGGCGGCGCCCTTCCGCGTGCCGCGCTTGGAGGGCAGCACGACCAGGAACGCCGTCAGCGGCAGCGGGTCGAGGGTTACCGCCAGGCCGATCAGGATCAGGTTGAGGACCACGGCCCTGCCTCCGGTCTCAGCCTGGCGGGACGCACCTTGACCCTGAGTGCAGGCATAGGGGCCCCCTTCAGATGATGAGGCGGCCGGGATCAGGAAGCTACCTGCTGCTCACGGCCATGTACCTGCCGCTCATCTTGCCTGAACCAGCCCGCAATGCATCGCCCGCAACGGGTGAGCCTCGTTGCGATAATCCCGCTGCTGATCATCATCTACGCGTTCGCCGAGGCGTTCAGCCCGCACCGCGGCTTTCCTCTGCTGGGCTCGGGTCTGGCCGTTCATTCACATCGGCGCGGATGTGCTGGACGATTTGTCCCAGATCTTCCGATTCCGCCTCAGGAAAGGCGATGAGCCAGTCATGCACGATCCGCAGCAACGGCAGGTCAGCCGAGGTGGTCGCCAGCGTGACGTCCTTGGCGGCAAGTCGGAGTGGGTAGTTGGCTCCTTGTGCGAATGCGCGGCCGGCTATCCCGGCCAGCGGCCCGCTGGCTAGGGCGCCGGTCACGAGTTCCCCGGGAAGCCCGAGTGCATCCGCAAGGGCCATGGCTTCCCCGACCACGGTGACACCGGCGATCACGGCGTCGATCAGGACAACCTCTGAGCGCCGCTCCATGGCCGACCGCGCCGCACTCCGTTACGGTGCCGAATACCTCCAGAATGGGCCGGACCTTCGTGAGATTCCCGCCAGCCAGCACCACCAGCTGCCCAGAGGCAGCTCGGTCCGCGCTGCCCATGACCGGCGCGTCGACCAGCGCGACGCCGTCGGGTAGCAGGGCGGCTACCTCCTTGAGTGCCTGCGGGCCGATGGTGGAGGCCTCGATCAGGGTGGTCCCGGGTCGCAGATGCCGAACGATACCGTCTATGACCTCCCGCACCGCGGTCGGATCGGCGAGCATGGTGATAACGACGTCGGCTTCCCGAACTGCCTCGGCCGGACTCGTCGCCACGTTGGCGCCCTCCGCCTGGAGCGCCTCGGCGCGTGACGCCGTGCGGTTCCAGGCCGTCAGCGGGTAGCCCGCCGCGAGCAGGCGCCTGGCCATCGGACTGCCCATGATCCCCAGGCCGAGAAAGGCTATTCTCTCCATGCGCTCCATCCGGGTGTTCCGATCGTTTAAGGAAAACTATCGTGGGTCGGTGGCCGCGGCCCACCCGTGCCGCGTCGTGGCCATGCCGGTCGGCTTTCTTTGATCGTGAACAGGCATCCCCGGGGTGCGATGGTGCCTGTGGTGCCTCAGAAGCTCCGGCGCACTGGCGTGACTCCTGATGCCGGGCCGGCCGCGCCTCCATACGATGTGGATGCCTCAACCACGTTGTTCTTACGACATGAGCGCGGCATCCATGCAGTTCAGGCCCGGTGCTGGGGAGGCGAGCGTGACGGAAGTCCGCTTACGGTGCACCCATGGCCGCGGGCGAGGCGCGAACGTAACCGCCAGGGTCGTGGCCGAGGCGCGAAGGAACCGCATCGCCGCAGTCGCCGGTATGCCGACTAACCGCAGCACGAATCCCGGGACCAGCGGGTCGTCCGGGTCGATCGAGAACACGTGCTCGCCAGTGCGATATGCCGTTCCGGTGACCTGGGGGATGACGGCGGGACGTCCATCGACGTCGACGGCGCCGAGCACGGTCCCGGTGAACGTGCTGCCGATGATGGACTCGTGCCGCAGCACGGTGCCTGCGGGCAGGCAGCCGTCGGCGGCGAGGACCGCGAGCCGGGCGCAGGTGCCCGAGCCGCACGGGGACCGGTCGACCTCGCCGTCGGCGAAGACGGTCACGTTGCGCTGGTGCACCTGTCCGGCGGCCTCACCCAGGTCGTCGAACCAGATGGTGCCGTAGATGCCGTTCAGGCGCGGGTCGGCCGGGTGTACGGCCTGTTCGGCGCCGTTGAGAGCCCACTTGATCTCGCGGCCGAGCGCGATGAGGTCACCGAGGTGTTCCGGTGTGACGGCCAGGCCAAGCTGGGCGGCGGGCAGGGTCGCGTAGATCGCCCCGCCGTAGGCCACGGTCACGCGAACCTCGCTGCGGGAGGTGGTCACCGGCACGTCGCGGGCGACCACCCAGCTGGGGACGTTGACGAAATCGACGGCGACCGCCCGCGCGTCTTCGCGGTGCACCCGTGCGGTCACTCGCCCGGACGGCACGTCGATCACCACGTCGGCGCTGCCGGTCTCCGGGGCCGCGACCCGGCCGGTTTCCACCGCCCAGACCCCGAGGGCGATGGTGCCGTGTCCGCAGGCGGTCGAGAAGCCGTCCTTGTGCCAGAACAGCACGCCCAGGTCAGCGCCCTGGTCGTCGGGCGGCACGACGAACCCGCCGTACATGTCCGCATGGCCGCGCGGTTCGGAGCACAGTACCGCGCGTAGGCCCTGAACTGCGGGGTCCTCGATCGCCCGGGCCCGCCGCTCGGCCACCGTCCGGCCCGGGATCGGCACCGGAGGGTCGGCCACGATCCGGAACGGCTCCCCGCCGGTGTGGTAGTCCGTGGCCGGAATTGCGAAGGGCAGCATACTGGCAGCCTGCCACGAAGGTTCGATTCCGGCACCGGTGCGCCCTGCCCCTCGGGGGCAAGAGCGCGTCGTGGCCATGCTCGAGCCAGCCGACGCGATCCAAGAGGGCCACCTCATGATCGTGGACAGTTACCTCCCATATTCCGTAGGTAGCTGTCCACAATCAGCGAAGAGGCGCTGACCGGCCGGGCGGTCTCGATGACTGCGTGACGTTGCGCCCCTCATCGGGGGTGTGCTGGCCCGCAATCCTGACGCGACGCGATGCGCGGCAGTTATCCGGTGGGCGCTTCCAGTGAGGTCGCCTGGCGCTGGCGGTAGGTGTCCGCGTAGGCGGCGCGCATGGCCTTCTTGTCGAGCTTGCCCACGCTGGTGCGGGGCAGGGCGTCGAGGTAGATGACGGTGTCCGGCAGCTGCCACTTGGCGAACGACCCGGACAGCAGCCGGTGGATATCCTCGATCGGGATCTCCTGCCTGTTGTCGAGGTCGCCGCTGCGCCAGTAGCCGTCGAGGAACCGGCCGGTGTCCTCCTCGAGCTCGTGGTAGCGCTCGATGATCCACGGCCCGCGCAGCAGCACCTCGCCCTGGCTTACGCCGTCGAAGGGGACGTCGTGGCCGGCCTCGTCGACCAGCCGGCAGTCCACGCCAGGTACCAGAAGACCCTGGCGGCGCATGTGGTCCCAGTCGCGCTCGCCGGTGAGCGTGCCGCGCAGCGACGGCTTGAGTCCGCGGTTGATCGCTACCAGCGGGGTGGTCTCGGTGGCGCCGTACGCGTGGACGACGTCGGCCTCGGTGAGCTGGTAGAAGTCGCGCATCAGCGGCAGTGGCGGTTCGGTGGCACCGGACAGCAGCCGGGCGCCGCGGAAGTCCGGCTGACTGGGTAGCGACTTGATGTAGTCCAGCATGGGCCCGAAGATCGCCGGCGCGCCGTTGGCCACCGTCACCCGCTCGGCGATCATCGCGTCCACCAGCACCCCGGGGTCGTCGGCGGTGTAGCGGCCGGGGAGTACGATCTTCGCCGCGGCCAGCACGGCCGCCTGGGGAAGGCCCCAGCACTGGCCGTGGAACATCGGCGTGATCAGCATGACCGTGTCGTCGCTGCGCATGCCCAGCGCGGCGACCTCGGCCATGGTGTGCAGGTAGATGCCCCGGTGAGAGTAGTAGATGCCCTTGGGGCGGCCGGTGGCCCCGGTGGTGTAACAGGCGCTGTAGGCGGAGGTTTCCTCGATGACCGGCCAGTCGATGCCGGCGTCCGCCGCCGCCAGCAGTTCCTCGAAATGGTGCACGTTCGGCAGCGTCGTGGAGATCGCCCCGGGCGGCTTGTCGGACATGACGACCCAGCCGCGGACCTTCGGTGCGTACGGGGCCAGCTGCTCGGCGACCGGGAGCAGCGTCTCGTCGACCAGCACCCAGGACGCGCCGCTGTGATCGGTGACGTAGCCCAGCTCCGGTGGAGCCAGCCGCAGGTTCATCTGCAGCATGACCGCGGCGATGCCGGGGATCGCCCAGTACAGCTCGAAGTGGCGCCTGCTGTTCCAGTCCAGGATCCCCACCACGTCGCCCGGGCGATCGCAGCCGCCGCGGGCGTGACAGTGGGGCTGCTCGTCCACCACTTCGGAACGAAAGACCGGCTTGGGGACGCTGTTGACCAGCTGGTCGTCGACTATTTCGCCCAGGCCATCGCGCAGGTACCGGTCACCGGCACTCCGGCGGAGATCGGAGCCGCCCGCGACGCGGCCGTGCAGGAGATGCTCACGGCCAATCCCACGGTGGTGAACTACCTGCGCCGTACGGTCCTTGATCCCATCCCCTCCGGGGGGCACCTGCTCGAACGGCTCACCGAACTGGCGCGCAGGGAGGTCACCCAGCTTCGCGCCACCGGATTCGCCTCCATCACAAGACCCGAATCCAGCCAGGTCATCGACGTGATGGTCCGCCAGCTCGGGCACCTGTTCCTGCAGCCGATGATCGACGCCATGTGGCGTCAGCTCGCCGAACCTGGAACGACCGACGCGGACAAGCCTATGCTCGAGGTCCGAGCCCGCCGCTCACCGCGGGCCACAGGCGCCGTGACATAACCTGCGCCCACCGCCAGGATCACCACGCTCCCGTGCCCAGATCGCGGCGTCGGTAACCGAGCATCGGCTGCGTCCTGGAGCGGCTCGGTAGTTTGGCCGGCAGACCGACCTGCTGCGACCGCTCCAGTCAGGGGAAACGGCGGAATTGCCGGTAGTTCACCCGATAGCCGCCCAGGGCCGAGCGGTCATAGCGTCAAGGCATGTCAGGCAACATGAAACAGAGGACGGTAACCGCCATGACCGCGGTGGCCAGGCCGGGAGTCGGCCGACGGCTGACCGGTGTCCCCGATGGCAGCCCGGTCGTGCTGCGGGACGGGTCGGCGGTGCTGATCCGGCAGGTCCGCTGCACGGACGCTCAGTTGCTCGCCGACGGCTTCGCCCGGCTCAGCGCCGCATCGCGGCAAATGCGGTTCCTGGGCGTGAAGAAAGAACTGTCGGCGGCGGAGTTGCGCTACTTCACCGACGTCGACCACCACGACCATGAGGCGCTCGGCGCGCTGGACCAGGTCGGCGGGCACGGCGTGGGCATCGCCCGCTACATCCGGGATGCCGACGACCCGCAGGCGGCTGAGATCGCGGTCACCATCGTCGATGACTGGCAAGGCCGGGGACTGGGCACCGAGTTGCTAGCTCGCCTGTCCGACCGCGCCCGCCAGGAAGGAATCCGCCGCCTCACCGCGCTCGCCGACGCCGGTAACGTGGCCGTGGCCACTCTGCTCCGCAACGCCGGCGCCCGCCTGATCCGCCGCGGACGGGGCACCGTCGAGTACGAGATCACGCTAGCCCGCGCCGCCGACGGAAGCCAGGCATGCGTATCGCGGTCTACCGGGCAGGCGGCGTTACCGTACGGGCGGGTCGACCGCGACCGGGTCGCGGTGGGCGTGCTGGTGGCTGGCGTCGCGCGGGGTCGCGAGCACTTCCTTGGTCCGCTCGTCCAGCATCGACTCCGACAGCAGCCCGCTGCCCGCCAGCACCGTCTCGAGCGCGGTCAGCCAGTGCTCGTAGTAGCTCCACGGCTCGGCGTCCGGGTCCCGGCCGCCCTGTTCCCACTGCCGGATCGACTCGATCAGCGAGAGCTGGAATTCTGACCACTCGTACTGCCCGTTGTTGTACGCGGCCACGGCCATCGCGAACGCGCGGATCTCCCACGGCTCATTGAAGGCCTGCTCACCCGGCCGGCCCCCGGGCAGCCCGGCGACCAGCGCCTCGACCCGCCGCCGCGCGTCCCCGAGCTCGGTCGCGTCCGGGCGGAGCCCAGTGCTCATGACGCGGTGCTCATGACGCGGTGCTCATGACACCGGGGAGGCGGCCGGGCCGACGCCGATCATCGAGTCCCGGGTGACCAGGCTGGCCAGCTCGTCCTCGCTGAGCCCCTCGGTTCCCTCCGGCGGGGCGGGCAGCACCCAGTAGCGCATTTCCGAGCTGGAGTCCCAGACCCGGACCTCGACCGAGTCGGGCACGTCATAGCCGAAGTCCTCGCGCAGCACCCTGCGCGGCTCCTTGACGATCCGCGCGCGGTAGGCCGGCTCCTTGTACCAGTTCGGCGGCAGCCCGAGCACCGGCCACGGGTAGCACGAGCACAGCGTGCACACGATGACGTTGTGCACGTCGGCCGTGTTCTCCACGACCACCATGTCCTCGCCCTGAAGGCCGCTGATGCCGAATTCGGCGCAGGCCTTGGTGGCGTCTTCGATCAGCCGTTCCTTGAATGAGGGGTCCTTCCAGGCCCGGGCGACGACCTTGGCGCCGAGCTGGGGGCCGACCTCGTTCTCGTAGATCTCCACCAGCCGGTCGACGGCGGCGGTGGTCATGATGCCCTTGTCGATCAGGATCGACTCCAGCGCCTTGACCCGTGCCGCGATCTCTTCCTGGCTGCGGACGTGCTCGCTCATGCTGCTGCTCCGGTCGTGTCAGCCGGGGTTATGTAGGGTTCCCAGACGTCGAAGTAGACGACGCCGTTCGGTTCGGCGGTCTCGGGACCCCACAGCTCGGCGTTGCTGAACTTCACCGTGTAGACGTGCTCCGGCGCGTCGCCGCCGCCGTTGCCCGCGCTGTCCGGGTAGATGAAGGTGCCGTGCGCGAGCACGATCTCCCCGGTGCGGCCGCGGATGTAGCGGGCCCGGCGGGTGTGCCCGATCGGGCTGTCGGCGCCCACGGTCACGGTGTCGCCGACCTTGAACTTCGGCGTCTTGTCCGACTTCCGGCCCGCGGGCGCGCCGGCCGGGACCACGGCCTCGACGAACGCCACCAGCTCGGAGTCGTCCCGCTGCGGCAGCGGTTCGTCGGGGTGCTCGAGGTAGTACTGCGTCCGGCGGTCCAGCTCTTCCAGGTCCTCCGGGCTCAGCAGGCCCTTGGCCTTCCCGTAGTGCTCCACCGTGTGCAGCCAGTGCTCGTAGTAGGGGGAGAGCAGGTACACCGCCGGATGCATCTGCTCGATGCCATAGCGGAACTCGTCGACGCCGAAGTATCCAGCCCGGAAGCACATGGAGAACATGGCGAAGGCCGCCTTCTCCCAGTCGGCCCGGAAGACGGGTTCGCTGTCCGGGACCTCGACGCGGCCGAGGCCGTCGGTCCCGCCTAGGTCGTGAACTCCGTTCACGCGCTGCTCCTTACGGTCTAGGTCCGCGGCGCCGGGAACCCCCCGACGGCCTGCTCGAAGGCGTGCGCCACGCGCAGCACGGTGGCGTCGCCGAAGTGCTTCCCGATGATCATCATCCCGACCGGCAGCCCGTCGGCCAGCCCGGCCGGAACGGAGCAGGCCGGGTGCCCGGTGACATCCAGCGGCGCGGTATTCCCGATCATCTCCAGCCCGCGGGCCAGGATCTCCTCCCGCGGCGCGTCCGGACCGGGCAGGACCGTCGCCCGGACCGGCAGCGTCGGCATGACCAGCACGTCGAACCGGCCCAGCGCCTCGTCGTAGGCCGCGCGCAGCCGCGGCGCGAGCTCGCGGGCCATCGCGTAATACCGGCCGTGGTAGCGGTCGATGGCGTACCGCCCGGCCAGCAGGACCAGCTTGACGGTCTCGGAGAACCGGGCGGGATCGCTGCGCCACTTGGCGCCGTAGAAGTCGATCAGGTCCGGGTCGTAGCGTCCCTGCCAGTTCATCCCGTACCCGTTGCCGTCGACCATCTGCGTGGTCGCGCCCTCGGTGGCGATAACGTCCCAGATCTGGGTGCCGTGCAGGTGCCACGGGATCGACACCTCGTCCGCGCTCATCCCGGCGCCGGCCAGCGTCTCGACCGCGGCGCGGACGGCGGCATCGACGGCCGGCTCGGAGTTCTCCCGGCCGAACCCCTCGGTGACCACCCCGACCCGCAGCCCGCCGGCACCCCGGTCCAGCTCGGCGGCGTAATCCGGGACGTCCAGGGCGGCCGGCTGGCGCGGATCGAGCCCGTCCGGGCCGGCCATCACGCCCAGCGCCAGCGCCACATCAGCCACCGTGCGGGCCATCGGCCCCAGGTGGTCAATGGTCTGCTCGATCGGGAACGCCCCGGTGTACGGCACCAGCCCGTAGGTCGGCTTGTGCCCGACCACCCCGGAGTAGGCGGCGGGAATGCGGACCGATCCGCCCTGGTCGCCGCCGGTAGCGATGTCAACCACCCCGGCGGCCAGCAGGGCGGCGCTGCCGCTGGAGGATCCGCCCGCCGACCGCGTGGTATCCCACGGGTTGCGCACCGGCCCGCTCCGTGAGGTGTGCGAGCCGCCGGAGAAACACAGGTCCTCGCACACCGCCTTGCCGGCGATGGTGGCTCCCGCGGCCAGCAGCCTGCTCACCACGGTGGCGTCGCGGGCGGGCTGGAAGCCCTCCACGGTCGACGACCCGTTCATCATGGGCACCCCGGCGACGGCCGTGTTGTCCTTGACGGCGACCGAGCGCCCGGCTAGCGGGCCATCCGAGCGTTCGGTGATCGATGTCGTCACGTACCAGGCGCCGAGCGGGTTGTCCGCCGGGGCCGGCCGCTTCCAGGGACGGTCCGGAGCCTGCGGCGCGTTCTCGGCGTAGAGCCGCTCGACTGCGTCCCAGGACCCCAGCAGACCGTCCACGACGGGCTCGAACGACGCGACGTCAGCCGGCCCGAGGCCCAGGCCGTAGTGCCGGGATACGTGGTCGAGCGCTGCGGAATCAGGAGGATCGACAGGCACGGGCATCTCCCCAGGCGATAGGAAGTTCCTGCTCACAACCCTAAAAGGACTGCTGAGAACATGTCAACGAGTATCGAGTTATAGACATATCTCGATGGCGGGCAACGTCCTCAGCGTTCGTCATGAGGATGCGCGCGTCACGACCGGGCCGGTTGGCGTTCCGCTGGTTCGGTCGTGGCCTTGGGCTGCGACGGGTTTGAGGTATCGCTCGAGCAGGGCGCCGAAGATGAGCGCGGTGACCGTCCAGACGAGCAACTGGTTGATGAGCGAGTACCAGCGGAACTTCCACAGCACGTCGGCGTCGAAGCCCGGGTAGAGGATCTGGCCCGGCGCGATGGTCTTGCCGTCGATCACCAGCGGGCGGGACAAGATGTTGATGATCGGCTCGGCGAAGATGCGGGCGAAGATGAACCCCAGCACGCCTGCCGCGAACCCGGACAGCGCCCCGCGCAGGATGACACGGATCTCCATCAGCGGTCCCGCCGCAGGTCAGTGGCAGGGGAAGCCGAGGAAGTGCCGCGAGTCGTGCATGAACTCGTGGATCATCATGTTGTGGCCGAATAGCGAGGTCATGCCCTGGTCGACGCCGACGAAGTAGTAGACGGCCACGGCCAGGAACATGGTGATGGACAGGATCAGGGCGACCCGGCCCCTGGACAGGGCATCGGGGTGAACACGGACCCGCGGGGCGGGGGTACTGCCAGGTGCGGAAATGCTCGCCATGAGCATGCCTCCTTCAGGGTCGCGCGTCAGGCAGTGAACGCCATCCCGGGCCCCAGGCCTACCCTCCTGCCGTATCGCCAGGACAACGACACCGTACAAACGCACGCTGCAGAAGTCAACATGTCGTTAGCTATCCACATGTATAGGCCGAACGGGCCGACAAAAGAATCGTTATTATGTCACCACACGACGTCATGATTGGCGGGACATGAGCACGCATCTAGCCTTTGACGCCCTGGCTGACGAGGTACGGCGCAGCATTCTGCAGGTCATCGCGGACAGGGGCGAGTGCAGTGCCGGGGAGATCGCGAACAGCGTCGAACGGGTGGGCCGGACCACCGTGTCGAGTCACCTGCGGGTCCTGAGGACCTCCGGGGTGGTGATCGAGCGGCGGGCGGGCCGGTATCGCTATTACTCGCTGGATCCCGAGGGCCCGGCCCGGGCCGCCCTGGAATTCTTGCAAGGCCTGCTGCAGTCGTCGCTGCGGGAGCTCAAGGCGGACGCTGAGGCGCTGGCGCCCGGCGGATCGGAGCCTCGCCGAGAGGCTGGCTGACCAGTGGGCTCGGTTGTGCTCGTCGCGGACGAGACGGTGGCCGCCCGGTGCGACGTGGTGTACGGCCTTTTCGGGGCGCGCGCGGGAGCCGGCTGGGTCTTTGCCGCGGAATGCGACACGCTGGCGGTCGGATCGGTGGTGGCGCTGCAGCTGCCAGTCGGCGGCGGCCAGGCCGCGGTCGACATCCTCGGGCGGGTGACGTCACTCGTCCCGCCGCGGCAGATCGTGATCGCGCTCGACCAGCCGTGGCGGGGCCAGCTCCGGATTCGCCTGGAACGGAAGGGAGCCGAGTCGACACGGGTCAGCGTCCACGCCGAGATCGACGAGCGCGGCGTGGAATGGCTGCTGCGGCGGCGCGGCTGGCCCGCCTGCCAGCCCGCGGATGACGGCGACTACCGGATCGGCCTGCTGACCAGTAAGTCCGGTCCGGGGGCCGTGTTCGCGGTGGCCTGCGAGAACCTCGCCGTCATGGCCGTGGACGAGCTCAACGCCGACGGCGGCCTGCACGGCCGCCGGGTGCGGCTGCTCGTCTCCGACGACGCGACCGATCCGGCCACCGGCGCGGCCGAGGCCCGGTGGCTGGTCCGGGCTGGCTGCCGAGTGGTGCTGGCCAGCGTGACCTCGGCCACCTTCGGCGCTGTCCAGCGCGCGATAGGGGAGTGCGGCGTGCCGCTGGTCCACTCCGTGCTCAACGAGGGAGGCGGCGGGCCGGGCCATGTCTTCCGGTGGGGCGAGCGCCCGGCGGACCAGCTAGCGGTCGCGGCCGGCCCGCTGATGCGCACCAGCGGCGCGAGGCGGTGGTTCCTCGTCGGTGACGACTATTCGTGGTCGCACGGGGCCCATCGCGCGGCCCGGCAGGTTCTGCCTGAGGCGCACGGGGTGATCGCCGGGGAATCCTTCGTCCCGCTCGGGACCAAGGATTTCGAGCCGGTCATCGACGCGATCACGCGCTCCGGCGCGGACCTCGTCCTGTCCACGCTGGTGGGCGCGGACGAGGTTGCCTTCGAGCGGCGGTGCTTCGCCATGGGGTTGCGCGCCCGCTGCCGGACGCTGTCGCTGGTGCTGGACGAATCGACGCGAGAGCGAGTCGGCGACCAGGCCGCGGCCGGACTCTGGACCGCCTTCGGCTACTACCAGCAGCTGCCTACCGCGGAAAACACGGCGTTCCTGGCGCGCTACCGCAGCACGTTCGGACCGTGGGCCCCGCCCGTCTCGACGTTGTCGGAGTCGACCTATAGCGCTCTGCACCTCTACGGCACCGCGGCGCGACAGGCGCGGCCGGACGATCCGGGCCAGGTGGTGGCCGCGTTGCAGCGGCTCCGTGCGATCGTGCCGCGAGGAAGCGTAGAGCTCACGGGTCCGCACCATATCCGCCAGCAGCTCCGCCTGGCCGAAGCCTCCGCCGGCGGCTTCCGGCTGCTCGATTCCGCGGGCTAGGCACGGTCGCTGGCTGCCCAGCCGGCCACGCCGGCTATGTGCAGCACCAGTACCCGGGCAAAGGGCTGGTCCTGGTACTGCCGGTAGCGCCCTGCCAGCCGGACGGCCAGGGCCGCCGCCCGGCTAGCAGCGGGATCGCTCT
>Ga0335085_10013575_pt1 | contig 11933 bp, 8 predicted proteins | sample Lox_Sample_45_FD_206712 | JGI IMG/M metagenome (GOLD analysis project Ga0335085, IMG submission 206712) | Soil microbial communities from Loxahatchee National Wildlife Refuge, Florida, United States - Lox_Sample_4.5 | ecosystem: Environmental > Terrestrial > Soil > Wetlands | place: USA: Florida...
CGTTTTCCGGCTTGGTCGTGACCTCGGTCATCTACTCGATGCCGTTCGTTGTGCAGCCCCTGCAGAACACCTTCACGGCAATCGGCGAACGGCCGCTCGAAGCGGCCGCGACGCTGCGGGCAGGGCCCTGGGACACGTTCTTCTCAGTGGTCGTGCCGTTGGCACGTCCGGGCTTCATCACTGCGTCCATTCTGGGTTTCGCGCATACCGTTGGAGAATTTGGTGTTGTGCTAATGATCGGCGGAAATATCCCCGGCAAGACTCGCGTCATTTCCGTACAAATTTACGATCATGTGGAAGCCATGGAGTACGCCCAGGCCCATTGGCTGGCCGGCGGTATGGTGTTGTTTGCATTCATCGTGCTGTTCGCGCTTTACAGCCTGCAACACAACACTCAGGGAACCTGAGTCCATGAACGCAAATGGGCCGGACGGTATTCGCGCTAGTTTTCGCCGGGACTATCCCGGCTTCTGTATGAAGGTCGACCTGAGCCTACCCGGCAGGGGTGTGACCGCGCTGTTTGGTCATTCGGGTTCCGGGAAGACCACCGTGCTGCGCTGTGTCGCGGGTTTGGAGCGCGCTCCGGGCGGCTTCCTGGCCATCAACGGAGAGGTCTGGCAGGACGATGCGAACGGTGTTTTCGTGCCTACCCACCGGCGGCCGCTGGGTTATGTGTTTCAGGAAGCGAGCCTGTTCCCGCACCTCAACGTGCGCAGGAATCTCGAGTACGGCCAGAAACGGGTCCCGGCAGATTCGAGGAAGGTCTCTTTCGATCACGCGATCGGCTTGCTGGGCATTGAGCACTTGCTCGACCGCAGCACAACCAGCCTCTCGGGCGGCGAGCGGCAACGGGTGGCGATCGCACGAGCGCTGCTGACCAGTCCTGACCTGTTGCTGCTGGATGAGCCTCTGGCTGCCCTGGATCTGAAGCGAAAAAAAGAAATTTTGCCCTATCTCGAACGACTCCACGACGAACTGGATATTCCCATCTTGTATGTCAGCCATTCTCCCGATGAGGTAGCGCGGCTTGCGGATTATCTGGTGTTGATGGCCAACGGCTCGGTCGTCGCCGACGGTCCGTTGCAGGAGACCGTGGCCCGCTTGGATCTTCCCGCGGTATTCGCCGACGATGCCGGCGTCGTGTTGGACACCGTGATCGGCGCACACGAAGACAACGATTGCCTGACCCGTCTGGATTTCGAAGGCGGCAGCATTTTCGTGGCACGCCGACCGGAGGCACTGGGAAGGCGCCTACGGTGCCGAGTGCATGCCCGTGATGTCAGTTTGACGCTCGAACGCGCCGAACACACCAGCATCCTGAACATCCTTGCCGCAAAAGTCGTCGGAGCGGTTGCGACGGAAAGCCTCGCCCACGTGCTGGTGCGGGTACAGGCAAAAGGAACGCCGCTGCTGGCACGCATCACCCGCCGTTCAAGCAACAATCTGGGGATTGCCCCGGGGCTTGCGGTCTGGGCTCAAATCAAAGCGGTAGCGTTATTGGATTAGGTAATGGACGATCGAGGCAGACTGAGACTAACATGTCCAGAGCATTTATGAAGACGGTCCGAGCAGCACGATGCGCAAGCAAGCCAAGCCATCCCTTCCCGTTGCACTGATCGATGGCGATCTGCGCATCGGCGGTTACCTGAACGCCAGGTTCTTCGAACTGCTGGGGGCGATCGATCGAATCGGCTCAATCAACCGCGCAGCCCGTGATGTGGGGCTCAGTTACAAGGGAGCCTGGGAAATCATAGAGCGGGCCAACAACCTCTCGCCCAGACTATTGATCGAAACTGCAACGGGCGGCCGCGACGGGGGCGGAACCAAGCTCACCGAAACCGGCCGCAGGCTGCTTTCTCTATTTTCCAGACTTCAGGAAGAACACCGCCTATTCCTGGAAGGTCTAAATCGTAACTTGGCGGATGATTCGGAATTGTTGTTGTGGTTGAGGAGACTATTCATGAAAGCAAGTGCTCGTAATCAATGGTTTGGCACGGTCACGGACGTCGAGGCCGGCGCCGTCTACTCGGAAATTTTCATTGCCCTCAAGGGAGGCGCCACATTGGTAGCGGCCGTGACGAAGGAATCGGTGGCATCCCTTGGGCTTGCCAAGGGAAAAGAGGTGTTGGCGTTGGTCAAGGCGCCCATGGTCATGGTTGTCACCGATCTGGAAGGCTTTCGTTTGTCCGCACGGAATCAGCTTGCCGGCACAATAACCCATCTGCAGAAAGGTGCGGTGAATGCCGAAGTGGTCATTGGACTACCGGGCGGTGATTCCGTGGCCGCCACGATCACCAATGAAAGCGTCGACTCACTCGGGCTTGCGACCGGCAAGGCGGCAATGGCGGTATTCAAAGCCGGCGCAGTGATTCTTGGCGTTGCCGATTAACAAAGCGCAGCGGAAGGCGTTGGGTCGTCGCAATCGGGAGAGTTGGACTGAGGGCCGGTGCGAAAGCGCTGGACGACGCACCAAACCCTACCGATGATAAAAATTATGCTCGGAAAAACCCGGGTGAAGGTGGCCATCGAGGGAACAGAGCGCTTGGAGGATGGTTACACTTTGTAACCGGTATCGCGGAATTTATGTTCGGTGCGAACGGCCAGATGGTGCTGGTGGCGTGGGGTGACACCGGTAGGCCGGCGATTCCCTTGCCCTCAACCGTGATACTGACAGGGATGCTGCCCCCGCCGCTACCCTTGGCCTCTAGGTTCCGTCACTCCCCCGGATCGAGTCCGGGGCAGACTGTGCCGGAAGGACGAGAGGCAAAAACTTAATTCAACCGCATTGCCGGCGCTCCCGGCACCGCTAGGCGGCGATGCCGTTATGCCGGAGCAGGGCGTCGATTTGCGGCTGCCGGCCACGGAAGTCCACGAACAGCTCCATCGCCTTGCGGCTGCCACCACGTTCGAGGATTTTCTCCAAGAACGAGTGCCCCGTCTCGGGATCGAACACGCCCTTTTCCTCGAACAGCGAGAACGCATCGCTGGACAACACTTCCGCCCATTTGTAGCTGTAATAGCCCGCGGCATAACCGCCGCCGAAAATATGCGAAAAGCTGTGGGGAAAGCGGTTGAAAGCGGGGGGAATGAACACCGCCGCCTGCCTTCTCACCTCGTCCAGGATTTCATAGATGCGCCCGCCGCGGGCCGGCTCGTACTCCCGGTGCATGCGGAAATCGAACAGGCCGAATTCCAGCTGGCGCACCATCTGCATCCCCGACTGGAAATTGCGGGCGGCGATCATTTTGTCGAACAACTCCTTCGGCAAGGATTCGCCGGTCTGATAATGGCCCGAGATCAAATCCAACGCCTCGCGCTGCCAGCAGAAGTTCTCCATGAACTGGCTGGGCAACTCCACCGCGTCCCATTCCACCCCGTGAATGCCGGAGACGCCCAGGTGATCCACCCGGGTTAGCATGTGGTGCAGGCCATGACCGAATTCGTGGAATAGGGTCAGCACTTCATCGTGACGCAGCAAGGCGGGATCGGAGCCTGCAGGCGGGGTGAAATTGCAGGTCAGAAAAGCGACCGGCGCCTGAATTTTGCCGCGCCACTTGCGGCGGGTGATGCATTCGTCCATCCAGGCGCCACCCCGCTTCTTCGGGCGAGCGTACAAGTCCAGGTAGAAACTGCCGCGCAGTTCGCCGGACCGGTCGCGAATCTCGTAGAAGCGCACATCCGGATGCCAGACATCGACACCTTCGACCTCGCGAATCTGCAAGCCGTAGAGGCGTTCGACCACGGCGAACATGCCGGGCACGACGCGGGTATGGGGGAAGTAAGGCTTGATTTCCTCCTCTGAAATCGCGAAGGCATGCAGGCGTAGCTTTTCCGAATAGTAATTGAGATCCCAGGCTTCCAGGTTTTCCAGACCATGCTGCTCGCGGGCGTAGGCACGGAGCTCCTCCAAATCCTTGCGGGCAACCGGTAGCGAGCGCCCGGAGAGGTCTTCGAGAAACTGGACAACTTCGCCGGTTGAGCGCGCCATCTTGGTCGCCAGGGAGAGTTCGGCATAGTTGGCGTAGCCCAACAAGTTCGCCTCCTCGTGACGAAGCGCCAGGATTTTTTCCATGATCTTCGAATTATCCCAACGGCCGGCGTTCGGTCCCTGATCGGACGCCCGCGTCGCGTACGCAGTGTAAAATTCGCGCCGCAATTCGCGATTATCCGCGTAAGTCGTCACGGCGAAGTAGGAGGGAAATTCGAGCGTGAATACCCAACCCGATTTCTCCCGGCTCTCCGCGGCCTGGCGCGCCAGGGTGCGGGCGGATTCCGGGATGCCGATCAAAAGCTGCTCGTCTTCGATGTGCTTGATCCAGCCATTGGTAGCGTCGAGCACGTTGTCCTGAAACTGACTGCACAGCGTGGACAGCTCCTGGGCGATTTCCTTGAACCGGGCCTTTTGTTCCGGCGGCAGGGCGACGCCGGAAAGACGGAAATCCCTAAGGGCATTGTCGATAATCTTGCGCTGAGCCTCATCGAGAGACGGGAATTCGGGGCTTTCCGCAATACATTGGTACGCACGGCACAGTTCTTCGTTCTGGCCGACCTCGGTGGCGTATTCGCTCAGCATCGGCAGGCAGGCATTGTAAGCTTCCCGCAGTTCTTCGGTGTTCACCACCGAATTCAAATGACCGACCGGCGACCACGCCTTGTTGAGGCGGTCGTCCAGATCCTCCAGCGGTTCTACCAGATTGTCCCAGTTGTACGCCTTGCCCGGTTCAAGCAGCCCGGCGATGGCGGCGCGGTTTTCCGCCAGCAGTTGCTGTACGGCGGGGACGACGTGTTCGGGTTTGATTCGCGAAAACGGCGGCAGCTCGTGCTGCTCGAATAAGGGATTGGTCATGACGATATACGACAGGTTGAAACAAAGGGAGCGGATGTTGGCCCCAAAGGGCCGGATTTCAAAAAAACAGTTTCAGCGATTGATTGATCTTGTCCTTGGCCACGTGCAGGACATTCAGGGAATGCTCCGGAGAAAGCTGGCCATCCTTCAGTTTTTCGCAGGCCGGGATCGAGTTGATGGCGGGCAGTTCGGCCATCCGAGGTGTGCCGATGTAGGCGTGCAATTTGGAAAGGGTGACGATGTCGCTCAAGCGCAGTTCCGCACCGCCGTCGTGGAACCAGTCCTCCGCCAGCAGGGGAATTTCGACCAGTTCAGGGCGAAAGTCCCAGCGGCGCAGCACGAACACGCCCACGGGGCCGCGCAGCCAGGGCAGGGCCAGGGCGATATCCTCGGGCGACCAGTATTCGCGCGGAAAATTCTCGGCAAAGTAGAGGAAGGGCGTCACGCCGATGTCGCTGACCAGCCCCGCCAGGAGCGCCTCCTCGGGGTCGACGCCGCCATTTTCCAAAGCCAGGACATAGCAGAGACTGGAGAGATAAACGCTCTTCTTCCATTCCTCTTGGAGCAACTGATTGATGTGGCGATCCTTGCACTGAAAGATCTGCTTCAGACTATAGCTGATCACCAGATTGCGCGTGGCCGCCAACCCCAGGCGCACGATCGCATCCCGGCAGTTGCTGATGGGTCGGGTGGGCAAATACAGGGGACTGTTGGCCACATGCACGAGCTTGCCGGCAATGGCCGGATCCAGTTGCACGATCTTGACCACTTCATTCACATCGACATTCTGTGCGATCGCCTTGCGGAGCTTGACTGCGACATCCGGCAGGGAGGGGATCGTCAGCTCCTCATCCCGGTAATACTGACAAAAAGCCTGAAACAGACGGCCCGAGCGCACCTCGACTGGGATCGAGGGATCGAGCGGGTCGATCGCGCTACGTTCGGCTGCGTCCTTGGAGGTATCTTGTCCCATGATCTTCGGAGACACCCGCAGCACCTGAATGTCGGTCAAGGCGAGAGCGGTCGCGCTGTAATGCTTGGCGCTGCACAAGGGGAAACGCGATTTGGCGGTATTGGCTTGGACTTCATAACTACCGCCTTCCCCAAGATCCATCGATACGGCACCTTCCAGGAGGTAAAACACCGAATCGGAGGGCTCGCCACGCCGAAAGAGGATAGTTCCGGGTCCGAAAACCTCCGCCTCCCGATATAAGGCGAAAGCCTCCAATACCTCATCGCCGAGATTCCTGACGGGAAATAATTCCTTGAGGATATCCAGGGTAATGGAGATGGGTTTGCGGGTGGAGGCGACTTTCTTGGGAACCGGCATCAGTTCCCCCTCCTGCGGAGCAGAGCCAGGCGCGTCGGCATTCTTGCCCTTGGAACCGAACAAACGTGTCAGCAAACCCATGTGAGTAATTCCATCGTCTTCAAACGTGACTGGCCGTGATCGGCTAATGCCTGGGCTGGCGGGTAACTGTCAAAGGCCATGATTGATGTTTCGCGCATGATAACCAGACGACGGTCTCCAGGCAAAGCCAGCCGGGCTGCGGTTGCCGGTTCAATGGGCGAGCGAGGCGATTGCCATCAGCGGGCGGCCATGGCGGACGAAGCGCGGAGCCGTCACCGCCGCTTCCTTGAGTTGTCCGCGAATCTCGACCTGGCAGCGGGTAAAGTTCCCGGCCGGCAATCGGGCGAAGGCGATGCCGCAATTCAATATGGGCGAAAAACCGCCGCTGGTGGTTTCGCCCTCGCCGACGCCGGGCACGATCACCCGCTGATGAGCACGCAGCACGCCCCTGTCCTCCAAGATGAGGCCGACGAATCGACACAAGCCACCTCGCGCCCGCTGTGCCTCCAAGGCCTCGCGGCCGATGAAGCGCCGGGTTTCCGGCTCCCAGGCCACCGTCCGGCTCAGGCCGGCTTCCAGTGGACTCACGGTTTCATCCATGTCCGCGCCGTAGAGACACATTCCGGCTTCCAGGCGGAGCGTATCGCGGGAACCCAACCCACAGGGTTGGACCCCGGCATCCAGCAGTGCCCGCCAGAGCGGGCCCGCAGACTCCTTCGGCAAGACGATTTCATAACCCTCTTCTCCGGTGTATCCGGTGCGTGACACCTGCCAGTCGTCCCGCAGGATTCCCTCGAAAACGCCCAGTTCCGAGACGGCCCGCCGCAGCCCCGCATCGAAGCAGGCGTGCGCCTTGCGAAGCGCCGATGGGCCTTGCACGGCGATGATGGCCACATCGGCGCGGGGGGTGAGGACGACTTCGCAGCGTCCGGCTTGCCGGTCTATCCAGGCGAGATCCTTGCCGCGGGTCGCGGCATTGGCAATGATCCGGAACCGGCCCGCTTCCCACTTGTAGACTATCAAATCATCCAGGACGCCGCCCGATTCGTTCAACATGCAAGTGTAAAGCGCCTGACCCGGCCGCCGCAAACGGTCGATGTCATTCGCCAACAGCCTGCGGAGAAAAGCTTCCGCCTCGCCGCCGACCAGGTCGATCACCGTCATGTGCGAAACATCGAACATGCCGGCGTCCCGTCTCACCGCGCGATGCTCCTCGAGTTGGGAGCCGAAGTGAAGGGGCAGGTGCCAGCCGGCGAATTCGACCATGCGCCCGCCGGTTTGTTGGTGAATATCAAAGAGGGCCGTCTTTTGCGCCACCCGCGCATCTCCTGAAAATATCGTAAGCCCCTAGCCTAGCACAAGTCGGGCCGAGCAACGGGTCCAGCATGAGGTGATCGCGCCCTAATCAAAAAACAAGCCGGCGCGAGCCGGCTTGTTTTGCTGCCTTGCGGGCAAGAAGCACTAAAGCAGCGGTACGATCAGCAGCGCCACGATGTTGATGATCTTGATCATCGGGTTGATCGCGGGGCCCGCCGTGTCCTTGTAGGGATCGCCTACGGTGTCGCCGGTCACCGCCGCCTTGTGGGCGTCCGAACCCTTGCCGCCGAAATGGCCGTCCTCGATGTATTTCTTGGCATTGTCCCAGGCGCCGCCGCCGGTGGTCATGGAAATCGCCACGAACAGGCCGGTGATGATGGAACCGATCAGAACGCCGCCCAAGGCTTCCTTGCCCAGGATCAGACCGACCGCCAAGGGCACGGCAATGGGCAGCAGGGAGGGCACAATCATTTCGCGGATAGCGGCCTTGGTCAACATGTCGACGGCCCTGGAGTAATCCGGCTTGGCGGTATATTCCATGATACCGGGGATTTCGCGGAACTGCCGCCGCACCTCGTTGACGATGCCGCCGGCGGCGCGTCCCACCGCCTCCATCGCCAGAGCGCCGAACAGATAGGGTACCAGGCCGCCGATGAACAGGCCGATGATGACCATGTGATGGGATAGGTCGAAGCTGACATTGCCGCCCAGGTTATGGGTGTAATCGGCGAACAGCACCAGCGCGGCCAGACCGGCGGAGCCGATGGCGTAACCCTTGGTCACCGCCTTGGTGGTGTTGCCGACGGCATCCAGCGGATCGGTGATGTTGCGGATCGCCTCCGGGAGACCGGCCATTTCGGCAATGCCGCCAGCGTTGTCGGTGATGGGGCCATAGGCGTCCAGCGCCACGATCATACCGGTCATGGACAGCATGGTGGTGGCGGCGACGGCAATTCCGAATATGCCGGCCAATTCATGGGCGCCCCAGATGCTGGCGCATACCGCAAGCACGGGCAGGGCGGTGGCTTTCATGGAAACGCCCAGGCCGGCGATGATATTGGTGGCGTGCCCGGTGGTCGAGGCTTCGGCAATATGCCGCACCGGGTTAAACTCGGTGGCGGTGTAATATTCGGTGATGACGACCATCAGCGCGGTGAGTACCAGGCCGATCAGCGCGGCGAAATAAATGCTGTGCGCCCCAATCGCTTCATTGCCGAACGAGACGCCCCCGCCGAACATCATCAGGGTGATCGGATAGAACGCCACTGCGGCCAAACCGCCCGAGACGATCACCCCCTTATAGAGCGCGCTCATGATCTTCTTGCCCGGCGCGATCCTGACGTAAAAAGTGCCGATGATGGAGGTGATGATGGAAACCCCGCCCAGCACCAAGGGATAGACGATGGCCTTCTCCGTGTTCATGGTCAAGATGCCCGCCAACAGCATGGTCGCAACCAGGGTGACTGCATAGGTTTCGAACAGGTCGGCGGCCATGCCGGCGCAATCGCCGACATTGTCGCCGACATTGTCCGCGATGACCGCCGGATTCCTGGGATCGTCCTCGGGAATACCGGCTTCCACCTTACCTACCAGGTCGGCGCCCACATCCGCGCCCTTGGTGAAAATGCCGCCGCCGAGTCGGGCGAAAATTGAAATCAGGGAGCCGCCGAAGGCGAGACCGACCAGGGCGTGCAAGGGATCCTCCGCGCCCATGGCCTTGAGCAGGGTGTAATAGCCCGCCACGCCCAGAAGTCCCAAGCCCACCACCAAAAGGCCGGTGATGGCGCCGCCCCGGAAGGCCAGACCGAAGGCTGCGTCCATGCCGTTGCTTGCAGCCTGCGCGGTGCGCGAGTTGGCGCGCACGGAGATGTTCATGCCGATGTAGCCGGCGGCGCCCGAAAGAATCGCGCCGATAGCGAAGCCGACGGCCACCGACCAGCCCAGGGAGAAACCGATCAGGAAAAACAGGAGAACGCCGACCAGTCCGATGGTCTTGTACTGGCGGTTCAGGTAAGCCTTGGCGCCCTGCTGAATCGCCGCGGCGATTTCAACCATGCGGGCGTTGCCCGGCGCCTGGGAGTTGATCCAGGCGATGGAAAGAATGCCGTAGATCAGCGCGGCGATGGCGGCGGTGAAGGCAAAGGCCGTTCCCCAATCGACCACGAGGCCGATGAGCAGGAACTCGACGAGCCCGGCGATCGTGATGGTCTTGCAGCGGCGGTCGCGGAGGACCTGCCCCACGCAATCTTTCGCGCAGGCAATCAGTGCATTTGACATGGGAGATGCTCCTTATTGGTTTTGGTATGGATGGGCAATCGCCGGCATGGCGGGGTCAGACGACAAATCCGGCGGCCAGCTTTTTCTCGACCGCCACGTTCTTCAGGCTGACATAATCGGGCAGCCCACCCCGGTAGGGAGGATAGTCCTCGCCTTCGATCAGCGGCTGCAAATAGGCTCGGCAGGCTGGGGTGATGCCGAAGCCGTCCTCGCTGATGTACTCGCGCGGCATTTTCTTTTCCACGTTGGCGACATCCTTGAGATCGGCGAAGCCTATCCTCCATTGATAAGGCGAGGACGAGACCCGCACGATGGTCGGCATCACCGAGTTCCTACCTTCGAGCGCCAACCGGACCGCGGCCTCTCCCAAGGCGTAGGCCTGTTCCGCGTCGGTTTTGGAGGCGATGTGGCGGGCCGCGCGTTGCAGGTAATCGGCCACCGCCCAATGGAATCGGTAGCCGAGCGCCTGCTTGACTATATTGGCGATGACCGGGGCGGCACCGCCCAACTGGGCGTGGCCGAATACATCCTTGATGCCCCCTTCGGCAAGGAACTTGCCGTCCGCGCCCTTGACACCTTCGGACACCACGATCGAGCAATAGCCATACAAATTGACCTTCTCTTTGACTATCGCCAGAAACCTGTCGGGATCGAACGTCACTTCCGGAAACAGGATGACCAGCGGGATGTCGTGATTGTCGTCGGCGGCGAGTCCGCCGGCGGCGGCGATCCAGCCGGCATGGCGGCCCATCACTTCGAGGACGAAAATCTTGGTGGAGGTGGCGCACATGGACGCCACGTCGTAACTGGCCTCGCGGGTGGAAACGGCGATGTACTTGGCGACCGAGCCGAAACCGGGGCACACGTCGGTGATGGGCAGGTCATTATCCACGGTCTTGGGAACATGGACGGCTTGCACGGGATAGCCCATCTTGTCGGCAAGCTGGGATACCTTGAGGCAGGTGTCGGCGGAATCGCCGCCGCCGTTATAGAAGAAGTAGCCGATGTCGTGGGCCTTGAAGACCTCGATCAGGCGGTCGTACTGGACTTTGTTTTCCTCCAGCCCTTTCAGTTTGTAACGGCAGGAGCCGAACGCTCCCCCCGGGGTATAACGCAGGGCTGCGATGCTCTCATCGGATTCCAAGCCGGTGTCGATCAGGTCTTCGGTCAGGGCGCCGACGATGCCATTGCGCCCGGCGTAGACCCGGCCGATCCGGTCCGGATGCTTGCGGGCGGTCTCAATCACGCCGCAGGCAGAAGCATTGATGACGGCGGTGACGCCGCCGGATTGGGCGTAGAATGCGTTCCTTTTACTCATGGCCGATCTCTGGAGTGAATGGGGTGGCTAACATTAGACCAAATAACCCCACAGCACAAGGCGTCCGACCGGCCGCAAGCCTTGCTACGTGCAGCTGCGGTGCGTTTCAAGAGAGACCGGAGTTGAATGGAAGGCGTTGGGAATATACCCTTAACATTCAGAGCGGCGAGCGAAAACCGACGTGACGACTCGACCAGGCTCGGCCTTCCCCGAACCAAGCGCCAACGTATATGCCGGCATCAGGCGCTTGTTATGAGACTTCCGCCAACCGCTCGGGCGGCCCCCCGATCACTTTGAAATTAAAACGGCCCCATGAATATCCAAGATCGAAGGAAACACCCGAGAAAAAAAGTTGTCCGCCCCTTGCAAGTCGACGATTGGGATCGAGGAGAGCCATTGGGGCATTTGGTGGATATCAGCGTGGAAGGCATGATGCTGCTCAGCCCGGAACCCATCAAGATGAACCGGGTTTTCCAGGTGGGCCTGGAATTGCCCGAGGAGATCGCCGGAGGCCAAACGGCCGTGTTCGGCGCGGAAAGCCTGTGGCACGAACTGAGCAACGACCCCGGCAAATACTGGGTCGGATTTCAGATCATCGACATCTCCGCCGAGACCATCGAGAAAATCCGCCGACTGATCGACGAATGCCTTTAACCGATCCTCGCTGAGCCCGCTCGCCTTGGCCCTTCGCTTCTAAGCGCCCGGCTACGGCAACCGGTCCTACCCCTGGAGGGGCGAGCTTGCTCGCCCGAAGGCGGAGGAATCCGCCCCCACCTTCCAAAGTGCGCGGCACAGGATTTGCTAAAATCCTGCCTTCCGCAATC
>Ga0335085_10013576_pt1 | contig 11932 bp, 15 predicted proteins | sample Lox_Sample_45_FD_206712 | JGI IMG/M metagenome (GOLD analysis project Ga0335085, IMG submission 206712) | Soil microbial communities from Loxahatchee National Wildlife Refuge, Florida, United States - Lox_Sample_4.5 | ecosystem: Environmental > Terrestrial > Soil > Wetlands | place: USA...
GTTCCCATTGGGATGCGTTCGATCTTTATGACCCGGCCGCTCCGATGTAATTCGTAGGCACCGCGATCCAGTTCAAAATGATCTCCGAGCTTAAAACGATTCGGCGATTGGACCTGCTCAGGAGGCACGTTCCACGGTTCATCTGGTGCCAAGCCGACTAGCGCACTAACACGGCTGTGAGCAGGATGGCCGCGACGGCTAGCGCAGCAATGCGCACGCGATGTCTCTTGTCCCACACCTGATGAATTCGCTGCCAATCCCCTACACCTTCAATCACGCGGTCATTCAGTGGAACCAGCAAAAAGATCGATGCCACTGAGACAACGACCCAGATCGCATCCGCGGCAAGCAGAACTTCGCGTCCCGACGCGTGCCACTGAAGCCAGGTCTGAAGGCCGAGCAGCACTGCGCAGATTGGGTACCAGACCGGCATCACTCTTCCAAGGACGAGAGCGAAACGGCCAAGCATCTTTAACTGTGCTTCGGGTTCGAGTCGCCATGCGGCGGGGTTTACGAAGGCTGAGACAGAGAACTCGACGCCTACTAGCGTGACAATGAAAAAGACGCTGGCGATGTTGAACAAGTGCATAAGAGGCTCCTATTGACTCCTTGGCTTTAGACGCTGTCCAATTGGCACTGATGCAAAAAGGAGCACTGACAAAGTTGTCAGTGGAAGCAAAGCTATGGGCGTCTCAAAGAAGGAGATTTCGCCATGCCCGATCGATGCCACGCTGAGCATTATCGACGGGAGATGGAAGGGCACCATTCTATGGCGATTGTTGGATGGGCCAATGAGAACGAGCGAACTGCGGAAGAGTATTCCCGAGATCACAGAGCGAATGCTTCTCCGTCACCTGCGGGAAATGACGAGTGCTGGAATTCTCGAACGGCACCAGCAGCAAGGTTCGCGCCTGCACGTGCGTTATTCGCTGACGCCTTACGGCATGACGTTAATGCCCGTCTTGGAAGTTCTTTGCACATGGGGCAGAGAGCATCTCAAATATAAACGTTCCGCCTGAACGCCAACTGAGGACTCTACAAGCTCCCGACTACAGGATTGCACCTACACAAGCAGGTGTCAGGGGATTTCGCTCGACGATAATTTCAGCTTTAATCGTCATTTTTCGTCGCATTTCTGCGATCGGCACAGACCCTGCGCATCTCTTCTAGTGAGGAGACAAAATCATGGAGATTGCAGTAATCACTCCTACGGGACACGTTGAAATCAACTCGCCAATAGACTTCTCGACCGCAAGTCTGAGCTGACACTCATCGCGAGAACGTCTACTACTCCTATCGAGCCGCGGAGATGAAGTGCCAAATAGCCTCAGAACCCTGATCAGATCCGTCTGCCGCCCCTTACCTACCAAACTTTCGGTTTTTTCAAGTAGCCAGGATTCAGGGAGTTCTATCAAGCACCTGCTTGACAATTGCAATTAACTTATCTATCATCTGCTTGATAGTGAATTTTATCTTCGCTGGTTTTGTGTGGATGAATCGTCCCATGAAAACGGCGAAAATCGAGGTAGAGCCATGAAAAACGACATCAATGGGTTTCACCATCTTGGCATCATCAGTCGCAACATGGAAGCTGCCGTAAAGCAATACGAACGGTTGGGTTTCCTCTTTACGCCGCTGACGATGCCCAGGATCCCACTGCAGGCGGGCGGCAGCCCCGAGCCGATCGGGGCGGGAAACCGCTGCGCCGTTTTCAGAAACAATTATCTCGAAATTCTAGGGGTCGTCGATGCCAAGCTTTGGGGCTCTATCACGCGCGAGCAGCGTGGACCTTTCGATCTAGATGCACCGTTGCAACGCTATGAGGGCCTCCATGTCCTGCATCTTGGAACGAACGACCTGAGCCTGGTACGCGAGAGATTGAGGAAAAACGGTCTCCAGCCAACCGATATCCACCCATTTCAGAGGCTGGTGGATACGCCGGAAGGTCCGAAGATGATGAAAGCGCTGACCTTATCTTTTCCACACGGGAGCAATCCTGAAGCACTTATGCAAATTGCACAGCATGAAACTCCTGAAATTGTGCTCCAGCCTCGATACATGAATCATCCGAATGGCGCGTTTTCAATTACAGAAGTGATCGTCTGTGTTGACAATCCCGAGGCCGTTGCAAGCAAATATGGACTCTATACGGATCAACCTGTGCAAAGAAAAGGAGCTTTGCGTATGGTGGAGTTCGGACTTTCCCGCATCCTTGTCGTCAGTCCGAACGACCTGCAGGGAGTCGTGCCCGGGCAGGTAGCCCCAACTGTTCCGTTTCTAGCGGGGTTTACGGTTTCCTCGGATCTCAGAATCACCGAACAACTCCTGAAGGAGCGAGAAATAAACTTTTGTATTCATGACAAGCGAATTCTTGTGAATGCCTCAGACGGTTATGGAGCTACAGTGCTTTTTGAGAATGCAGATTCCCTGTCACGGAAGGGCTTCCAATGAAATATCAAGGATCGAATTGATGAGACCAGTGAAAGGAAAGACAGCCCGACAAACTGCTGGCGCTGGCTCCAAGGCTGTCAGCGTGCGGACAAGGCTGGACCCCAAAATCCGGAGCGAGATGATCGTTGAGGCGGCATTCAAGGCCATCGCGACTGGCGGCTTCGAAGGTCTGCGAACGCGAGAGATCGCGAAACTCGTAGGCATCAATAGCGCTACCCTACATCATTATTTTTCGACGAAGGAAGATTTGGTCGCAGCGGTAGCGAAGCATTTAGAACACCGCTTTCGTTCCGAGAAATCGCAACCGGCAAAGAAAGAGAGTGCCCTTGAGGCGCTCGAACGACAGTCCAAAGATGCGACCTCCTATTACCTGGATCGACCGGAAATGCTCGCAGTCTATCGCGAGTTCGTTGGGCGCGCTCCGCGCGATCGTGCGATCCGAAAGCTGGTTCAGCACTTGCAAGACAACTGGCTGGCGGACATCGTCGGGACGCTCGCGAGGGGACGTAGTGACGGTCTATTTCGCGAGGACCTTGATGTCAATGCAACCGCCCAAATCATCCTAAGCACGATTTGGGGGCTGGTCGCTCACATATTCTCCTCAAAGGAGGAATTTGATGCCGGCTTTCACGAGCTGACGAGGTGGATAGTCGCGCAGCAAAAAGACGATGGCTCGAGAGGCGGGACTTCCAAAATAAAATGACATGATTCAGAATTGAGGCAAGGCCAAATGACCGCGCAATTCCCCGAACCGCGAAGGGCGACCAGTCGAACTGCCAGCGGGTGGGGCACACTGTGTACACAGAAATTTGTCCGCTGAGGCTCCGTCGCCTCCGCGCCCCAGGAATTGCAATTCTGGATACGGAATGAACGAACTAACGGAACCACAATTCACGCTTACGGAGCACTATTTTTGGATGTTGTGCCGCGTTGAGGTAAACATTTGCGCGAAAACCGAAACAATATGGAACCTGCTTACCGATGCAAGGAATTTTCCGCAATGGAATTCCACGGTAGCCAGCATCGACGGTGAGATCCGCGAGGGTGAGCGGCTGCGGCTACACGTCCCCGGAACTAACCGAGTTTTTACTCCCAAGGTGTCAGGGGTCGTCCCGTACGAGCGGATGACTTGGAGCGGCGGATTTTTACCCGTATTCAAGGGCGTTCGGAAATTCGAACTGAACCGCCGCAGTGACGTTTCAACCCGCTTCTTGATGCAGGAACGCTTCTCAGGACTGATGCTGCCGCTGCTGAAGCGGGTGCTACCTGACTTCAGGCCTGTGTTCGAGAGCTACGCCTGCGATTTGAAGCGAGCGGCAGAGCGAACCAGAGAGTGATTGACATTGAGAGACGTGCCCCAAGACGATGACCTTCCTGCCGATGCCAGGCAGCGCCTTCCAACCGATGAGATTGCGCAACAGTCTAAGAGTGCTTTGAAGGGATTGGGCGGGTTCGTGGAGGAAATCACGCCGTGGTTATTCGCCGTTGGAAACTGGATCTGTGGCGGATTGACCGCGTTCGGCCTGGTTGCAATCTCTGCCCTGCTTACGGTGGGGCCCGTGGATAAAGCTGTTCTGATCTCCATCACGGCATTTGCCTGTGCGCTGCCCTTAAACGTATCGGCGATTTTCTTGCTACGGATGGTCAGGGATGCCAAAGAACTCCGGGTTGATGAGGTTGCCCTGCGAGCATTCCAGGATGCCGGGTTTCCAAACGTCGAATCGCATTTTCCTGCCTCTCTCGAACGAGAGTTCCGATACAAGAAGATTTCAAAGGTTGCGCTTGCTTATTCTCTGGGAGCGGCAATTTTGGGAGTTGCTCTTACGTTGCTCGGTTTGATCTCAGCACTGTGGCACATGGCGTGGTGGATCGGCGTAGCAATGCTCGCCATGGTAATTCTATGCCTTTGTGCGTCCCTCTCAATATTTGTCATTGGGCACTCGACTATGCATGAATCGGACAGGCACAGGCAACGATAGATCGTGCCTCACAATCTAGCAGTGTGGTTGCGCAGGTTAATGCAGGTGCTTTAGCTTGTCAGGGTTCCGCACTACATAGATTGCCGTAATTTTTTCATCTTCGATTTCGAGCGCGGTGGTCTGGAGTTCACCATCAGCCTCAAGCGTGACGAAGCCCGGCAATCCGTTGACGAAACCGGCACGAACAAGTTTCGAGGCGTTTTTCTGGAAATAACTCGCCAGATATTCCTGCAACTTCATTACGGCATCGAACCCGACGATTGGAGTGGGTGCCGCCGGACGCTTGCCGCCACCGTCCGCATGTACGCTAACATCGGCCGCCAACATCGCACCCAGCGCATTCATGTCGCCGCCGCGCGAGGCGGCGAAGAAAGCTTCGGCAAGCTCAAGGCCACGGCGTTTGTCTACCTGAAAGCGTGGTCTGGCCTCGCGGACATGATCGCGCGCGCGACTTGCAAGCTGGCGGCAGGCTGCCACGTCGCGCTGGATGGTTACCGCGACTTCTTCGAATTCGAGCCCGAAGATGTCGTGAAGTAAGAACGAAGCTCGCTCAAGCGGAGAGAGACGTTCCAGCGCAAGCATTAACGGCAGCGTAACGTCTTCGACTTCCTCCTCATTCACAATGGGTTCGGGAAGCCATGTTCCGACGTAGGTCTCGCGCTGGTGTCGCGCTGACTTGATCTGATCGAGACAGAGACGCGTGACGGTACGGCGCAGAAACGCTTCGGGCTCAAGCACCTCGCCGCGGTCGGCCTTCATCCAGCGGATGAAGGCCTCCTGCACAACGTCCTCTGCGTCCGCCACGGAGCCCAGCATGCGATAGGCGACCCGTATGAGCATTGGACGCATCGGATTGAAACTGTCCGCGGCGCTCTCGTGCGAAACATGCTCCATTAGGCAGCCGCCTCCACGCTGGCCCAGACCGACTTTACGGCCTCCGGCTCAAGGAAAGCGCCGAAGCCAACCGAGATCCGATTCCACCCGTTAATAACATTGATGATCAATGTGAGGTTGACCCGCTCTTCCTCGCTAAAATGGGCTTTCAAGGCTTCGTACGCGTGTTCATGCGTATGTCCTTCCGAGAGCCGTGTCATTGCCTCAGTCCAGGCCAGCGCAGCGCGTTCGCGGTCCGTGTAGCAAGGGGCTTCGCACCACGCCGACAAAAGATAGATGCGCTGTTCGGTCTCTCCGTTCGCTCGCGCTTTTTGCGTATGCATATTGATGCAGTTCGCGCAGCCGTTGATCTGAGAGGCGCGAATCTCCACGAGCTCGGTAAGAGTCGGTTCAAGACTCGAATTGATGACCAGCGATGTGCCGAACCAGTTCTTCATGAGTTCTGGCGCCGCAGCAATGGGATTAAGTTTTCCAGTCATGATTGGATTCCTCCTTTGGGTTCCAACATGATGACGAGACAGGACCTGCCGGTGTGACATGCTGGCGAGATTTTTGTGTTCATCGATCCAGCTCGGATACAAATCCAGCCGTGATTCTCAATCACCTCGCTGCAGAATCTGCAGAGGGCAATTGGCTCAAACAAAATGAAATGTCACAACGATCGCGGCTGCGTCGTCATCACACTGAAATAGGAGGTAACGATTATGACTGCAAGACCTAATCCTGCTGTCGCGCTCATACCACTCGCTCTAGCAGAGCTGAGCACCGCCATCGACAACGTTCATCGCGCCGGAATGCCGGGAGTCTTCGCCGAGGTGCGCGACGGCGACCAGATATGGCGCGGCGCCGCCGGCGTCGCCGATGTCAGCACAGGCCGTCCTGTTACCCCTGACATGCGGCATCGCGTCGGAAGCATTACCAAGACGTTCACTGCCGCCGCAGTCCTGCAGCAGGTCGAGAGCGGACGGATCGGGCTCGACACGGCTATTGGCCACTACCTGCCACAATGGGTGCCCGGCGAACGTGGCAAGACGATTACCGTCCGAATGTTAATCAATCACACCAGCGGCCTGGCGGAATATCTTCCCTACGCGTACCCCTCCTTGAAGGCGTTCCCTGCGCTGGCGAAGACGACACCCCAGAGCCTGAACGATCACCGCTTCACGCGCTTTCACTCGACTGAGCTCATCGACATGGGAGTGAGAGCGCCCGCCGTTGGCAAGCCAGGAGGCACTCCCGGGGTGTATTCCAATACGAACTACCAACTCTTGTGCCAATTGCTGGAGCACGTAACCGGAACCACCGCGGAAAACTGCATCACTAAGCACGTCATTAAGCGCGCTGGACTTCGGGACACCGAGTTCCCGGCTGGACCGGAGATCAGAGGACCGCACTCGCAGATGTACGAGGCGTGGTTTGGCATGATCGACCCGCCGCGGGATTACAGCGTCTTTGACATGTCTTGGGTGGGACCGGCCGCCTCGCTGATATCGACCGTTGCGGATCTCAACCGATTCTTCGGTTTGCTGCTGTCCGGGGAGATCATCAAACGGTCATCACTGGCGGAGATGCAGCGCACGGTTCCGGTCATTTCCTTCGAGGGCAAGAAGATCGAATACGGCCTCGGTCTGCACAAGATGGAGGTACCCGGGCATGGCACGTTCTGGGGCCATGACGGTACAGTTTGGGGTGCAGGTGCGATGACCATGATCCGAGCCGACGGCAAGCGACAAATGTCTGTCGCAGTGAACCTCATGAGGTGGAACAAGCTTGACTCTTCCGGAAAGCCGCAGCGCCATCCGATCGATGAGGCGCTGCCCGCCTTTTATCAGCTGGCGATGTGCGGCAGCGGGAACCGTCCGTAAGTTCCTCCACCGCGGACCGCGGCATGGCAGCAACCGAGGTTTTCAGGTTCCACGCTCGCCGAGCACGGTTGCCGCCATGTCCTCAAGAGACATGGCTGGGCACAGCGAATGCGGTGATGTTCTCTTGTATCCATCGATCGAAGCTGACCGGTTGCCGTCCGAGAACTCGTTCCACCGTGTCTGTGACTTTCGCAAGGCGACCGTCACGAATTCCGCGATAAATCGAAAGATGGGCCTCAATCTCAGGTTCAGAGTCGCCGCTCTTTATCATCTTCTGGCGCACTTCGTCTTCTGGAATCGACTCGAAGTCGATTTTCCTGCCGATAGCCTTGCCGATTCTCGCCGCCATTTCTGCATAGGTGAGCGCCTCCGGGCCGGTGATCGGGAGCGATTCACTATGAAATCTGCGAGACGCCAGTGCCTGAACCGTGACTTCAGCGATGTCTCGCGGGTGAATAAAAGGAATCCTCCCGTCGCCCGTACACGAGCGCACAACACCTTGATCCTCGATAGTGCTTGCCCAAAACAGCGCGTTGGACATAAAGCCCGAAGGCCGCACAAATGTGAACGCAATGCCGCTCGAGCGAATCGCGGCTTCACCCCGAGCGTGCCAGACGCCCGTACCGACGTTCTCGCTTGCATCATAGGACGACAACTTCACCAAGTGCTTTACGCCGGCGGCTTGTGCAGCAGTAGCAGCCTCGCCGTCCTGCGCGGCCAGATTGGGGCCCGAGTTCACGAGTAGAAGTGCATCCGCACCGCAGAGCGCCGGCGCGAGGGTTTCCACGTCTGCAAGGTCGCCTGTCATAATATCGACGCTTTCGCCGAACCGAGCATGTGCCTTTGCCCTATCCCGTACAAACACCCTGGGTCGCTGGCCTCGCTCGATGAGTTGCTCGACGACGAGCGATCCAACTGCTCCCGTTGCGCCTGTAATCACATACACCATGGAACACGACTCCCTTCCTAGTCAGTATTATGATAAATATTCATAATCACTCATTCAGATTCGCATGCCCAGTTTATGCATGTCTACTCGCATTTGAAGCTCTCAACTCGGTGCACAGTACCGCATCAACTCCGATAGGATATGATTAATGCTCATATTTTTCCGATGGCATACAAGACCTCAACAAAGCGTTTTCGCCGCCAACCGCAGCAGCGTCGGGCACGGCAAACGGTCGACGCAGTGCTCGAAGCTGTGGTAAGAATCGTCAAGCGCGGCGGCATCCAAGCGGTCACGACGAATCGTGTCGCGGAGGTTGCTGGTGTCAGCATCGGTTCGCTCTATCAGTACTTTCCCGACAAACAGGCACTATTTCTCGCGCTGCACAAGCGACATATCGAAGAAATCGATCACCGGATAAACCGCACGATGATCGAAAACGCTCATTCACCACTCGACAAATTGATTCGGGCCATGATCGATGCAATGGTCGACGCCCACGCAGCCGATCCCCGGCTCTCAGGCGCGATCTTCAGCGAAATCCCCCACAGGCCCGAAGGGACGCAAGACTTCTCCGTACGTCTGCACCGGACATTTCGCCTTGTGCTTGCGTCGCAGGCCCGCGATATCAAGAGGCGCAGTAATCTCGACACGATCGTGTTTGTCGTCGCCAATATGATCGACTCGCTGGCCCACAGCGCCGCTCTGAGACGTCCGCATGGGCTTTCGCTTCCTGCGGCAAAGGAAGAAGCCGTCCGAGCAGTGCTGGCGTACCTTCGGGGATAAGTTCCCCCTTTTTCTAGGGGACTCTTCATCAGGGGGAAACCGGCTGTCACTGCTTTGCTGCGGCATCAACCCATTTGCCGGCGGCAGCGACTCATCGATTCGTCGTCGCGCGTCTTGAACCAACGGCTCGCGCAGATCGGACAATCTGTCTGGAAGTCTCGCCACTCGGTGAAAATGTTCGTGCCTATCCGAGGCACGAAAGGATTGTTATGCAATATGGAGTTCTTGACAGAGTTGAACGCCGACGAGGTTCAGACGTTTGGACATACCGCTGGCGAGAGCGCGGTCCGAGTGGCCATTTCATCTGCCGGCGCCGAGTCATTGGCACCCTGCAGCAGTTTAAGAACAAGCGAGCCGCGCGCAGAGCAACGGCCGGGTTGGTTCGTGAAATAAACTCTCACGACTTCCGCGTCAAACTTACCACAATGACGGTTGCACAACTAGTGGACCACTACCAATTGCGAGAGCTAAGGCCTGAAAACCCCGAGAAGAACTTCTCCACAAAAGCAGCCTACAACTGCTATCTCAGGAAATGGGTCTTACCGCGGTGGGGCGAACACACTCTGCCGAGGGTCCGGGCCAGCGAAGTTGAAGAATGGCTCAAATACCTCAAACTCTCGGCCGGATCACGGAGCAAACTCCGCAACGTGATGAGCGTCGTCTTCAACCACGCTATTCGACACTATCTTTACGATCGCAACCCGATCAGTCAAGTTCGACAGAGCGCAAAACGTCGAGCCTCCCCATGCGTTCTGAGCTCTTCCGACATCCAGGCAATCTTAGCGGGATTGACGGGAATGGAGCATTTGCTCGTACTAATCGCTGCGAGCACCTGGCCTGAGGCAATCAGCGCGCTCACAGTCACCAAGCTCCGATCTCGCGGCGCGAGGTCCCGTCGCAGCCACAAGTCGCGGAACAGAACGTCAGTGGTGTACTGCACGACGCCCGGAGCGACGTTTCCGAACTGCTGTTCAACGTTCGTTGCGCGTTTCGCTTCTGCCTCCTTATCAAGGGGAAGAGGCGACGGCGAAGCTGCAGGAAGCTGATCGGCCCCAATCTTACGATCCGCAAACACAACTTTCGCGACCGCAACTGCCGACATCGCGTTCTCCCAGCCAGCGTAAAAAGCGAGATGCGTGGTGATCTCTGAAAGTTCGCGTGGCTTCACGCCATTGTCAAGTGCAAGGTTGAAATAGTAGGGCGTTTCAATCGTTTGGTTGCGCGCGATTAGGGCGGAGATCGTAACAATGCTGCGATCGCGTGGCGTTAGTCCGCGGCGTTTCCAGAGTTCGGCAAGAGGGCCTTGCGCATATTTCTCGAGCCCCGGCCCTACCATCGTGATGTCATTGTTCGTCTGCATGGGTTTCGATTTCCTTCCCGTTGGTGTGTGCTGGCCCTGAACCACCGTTGTGCTGACTAGAGTAAGCGCCGCGATTACGACGGCCATCAGGTTCATCTTGCCTCCTGCGGTTCAGGGTCAGGCTATGATCACTTGCGGTATTGCTCGTCGCGCACCTTCTCCATCCACTTCACGGCTTTGCCATTGAGTTGTTCCTGTATAGCAATGTGCGTCATCGCCGTGGTTGGGGTTGCGCCGTGCCAGTGTTTCACTCCCGCTGGGATCCGAACGACATCTCCTTTTCGAATTTCCTGGATGGGTCCTCCCCACTGCTGAACCCAGCCCGTTCCGTCAGTCACGATCAGAATTTGACCCAACGGGTGTGTATGCCATGCGCTCCGCGCTCCGGGTTCAAACGTAACTTTCCCGCCGCTTGTGCGCGATGGATCGTCCGCAGGAAACAGCTCCTGCACCTGTACAGCGCCGGTGAAATAGTCGGCAGACGCTTTCTTTGGCTGTAGGGAGTCGCTGCGCGTGATCCTGATCGAGGACGGCGGTGTTTGTGGCACACTCGTCTGAGCCTTCGATACCACCAAAGCGAACAGCATCAGCGACATGATTGTGATAGTGAGCACTGTCATTTCTGTTCCTTTCATCCCCGATCTCCTTCATCGCATGAGAAGGCCACCGTCCACCGAGATGGACTGACCCGTGACGTAGCTTGCGGCATCACTCGAAAGCCACAAAACGACATCGGCAACCTCCTCGGGGCGGCCAACCCGCGCCATCGGGATGCCTTTTTCCATCATCTTGAGAGCTTCACCTTGGCCCGCCGCGACCATCTGATCGGCCATCGGCGTCCAAATGAGTCCCGGACATACAGCATTGATGCGAATGCCTCTCGCCGCGTATTCGAGAGCAGCGCTCTTGGTGAAGCCAATGACTCCGTGCTTGGCCGCATGGTAGATCCCACGCTCGGCACCTCCCACGAGTCCCCCGATGGAAGAGCAATTGACAATGTTTCCACTTCCTTGTTTGCTCATCTGTTGTAGCTCGAACTTCATGCAACTCCACACTCCGCGGAGGTTGATCCCCATCACCCGGTCGTAATCTTTGCGCGTCGTATCAGCAGTTTCTGCGAGAACATTTTGAACGCCGGCATTGTTGTAGGCCACATCGAGCCGTCCGAAAGTGGAGACCGTCTGTTTCACCATTGCCTCCACCTGCGCATCGTCGGACACGTCACAGCGGACGGCCAATGTCTTATAACCTTTATTGCCAAGCTCTTTGGCCGCGGACCGCGCGGCTTCTTCGTTCCAGTCCGCTAACACCACCGAAGCTCCGGATTCAGCAAACGCCTTGGCCGTCGCCAGACCCAATCCAGATGCAGCGCCGGTTACCAGTGCAACTTTGTTTTCAAAAGATATATTCATGAACAGATTTCTCTTTCTAGACGATATGTTCGTCTGATTCGCCAAAGAACACTTCGCGTGCTTTCAGCGATAGGTCATTCGTTCCAGCTCTTCCGGATACCGGGCGCCTTGTACTGTGATCTTTGCAGTGACGGCATCGAGTTCCCGGAGATCATCCGCGCTGAGTTCGATGGCAACCGACCCGATGTTCTCTTCCAGGCGCTCCAGCTTCGTGGTGCCGGGAATTGGAACGATCCAGG
>Ga0335085_10013577_pt1 | contig 11932 bp, 10 predicted proteins | sample Lox_Sample_45_FD_206712 | JGI IMG/M metagenome (GOLD analysis project Ga0335085, IMG submission 206712) | Soil microbial communities from Loxahatchee National Wildlife Refuge, Florida, United States - Lox_Sample_4.5 | ecosystem: Environmental > Terrestrial > Soil > Wetlands | place: USA...
CGCCTCCTCGATCACCCGCCCGCCCAGGACCGCCATCCGGTCGGCGTTCACCACGTCGTTCTCGTCCACGACCGCCACCGCCTCGAACCCGCCGTGCCACAGGGCCCGCCCCAGACGCTGGATCCACGGGTCGACGTGCTCGTCGTACTTCTGGACGAGCTCGGGGTCGATGCGCGCGGCGGCCGCGATGCGCTCGATGAGGGCGCGGTCGAGCAGCTGGAAGCCGAGGCGCTCCGCCAGGCGGGCCGCGATCGCCGCTCCCCCGCTGCCGTACTCGCGGGCCACGGTGACGACGCGGAAGCGGGAGAGGCTCATCGGGTGAAGACGGTAGGGACGACGGACATCCCGGGACGAAGCAGATGCTCGGGGTCCTGTCCCGGCTCGAGGACGATCTTGACCGGGATGCGCTGGACCACCTTGACGTAGTTGCCGGTGGCGTTCTCGGGGGGCAGGAGGCTGAACCGGGAGCCGGTCGCAGCGGCGATGCTGTCCACCCGGCCCCGGAAGGTGCGGCCACCATAGGCGTCCACCGCGATCTCGACCGCCTGGCCGGGGCGGATCCGCTTCAGCTGGCTCTCCTTGACATTGGCGGTCACCCAGACGTCGTCGAGGGGCACGAGGGCGAGGAGCGGCTGGCCGGGCTGCACGACCTGCCCCACCTCGACCGCCTTGCGGCTCACCACGCCGCCGACCGGCGCGTCCAGCTTCGCGTAGGAGAGATTCAGCTTCGCCTGCTCGAGGGCGGCCCGCGCCATCTCGACCTTGGCCAGGGCCGAGGCGGCGCGGGCGGACACGATGTCGACCTGCTCGGGGCCGGTCCGGGCCTGGGCGAGGCGCGCCCGCGCGGCCTCGACCGCCTTCTGCGCGCTGCCCGCAGCGGCCTCCGCCGCCTCGCGAGCGGCCCGGGAGAGCTCGGCCGCCGTCGTGGCGCCGTCGAACTGCTGCTTCGAGATCTCGTCCTTCCCCAGCAGGGGCTTGAAGCGCTCGAGGTCCTGGGCCGCCTGCCGCTCCCGGGCCTGGGCCTCGCGCAGCTGGGCCTGGGCGGCGGCGAGGCGGGCCTCGGCTCCGGCGAGCTCGCTGGCGGCCGCGGTCTCCTGCGACGAGGCGGTGGTGGAGGTGAGGGGCACCGTGGTGTGCGCCGCCCGGGCGGTCGCCTCGTTCTCCGCGAGGTCGGCCGCGGCCCGGGCCACCGCCACCTCGTAGTCGCGGGGGTCGATGCGGACGAGCGGGGCCCCCTTCTCGACGGGCTGGTTGTCGGCGACGAGGACGGCGAGGACCGTGCCCCCGACGCGGGAGGCAACCGGCACCAGGTGGCCGTCGACCTGCGCGTCGTCGGTCGACTCGCGGCCGGAGAAGTGCCACCAGGCGACGAGGCCGGCGGCCACGACGGCGAGAGCTCCGACGACGACGAGGTTTCGGGCCGGCCCGCCGTGGCGCAGGCGAACCCAAAGGCCAGGCCGGGGCGGGATCGGCTCTCGTGCGGGGGACAGGCTCTCGGACATCTAGCGTCCTTTCAGGAGCTCGGCGTAGGTCGCCTCCACGCCTCCGAGCGTGCGGGCCAGGGAGAGCCGGGCCACGTTCTGGGCGTAGAGGCTCGCAATGTGGTTCTCGGCGGCGGCGGCGAGGGCCTCCTGGGCCTGGACCACCTCCACGTTGTCGGTGACCCCGGAGGCGAAGCGGTCCCGCGCCTGCTGAAGCTGCTCGCGGGCGAGGGCCCGGGCGCCCTCGGCCACCGCCACCCTCTCGTCGGCCGCCCGAATGTCGAGGAAGACTGCCTGCACCTCGTAGTAGATCCGGGCCCGGAGGTCGGCGAGGCGGGCGCGCTCCTGCTGCGCGCGGGCCTCGGCCTCGCGCACCCGGGCCCGGACGCGGCCGCCCTCGAAGAGCGGCACGCGGAGGGCGGCGCCCACCGTGTAGGTCGCGAGCGCGCCGGGGACGTCGTTGCCGATCGCCCCGTAGTCGCCGCTCACCGCGAGGGACGGCCATCCCTCGCCCTGCGCCGACTTGCGCAGGGCCTCGGCGGCCTCGACCCTCGCCCGGGCGGCCTTGAGGTCGGGCCGGTCGGCCCAGGCGCGGTCGACCGCCGCCTCGACGCTCATCGGCACGCCGGGGGCCACGGGCATGGGATCGGCGAGCCGGAAGCGCTGCCCCAGGGGGAGGCCGATGGCGCGGGCCAGGGCCAGCTTCTCCTTGGCCGCGTCCTGCTCGGCCACGATCAGCCGCTGCCGCTGCGAACGCTCCTGGACCTCGGCCCGCAACACCTCGATCCCCGCCCCGAGGCCGGACGCCTTCCGGTCGCGGGCCACGGCGAGCAGGGCCTGCGAGGTGTCGAGCTGGGCGCGGGCGGCCGCGATGCGCCCCTCCCCCGCGACCGCCTGCAGGTAGAGCTGCCCGCACACGAGGACGACGAGGTCGCGCGCGCTGCGCTCGTCCTGACGCGCCGCGTCGAGCGAGTCCGCGGAGGCCCGCGACTTGTGGAGGGCCTTCAGGTCGAGGACCGTCTGCTGGAGGTAGGCCCGGGCGTCGAAGAGGTTGAACGGGCCGACGATCTGCGGGATGCCGGGAATGAGGGCCCCCGTGAACCCGAAGGCGGCGAGGTTGATCTTCTGGCGCGACTCGAGGACGCCGGCCCGGACCTGCGGGAGGAGGTCGGCGAGGGCCTCCTTCCGCGCGCCTTCGGCGCCGGAGACGGCCGCCTCGCCCAGGATCGAGCCCAGGTTGTAGCGCAGCCCCCGCTCGATCGCCTCCGTGAGGGCGAGGGGGATCTCGTCCTTCGTCGCCTCCCCCGTCGGCACGCCCCCCTGGAGAACCCCGAGCGGGCCCATGTCCTGCGCGCGCGCCGGCGCGGGACAGAGGAGCGCTCCTCCGAACAGGAGGAGGGCGGCGGCGAGAGAGCCCGGCTTCGCTCCGGGACGTACGGCGGCGCTCATGGGTTGGCTCGATCCTCCGGGGACGGGCAAGAGACCATTCTCTCAGCGGCGACGCGGACCGATCAAGCGGTCGGCCGGGCTGGTTGCGTCGCTGCTACTCCCGGTCGATGAAGCGCCGGTCGATCCCGGCGTAGGCGTCGATCCGGCGGTCGCGCAGGAAGGGCCAGTGGGTCCTGACCTCGTCGATCCGGGCGAGGTCCACGTCACCCACGAGGATCTCCTCCCTGTCTGTCGAGGCCTCGGCGATGACGATGCCGAAGGGGTCGACGAGGAAGCTCGTACCCCAGAACTCGAGGCCCTCCCCGCCCACCGGAGGCACCTCGTGGCCGATGCGGTTCACGACCGCGACGTACACACCGTTGGCGATGGCGTGCGAGCGCTGGATGGTCTGCCAGGCCGACCGTTGCGAGGCGCCGTGCTCGGCCTTCTCGGCCGGGTGCCAGCCGATCGCGGTCGGGTAGAAGAGGACGACCGCGCCCTGGAGCGCAGTGAGACGTGCCGCCTCGGGGTACCACTGGTCCCAGCAGATGAGGGTACCGATCCGCCCCGGTCGGAGGTCGAAAGCCCGGAAGCCGAGGTCGCCGGGCGCGAAGTAGAACTTCTCGTAGAAGAGCGGGTCGTCGGGGACGTGCATCTTGCGGTAGAGGCCGGCGACCCGACCGTCGGCATCGAGGACGACCGCGCTGTTGTGGTAGACGCCGGGCGCACGACGCTCGAAGACGGGAACGACCACCGCCACTTCCGTCTCCTTCGCGACTCGGGAGAGGGCCTCGGTGCTCGGCCCCGGCACCGCCTCCGCGAGGCCGAAGTTCGCGTGGTCCTCCGTCTGGCAGAAGTAGCGCGTGCGGTACACCTCGGGCAGGCACACGACCTCGGCCCCGAGGCCGGCCGCCTCACGGACCTTGTCCACCGCCCTTCGGACGTTCTCCTCGGGGCTCGCGGACATGGCCATCTGGACGAGGCCCACCGTGAAGCGTCGCTGGAATGCCATGCTCAGCCGAGTTTACTCGGGTCGGGTCATGTCCTGGCACAGCCTCCACAGCGTCTCTTCGTCCTTCTCGTCGTGGAAACGGCAGCGGTGCTCCTTCCGGTCGACCCAGAAGAGGCCGCTGCGGCCCTCGACGTCGGGGCTCGCGGCCAGCCAGACCACGGTGTCGGCTCCTTCCTCCGGGCTCTTCGCGCGCAGCCTGGAGTAGAGCGACATGCCGAGTCCCACCAGCCCCCCGCCCTTGCCGAAGATCTCGGTCGCCACGAAGCCGGGGTGGAGGGCGTTCGCCGTCACCCCCGTGCCGTCGAGCCGGCGGGCGAGGGCCCAGGTGAGCATGCGGTCGGCCTGCTTGCTCTGGGCGTAGGCGCCCTCGCCCGAGTACGGCCTCCGCTCGAACTGGACGTCCGAGAGGTCGAGGTCGTGCGCGAGACGGGAGGCGACGTTGACGACGCGGGCGCGACCGGCGGCCTTCAGCAAGGGCAGGAGCCGCTCGGTGACCAGGAAGTAGTTGAGGACGTTGGTCGCCCACGTCAGCTCGATGCCGTCCGGGGACAGTCCCCGACGCCCGGCCCAGATGCCGGCGTTGTTGACGAGCACGTCGAGCCTCGGGTGGAGGGCCGCGAAGTCCCTGGCGAACGCCCGGATCGACGTCTGGCTCGCCAGGTCGACCACCGCCATCTCGACCTCGCGGCCGGTCGCGCCCATGACCGCGCGGCGCGCCTTCTCGCCCTTCTCGGGGTCGCGCACCGCCATCACGACGCGCCCGCCGAGGCGGGCCAGCTCCCGGGCGGTGGCGAGGCCGATGCCGGCGCTCGCGCCGGTCACGAGGCAGGTCTTGCCGGAGAGGTCGGCGCGGACGTCCATCAGGCGCTCGGGGTGTCGCTGCCGCGTCCGCGGCGCGTCCGGTGCCAATCGCGGCGCAGCCGCAGCTCCGAGCCAGCGGCCAGCTCTCCCGCCCGCACCGCCGCCCGGAAGCGGGCGTGGTCCCGTTCGGTCTGGTCCGCGTAGGCGACCGCGAAGCGCACGAGGGCCCGGTCCAGCCGGTCCCCGCGCCCGCAGTAGCCGGCGATCGCCGCCGCGTCGCCCGTCCGGGCGTGGGCCTTGGCGAGGATCTCCCCGCACACCAGCCCGTAGCTCAGGAGCGCGTCGGCCACCAGGTCGGTCGGCTCGAGGCCGGCCTTGTGGTCGGCGAGCTGGCGCACGATGAAGTCGTGGCCGTCGATCCTCGTCCAGCCGAGCAGCGGATCGGTCGCGGTCTGCATCCGATGCTGGCCCTCCGCGACCCGCCGGCCCTCGTGGGTACAGGGTGGTGCGGCGGGCAGGTAGCGCGCGTAGCACGAGGGCAACGCCTCCTTCACCTGGAGGAACAGCGGGTCCCCCTTCCCGCGGCCGAGGAGCAGCACCACGAAGTCCCGGGTGCCCACGCTGCCGGTGCCGACGACCTTGAACGCCACGTCCACGGCGCGATAGGCGTCGAAAGCGAGCTGGCGCTCGGGGCTCAGCGTGTCGCGATAGGAAGAGAGCCCCTCCCGCACCCTCTTCGCGGTTGGCGAGGGGACGTGGTAGAGGACGGGCGGCCGATCGTGGAAGCGAGGCTCGCCGCCGCGCCCGCGCACGGTCAGCTTGGAGAGGGCGTAGGCGGGGGTCACGCGCTCGGCCTTGGCCAGCACGCGGTGGAAGAGCTCCGACTCGAGGTGCCGGCGGACCTCGATCCGGAGGAGCTCCAGGACGCTGAGCCCGGCCAGCCGCCGAAGCTCCTCCCGGTACGCCCGGCCGAAGGTGCGCACGGCGTCCCGGGCATCTCCCGGGCGAGCCCCTGCTTCCCGCCCGGCGAGGACGAGGCTGGTGGCGAGGCGTTTCACGTCCCACTCCCACGGCCCCACCGTCGTCTCGTCGAAGTCGTTGAGGTCGAAGACGAGGTGGCCGTCGGGAGCGGCGTAGGCTCCGAGGTTCTTGACGTGCGCGTCGCCGCAGATCTGGGTCACGAGCCCGGTCACGGGCAGGGTCGCGAGATCGGCGGCCATGACCGGCGCCGCCCCACGGAAGAACGCAAAGGGCGACGCCTGCATGCGGTAGTTCTTGAGGGCCACGAGGTCCGGGATCCGGGGGGCGTTCGCCGCCTCGAGGAGGGCGATCGGATCCTCCCGCCGTCGGGCGGTGTCCCACTCGCCTTGCGCAGCGCGAGGGACGCGACGGCGCAGGCTCTGGCCGTAGGCGCTCCGTTCTTCCGTCGGGACGCCGACGTCCAGAACCCGTCCGCGGTGACCCGCCACTCGTTCCTCCTTGCCGCAACCGGCGACACGCTGGACGCCTATCCTCGCTAGCCTACGCCCACGTTGACGCGTCGCCAACGCTCCCGCGGCGAGCCGGCGAGCCGCGAAGCGCCGCCGCGGCTAGAATGACGGTCCGGACGGGGATCATGGAAGCGGAGACCCCTCGCGGCGACGCGGCGGCCCGGGAGAAGAAGCAGGTCGCCCTCACCTCGGTGGCGGCGGCGGTCTTCCTGACCGGGTTCAAGGTCGTCGTAGGCCTGGCCACGGGAAGCCTGGGCATCCTCGCCGAGGCTCTTCATTCGGGCCTCGACCTCGTGGCTGCGGTCATGACCTACGCGGCGGTGCGGATCGCGGACCGACCGCCGGACGACAGCCATCCCTACGGCCACGGCAAGGTCGAGAGCTTCTCCGCCCTCCTGGAGACCCTCCTGCTCGTCGTCACCAGCGTCTGGATCGTCCACGAGGCGCTGGAGCGCCTCTTCTTCAGGGAGGTCGTGGTCGTCCCCGGCGTCTGGGCCTTCGTCGTCATGCTCACCTCGATCGCCATCGACTGGGGCCGGTCCCGGGCCTTGATGCGGGCCGCCCGGCGGCACCACAGCCAGGCCCTGGAGGCCGATGCCCTCCACTTCAGCACCGACATCTGGAGCTCGTCGGTGGTCATCGTCGGCCTGCTCCTCGTCAAGCTGGGGGACTACGTCGGCCACAAGGCCATCCTCACCCGGGCCGACGCCGCGGCGGCCCTCGGCGTGGCCCTGATCGTGCTGTGGGTGAGCTTCCGACTGGGCCGGGCCACGGTCGACGTCCTGCTCGACCGCGCTCCCCAGGGGATGGCGGGCCGCATCGCCGACGAGGCGAGGAGCGTCCCGGGCGTCGTGGGCTGCCGGCGGGTGCGGGTACGGCCGGTGGGGCCGATCCTCTTCGTCGACATGGTGGTCGAGGTCGCGCGCGGCACGCCCCTGGAACGCGCTCACGCCATCGTCTCCGAGGTCGAGTCCCGGGTCCGCGCCCTGCAGCCCCAGGCCGACGTGGTCGTCCACTTCGAGCCCGTGGCCCCGGCGGCCCAGGACTGGGCCGAGCGCATCCAGGCGATCGCGGGCGAGCGGGGCCTCGTGGTCCACGAGGTGCAGGTGGGTGAGAGTCCGGGCCACCGCACGATCACGTTCCACCTCGAGGTCGATCCCCACCTGGAACTGGCCGAGGCTCACGCCATCGCCGACGGCCTGGAGCAGGCGATCCGCGGGCAGGTGGAGGGCGCGGCGGACGTGGTCGCCCACATCGAGCCCCGGGCCCCGCAGAGCCTCGCCCACGACGAGGCCCGGGACGAGCTCGAGCGGGTCCTGGCGCCGCTGCGTTCCATCGCGGCCGGCATCCCTGGCCTGCGCGAGTTCCACGACCTCAGCGTGCGGCGGTTCGAGGGGCGCCTGTTCCTGACCTTGCACTGCGTCTTCGACCCCCACCTCACGATCGGCGAAGCGCACCGGCTCTCGAGCCAGGTCGAGGATCGCCTCAAGGCCGCCCTCCCCGACGCCCAGGACGTGCACATCCACGTCGAGCCGCCCGAGGCCGTGTGCGAGAAGCAGGCCTGACCCGGAGCCCCGTCCGTCCTCCGGCGCGTGCGCCGGGACGTCTCGTCGCCGGCGTTAGAATGGCCTTTGAACCCAGGAGGCAGGTGATCCATGAGCCGTGGCGCCGTCGTGACGTTGGTCGCGGTCCTGGGGGCGACCGCGTTCGGCCCTCATGCCCGCGCGGCATCTTCTCCGGTCAGCATCGAAGCGGTGACGGTGGAGCCGCAGAGCCCGGCGCCCGGAGCCTTGTGCAAGCTGGGCGTGCGGCTGAAGAACGCCGGCACCCAGGTCGCCACCTCCTTCCGGTTCCAGGTCAAGACCGGAGGCCAGGAGCAAGCCGTCTACAAGGTCGAGGTGTACGCGATCAACGTCGAGCCCGGGGCGTCGGGCACGATCGAGCTCCACAGCTTCTGGATCCCGTCGGCCGCCAGGGGCACCTTCCCGTTGGAGGTCACGCTGGCGGAGGCCCAGTGGGCCCAGGTGAAGAAGGAGGGCCAGACGACCACGACCACCCCCACCGGCGCGGTCGAAGGCCTGCCCGTCGCCTCGACCCAGACGGTGAGCCTGGCCCCCGTTAAGTAGTCACGAACGGCAGGGCGCGGCGGCACGCCCCCGCTGGCTTGGTGGCGGCGTCCTTTCACTGTTAGTCTGTCGTTCGACCATGAGCATGTGGAAGGGGTGTCGGGCCGCCTGGCCCGCGATCTTTGCTTTCCTCGCCATCACCTGTGGTGGGGGTGGCTCGGGCACTCCCCCGGGCCCCGCGCCCACGGCGACGCCGGGGCCCCCACCGAGCATCGTCTTCATCCTCACCGACGATCTCGACATGCAGTCCATGCCCTACATGCCCAAGGCCCTCTCCCTGATCGCGAACCAGGGCGTGACCTTCACGAACAGCTTCGTGGCGACCTCGCTCTGCGCCCCGTCGCGGGCCACCATCCTCACCGGTCAGTACGCCCACAACCACGGCACGGAGGCCGACGCCAGCTACGCCCTCGTCAACGGCGGGTACGACACTTTCTATGGCGAGGGGCGGGAGTCGTCCACGATCGCCACCTGGCTCAAGGCCGCCGGGTACCGCACCATCCTCATCGGCAAGTACATCAACGGCTACCCGTCGGGCAGCCCGACCTACGTCCCGCCGAGCTGGGACGACTGGCACGGCGACTTCACCTCGAACGACGGGGCGGAGACGGGTCTCCAGTACTACGACTACTTCGTGAACGACAACGGCACGGTGAGCCAGCACGGCGAGGACCCGGCGGACTACCTCACGGACGTGCAAACGACGAAGGCGGTCTCGGCCCTCAAGCAGGTGCCCGCCAGTCAGCCGTTCTTCATGTATGTCGCCCCCCGTGCCCCGCACATCCCGGCCGTCCGGGCCCCTCGCCACGCCGGCCTCTTCGACGGCCTCACCGCCCCCCACACCCCGAACTGGAACGAAGGGGACATGACGGGCAAGCCCGACTGGCTCCGGGAGTACCCGCCCTTCACCGACGCCGACGTGGCCTCGATCGACAAGAGCTTCCGGGACCGCCTCGCCTGCATGCAGGCCGTGGACGACATGATCGAGCAAATCGTCCAGGAGCTGACTGCCGAGGGCCGCCTCGACAACACCTACCTCATGCTCGGCTCGGACAATGGCTTCATGCTCGGGCCCCATCGCTTCCCCCACGGCAAGGAGGCCCCTTACGAAGAGTCGATCCGGGTGCCCCTGCTCGTGCGCGGCCCCGGCATCCCGACCGGGCAGAGCCGCGACGGCCTCGTCGGGAACGTCGACTACGCGCCCACGTTCGTCGAGTGGGCCCGCGCCAGCTCGCCGGAGCTCGACGGAAGGTCGTTCGCCGCGCTGGCCAAGACGGGATCGACCGCGGGGTGGCGCAGCGACCTGCTGCTCGAGCACTGGAAGACGGGAAGAGGGGCCCAGGCCATCCCGGACTTCTACGGGCTGCGGACGAGCGACTGGGCCTACGTCGAGTACGGGACGAGCGAGGTGGAGCTCTACGACATGCACAACGACCCCTACGAGCTCGCCAACCAGTACTTCGCGAACCCGACGGCCCTCCTGAAGCAGCTCTCCGACCGGGTGGCCGTCCTGAAGGCCTGCCGCGGGGCGTCCTGCCGCTGAGCGCGGCGCGGCGGCCGGCCGGGGCGGTGCGTCCCGCCGACGTCGTCAGGATCCGTCGCCGGACAGGACGAACTCGAGGCCGTCGTCGTCGAGCGGCACCGCAGCCTCGACGCGCCGGACGAGGCCGATCACGCGGAACGCCCACAGGCTCCGGCAGACCTCGAAGTGGTTCGGCACGGCCTCGGCGCAGAGCGACTCCACGTCCCGCGTTCCCTTGATGGAGCGCAGGAGCGCCGCCTGGTCCACGTCGAGGGTGAGCTGCTTGAAGAGCCCTTCGCTCCCCTTCACCGGAGCGTATCGGGCGGAGAGGCCGCCCGAGCCCCGCTCCACGCGGCTCCACTCCTCGATCTGCGAGATGCCGTCGAAGACGAGCTGCGGCGTGCTCATGTCGAGGGTGATCGCCTCCCCCGGCGCCGGCCCCGGCTCGAGGTGGTACTCCCCGGTCGTCCAGTGGAAGGCGAGCAGGATGATGTCGCGGGTCTGCTCGACGACGCCCCGCACGAGCTCGTCCTGGTCGAGGAACCCCTTCTCGACGAGAACCGTCCCCAGGCGCTTCCCGGGGCCGATCGCCTTCCCCGCGTCCTCCATCTGCCGCAGCGTGATGAGGCCGCGGCGGAGGAGGCGGGGGCCGAGACGATAGTCGGGATTGGACGTGGCGGCGAAGACGAGGCGCCCGTCCTCGAACGTGATCCCGAGCCGGTCACCGCCCTTCCCCAGGCGCAGCATTCCGGTCCAGCGCTGCCGGCTCAGCTCCTGGACGAGGTCGGGGACGTCCTCGTCTTCGAGGCGCCCGGTGCTCTTCACCGGCGCCTCCTCGGCTGGCCCGCCGTCTCGACGAGGGCGGCGGCGAGGAGGGGCAGGAGGATCTCGTGGTGGCCGGTCAGCCGGTACCCGCGGCCCGAGCCCTTCACCGGACGCTCCACCACGTTGACGCCAGGCCGGTAGGGCTGGAGGAAGTCCAGGCTGGCGGTGGCGAAGTCCGAGAGACGGTGGCCGAGGTTGCGGGCGAGCGTCACCGCCTTCAGGAACACCTCGGGCAGCACCACCGCCGAGCCGACGTTCAGGTACACCCCGCCGCCGCCGAGGCGCGCCACCTCTCCGGCGAAGGTGCGGAAGTCGAGGTGGGAGGCGCGGCCGACGGCGCCGGGGTCGCAGGCCGGATGCACGTGGACGACGTCGGTGCCGATCGCGACGTGGACGGTCGCGGGCAGGTCGAGGCGCCACGCCGCGGCGAGGAGGCTCAGGTCGGCGTGGCGGGCCCGGGGTCGCCGGGTGGAGAGGTATCGGCCCACCGCGGCACCGAGGCCCAGGCCGTCGCGGTCGCCGGCCACGATCGCCCGGTTCACCTCGTCGCCCGTCTCCCGGGCCATGCCGAAGGCGCCCGTGCCCAGGCCCGCCTCGACGTCCTCCGACGTGCGGCCCGCCAGCGCGAGCTCGAAGTCGTGGACGACCCCGGCCCCGTTCAGGGCGACCGCGGTCACGAGGCCCCGCTCCATGAGGTCGATCACCACCGGGGACAGGCCGACCTTGATCACGTGGGCGCCGAGGCCCCAGACGATCGGGCGGCGGCGGGCCCGGGCGCGGAGGATCTCGTCGCGCAGGGACCGGAGGGTCTCGCCGGCGAGGATCCGCGGCAGGCCGTCGAGGAAGGAGGAGAGGCCCGCGCCGCGGCGGTGGGGCCGGGCGAACGCGGAGCGCTCGACCCTGCTCCGCCGGGACGCGAGCGGGTAGGTCTTGACGCGGTCGAGGGAGAGAGGCCGGACCATCAGGGGACGAGCGCCTCCTCGACGAACTGGGCGAGCACGTGGAGAACCATGGAGTGGACCTCCTGGATGCGCTGCGTGGCCGAGTGCGGCACGTCGATGAGGTGATGGACGAGCCCGCGCATGTCGCCGCCCCCGTTGCCGCTCAGACCCACCGTGAGCAGGCCCCGCTGCCGCGCCGCCCGGAGTGCCTCGACGACGTTGGGCGAGCGGCCGGAGGTGCTGATGGCGAGGGCCACGTCGCCGGGGCGGCCGTGGGCCTCGACCTGGCGCCGGAAGACGGCGGCG
>Ga0335085_10013581_pt1 | contig 11930 bp, 8 predicted proteins | sample Lox_Sample_45_FD_206712 | JGI IMG/M metagenome (GOLD analysis project Ga0335085, IMG submission 206712) | Soil microbial communities from Loxahatchee National Wildlife Refuge, Florida, United States - Lox_Sample_4.5 | ecosystem: Environmental > Terrestrial > Soil > Wetlands | place: USA: Florida...
GCGGGCTGCTCGGATGATTTCCCGGCCGGCAAAGGAAGGCGCATCCAGAATGGGGTCATGCACCGGGCGGACGGGCCCATAGTGGATGGCGATGCGCAATTGCAGATCGGCTTCAATGCCGCAAGCGCTCGGATCGAATTCGCCAGCCCTTTGCTGCATGGCAAGGCCACATGCGGCAGCCAGAAGCGGCGTCCGGAACACCAGGAAGATGCCGTCGCCGGCCGTAGCCCGATAATCGATGTCGGCTCCAAAGGGCCTAATCGCTTCAGCCTGCGCCCCCATAAAGCGCTGCACGAAAGCATCCATGTTGCGCTCAGGCAGCCGGCTGAAACCTTTCACATCCGCGAACAGCAGACAGCGGGGAACTATGGCATCGCACGCCTTCACCTCATCTGCAAAGTCCGGTTCCGCCTCAGGATCCCGGCCGGTGAGACAGAGGACCCTGCTGGCCAGTTTGTCGGCCCGATAGCGCGCCAAGCCCATTGCCTGCCTTGCGCTCATCCGCAGCACACATTGGTGATGCAGCACATCATTGTCGAGAACAAGTGAAAGCGACTTAGCACCCTTGAGGCAGTTCTCAAATCGCCCCGACCAAGCAGCGGCAATGGAGGCTCGCGCGAATTCCTCGGCTTGGTAGGGCAAGACCAGATTCAACTCGACACCCAGCTCGAGAAGGGCTTCCGCGATCTCGATGTCACCTTCATTGGCCAGCGACCCATAGGCAAAGCCCGCCTCCAGCTTGCGAATCTGGGAGCGCAGGCTCCCATTACCCTTTGTGTCGTTGCCTTGGTAGTAGAGCACGGTCGGCACATGCATGCTGGACAGCAGGGACGCGGGCAAGTCGTTCGCGGCGCAGACCCGCAACAGCTGTTTTTTGGTTGTCGCAAGGTCCGACGGCGAAACCGGGCAATGGCTCGCTGCTTCCAAAGTGGCGACCGCCGCCTCTCCATCTTTCAGGATCAGGAAGGCCTCCGCCCTACTGGCTTGCGACCAGTAACTGGAGTCCGTCGCTTCGCTCAGCGTGCGGCGCGCCAACGACTGCGCTGCGCCTTGATCGCCTCCCAGTAAAGTCAGGGTCGCGGCATTGATCAAGGGATAGTAACCGCCGAAGCGCTGATAGACATTTTCGTAGGCGCACGCCGCTGTCAGCAAGGCGTCGGGATTACCCGTTTCCAGTCCCAGGTCCTTGAGGCAGCGGGCCTCCAGTGCGCCGATGTCGCGGGCGAGTGCCACAGGCAAGTCGTCCAGCACAGCGCCAGCCAGGCGGGAGCGGAAGGTTTCCAGCGCAAGCCGCGACGCACCCGTACGCGCCAGTGCCAGGGTGAGAAGATAATCCCGTTCCACCAATCGGTCCGGCGCTGCCTCGTCCGGCAGATTGCGCAAAAAATCTATTGCCGCTAGACAATCGCCTGCCGCGAGTAGGGCCCTGGCTTTGGCGATTGCGTCGGGATATTTCCGCTCAGCCAGGTCGGCAACCATTTTGCGGATCGCACGGTCCGTCGCGATCTGTTCTGAGCCCTGCCGCAAGTGCAGAATCGCCTCATCCGGCGCTTCGGGAGCAATCGCGATGACCGGCATGCCCCGTCCTATAGCGTCTTGCACCGTCTGGCCGGATTGGGAATCCCAGCGATCCCTGGAGAGGATCGCGAGCACCAGGTCGGCACCCAGGATGACAGCCTCGGCGCAAGCCTGGAAGGCCCGGTCCCGGCTCTCGGCACTGGTCATGTCGCCATCCAATATCAGGCAACCCTCACCCAGCGGGTGATGCGCCTTGGCGATCAGATCGCGCAATGTGGCGATATCTTCATTTTCCGTGCCCAGATCGAAGGTGCGCTCATAATCCGCCTGGGCGGCAGGCAACACCGCCGCCAAGCCGTATCCTCTAGCCGTGGCCGATGTCGCAATCAGCTGGTCGGCACCCTGTGCCAAGGGTGACACGACAACAGGCTTGAACGCTTGGGCCGGGGACTGCGCAATGGCCTCGAGGGCCGCGCAAATCTCCGACAGGACGCGCCCCACCGTACTGGCGACGCGCGCGCGCGCATCGGCCGCAATCACCCGATGACCGATGGCGGCAACACGGAGCGTGCGGGCATGATCCTGATGCAAGGGTGGGGCTCCTGCTCAGTTACCCTTCATGGGTGTGGCCAGCTTGTCATTGGCATAGAGACCCTGCTCCAGGATGCGGCCGCTGGCATCGAGAAGTGCGCCGTATCCGCTCATGATGCCGTCCTTCCACTGGCCGATGCGCACCATGCCGTCTCTGCGATAGACCACGGCATAGCCATTGAGCAGGTCTGCAACATACTGGCCAACCCGTTCTTTATAGATGCGGTCGGAGCCGCCGGTGAGAACTCCCAGTCCAAAGCGCTTGCCATTGCGCGTACCACCTGCATAGCGGTCGCCATTGGGAAAGGTGATGATGCCAAGTCCGGCGGTTCGCTGGCCCCCCATCCGGAGGCCCCGCCGCGGTCCGCCTCGTGCACCCGCAAAACCAGAGCCGGGTTCCTGGTCCTGACCTGCCATGGCCTCCGCCCTTTGGGCAACCATTCGGGCGCGCTGCTCGAATTGGCGGGCCGTGGCGACGGCCTGCTGCACTTGGGGATTGAAGATCGCAGCGGGCGCCGAGCCGGGAGCAGGCTGGCTCGCGGGAATGACTTGCGGCGCTGGGGCCGCAGATTCGCGACTGGCTGGCGCCGGTTCCACCGCCTTGGCTGTCTTGACAGGTGCCGGCTTGTTCAATGCCGCGAGCTTGGCCTTGGCGGCGGCGGCGAAGATGCCGTCCGGATATTTCGCCAGATAGGAATTCAACGCCGCGGCATTGCCGCTGTCTTTCACCGAATCCCACAGATCGCTTTCCAGCTTGGCGGGATCCATCGCCGCCGGTGCCGGCTGCTGCTGGGCGATGCGTGCCGCAGGTGCAGCCTGCGGCGGCGGTGACGCAGGCCTTGTCAGCCAGAAGGCGGCAACGCCGCCGGCCAGCAGGAGCATTGCCACGCCTGCCAACACCCAGACGCGGTTTTTTTGGAATGTCGCGACTCTTGGTATTGACGAAGTGACGGGGGAAGCCTTGTCGCCGTCCTGGGACAGCGCGAGATCGATTTGCTGACCCAGCTGCTCGATCGCCTGCTCCCAGTCATGGAACATGTCGATCCACTGCCGGGTCGCCAGTTCATAAGTGAAGTCCTCGCTGGGCAGCACATCCTCCGCGCGCACCGGGATCACCATCAGCCGCGAATGGCTGGCCAGCGCCATCTCCTTTTTTATTTCCTCGGAATTGTTGGCGTTGGAGGAAAACACCATCACCATGACGCGGGCCTCGCGAATGGCGCGCACGATGGCGCCCTGGAAATTCTCGCCGGGCCGAACATCGCGCGAGGACATCCAGCACTGGTGCCCGCGCGCTTCCAGCGCGCTGCAAATCGAGGCCGCGATCTTGCTGTCCTTGCTGGAATAGCTGATGAAGACCTGCTTTGACATAGCCCCGCGCCCCTCGTGATAGCAAAAGCTTAAATCAGGCGCGCCAATTCAGCCAGCTTGGACCGCGACGAGCGGGAGCAGATCTCACGACTGCGGCCGGAAAAGCCGATTATTTTCCAATTGCTTGGCGCACGATGTTCCAAAAAGACAAGACGCGAGCGACCGCTACAAGCCGCTCGCCATTGCTGGATCGCTCACGCTGTTCATGCCCGTTTCTACCCTTCCGGCGAATCTGCGGGTCAATCCCGCGGCGATAACGGTCAGGTCGTACCAATTGCCGCTTTTTGAGACATCCCAATTGAGAGAAGTCCGTCCGGGCTTGAGCACCAGATTGCGGTTTTGTCCCGTCTTATAGACGTCGGACCGGACTGAAATACTTTGGCGTGCGGCAAGACTGTTGCTGAAGTCCAGCTTGACCGCGCGCGCCAGCGGCACTTCGCGCATGGAAACCTCTATGCCGGTGTCAGCGTCTGCCCCCATGAATTCGCGCAGGAAGCCGTTCGGCCCGAGAATCCAAAGTTCATAGCGCCTGTCCGGGACAAAGGCCCAGTGATCAGTCAATTCCTTACCGGCCTCAACGGTGTAGCGGCGGGGAATTCGGTCGAGATGGCGCTTGTCATAGACATGAAAGACCACCCCTGCCCGCCCTTGATTAAGGAAGGTGAGCGCAACGCCATCACTGGTCACGGCAGCATCCACGGCAAGGATATAGGGAAGTGCCCTGGAAGGCCTACCTCCCTGTTCCTGGAAAAGCGCCTGCGGAACCGCTGGCGCCACAGGTTTTGGAAGTTTGTCGGCCATTGCCAGCAGCGTCGCGGATCCGCGTGTATCGGGCAGCGCCGGAAGCTTGGGATCGTTGGGAGAAACAAAGTCAAAAGCAGAGGTCATGTCACCGCAAACAGCCCGGTGCCAAGGACTGATGCTTGGGATAGTGATCCCAAAACGCTTCTCCAGGAACTGCCCCACCGATGTGTGATCAAAAACCTGGCTGTTGACCCATCCACCCCTGCTCCAGGGCGATATCACATGCATGGGCACCCGTGGACCCAGTCCCCAGGGACGCACCGTGCCAGAGATTGTGTCCTCGGCAAGCAAATGTTTTCGCTGCGGATCCGAAAAATACGCGCCGTGGAGATCGAGGGTCGCTGCCCCGGCACCAGAGCCGTCGGCATTGAAGGATGGTGGCGCCGGCGGCGGCATATGGTCGAACATCCCGTCATTCTCATCAAAGGTCTGGAACAGGACAGTCCGGCTCCATGTTCCGGGATTTTCCGTCAAGGCATTGAGAACCCGGGCGGCGAATTCGGCGCCCTGCACGGGACTGGAGGGGCCGGGATGCTCGGACCACAGCATGGGCGGAAGCACCCAGCAGACCTGAGGCAGAGTGCCCTTGCGTGCATCCTCTGCCAAGTGGTCCAGCGACCAGTGGCGCATGCCGTTTTCGTAAAGTGGCGTCCCCTGTTTTGCGGTGCGAAAATTGGCAAAAGCAAGACCGCCATGCATGGCGCCGGTCCAGTTGTCATTGGGGTCCTGGTAGATCCGCCAGCTGACCCCGGCCGCCTCGAGCACTTCCGGAATGGTGGGCCAGGTGAAGGCTGATCCTGCATAAGTATAGCCAGGTGCCGGCAATGATCCTTCGATCCAGCAGCGCAGATTGTCGGGCTCGGAATCAGCATCCGTGCAGTCGAGGCCTTTTGCCCTGAGCCGCGGATCAGCATTCGACCCGGACCAGAACATGATGCGGTTTGGATCAGTCCCCGTCGTGATGGAACAGTGATAGGCGTCACAGATGGTGAAGGCTTCGGCCAGCGCGAACTGATAGGGCAGATCCGCCCGGCGGTAGTGGCCCATCGAGAACTCGGTTTTGTACTTGGGCCAGTAACCGAACTTTCCCTGATTCCAGGCGGCCTGGGCATTGTCAAAGCTGTGTGGTGTGCCTGGCACCCTCAGCGCGCTGCTGGTCGTCGTATCCAGATGATAAGGCGGGATGTCTCGCATGCCATCGGACTGAAACCAGACGGGCTTGCCGCTTTCCAGCAGCACCGGATGGCGGTCACCGAACCCGCGCACGCCCCGCAATGTGCCGAAATAATGGTCGAACCCTCTGTTCTCCATCATCAGGATCACAATGTTCTGGACATCATGGAGCGTGCCCGCGCGGACATCGGCGGGAATGGCAAGCGCTCTTTGAATGGCGGCGGAAAAGGAAGCCGCCAGCCCGGCCCCCAGAATTTGCCGCCGATCCGGATCGCGGACGCTCACACTCAGATCATGTCGATCTTGAACACATAACCGCCCGATGGGCTATTAAGCGGGGGCCAACCTGGACGCTGATATTCAGGAACAGAAATAGACCAACCCGGATGCTCGCCAGCATCGACGCCGTAGAATTGGCCTTTGCTGATGGCGACGTCATGCATGTCGCATGAGCCGGGCAGGAATTCCACTCTTTCAAGCACCTCGCCCGTCTGGACATCATATTTGATCAGCCCCGGCGTGTAGCCTTCAGGACCTGGCACATCCGGCTTCTGGTGGCCACACACTTGCCAGAGATGGCCGGTGCTGGCATCGAACTCCAATCCGTGAAGCCGCCCACTCCAGTCCGGCAGCCGCGCCGCCTGGAACATGTATTCAACCGTCCAGCTCTTGGGGTCCATCTTCACCAGGCATCCCAACCGGTTGGAGTCGATCCACAACTTGCCGTCCTGCCAGGCCAAGCCATGACAGGCCCCGCCATTGTTCTTGGGCCCGAACGGAATCTGATGATGGGCAATCTGCTTGGAGTTCATGTCGGTCTGGAAGATACCTTCGGTGGGAACGGCGCCATGGCCTTTGATGGATTCCCCCACCGAGCCGCTCCAGATGCAGCCATCGCCAAAAGTCATCCCGCTGGTGTCCTTGGCATTGGTCATCAGCTTGTGCAGGACCTTGCCATTAAAGTCGACCAGCCAGACCGCCTCCTGCTGGCCGTCATGACGCTGTTCGGCGATCCAGAATCCGCGGCCCCGCGGGTCGGTCGCAATCGCATTCGGCCAGCTTGGCGGGGCGAGAAACAATTTGGTCGTCTTGGCTTTGCGGACCGGAATTTCCGGTTTCTTGGGAGGGGCGGCACCACTTCGGCCCAGGTCATCCACGCCCATGGACGGGTTGGGTTTGGTTTGCGCGCCTTGCGCAAATGCATTGCCGGTAGCGAGGCCCAACCCAAGCCCTGCACCGGTGGCAAGGAAATTTCTTTTGTCGATGGGCCTGATCATGCTCTCCTCCCTTTTTCTGTTGTCGGCAGCGTCGGCGCCGTTTGAAGAGTGCCGCTAGTCTCCACCTCCGCGCATGGGAGAGGCAAGACCGTCCTGGCAATCAGAGGACAATTTCGCCCAACGCGCTACCAAGCATTCCTGCTTGAGCCTGGCGGCCGCACAAAGCCGCTGCATGTCGGCCTTGCAATTGTCCAAGGTTTTGCCGCGCAGGCCCTGGGTTTCCCGAGTCTCGCGGTTCTGATCCTGGGCCTGATTCTGGGCTTGGGCAGCGCAAACCATGAGCAAGCCGGCACTTATCATATAAGCCAGTCTCATGGCTGCCCCCTTCATGGTCATCCCTTGGCCGCCCGCAAGCCTTCGTTCCGCGCGGCTCGTAACAAACCTTCTATATAGCCGTAGGAAAAGGCATAGGCCTGCAATTTGCGGGGATCGTCGGCATGGCGTGGATTATGATCGGGTAGCAGCGTGCCTTCCCAATCCGTGTCGCGCAGCACGCGGATGCAATTGAGCATGTCGGTGTCGCCTTCATCCTCGTACACTTCCACGAAATTTCCCTGGCCGCCGCGAATATTGCGGAAATGTATCTGGGCGATCTTGCCTTTTTCCGACATCTCCCGCAGCAGCGGCAGTTGCGCATTGGTATCGGGAATCGACTCGCCCGTCACGCCAACTTCATAGCAGAGGCCGTTATAATGATCGTCGTGCAGCGCCATATACTTGCGGATCGCGGCCATGAAATTCACCGCGTCCCAATTGTCGACGCCCTGATAGCCCAGCGGCAAACCGCCGGGGTCGTATGGATGCACCGCCAGGCGCACTCTGGCTTCCCGGCAAACCGGCAGGATGCCTCTCAGGAAATAATCAATGCGCGACCAGTAGTCGTCCGATGAGACCCGCCCCGCCGCCTCGGTCGGCGGAAGCTCCTTGTAGTCCGGTTCCAGCTTGAACCCGTCATAGATGGAGCCGCCGCGCCCGGGGACCGTGAAATTGCGGCGGATGGGGATCATGGTCCAATGATAGGAGACCAGCTTCACCCCAGCCGTTCCCGCCTTGCGGATATTCTCCCGGATCACGTCCAAATAACGCTCGCGTCCTGAACCTTCCTTCATGATGATATAGGCACTGTCCATGCGGACCGCCTCCAGCACCATGTCGGCGGCCTGGCAATCATCCTGCCAGCGCTTGAGTTCGTCGCCATCCCAGGGACCGTCAGCGTTGAGAAATCCGCCCGCATGGGGCCATTGCGCCATTTCCTGGGGCGTGGCGGTGGTGTTGGCGCGAACGGTGAGATAGCGCGCATTGAAGCGGCGAAAATAATCCAGGCTGTGGGGATCGGTCGGTCCTTTGCCCACCAGCGTGTGATAGTCCCCGCCGGTGTGAATGTCCTTCAGAAGGCGAACTTTGAGGTCCGGCATGACGCGCCAAGGCGCATCGGCGGCTGCGTCTTCGGCCTGCGACGGCGTGGCGGCGGCCATGCCCGCTCCGGCCATCATCACGGTCCTGGCAAAGTCTCGTCTGTCCATATCTTTTCTACCCCATACTGCCATGTTCCCCCGGAATCAAATCGGGGATCAAAGGTGTGCCCCCGCCGTTGCTTAAGGACTAGAAAGCCACCATCGGAGGTCCATATGCCGGACAGGAAGACCATCGAAAAAGCTCAAGAGGATAAACGGGAAGGCAAGTCTGCCAGCACCCAGGCCGGTGAGTTCGTGAAGGCGGAAATCGACAAGGTCCGCCAGGGCAAGCATGGCGTTCGCTCCCCCAAACAGGCCATCGCCATCGGCCTTTCCGAAGCGCGCCGCGCCGGTGTCGACCTGCCTCCACCGGGGAAGGGGAAGGCCAAAAAGAGCACACGTAAGCACGCGAAATACGCCTATGAAGCTGGACAGCACAAGCGCAAGACAACCCGTCGGCCCAAAGTGTCGCGCGCGGTGACAGAAGTTCTCAGGCACGAACCCAAGGGGACTGTCTCGCACCACGCACTATCACGTCAGACCCGGACTGCCAGTGCCCACCGTTCCGCGGCCTCCCGGTCGAGGGCGGCAAAGAAGGGCGCCCGGACTAAGGGAACCGCCAGACGCAAGATGGCTGCCAGTAAGGCCGCACGCACCCGCGCCAGGCACCATTCGTGAGGGCGACGATCAGGCCGTCCCGACCCGTCGGCCCTGATCGGCAAGACCGCGATAAAGGTCCCCATAGGAAGCGGCGGACCGGGTCCAGCTGAACGACTTGGCCATCGCTGTCTCGCGCATCTTGTTCAGCTCACCTCTTTTGCCGAATGTGACAAAGGCGCGGACGATCCCGCCCATGAAGGATGTGGCGGAAGGATCGGAAAACAGGAATCCGGTCTCGCCATCAGTGATGGTTTCCGCCAGCCCGCCCGTCCGCCGGCCGATCGGCAGTGAGCCGAAACGCTGCGCATACATCTGGGTGAGGCCGCACGGTTCAAACCGCGATGGCATCATCATGAAATCAGTGCCGGCAAAAATCCTGCGTGCCTCGCTGCCGTCGAAGCGGATCGCCGCGGCAATCGCCTGGGGACGACGGCGCTGGCTGTCCATCAGGGCCTCTTCAAAATGGGGATCGCCCTTGCCGGCGACGATGATCTGTCCGCCCGCCCTGACAATCGCATCCGCCGCCGCCAGCACCAGATCGACGCCTTTCTGGTGGACCAGCCGGGCCACCAGGCCAAAAAGAGGACCGCGGCTGACGGCCAAGCCGAATTCCTTTCGCAAATGGTCCGCATTTTCCTGCCTGGCCTCCCATCCGCCGACTGCAAAGGGCTTGACCAGATCGGCACAGGTTTTCGAGTCCCAGCTCTCGTCTATACCGTTCAAAATTCCCGTCAGTTGACGCGCCTCGGCACGGCGTCTGAGGACACCCTCAAGCCCACAGCCATGTTCCGCCGTGGTGATTTCCCGGGCATAGGTTTCACTCACCGTGGTCAGGTGGGATGCGTATTGCAGGCCGGCCTTGAGAAATGAAACCTTGCCGTAAAATTCAACTCCTTCGATCTGGAAGGCCTGCTGCGGTGCGCCGATGCGGCCCAGGCTTTCCCGGGAAAACAGGCCCTGAAACGCCAGATTGTGGATGGTGAGCAGGCTAGGAATGTTCCAGCCATTCCATTCCAGATAGGCCGGCACCAGCCCGGCCTGCCAGTCATTGACATGAACAAGATCGGCCGACCAGTTCCTGTCCAGCTGTCCCGCCGCGAGAGCGGCGGCCACTGCGCAGAAGCGCGCGAAGCGAACGTCATTGTCAGGCCAGTCCTGGCCATTGTTGCCATAAATTCCGCCGACCCGCTCATACAATTGCGGGCATTCCACGACATAGACCGCCAGTCCGTCAGGGGTAATGGAAAGGCCCAGCCTGGCAGAAGGAAGACCTGCAATAGCCTCACATTCCGCAATTGTTTCCACTGGACCGAGACGACGCAGGACCTCCGGATAGGCCGGTATCGCCACCCGCACGTCCCCGACACTTTTAAGCGCGCGCGGGAGAGCAGATGCGACAGCACCCAATCCGCCGGTCTGTACGAAATCCTCCATTTCCGGGGTGACAAAAAGTACGCGCACCGCGCCCCGCCTTTCTTTCGACACCTTTGGTGCGCAACGCAGACCGACTACGTCTGTTCCCGTGATCGCTCGATCTGCGATGCTCGGAGTCAAATTATTTTCGAGGCGCGGACGCGGAGTTGCGGTCTTGCGTTGACTGCGGAATATCGATCAACGGCTTGTGGCCGGCATATGATTCAGGCTGCGGACTGGCTCTTGCCTGGCGTGGCGCGTTTTCGCGAGCGGGCCGCCTTCAGACTTTGCCCGAGTCGTATCAATTGTTAGTCAATGCGTGCGCCTCATCTGCCGGGAAGACTGTCCAGTCTTTTGCCCATGCTGACCCGATCCTCGGCCGCATAGCCCAAGGTTCTGTAGAACTTCTGGGCGTGAGCATTGGCCGCACGGATTTGCAGGTTGATTTTGGTGCAGCCGATCGCCGTGAGCTGCCTTTCCGCCTCGATGACCAGGTTGGTCGCGACCTGGTCGAAACGATAAGTCGGCAGAACCGCCAAGGCATGGAGCCAGCCTCTGTGTCCGTCATAGCCTGCCGTGATGGAGCCGATAACCTCGGCCCCGACGGTGGCGACAAGCAACAGAGCGGAACGGGATACCCGGCCGACCGAAGCCGATATGGCGGTGGCCTCCCAAAGGGGATCATCGGCCAGGCATTGCCGCCAGAGCGAGTCCAGACCCTGGAGATGTTCATCCTTGAAGGCAGTAATCCTGATTGCCATCGGCCTTCCATCAATCACTGCTGCAGCCCGCCGCCAGGTCCATTAACGACAGCAATATCCCGTTCTTGCAGACTATTTTCGACGAATGCACCAGCCGGCTCGATCTGTTGCATCCGCGCCAGACCGGTGACGGTTCGACAAAGCGCAGCAGGGCTTCGACGGATGTGCAGAAGATGGAACAGCGGCATGGTATGGTTGCGCCCCAATGGACGCCGCAGTCGCACCGTCAAACAGCCTTACCCGCGTCCCGGACTCTGTCTGTCATGCAGACAAGCGGGTTGCAGTCCAATCGATTTTGTCCTTCTGGGCCTTCTACTACGTCCTGAACACCGCGCACATGGCCATTGATGGCGCCCAACACCAGCTTGAAATGATGTTGCGGCGTGCCGCCGTCGTAGCCGTAGGCCTCGTCCTGACATTCATCATGTATGCCGTCCTGCGGCGCCTGGAATCGCGGTCCATGCGGTTCATGGTGACCGCCACATTCCTGGTGTCGCTCCCCCTCTCGGTCGCCTATGCCATAGTGAACTACACCGCTTTCTATGTGGCCGTGCCGACGGAAATGCTGATGCGCGAAAACGCGCAATTGAATGCCGTCCACGAAACCACCCTCACCACAATCGCAGACTCGGTTGTGAGTTGGTACTTTTTCATCGCCGCCTGGGGCATACTCTATGTAGCGCTGTCCTACGCCGCCCGGGTCGGCCGGGCGGAAAGTCAGGCGGCGCTCTACCGCTGCGAAGCCCAGGATGCCCAGTTGCGCGCCCTGCGCTACCAGATCAATCCGCATTTCCTGTTCAACACCCTCAACTCGCTCTCGGCCCTGGTGTTGCGACAACGCACGCCGGAGGCCGAGAAGATGATCACCAATCTGGCGACCTTCTTTCGCACCAGCCTCACCAGCGACC